>Ga0209050_1000777_pt1 | contig 45639 bp, 39 predicted proteins | sample Araplavi_mTSA_r2_FD_184276 | JGI IMG/M metagenome (GOLD analysis project Ga0209050, IMG submission 184276) | Arabidopsis root microbial communities from North Carolina, USA - plate scrape MF_Cvi_mTSA_r2 (SPAdes) (version 2) | ecosystem: Host-associated > Plants > Roots > Endosphere | place: USA... | reverse complement strand
GGCGAATGTGACCCAGTTCTTCGCCACGCCGATCCGCATCACCGTCTCGAATCCGAAAACCGTGAATGCCTTCATCCGGCTCGTGGAGAAAACCGGCCCGACCGTTGCCGGACCGGCTTTCACCTTCCAGGGTTCGGCCTTCGAGCCAGTCGTCTGCGGCGATGGCCGTCTGCTAATCGTTCGCGTCGGTTCGCCGAGCCTGCCGTGGACGAACCCCAACACCGGAGCCGCGGGCGCCACCTCGGGCCACGGCTTCGACATGGTGTATTCCTATTACCCGACGGGAAATGCCTGCGATCCTTCGCAATGGACGAATCTGATCCCGATCACGTTTGCGCCGTCGGATAACCGCATCAATACGAAGTTCGGTTTCGCCATGGCGCCGTTCCGCGACCCGGAAGGCACCCTGATCCCGCCGGGCGAAGATCTCGGTGCGTCTTATCCGTGGATCGATCGCGAGGCGAAAAACCTCTTCTTCGAAACGGTCTTCGACAAGCTGCACTACCTGGCGAACGGCAACTATAACAACGGCCGTTATACGCAGGAGCCGAATACCAATGAACCCGCCGACTACGCCCAGGGCGAGGATGGCGGCAAACACCAGGGCGTCTCCTTTATGGGCCTGTGGAGCCACGGGAAAATGGTGCAGATCGATACGCTGAACAACGCCACCGACTACGCCGTCGGCCAGGGTGACACCAATGTGGCCGGCGGAGTCGCGACCGGCCCTCAGCATCGCCTCGTCTCGCTCTACCTGCAGAACAGCGGCCCGCTCGGAACCGAAAACGGCAAGCTGATGCTCGGCTACGGCCGCTCCACCAAAAAGATGCCGCCCGGCGAAAACGACAACGCTAACATCATCGATTCGATCGAGAACATCTTCAACTATCGCAAGGAAGCCTTCCCTCTGACCCGCCGCGATGTGGTCTGGGCGCTGAGTAACGGCCAGCAGGCCGACGAACTCGCCTTCGATGACTATCTCGATCCGGACGCGTTCATCGTCGCCAATATGGCGGGCCTCACTTCCTTTCCCACCAGCTACAGCGGCACCGGCGGCAATAATCTGAAGCACTGGAGCGGCTGGCTGACGACGACGTTTGGCGACGCGGTGAAGCTGCAAAACGCGGCCACTGCCACGAACGATCGTTGGATCATTCCGAAGCACGGCCTCGTGGTTGGCAATGGTCGCCTTGAGCCCGCTGCCGCCGGCGGTGTGCATGGCAAAGGCTTCTCCATGGACGGCACGATCGGCCTGGAATTCACCGTCGCGGCGCAGCCCGCCGGGGTGGATGTGACCGCGCACGATTGGTATGTCGGCGTCTTCGTCGATTGCCGCTTCGCTAATGATACGACCGAGCGTGTGCTCGCGACCTTCCCGGATAGCTCGAGCATTCGCCTCTACGGCCGCAGCCAGGTCCTCTACGTCGATCCGAGCGGAAGCATCATCAATCGCATCTCCCTCCCGACCCCGATCGTAGGCACTCATCCGCTCGACGATCTGCTACCGCAGAAGGGCTGGGCGCACCTCGGCTTCCAGATTCGCCAGCAAAACACCGCCGTCGATTTCTTCCTGAACGGCATCATCTACAACCGCTGGGAAGATGCCTATCAGCAGCTCTTCAAGATGACCCCGGGCAAACTCACGGTCGGCAAACTGGCGACCAATGCCCTCGGCGGTTTCTCCGGCTGGCTCGACGACTTCAAGGTGCTCGCTCACGGCGTCGATTTCGAAAGCGCCTGTAACCACGCCAATGGCAGCCTCATCGGTCTGAACAGCTCCTACACTGCGGAGTGGAAGACCAAGTTCGCCGATCGTTTCCCCGCGTGGACTCAGACGGTGATTTCCGATGCGCTGAAAAACAACGGTGAGCCGACCTACCCGCGCTACGCCAGCTTCTACGACTACAAAACCGACAACGGCGCGCATCGCGACAACGTCCCGGTCAATGCCGTGGCGCTGCGCCAGAGCATCCACTTCCCGGAAGGCCCGCTCTACCAGGATCGCCCCCGGCCGGATTCTGCCACGAACAACTTCTGCACCACCTGCCATCACACGACCGCACTGGGCGGGCTCGATATGGCCGCGCTGGATTTCGACAATTCGTGGACGGCCAAAAGCGATCCGCGCCGGCAGCCGATGCAGCCCCCGCAAAAGGTCTTCGGCCACATCCCCGCGTCGTTTGCGAACTTCCTGAATCTGCCCGCAGCCGCCACCGATCTGCCCGCCGGCGGCAAGCTGATCGACGAGTGGAACCTGCCCACCTTCCCCGCGACCAACGGAGCGCTGGTTCAGACTTTCACCGTGGTCGATGCCGATACCCATCAGGACCTCATGACCCTGACCGCCAATGCCGTGGTTGATCCTGCCAAGCTCGGCACCGCGAACCTCACCATTCGCTGCAACCTCGATCACGCTCAGGGCAACGTGACCCTACAGCTCGATGCCGGCTCGACGAACGTCAAAACCAAGCCGCCCTACACGGCCTTCGGCACGGACACGAATCCGTGGGTCGGCACCACGTTGAGCGCCGGGTCGCACACGATCAAAGCCACGCCGCAATTCGGTGCACTGTCGCAAATCACCTTCACGGTGCCGACCGGCACCCGCACCGTGGCTGGCTATCGTACCGACTTCAAAACGCACTCGCCAACGCCGGGCTGGACTTACCTTTGGAATGCCCTCGGTCCGATCACCAGCGCCGCTAATTACCGCGCGCTGAATTGGGGTATGACGGTGAACAAATACAGCCCCAACGGCTGGCCCGTTTCACCGGACAATAGCGTGACCATCGCGCCCTATATCGGCCTCGGTTCCACCGGCGGCCACCCCGGTCGCGGCGTGAATCAAAGCGCCACCTACGATCGCTTCGCGGTCGCCGCGTACACCGTGAAATTCGCCGGCTACTACGCTGTCGCCAGCGGCAGCGTCACCATGGCCACCGCGGCGAGCAATGGCGGCCAGGTGGTCATTTATGCCGAGACCGCGAATGGCACGAGCTACGTCCAGAAATACAGCTCGACCTTCCCGTCGGTGACCGCCTTCCCGTTCCAATCGAACGTCGGCCAGCTCCAGGCGGGCGATACGATCTACGTCGGCATCGGACCGAATCTGAGCGACGGCAGCGACAGCTTCAGCCTCGACTACAACATTGTCTACAACCCTTCGGTGAACCCGCTCTGAGTTCATCACCGGGCTTCGCCGGGGAGTGGGCGCCCCGGCGGAGCCTCAGGGAGTAGGGGCCGCCCTAGATCCAAGTCTGATGCTCCCGGCGTGAAACAGTTGGCGCTGAGGATCTACCCGAGAATTGATTCTGCAGTCCGAGTCTGGGTGAAAAAATAGGCGTTACGTTGATGTACCGCTTTCAGGCTGCTGACGAACGACTTCTCGCCGCAGCCTGAAGGCGGTGTTGTCGCCCACGTCGCCACGCGACCTACCTTCGGTAGTCCAGCAAAACCGGACTCCTCTTTCGTCGTCAAAATTGACCACTTCCGCCCCCCGGGAAATCGACTCGGAAGATGGCCTGGGTTCGGTCGGTGCAGGTCGCCTTGTAGATCAATTGGCCGCTAGCGTTGTAGCTCCGGGCATGGTCCGGCGTCTGCAGGACGAGAGGGAGACAGGTCAGCGAAGCGATCTTTTTCTTCGGAAGTGTCGGATCGATCAAAATGGGATCGCCCGTCCGGACAATCAAGCGGAGCAGGCCAAACCGATCCTGGGCCCAGAGACCGGTTTGGTTGCGGGCGTTGACGCCGCCCCGGCCGGGTTGAAGCTTGGCGACAAAGACCGGACCGATCCCGTCCGGCAGAGCCAGTGAACTAAAACTGCTCCAACGTGCGCCTTGCGGGGCGCCCGTCGCCTGCTGGCCGCTCCGGGCGAGCACGTGGAGGTCGGTCGTATCCCGCCACCAGATACCCGAGCCGCCGCGATTGAGTGTAGCCAGAAAAGCAACCTGCCGCGCCGCGTTGTAGACCGGATCTTTAAAGCTCGCAAAGCGCGCCGGAGCCGCGTCGGGTGCGGTGGTGCCGGTCTGGGCGACGAAATCGCTGTCGACGAGGGCCGTGTCGGCAAAGATCGCGCGATCGTTGCTGCGGGAGATGTTCCCGCCGCCATGCAGCAGCCGGGCGAGAAAAGCGATGTCGCCATTCGCATTGTAGGCGGGTGGGCCAAAGCTCCCGAGGGTTGCTCCAGCCGGAGCCACCGGGACGCTGGTCCCTGCTTTCACGAGGAGATTCTTCACGGTGGGCGAAACTTCGGCGATTGCCGCCAAGCCGTCCGTAAAAGTGACCCGGGTGAGCACCGCATTGTCCAGCGCGGCGCGCCCCTGTCCAGGAGAGCCAGCGACGGATGGAAAGGTGGTGAAGCTCTTGACCGTGCGCTCCGGTTGATCCGTGAACGTGACGGGTTTGCCTTGCTGGAGCAGCAGCGTGGGGGTGCCGGCTTCCCAGACCCAGAGCGACTGCGAAGCGGCTTTGATCCCAGGCATACTCAGGGCGGTGACGTAGGGGATCGCTCCGGTTTCAGAGAGTCCCGCGGAAAGGATCGATTTTACCTTGGCCCCGGTTGATCCGGGGACGTCATCTCCGACGCGGACCACAGGAGTCAGCCCTCCGCCGATGTTCGTCCACACACCGGTGTCATTCGCCTTCGAAATTCCCGAGCCTTTGATTTTCGCCCGGAAAGCGAGCTCGCCTGCGGCGTTCGAAAGCGGGTCTTCGAAACTCGCAAAATCCGGCCCTTGCGCATCGAGGGCTTTGTCGCCCTGGCGAAAAGCGACCGTCACCGGAGAACCGGCCAGCAGGGCGGCTTGCGGGCCGGCATCCGTGGTCAGCTTCGCGGCAAAGGCCGCCTGGTCTGCACCCCCGAGTGCGGGTACGCCGAAGGTGGCAAATTTCGTGGTGCTGGCTTCGCCCGTGATCCCGTCGCCACTCGCATAGAGCAGCGTGACCACTGGAGCAGGCCGGATAAACGAAACCAGCTGCAGGAGATTGGCGGAATAGAGAACCGTGAATTCGCCGCGGCTATCGGCGGAGATCAGCTGGCCGGCGTTGGGAACATTGGCGAACGCCCCGCTGAGCGGGTTCGGCGAATTGATCAGCGTGAAGCTGTCCGTGTTCGTAAGGCTATCATCGAGCTGATTCAGAAAATTCAGCGCGAGGGTCCCTCCGAGGGTGACCGTGCCGCTCGCGTCTATGAAACTGAAGGTGCCGGGCGTGAGCCCGCCGAGCCCCACCAGCAGCGTGCCGCTGGCGTTGAGCACGACATTGCCGGTGACGCTCAGAACGCCAATCGGATTCTGCAAGGCCAGCAGGCCGGAATTGGTGAGATTGCCGACAATCGTCCCGCTGCCCGTGAGTTTGCCGTCAGCCTGAATCTCCACGCCGCTGGCCGTGATCTTGCCATTCACGAGTTCGAGGGTGCCGTTGGCGCCGACGACCATGTCGCCGGAGTTTAGCTTTACCTCGCTGTGAACGATGAGTTTGCCTCCCGCATTGATCTTGAGGGAGTCCACCGTCTGCGCCTGGGTAAACGCGCAGGAGAAAAGGAGCAGAAAAGCCCAGGGAGATGTTTGCATCGGCAGGGGGATGCTTAACGTCCGTTGTTAAGGACCGGGGAAGGAAGCTTCGAGGATGCGGCCGGTTTCGGTGGCAGAGCAGAGGCCACCTCCGGACCATCCTGGCTGCGCGCGTGTTCTTCGCGGCGAGCCGAGGTCAAGGTAGTGGCTTTGGCCGGCGATCCGACGCCCTGCTTTTCGAGGGCGTCGAGGCGGGCGGCCAGCGACTGGAGGAGTTCCTGTTGGCTGGCGATGGTCTTTTCCAATGCGCGCTCCCGTTCTTCGTGGTTTTGTACCACCTTGGTCAGGACCGCGACAAAATCCATGGGAACGAGGCTCTTGCGGCTCTGGGTCGCCACGAGGTCGGGCACGTCTTCCGCGATGAAGCCGAGTTGATGCTCGGTATCCGCCTTGTAGTTGAAGTGCATCGGCTTGAGCCCGGCCAGCGCTCCGGCGGCTTCTTCCAGGGTGAGTTCGTGGATGTTCTCCTTGCGCTCGCGGCTGCTGCCGATCTCCAGGGTCTTGGCTACAAAGACGGTACCTTCGACGTGGAGGGTGGCGGCATTTGTCTCCACCGTGGAGTGCGAGTCAGCGATGAGTACCCCTTCGGTCAGGTTTGTCGTATCCACGGCGATATCCAGCTTCGCCCGCGGGCTGCTGATCCCCAGGCCTACGGCTCCGGATGCCGCGATATCGATGGAACTGGTCGGTGCTCCGGGGCGAATCCGGAAAGGGAGATTGCTGCCGCCGGTCACGTCGCGCACAAAAAAGTTGGCTTCATTGCCGGCGACATCCCAGGTCTGGGCCGTAAAACCACCCGTGTCGTTCTGTTCGAGACGCACCCCGGGGGTGTCCTTGTTGTTCAGGTGAAGCTTCAAAGTCGGATTGGCCGTGCCCAGGCCCACTCTCGCGCTGCTGTCCACCATCAGGGCGTCCTCCCCCGCTCCCGCCATGATGTAAAACGAGAGCTTGCCTGTTTCGTCGCCTGCTATTCCGTCGGCGCCCTTGTCGCGAAAGCCCAGGTAGTTCCGGCCCCCGCTGCCTGAATCGTTGGCGACGATGGTCCAGTCATTGGTGGCAAAACCCGCACCCGTGCTGGTATCGATGAAGGACAGCCGGGTGTTGTTTTCTTTCAAGCGGATCGTATCGAAGCCGAAACTTTCGTTGTTCACGGTGTCGATGCCGACGGCGAGCGAGCCTTGGACGACGAAATCGTCGGCATTGACCACGTCGGCTCGGGCGCCGACGGCGAATACCAGGAAAACCGCGGTAGCGAGGGAGCGATAGACGGGGAGGGAGTGAAGCGAGCGCGGGTGCATGGCAGTAATCAGGGAACGGCGGGAGGTCCGAAGCGAGCACAGAACATGCCTCGACCTCACGGTCAGGGAATCGAGCGGGAGTAGAAAGGGGCGAGTTGCGCCTACTTGGTCTCCATCTTGTCGACCGGTTCCCAATCTTCGGAGGGCGGATTCGCATGGAATCTCTCGCAACGCTGGCGGTATTCCTCCGCCAGCCAATCGTCGGGCACTTCCTTGAGCACCGCGTCGAACTTCGGTACCGCTGCAGCAAATTGCCGGGTGCGGTAGAGCTTCACTCCTTCCTCGTGGAGTGCGAGCCACGCCGGCTCCGGGGTTTCCGGAGTTTTGTCGTCCAGCACCGTAAAGAGTTCCAGCGGCTTGGTTTTCCCTTTGGGCTGATTGAGGCTCACGGTGCGGAGGTGAAATTGTCCGCGCACAAAATCCGCAACCGAGGAGCCGATGATCAGATCGTTGTGGTACTGCTTGGTAATACCCTCCAGCCGGCTGGCGGTATTTACCGCATCGCCGATGAGCGTGACTTCCATCTTCTTTTCGCTCCCGATATTTCCCACGATGGCTTCGCCGTGGTTGATGCCGATGCCAATCTTGATTTCGAGTTTTCCGGCTGGAATCCAGACTTCGTTGAGTTTAACGAGCGCCTTCCGCATTTGAACGGCGGCCCGGACGGCGTTGATCGCGTCCTGCTGGAGGCCCTTGGAGTAAATGCCACCCCACTGAGCCATCACGGCGTCGCCAATGTATTTGTCGAGGGTGCCGTCGTTTTTGAAAACGAGGTCGACCATATGGTCGAAGTATTCGTTTAGCTGAGAGACCAACGCTTGCGGATCGCCACTTTCGGTGATGGTCGTGAAACCGCGGACGTCGCTAAAAAGCACCGTGACGCTCTTGCGCGTCCCCACCATCGAATTGAGATAGCTTTCCGGGTTATCCAGGATCTCTTTGACCACGTCGCGCGAGACATACTTCTCGAAGGTTTTGCGCATCGCCGCCTTCTCGGCGCGCTCGACAATCTGCTGCCAGGTGACGGCCGTAATCGTCGCGCCGACTAGGCAGAAAACGGGGCTGAAAACCGGCATGGTCAGGTCGGCGTGATTGAACAGCCAAACTGCGGCCAGGAAGAAAATTCCTCCGATCACCAAAGTTAAACCAAGACGAAAGACGGGATTGCGAAGCCGTCGGCCAGCCAGATAGGCGAGCAATCCACCCGATGCGATTAAAAGCAAATCGACCCACTGCGGGGTCTCGTGGACGAACGAATTCGTGAGAATCGCGTTCATCACGTTGAGGTGAAATTCAGGTCCGCCGATGATGCCGAAGGGGCTCGCCAGAACGTCCTTGTGATAGTTCCCCTCTGGGCCCACCAGGACGATCTTGTCTTTGAAAAAGGCGCCGTTTTGATAGTTCGCCTCCCACATCGACTGAATAAAAATATCCGCCACGGATTGGGATCGCCCCACCGATTGCCGAAGCGTCTCGCCTTTATACGCGTACCGAATCCGGTATTGACCATGACTCGGAGGTGCGAGTGAACCCAGCCCCGCCTGGTTAAGGATGCGAACTGCCAGGGAGTCGAAAACAGGATCGCCCGGATTCGGCGCGATGCCGGCCATTTCGGTGAGGGTGGTACGGAGTTGAAAGTGGCGGACGACGCCGTCCACATCGGGAAACATGTTCACAAACCCCACGCGGGGATCAGCGGCCTCGGGGATGATGGTTCGAGGCGGGGGGCTGAGTTGGGGGAATTTCGCCCGTCCTCGCAGGACGGAGTCGATATGGCTCCCGATCACGACACGGCTGGCATACTTATCCAGAGCTTCCTTCAAGATCGGGTCATTCGGAGTCTCCCCTTTGAGCATGTAGTCGAATCCAACGACCGTGGCTCCGGCTCCGGCCAGGCGGTCCAGGATGGCAGCATACACATCGCGCGGCCAGGGAGGGGGTTGCTTCATCCGTTTCAGGATGGGCTGAGCCTCGAAATCCTCTGGCCACAGTTGGTCGAGTTCGTGGGAGGGGGCGTCGTCGGCCAGGAAGAAGATCCGCGAATCCTTCGGCGCAGTACGACCGAGCTTGGCCACCCAGTCCTGCACTGTGTTCTCCATCGCCAAGTAAGGCGATTTTGTAAACGACAGGTACAGGCCGGTGGAGCTGAGATTCAGTATGGCCACCAGCAGGCTAAAACCGAGACAGGAAACAACGAGGTTGTGCTCGTTGAGCCACTTTTTGAGGGACATGGGTAGCGCCTTGTACGGGGTTCGCCGGGCGGGCTCAATCCTCAATCACCATCCGCGAAGCCTTTGTGCAGCGGGATTTGCCGCTTGACGATCCCGGCCCGTCCCAGCAAACAGGCCGCGTGCATTCGACCAACCCGTTGCGCACCTTTCTGCTTACCTTGGCCACGCTTGGCGCGCTGGCCGGTTCTGGACGTGCCGTCATCCCCTTTACCCAGGCGACGGTGACTCGCATGCAAAACAAGGTCACTTACGGCGACAGCCTGGTCAAAGCGCGTCGTCCTGCGGTGCCGGGCGACGTGGTGAAAGCGGCCAGTTACCTGCTCACGGAGACCGATTCCCGGGCGGAGCTAAAGTACGAAGACGGCAGCATCGTCCGCATCGGTCAGAATACCGTTTTCACCTTCGAAGCCGATACCCGCACGCTCTCGCTGGAAAAGGGTTCGCTGATTTTCTACATCCCGAAAGGGCAGGGGGGCGGCACGGTCCGCACCGCATCCATCACCGCGGCCATCACCGGCACGATCGGCAAAGTCGCCGACAACATGATCGCCATTCTCGAAGGCGAAGTGCACCTGGTCCCTTCGGGCCGCGCAGTGCCCGCCGGCTTCTTCGCCCGCATCAATCCGGATGGCACGATCACGATCGCCCGCTTCGACCCCTCCACTGCCATGGAAGGCAAGTTGATGAGTTTTGGCGGCAAGATCGGCAATTTCGACGAGACCCAGCTCATCAACCGCCAGCCGGAGATGCAAAATCCGGTGCGTGATCTGATCGATCACCTCGAAACCGAAGACCGCACCCAGAACCATCCGGGTGCGCAGAAAAACTATTTTAAACCGGACGTGATTCGTCCTGGCTCGCAACCGAACGTACCGCCGCCGCAATCCACTCCTGGCCGGCCGGACTCCCAATACTAAGAACCTGAGATGAAAAAACTGCTCTACTCCTTGTTCCTGCTCGTGGCGGCGCTGCCAGCCTGCCCGGTTCACGCCGGTTCTTCCCTGAGTGCCTCGGGCCTTTCCGCCAAGCAGGTCGAAGACCTCGGCGACATTTCTGAAGCTCAGGACGCCGAGCTGAAATCGAAGTTCCGCGCCGCCGTGAATGTGAAGGGTGAATTCACCTCGAACGCCCTGCTCACCGGCCACAACGACAGCAACGACTTCGTTTTCCTGCCGGTTCTCGACCTCGGCTACACCCAGCCGCTCGGCCAGCAGTTCTCGCTCGATATCGCGGCCAAGGCCGAGCTCGGCCTGTACAGCAATCACGACGAACGCGCTTTCGTCGGCTACAGCCTCAAGTCGACCCTCGACTACCACCCGCGTCCGAATCTGCCGCGCCTCTACGTTTCCGTGGAACCGTACCGCTACGACAACATCGACGTCGGCGACATGATCACTCAGGCCGTCGGCTTCGCTGCCGGCACCGATTGGGGCTACGCCTTCAACAACGGCCGCTCGCTCTTCTTCACCGGCTATAGCTTCACCAGCTACGTCGCCGACCCGTCGATCGATACCCGCAACGCGCACAAGATCGTCGTGGGCGTGTCGCATCAGTTCGCCCAGAACCTGACCGGCAACCTCTTCTACGGCTGGCAGTACTCCGACTTCACCCACTTCGATCGCCATGATTCGAAGCACCTCGTTGGCCTGAACCTCATCTATCAGGTCAATCAGGACTGGTTCGCGACCGTCAGCGGTTCCTTTGCGGACAACGACTCCGACGTGAACACGGCAACCTACCAGAGCGTTGGTGGGGCCTTCGGGGTCACCTACCAGTACTAAAACTAAAAGCGAAACTGGGCTGCGGCCCGGCACTGGACGACCCCCGGCGTGTGTGGCAGTGTGACGCTTTCGTGGCGGGACTTTTCAGCCGTTGACCCGCTCGCAGGACCCTCCTAGATACCCGCCATGCTCCGACGCTTCCTTTTCGCCGCGTTAATTGCGGCTTCGCCTGTGGGTGGGCTTCTGGCCCAGAATCCCGCGCTCCCGTCGGGGAATGATACAGTCATGTTGCAGTTTTCGCCGCAATCTGACGTCAAAGAGATGCTCGCTCTCTACGAGCGCCTCACTGGCCGGCGGCTGATCTACGATGCGACTGTCACCGGCCCCGTCCCGCTGGTGATCAATACCCCGCTGAACAAGGAAGAAGCGGTCAAGATCATGGAGATCGCGTTCCTCATGAACGGGTTCTCGCTCGTGCCGACCGAGGACAAAGCCATCTGGAAGGTTTTCGGCGTCGGCAAGAATCCGCGCTCGGGTGGGGTCCCCATTTTCTCCGACGCAGCGATGCTCCCGGATAACGAGCAGATCGTCAGTTATCTTTTCAAGCTGCAGTACGCCGATCCCACGGAACTGGCGACCCAGTTGACCCAGGCTTTCCCCGCCAACCCCGTGTTGCAGGGAGCCTCGATGGTGCCGCTGGCTAAAGCTCAGGCGCTCCTCGTCACGGAAAACACCGCCATCATCCGTCAGGTCGTGCGGATCGTGCAGGAACTCGACGTGCCGCCGGCCGTCGTGGAGAGCAAATTCTTCTCGCTGGAGCGCGCCGATGCCAAGGACGTGCAGGAAAAGCTGAACGATATCTTTACCAAAAAAGAAGGCACCGCGGGCACTCCCACGACCCCGGGCGCGCAGCCGGGAGCCCAGCGGGCTCAGGTGGTCCGCACCCCGACGACCCCGGAGGGCCTTCCGCTGCCTGCGGGTGCTCCCACGGAAGGAGCAGCGACCAGCATCGAAATCAATATCGGGCCGAACGAAGAAAACTTCGTCTCAGGCAAGGTGAAGATCACGGCCGATGCCCGGACCAACCGGCTCCACGTCATCGCACGCCCCCGCGCGATGGTGCAGATCGAGGAGTTGATCAAGGAGTTCGACGCGAACGTCCCGTTCGGTGAACCGAGTGTCTACCCGCTGCGCTTTGTGACTGCGTCGGACGTTTTCCAGGTCCTGGTCAAAGCCGTTTCCGATCCCGGCCAGAACGGTGCCGATGCGGCGGGGGGCGCCGGTCGTTCTTCCTCGAGCTCCAATCGCTCGAGCAGTGGCAATTCCAACAATCTCTTCGGCAGTGGGAGCAACGGGAATACCCGCTTTGGTGACAGCAGCTTTGGCAGCGGCGGCAGTGGTGGTAGCGGCGGTAGCAGCCAGACCTTGAGCGAAAGTCTTTCCGCGGACGAAAAAGACGTGGTTCCGGATGCGGTGACGATCGGCAACGCCCGCATCATCGCCGACAAGCGGGACAACAAGATCATCGTCGTGGGCAACAAGGACGTGAAGGAGAAGCTCTTCGCGGTCATCAAGCAGCTCGATGTGCGGGCGCCCCAAGTCATGCTGCACACCTGCATCGGCCAGCTCACGCTCTCCGAAAACCAGCAGTTTGGCGTCAATTACATCATCAATCAGGGCCGCGATATCGGCAATTTCGCCGGTACCACCTCGACCGACTCCAACGGTAATACCACCGGCAGTGGCGGCGTGATCAGTCCGCCAACGACCTCTTTCCTCAATGTCGCGAACCTCCTCGGGCAGGAGCAGGTCCGCAATATCGCGGTTGCCGGCGCCGGTGGCCTCAGCGGCTTTTTCACGGCGGGCAATGCGTTCGACGCGATCGTCACCGCCCTGGAATCGACCAACAAGTTCCGCGTGGTGAGCCGCCCGGTGCTCTTCACGAGCAACAACAAAAAAGCGATCATCTCCAGCGGTGAAGAAATCGCCATTCCGCAGTCCATCCAGAGCGGTTTCACGGGCAGCACCACGTCCAATGGCTTGGTCACCAATTCGAGTATTTCCTACAAGACCGTGGCTCTCACGCTGGAAGTGCTCCCGTTGATCAATGCTGATGGCGAAGTTTCCATGGATATCGTGCAGAAGGTCGACGAGCAGGTCGGCTCGACCCGGATCGATAACAACGACATTCCACGGATCGCCACCCGCGTGCTGAAGACGAACGTCTCGGTGCCAAACAATGGCACGCTCGTCCTCGGCGGCTTGATCAAGCAGCGCAACAACAAGAGTTTCACCGGCATTCCCCTGGTCAGCCGCATCCCGCTGATCGGGCCGCTCTTCCGCACCACGACCTACGACAAGAGCCGTGAAGAGCTGGTGATCCTCATTCGCCCCGTGGTGACGCTATCCCCGCGTGAGAGTGTGAAGTCGACCGAGAAAGAGCAGGAATACCTGCGCCTCGAGCCCGATCTCGAGCACACGGTCATCGACAGTAATCTCCGCGAACGGACCTTCCACAGCGAAGAAATCCTCCGCAAACCCGTGGCGCCCGGTTTGCGCGACGAGTTCAGCGGTCGCGTGATCTACACGAAGAAGCCCTAAGCGCCGGATGACTTCGCGCAAGGCTCTCGTCGATGTCCTGATCGCCGCCGGCGTGCCGGATGACGATGCGGTGCAACTCGGTGCACTCACGCCGCCCACCGGTTCTTCGTGGACAAACGAAGTGCTCAACTCCGGCAAGGTGGATGAGATCAAATTCTCCGTCGAACTCGCCCGGCTTTTCCGCGAACCGTGCGAAATGGTCGAGCCTTCAAAGGTGGATCGGGGAGCTCTTCAGCTTCTGCCCAGCCGCTTCGTCTTCAAGCACCACATGCTCCCGCTGGCGCAGAAGGATGACGTCATCCGCCTCGCCACCTACGACGTTTTCAACGCCATCGCCCGCAAGCTCGCCTTACAGGCGCTGCCCGGCAAGAAGCTCGAGTGGGTCGTGGTGCCGCGCGGCCAGTTGCTCCGCTGTATCAAGGCCGTGTACGGCGTCGGCGCCGAAACCTTCGAAGAGATTTTGGCCAACGCCAAAACCTACTCGGATGCACTCGATCGCGATCAGGCGCAGGACATCACCAGCGACGATCCCGAGGCGAGCGTCGTTAAATTCGTCAACCAGATCATCCGCGAAGCGATCGTCGAACGCGCCACCGATATTCACGTCGAGCCGCTCGAAAACGATCTGCGCATTCGTTACCGCATCGACGGCATGCTCCACGAGGTGGCGGTGCCCCCGCAGCTGCGCGTGCTGCAAAGCGCGATCATCAGCCGTTTGAAGGTGATGTCCCACATGGACATCGCCGAGCGCCGTCTCCCGCAGGACGGCCGCATCAACCTGAATACCAGCGCTGGTGCCATCGACGTCCGCGTTTCCACCATTCCCACGGTCAACGGCGAATCGATCTCCCTGCGTCTCCTCAGCCGCAGCGAGACGCTGAACTTCGGGATCGATCGTCTGGATATGAGCGAGGACTGCGTCTCGCTGGTGAAAAAGCTGCTCGTCCAGCCGAACGGCATCATCCTCGTCACCGGGCCCACCGGCTCCGGTAAATCGACGAGCCTTTACACCTTCCTCACCACCATCAACCAGCCCAGCCGGCGCATCATCACCGTCGAGGAACCGGTGGAATACCGGCTCCCCGGCGTGTCGCAGATCGACGTGAAACCGGAAATCGGCCTGACCTTTGCCAATGGCCTGCGCGCCATCCTGCGTCAGGATCCGAACATCGTGATGGTCGGCGAAATTCGTGACTTCGAGACCGCGGAAATCGCCATCCGCGCCGCCATGACGGGTCACTTGGTGTTTTCCACCCTGCACACCAACGACGCCGTCAGCGGCATTACCCGTCTGCTGGATATGGGCATCGAACCCTTCCTGCTCGCGAGCGTCGTGCGCGCCTTCATCGCCCAGCGCCTCGTCCGGACCATCTGCCCGGATTGCAAGGCGCCCACCGGCTACGATATCGATTACCTCAAGGAAATCGGCGCCCCATTCCCGAAGGACATGGTCTTCTACAAAGGCCAGGGTTGCGAACACTGCCGTCACACCGGTTACCGCGGCCGCTCCGCGATTTACGAAATCTGCCCCATCACCGAATCGCTCCGCCGCCTCGTGGTGAAAAAGGCCACCGGCAGCGACCTCAAGACCCAGGCGACCAAGGACGGCATGCACACCCTTCGTGCCGACGGCTGGCGCCGCGTCCTCCGCGGCCAAACCACCGTCGAGGAAGTCGTCCGCGTCACCCAGGCCGACGAGGACATGGCCGAAACGACGTAGAGGCCAGCGTGTCGAGATAGAGCGCCGCTGTCAGCCCCGTGGTTCACGCAGCCCCCTGCGTGAAACGATAGGGTCTGCGCCAAAGGCGCAGGGTAATCTCTTCCATCTCACGCAAAGGCCTGCGTGAGCCACGACCCGCCTCAGCTCTTCCGTGTCGCTGTGATCCACTCGCTGATCCGCGCAGCCATCGGCGGATCCGTCTGGTCGAGGATGAAGTACAGATTCGTCAGCATACGGATCAGCATCTGCCGTGGGGTCGATGCGATGAGGTGCTGGGGCAGGAGCACGAGATTTTGCTGCTCGAGCAGATTTCGGCATTCATCCAGACCGACGCGGCGGCCGCCGTGGAAGGGATCGAAGAAAATGTCCTCGTGCCGCATGATGAAATGGCCGGGCAGCCCGATGCCTTCGACCTCCATGCCTGCCCGCTGCGCCACCAGCAGATACACCAGCGCCAGCGAAATCGGGATGCCGAGCCGGCTTTCGACCACGGCGGGGAGCAGCGAATTGCGGACGTTGTAATAGTCGTCGTCGTTGCCTCGCAGGCGCTGTTCGAGGTTCAGGAACTCCGCCAGCGTTTCCACGCGATCCAGCGCCGTGGGCGCCTTCTCCAGGCGGCGTTTGACCTGCTCGCCCCACTCGTCGAGCAGCACGCGCGCGGGCTCGAGATCTTCCCCGGGCAAAAATACCGAAGCCAGCTGCCACGCCGCCTCTTCCAGGTTTCCGTCTTCACCGAAGTGCCGGCAAAAGTGCGTGAACGCCGCTTCCGCGCCCCGCTCCTGGATGTCGGCGATCACATCGCGCAGATGAAAACTCGCGATCGGATCGGCTAAATCATCGAGTGTGCGCAATTCCCGGAGCGCTTCCGGGCCACCAGCGGCGAGCTGCGCTTTGACCAGGGCGACCGTGTCCGGGTCGTCATCGCGCAAAAGGGTCAGCAGAGCTTCGCGTCGGCGCTGGATCGCGTCGGTATTCATCGGGTCGCCGTCACTCCAAACACCTCCCCGGGTTCGCACTCGATCCGGAACGCAATCGGCCGGCAACAGATGGCGCAATCCTCCGTCATGCTGTGGCTGCCTTGGGTAGTATCCACCGCGATGGCGAAGACCTCCCCACAGTAGGGGCATTGGACTTCGACATCTTCGACCAGATTCATGGCAGGGCGCAGATCTGCTAGCTCGTGATGCCTTTCAGTTTGAGCCGGGGCGCGTCACCCCAGAGGTCTTCGAGGCTGTAGTACGAGCGCTTCGATTCGTGGAAGATGTGAACCACCACATCCCCGTAGTCGGCCACGATCCACTGGCTGAGCGGGAAACCATCCACCGCATTGGGGCGGCGATCATGGTCCGTGCGCAGGCGTTCATCCAGTTCGTTGGCGATAGCCTTGAGGTGCGGTTCGCTGGTGCCGGAGCAGATCACGAAGAAATCCGTGAAGGTCGAAACCTTGCGCAGGTCGATGGCGACGATGTCCTGCGCCTTTTTGTCGGCGGCGACACTAGCGGCGAGTTGGGCGAGTTTTATGGAGTCTATGATCGTGGAGGGGCTTGAGGGACTAGAAGGTCGGGTGATAAAGCCGGTGCTGCTCGATAATCTGCCTCACCGGTTCAGGAACGAGATAGCGAATGCTTTGGCCCTGCGCAACCCGCGTCCGCACTTCTGTTGCGGAGAGTTCGAGCTGCCGGGTGACCCGCGGAAAGCCGCCTTCCGCCGCAGAATCGCCGTTTCGGCTGAAAACCACGAACTGGACGAGGGCCCGCAATTCCGCCGCCCGGTGCCAGGTATCGAGCAGCGGCACATGATCGTGCCCGATGAACCAGAACAATTCCGCCCCCGGCCAGCGTTCTCGCGCCGCCAGCACGGTCTCGATCGTGTAGCTGGTCCCCCCGCGGGTGATTTCCAGATCATCGGCGAAAAGCCCCGGTTCATCGGCCAAAGCCGCGTGGACCATGGCCAGGCGCACTTCCGCCGGCGTGGATTCCGCGCCAGCCTTGAACGGCGAGCGTGCCGCCGGGATAAAAATCACGCGATCCAAACCAAGCTGCTCCCGCGCATCCCGGGCCAGGATGAGGTGGCCGTGATGGATCGGATCGAAAGTGCCGCCGTAGAGCGCGATTCGCATGTCGCTGCTTCGCTTAAACACCGCGGCGGCGCCTGGCCAGCGAGGAAATCACGCCGGAGCCCGGAACTACCTTAGGTTCCGGTGGGGAGACGCAGTTCGACCGTCGTGCGGCCGCCCGTCGAATTCAGGATCAACGATCCCTTGTGCAATTGGGCGAAGCTCATCGCGAGGGTGAGGCCGAGCCCCGCCGCATTTTGCTTTTTCTTCGTGGAAAAGAACGGCTGGAAAATCTTCTCCTGCAATTCCTCCGGCACTCCGGGGCCGTTGTCAGTCACCGAAAAGACCGCCCACTTGGTCCGCTGTCCGGGCTGCGTTTCTTCCCGTAGGCCGATGTGAACGTAACCCCCGGTCGCAAAAGTCGACTCGCAGGCGTTCTTCACCAGCTCGAGCATCGCGGTTTTGATCCGGGATGCGTCCCCTTGAATCCGTGGGGTATTTTCCCGGATATCGAGAATGACCTCGGTCTTCGGACCGCGGAACTGTTCGAAGCCTGGTTTGAGAAAGCGCAGGTACTCGGCGAGATCGATCGACCGCCAGACGGTGGTGGAAGGGCGGACGAGCGATTGCGTGCGGTCCATCAGCTCCGAAGCCTGCCCGGCTCCATGCTTGATCTTGGCCAAGCCTTCCAGCGTGGCTTTGTCGAGCTCCTGATTGTCCATCAGCAGTCCGAGATAGCCATGGAAGAGCGTCAGGATGTTGTTCATCCGGTGCGCAAGGCCTCGAACCAAATGGTCCTGAAAATCCGAGTGGGTAAATTGCATCAAGGGCGAAGAATGAAACAGCAGTGATAGTGCCCGCGTGGCCGAAATTTTCCCCGGGTTACACCGCAGCGCCCCGCTGGACCGATGCTTCTCCGGATCCCACGACCTCCAGGTCGCCATTTTCCAGCCGCAGAAGCAGGCGGCCATCCGGGGCCAGACCCTCGGCCAGCCCCTCCAGCAAACCGGCCGCGGTTTGCAGGGTGACCCGCTTGCCCAGCAACGAACTGCGCCGCGCCGCGCTGGCGATCAAAGTGGGAAACGCTTCGTCTTGGAGCTCGTCCAGCCGTTGGGTGAGGGTCCTTAGAATCGCGGCGGCCATCGCCGGCCGCTCGATTTCGCGCCGGGTGGCGATCCGCAGGGAAGTGGCCCGCTCCTGGAGTTCCGGAGGGAAGTCCGTTTCCAAGTGGTTCGCATTCAGGCCGATGCCTACGACGGCGAAATGCCCGCCTGAGCGGTCCGGCAGCAGTTCGATCAGAATCCCCGCCAGTTTGCGCCCGGCGTATTCCACATCGTTCGGCCACTTGACCTGCACCGGCAGGCCGGTGTGTTCCTCGATGGCTTCGGCCACGCCCACCGCCGCCCAGGTGGTCAGCCGGGGCCAAGCCGTCATCGGGATCGTCGGGCGCAGCAGTAACGAAAACCAGAGGCCCAGGTGCGAGGCAGATTCCCAGCGCCGCCCAAACCGGCCCCGCCCGGCGGTTTGTCGCTCCGCAAAAATGGCGACGCCACCCGGCGCGCCGCTTTCCCCGAGCTGGATCGCCCGTTGATTTGTCGAATCCGTTTCCTGAAAAACGAGAATTTCTCGCGTCAAAGGCGAGGAACCGGTGCGCGAGTGCAGATCGTCGCCGACCAGCCGGTCCGGGGTTCCGATCAGCCGATAACCGAGCCCCGGCCGTTCATCGATCTCGAAACCCGCTTCTCGCAGACCTTCGATTCGAGCGACCAGCCCCGGTATATCGACCCGCAAAAGCTCGGCCAATTCCGTGCGTGGGGTGTGAATCGCCGAGCGCCGCAGGGCAGAAAGCAGGGCGGCGTCAGGCGTACTCATGCCTCCAGCTCCAGCGAGAAATCGACCGCGCGCGCCGAGTGGGTGAGCGCCCCGACCGAGATGAAATCGACGCCTGTGGCGGCGACTTCGGGAATGTTTTCCAGCGTGATTCCGCCGCTGGCTTCGAGTTGCACTTTGCCCGCGCTCATGGCCACCGCGGCCGCCATGTCGGCGCAGCTCATATTGTCGAGCAGGATGACGTCGATCCCCGTGAGCCCGAGAAACGCCTCCACCTGATCGAGCCGATCGGCTTCCACCTCGACCCGCAGGCTGGGGTTTTCCGCGCGAAAACGCGAGATCGCCGTCTGCAGCTCCGGCAGGCGGTTCTGTGCGATGAGGTGATTGTCCTTCACCATCACCATGTCGTAGAGGCCGAACCGGTGGTTCGTGCCGCCTCCCGCGACCACCGCCGCTTTTTCCAGCACCCGCAGGCCGGGTGTGGTCTTGCGGGTATCGAGAATGCGGGCGCGATGAGCGCCGGCGGCGTCGACGTAGCGCCGCGTGATGGTGGCCACGCCGGAGAGGCGCTGGAGAAAATTCAGAGCTACTCGTTCCGCCGTGAGGATCGAACGCGCCGCCCCGGCGATCTCGATCACGGTTTCATCCGGTGCCAGCACGGTGCCGGAAGGGGCGACGATCTTTACCGCGATCCGCGGGTCGACGCGCTGGAATACCTCGGCTGCCGTTTCGGCGCCGGCCACGACCACGGCCTCCTTGGCAAAAATTCGGCCTTTGCGGTCTTCGTCTCCGACGAAGTATTTCGAGGTCAGATCACCCGGGCCCAGGTCTTCGACGAGGGCAATCGCGATGGGGTCGTGGGCGGAGCGGCGGGCGGGTTGGGGCAGGACAGTCACTGCAAAAAAGACGAAGCTGGGAAAATAGAGCGGTTCGCCCGCTGGGGATCGGGCTGACTTTTCCTGCCTATGGACCATCCTGCGGTTTCCAGCAACTCCGGATCAGAAGAGCTCCGGCTCCGGTGCCCGGTACACGCTTCGCCCACGGACAAAGGTCTCGATCACCGCATCCGGCCCTCCACGGTAGATACACAGGCTAACCACATCCTCGGCCGTGAGATCGCTCGTCCCCTTGGAACTCTTCCGGTAGGGAAGCATCGCGCCGAGGTCCATCACGGTCAGGTCGGCCTCTTTGCCAATTTCCAAACTGCCGATGACCTGGCCTTTACCCAGCGCCTCGGCCCCGCCTTGGGTCGCCAGATGCAGCGCCTCGGCCGGTGAGAGCGGCGCGGCCTCCGGTTGGTAAAAGGAACGGGCAGTCTGCGATTCCACCGCGGAACGCATCACGTGCCAGAGATTCAATTCCGCACCCGCAGCCACGTCGCTGCCGAGGCCCACGCGGATGCCTGCTTTGCGCACGGTATCGAGCGGAATGATCCCACTGCGCAGGAACAGGTTCGCCGTCGGACAATGCGCCACCACTGAACCCGCCGCACTCAGCGCTTCGTGCTCGCGTGAACTGAGGTGGATGCAATGGCCAAAGACCGTCTTCGGCCCGAGCAGTCCACACCGCGCGTACACATCCGTGTAATCGGTCGCCTGCGGGAAAAGGTGTTTCACGCGCTCGATCTCGTCGCGGTTTTCCGCGAGGTGCGTCTGCACGTACGTGTTGTACTGCGTGGCCAGATCCGCCGCACTACGCATCAGCTTTTCCGAGCAGGAAATCGCAAAGCGCGGGCTCACCGCGTATTCGATCAGACCCTCATTGGCTCCGTGCCATTTCTTGATCAGCCGCTCGGTTTCGTTCAGCGAAATGGAAAGGATTTTCGAGGGCTGATGCGACCCGTAGCTGCCTACGTCCATCATCATTTTCCCGATGATTGCTCGCAGCCCTTTCTCCGCCGCGGTCTGGAAGAGCGCATCGCACGAATCCTCGAAAATCGCCGAATACATCATCGCCGTGGTGGTGCCATGGCGGGCGAGTTCGGCGATGAAGGCGGCGGCTTCCCGGCGTCCACGCGGGCCGGTGAATTCGCGTTCCAGTGGGAAAATGTACTGCCGCAGCCACGGGAGCAGTTCGCTGGTCCCGCGCGCCACCGCCGGGTACTGCGGTGCGTGAGTGTGGATATCGATCAGTCCCGGGAAAATCGCCACGCGGTTCGAGTGCAGCCAGTGCACCGGTTGCGGCCGCGGCTTTTTCGAAAGCGTGAGATAGTCGCCGACTTCGGCAATCTGCCCGCCATCCAGAATCAGCCCGCCATCCGGCCAAGAACGAAGCTGGCCGAAGGTCGGCGCGTCGATCAGCCAGCCGCGCAGGCCGATCAGCGGTCCGGAAGGAGAGGGGGCGGAAGCGGAAGCGGGAGCGTCGAACACGCGGAAGCGGGCGCGTTACTCCGGTTGGGACGGCAGTTCGACGATCTCGAACCAGTATTTCTCCAGCGTTTGCAGGATGTCGACGAGCGCGTCGAACGTCACCGGTTTCACGATGTAGCTATTCACCCCGAGATCGTAGCTGCGGTAAATGTCCTCGTCCGATTTCGAAGTGGTCAGCACCACCACGGGGATCGTGCGCAAAATCGGATCCTGCTTGAGTTCCTTCAGCACCACCCGGCCGTCCTTGCGCGGCATGTTCAGATCCAGCAGGATCAAGCCCGGGCGGGGTGCTTCGGCCGGCGCGGCGTATTTCCCGCGGCGGTGCAGGTAATCGAGCAGTTCCTCCCCGTTTTCGACAAACCGGATGTCGTTGATCAGGCGGGCATCTTCGAGCGCCTCGCGCGTCAACTGGCGGTCGTCCGCGTCGTCATCGGCCATCAGGATGGTGATCGGCATGGCTTCTTTAATCCGGTTCATGGGTTTGGTGGTTCGGAGGATTGCTTGACTGGGAGCGTGATCAGGAAAGTCGCTCCCTGGCCTTCCTCGCTCTGTGCCATGATGCTTCCGCCGTGGCGATCTGTAATTTTGCGGCACACGGCCAGCCCGATGCCGGTTCCTTCATACTCCTGCTTCGTATGCAGGCGCTGGAAGACGATGAAAATCTGCTCCGCGAACTTCGCTTCGAAGCCGATCCCGTGGTCCCGCACGGTGATCTGCGCCAGCCGATCGCCCGGGTGCGCCCCCGGCATGGAATGATCCGCGGCGACCACGATCTCGCTGGAGACTTCCACCAGCGGCGGCTCGTCTGGCTTGTGAAATTTCAGGGCGTTCGCGATCAGGTTTTGGAAAAGCTGCCGCATCTGCAGTGGGTCGGCGTCGATCTTGGGCAGCGATCCGACTTCCACCTTGCCGCCCGTCTGCTCGATCCGCACCTCGAGATCGCCGACCACGTCACCGACGATTTTGGCCAGATCGCAGAGCTGGAAAGGCTGGGCCCGGCTCGTCACCCGCGAGAGTTGGAGCAGGTCCTGGATCAGCGTCTGCATGCGCTGCGCCGCGTTTTGCATCCGCTCGAGGTAACCGCGGCCCTGTTCGCCGAGCTGATCCCCGCACTTGGCGGCGAGCCGGTCGCCGAAGGCCTGGATCTTTCGCAGCGGCTCCTGGAGATCGTGGGAGGCGACACTCGCGAAATTCGCCAGTTCGGCGTTGCTGCGTTCGAGCTGCGCGGCGAACCGCTGGAGCTTTTCTTCGTCCGCTTTGCGCTGGGTGATGTCGGTGCTCACGCCGACCAGTCCCGTGATCCGCCCCGTACTGTCGCGTAGCGGCATGCGGGTAGTCGCCAGCCAGTGGATATTCGGCGCGGCGGGCCGGGCTGGTTCCTCGCGGTTGCGAATCGGCGCCCCGGTGGTCAGCACGTAACGATCGTCTTCCCCATGCCGCTCGGCGATTTCTCGCGGGTAGAAATCTTCGGCCGATTTGCCGAGCAGTGTTTCCCCCGGCTGCACACCGAGATAGCGGCGGTGCGCCCGGTTATCGAGCACCAGTCGGCCATCCACGTCTTTCAGAAAAATCAGGTCCGGGATCGTATCGACAATGTCGCGCAACAGCTGCGCCTGCTCGGCGAGGGCCGCTTCCGCCCGCCGGCGCATGGCGATGTCGCGCAGGATCATCCAGCCGGCTGCCACCAGGGCGATGAAGGCCACGCTAGAGCCGACGATGATCACCAGGGTAGTCGCCGCGCCGACAAAGCTCGTCGTATCCGAGCGTTCGTTGAGTTTCATCCGCTCGCGCTCCTCGAAATCCCGCACCACGGTGTGAATTTCGTTGTTCAAGACCGCGTTGTCGCCCTTCACGAAAAGCTTCAGCGCTGCATCGGGGCCCGCCTTGCGGCGCGCCTGGATCTCCGCCGCCTGCCCGGCGAAACTCGAATCGAGCAGATTGCGCAGGCTATCCGTGCGTTTCAGCGCCTGGTCGTCCTCTGCCACCAGCGCCTGGAGCAGGGAAAAATTTTCATTCACCAGCGTGCGTGCGTCCTGAAAGCCGCGGAGCTGCTTTTCATCGCCGGTGAGCAGGTAGCCGCGGCGGGAACTCTCCATCTCCATGAGATAGCGCAGCACCTTTTCCTCCGTTTCGAGCACCGCGCGGGAGTGCGCGACCAGTTTCGCCGTATTGATGAAGTGCTGCGTGCTCCGCCAGGCGATCACCGCGATCCCGACGAGCATGATGAGCCCCAAGCCGAAGCCGAACAGGACCTTGCCCCGGATGGAGAATTTTTGCGGCTTCTGCGCAGGAAGCGTCGGTTGCACCTTGGTCACGCGAGGAGAGAATCGGAAAGAGTGGGCCGCTGGGTCAAGCGAACTAGGGGTCCTGTGGATCTACCCGTCGTCTTGAGCCCCGTCATCTTCAAGCGCCGCGTCGACCCACCTTTCGAAAGCGTCTACCGGCGCCCGAGCGCTTCGGCGACTTTTTGGAGGAGCACCCCCGCATCGATCGGCTTGGCGAGGTGTTCGTCGAAGCCGGCATCGAGCGCTGCTTTCCGGTCGGACTCCCGGGCAAAGGCGGTCAGGGCGATCGCGGTTATTTTGATGCCACCACCGGGAAACCGTTCCCGGACGGAGCGGATGAAAGCGTAGCCGTCCTGCCCGGGCATGCCGATGTCCGAGATGAGCAAATGCGGCTGCCAATCGCCGAGCAGCGCCAGCGCCTCAGCGGCACCGGCTGCCGTCCGGACTTCTGCTCCGGAGCGCGTCAGCACTCGATTGATCACCGAAAGGGTATCGGCCTGGTCGTCCACCGCCAGTACCCGGCAGCCATCGAGATTCAGCTCGGTCACCGGGGCGGTATTGCGCACCGGCACATCGAGTGAGTCGAACCGCTCGGCGAGCCGCTTTTTCAACTCCTTCACCGCCACGATCGGGATCTCTACGCGGAAAGTCGCGCCCTTGCCGAGGCCGTCGCTGTGCACGCTGATTTTCCCCCCATGCAACTCCACCAGATGCCGCGTGATCGCCAGCCCAAGACCCAACCCGCCGTGCTGGCGCGTGGAGGAGGAATCCCCCTGCGTGAAGCGCTTGAAGACGTGCGGCAAAAATTCGTCGCTGATACCCAGACCTGTATCCGTGACCGAAAGCGCTACGCGCGACTCGAATTGCTCCAGCGACAGAGTCACCAACCCGCCGCGCGGGGTAAACTTGATCGCGTTGCTCAGGAGATTCCAAACGACCTGCTGGAGACGATCCGTGTCACCGAGCACATCCGCCGGTTCGCTGGTCGCGTGCAATTGCACCCGCACCCCGCGTGCTTCCGCTGCCGGCCGCAGCGCCTCGATCACGGAAGATGTGATCGCCCGCAGATTCACCTCGCGGATTTCCAGCCGCACCTTGCCGGAAATGATGCGCGAGACATCGAGCAGATCATCCACCAGCCGGGCTTGCGCCCGCGCATTGCGGTCGATCGTCTCCAGGCCTTCGTGCATTTCCTTTTCGTCGTCCGCACCCTCCTTCAGCAGCGAGGTCCAGCCCAGGATGGCGTTCAAGGGCGTGCGCAATTCGTGGGAGACCAGTGCGAGAAATTCGTCCTTCAGGCGGTTCGCGTGCGCCGCTTCGCTGTGCGCCGCCCGTTCTGCCGCGAGCAGCTTGCTCGTGGCCGACCGAGCGGTTTCCAGCTCGATCAGATTTTTCCGCGTAAAGACATAGAGCCCCACCGCCACCAGGATGAGCAGCCCGACGGAACCGCTCGTCATCCAAAACGCCCGTTGTTTTTTGATCCGCGCCCGTTCCAGCACCTCGGCGACTTTCTCGGCTTCCTGCCGGTCGATCTTGTCGGCCCGGTGCCGCATCTCATCCATGAGCAGTTTGCCCGTGTTTTGCTGCACCCCGAGGGTGGCCGCCGCCCGATCACCTGAGCGAAATTCCGCGATCCGGGCTTCCAGCAACGCCAGCTTCTTTTCTCCCAGCGAATCGATCTCCGACCGCACCGCCGAGAGTTCCTGGTCGTCGCCCAGCATCGCCCGCAGCCGCACGTTTTTGTCCGCAAGCCGGCGCCGGGCGTCGTTGTACGGCTCCAGAAATTTTTCGTCGCCGGTGATCAGGTACCCGCGTTCTCCCGTCTCAGCATCCACGTAAGCTCGCAGCAGCGCTTCCACCTCCAGCCGCACCGCCTGCAAATCCGTGATTCGCTTCTGATCACGCTGCAACGCACTGAGAGTGCGATTCGATAAAACCAGATTCGCGCCGATCAGAACCAGCAAAGCCAAAAAGCCAAACAACAGCGGTTTCTTCACGAAGGGTGTCCCCAGTCGGCTCGTCCTTTGTCGGGGAAAAGAGGAAAAAGACTCCACGTTCGGGCGGCATTGGCCAGTTTGAGACAGTCTCCCCGCTTAACTCCCGGACCCATCCCGCTTCCCCGTCATTCGACCAGGCAAAACCGCAATCACCCACAAGGTGGGGTCGGTTTTTGGAAGGCCGCTGCGCCCATTTTGATTCATCCCCCTTCATCGAATCCCGCCTCAAATCCGGATGCGTCCAAGCCCGGCAACCACCCACACTCGATCGAAAGGGACGTAAAGTGGCGGAGGGAGTGGGATTCGAACCCACGGATACTTGCGCATCTCCGGTTTTCAAGACCGGTGCATTAAACCGCTCTGCCATCCCTCCGGATCGGTGAGCGTCCGGATAATCGCCGGGCGCGCGGCGAAGGCAAAGGGATTGTGCAGGCAGGGTGGGGGAATCAGTGCAGCTCCGCTTTGGCTTCGGCCTTCACGTTGCTCATCATCACCTTGTCGGTCCAGGCGAGCAGGATGGCGGAGAGGACGAATACCACGTGGATGATCACCTGCCACATCACGCCGTGGGGTGGTTCGGCCATGCTGCGGACTTCGATGAAGGTCTTGAGTAGGTGAATCGACGAAATGCTGACCAGCGCCGTAGCCAGCTTCACCTTGAGCACCCCGGCATTGACATGGCTGAGCCATTCGGGCTGGTCCTGATGATCCTGGAGATGCAGCCGGGAAACGAAGGTCTCGTAGCCGCCGATGATGACCATGATCAGCAGGTTTGCGATCATCACCACATCGATCAAACCCAGGACGCCGAGCATGATCTTGGTCGCGGGATCGACCGCGTGCAGCGGGTCGGGGTGATCGGCCGTGAGATGCAGCACGATCGAGGCGAGGTGCCACAGTTCGACAAAGAACTGATACACGTACACGCCGAGCGCGGCGATCAGGCCCAGGTAAAGCGGCGCCTGGAGCCAGCGGCTGGCAAAGATGGTCTTTTCGAGAAGAGATTCGGGAATGCTATCGGGCTTGGACACCCGCGCCCCGTTAGCGCTTGGGGGCGCGAGCGTCTACTTCCTCCAGCTTCAGGCGCACACTGGTGATGTAGGGCGCCTCATTTTCCCGCCAGTGACCGTAGGTGGTCGTGACCACCGTGCCGTCCGGCAGCAGTTCGACTCCCGGGTACGCGCAGTCGGAAAAGCTGTTTTTGGCGTTCTTCTGGTTGTCCAGCAATCGGACGCGATACTGGCCTTCGCGTCCGCCGATGATGTCCTCATAGCGGCCGACCCACGCGACCCAATCGCCTTTGGTCGGGCTTTCGCGGGTGGTATCGCGGAAGCTGATGAACAGCCGGCCATCCGGGGCGTACTTCGCGACGTGGCGATCGCCGGTGAGCGCGGCGGGAAGTTCGCGCGGCTCGCTCCAGGTCAGCCCTTCGTCGTTTGTCGTGATGAGGTAGCTGTTGTGCTTGTGTGTATTCTCGCGCAGCAGCACCGCGATTTCTTTCCCATCGGGCGAACGGACCGCGCCCGGTTCGCAGAGATCCAGCCCGGGCACCGAGGCAATCGGGATGGGGTTGCTCCAGGTCAGCCCGCCATCGGTGCTGCGGCTTTGATAAACCCAAAACCGCCACGCCTTCGCAGTCGGCGAAACGTAGTCGCCCGCGGCGCTCTTCACTTTGCCCTGGGAACCGCCAATGATGAAGCGCCCGTCATCGTGAAAGAGCGCCATGTACTGGCCCGGCTCCTTCAGCGCGATCACCGAGGCCATCGTCACCACACCGCCGAAATTCCCGATCGGCTTCAGCTCACTCCAGCTCGCGCCATCGTCCTCGGAGACCGACATCCGGATCGGATAAAGCCCGCTGAAAAGGATCAGCCGCTTTTTCCCCTGCGCATCGATCACGCGATGGATCGTCGGTACTTCCAGCGAGGTCTCCCACGATTTCGGCGTCGGCAACCGTTCGCTCCAGGTGAGCCCGCCATCCGTGCTGCGTTTGTACATGATCGCCCCTCGCCCGTGCCCCTTCGGGTAGACGATGAGCATCGTTTTCCCATCCTCCAGCAACACGGTCGTCGGATGTCCGAGGTACTGCCCTTTTTCCTGATCCACGATCACTTGCCGCTGCGTTTCCGCGCTGAGATCGATCGTCGGAATGGTGTAACCCGCCGGCTGCTGAGCCAGAGCTGCGGTGCCAAGAGCGAAGAGGAGGGGGAGGAATTTCATGGGTCGTGGGGGCATCTGGGAAAACCAGCCAGCGTCGCCAATCTTATTGCTTCTCGCTGGAAACGTTGGTGTACGGCCTTTGGCTTTGAACCCGGCATTCGTCATCCCCTCGAGAACGCGGGTCTCTTCGGGGTTGAATCCCGCCCTCAAAGCGTCGGGCCGGGTGATCTGTTTCCGGCCATTGCAAATGGGGAACATGTTCCAGCGTTTGAGTTGCAACAGGTCGGCATATGGGAGCCGGGGTGAGGGCGAAGACATGGTGGGGTGTGGAGGAGAGTATCTTCCCACCCCGCTCCGCCAACGTCCCGGTCTTGGTACTTTGAGCGGACCAAGGCAGGTCCGTTGGGGGACAGCCGTAGTCTTTAGTAACGGGATGACTCTCGCCGCAGGCTGAAGCCTGCACTCCAACGTCCAGCAGCTACATCCCTACGACTTTGGCGTACAACTCCTCGTACGCTGTCACCATCGCCTGATAGCCAAACCGGCTCTCCGCATGCCGGCGAATCTCCCGCCGATCGAGCTGCAACGCCGGCCCCACCAAGTCCGGCAAGGCATCCAGCGACGCTGCATGAAAGCCTGTGATCCCTTGATCCACGACTTCCTCCACCGAGCCACGCCGATGCGCCACCACGGGGGTGCCGCAAGCCATGGCTTCGATCATCACGAGCCCGAAGGGTTCATCCCACTGGATCGGAAAAATCAGCGCGCTCGCATTGCGGAGGAGCATCATTTTCTGGGGATGATTCACCGGCCCAATCCAGCGCACCTGCTGGCCATCGATCAGCGGCTCGATCTCCGCTTCGAAATAAGCCTGCTCTTTCGCGTTTTGCGGCTGCCCCGCGAGCACGATGGGCAGCTCGCAGCTCTTCGCGATGCGAATGGCGTCGAGCGGATTCTTTTCCGGCGAAAGCCGCCCGAGAAAAGCGAGGTACGGCCCCGATTCGTAACGCGGCTCAAACGCTCCGAAATCCGCGCCGTTGTACACCACCGGAAACTCCCGATCGAGCTTGAGCGAAAGCCCCTTCAACTGCGCTGCGCTGATCCCATTGACGGCGATCTGCGGCCACCGGCGTAGTACCCATTCATCATCGAGATGGGGCAGGGTGTGCATGGTGAAAAGAGCGGGCGCCTTCAGCATCGCGCCCACTGGCAGCCACGCCGTCGAACAGTGAAAATGAACAAGGTCGAATGCTGCCTGCCGGCGGCTAATCTCCGCAAGCATCGACATGGTGTAGTACTCGTAGCAATACCCGCCGCCGCCCACGAGCAGATCGCTCAGATTGATCTCCACCACTGGCGCGAGTTGCGCGCGGGTGCTGCACTCGGCCGAAGCAAAGAGCGTGACCTCGTGGCCGCGCTCGACGAGCTCATCAGCGAGGAGTTTGAGCAGAAGTTCGATGCCGCCGTAGGTCCGGGGCGGGATTGGGGTCCAAAGCGGAGCGGCCAGGGCAATGCGCACGGCTTACCTTTCGCAGAAATCTCCGAAACTGCGTGTATGGCCCGACCGAATTTCGGGCGGTCGAAGCGAGGAAAACGGCGTGGGCATCCTCCAGCCGTAACTGGGCGTGCGGGTGGCGGGCAAGGCGTGATTGGTGATTAGTGATTTGTGATTGGTACGGGGGCGGCGATTCACCACCTACGAATCACTAATCACCAATCACGCCTTCCCCTCGGTGAATTTCCCGCGGCCGCCACGTACCCGGACTTGCTTCCCCCATTTCCGCGCTAAAGTGGGAGATGCCCCGATTCCTCGTCCTTCTTCTCCTCCTCGCCGCGGTGCTGCCGGCCTCCGCCCAGGAAGCGGTCCGGCCCGGCCTCGTGAACGAGCGCGAGGTGATGACCCAGCTCCAGATTTTTCTCGATCAGCAGCTCTTTGGCCCCGGCAAGATCGATGGCCGCGGCGGCGAATTCACCACCAAAGCCCTCTGGTGCTACCAGCGCGCCCACGGCCTGCCCCCGACTGGCCGGCTCGATGCAAACATCCCGCTCGATTCCGTCTTCCCGGTCTACACCGAATACACCATCCGCCAGGAGGACATGGCTTTCATTGGCACCCTCGCGCTCAAACCGCCGGAACAGGCCAAACAGAAATACCTGCCCTACGATTCGGTGCTCGAATTTCTCACCGAGCGTTTCCACTGCGACCCGAATTTCCTCCAGCAGATCAATCCCACGCAGAACCTCGAAAAACTTCAGCCTGGCGACATCGTCCGCGTCCCGAATGTTGAGCCCTTCAAGATCGAGGAACTGCCCAAGCAAGGAAACCTCAAGGCCCAGCCGGAGTTCAAACACCGGGTCATCAAGATCAGCCGCAAACATCGCCTGCTCGAATTGAGCGATGGTGGCGCGCTCATTGCCAGTGTGCCGATCACCCCGGGCTCGGACAAAACGCCGACTCCCGCGGGGGATTGGAAAATCGCCGGCATCGCGGCCATGCCCACCTTTCGCTGGGATGAAGGCGTGCTGAACCACGGCGTTCGCACCGACAAATTTTACATGCTGCCGGCCGGCCCGAACAATCCGGTCGGCGTGCTCTGGTGCCAGCTGAATAAACCCGGCATTGGCATTCACGGCACCAATTCGCCGCAGACCATCGGCCGCAGCGCCAGCCACGGCTGCATGCGCGTGGCCAACTGGGACGTCGTGCGCCTCGCGCACATGATCACCCCCGGCATGCAGGTGCTGATCGAGTAGTGCTGGTTGGAGTACAGACTTTAGCCTGAGGAAAGGCGGTGGAGCCTTTGCCGTCGAGGCAGGCTAAGCCTGTGCTCCAACCAAAAACTCCCGCCTTTCGCGCGAGTTTCACCTTCCCACCGCGGAATTTGCTTGGAATTCCGCCCCGGGAATCAGGATTTATCCCGCCCGCCCTCTCCATGCCCAATCCCGCCTCGCTCGCCAAAGATACCGCCGCCCACCTCCAGAAAGCCTCCAAGGCCCTGGCCAATCTGCCCGCCGTCGTCGGGCTCGACGGCTTCGTCGACACCATCCTCCACGTCGTCAAACAGCGCGAGTCGGTGACTAAGTTCACCCGCATGAGCGGCATGCGCGATTTCGCCACGACCATCGACAGCGCCGCGGGGCTGAGCGCGAATGTGGAATTCGTCACCCATATGGTGAAGCTCGGCGGCAACGGCCCGATTATGGCTAATGCTCTCGCCGAAATGGGCCTTGGCGTGACTTACCTCGGCAACCTCGGCGCACCCGCGGTGCACCCGGTCTTCGCTGATTTTGCCAAGCGCGCGAAAGTGATTTCCATCGCCGAGCCGGGGTACACCGATGCGGTCGAGTTCGATGACGGCAAACTCATGTTCGGCAAGCACGAGAGCCTGCGCGACGTGAACTGGTCGAACCTGATCAAGCATCTGCCTGAGGCTCAGCTCGTGAAGCTCTTCAGCAGCTCCAAGTTCATCGCCTTGGTCAACTGGACCATGCTCACCCAGATGGGCGGCATCCTTTCCAAACTGCTCACCACCGTGGCGCCGAAGCTCAAGGGCGATCGCCGCTGGATTTTCTTCGATCTCGCCGACCCGCAGAAGCGCTCGCCCGAAGACCTCCTCGCCGGCCTCAAGCAGATCGCGAAGTTTGAAAAGTACTTCCGTGTCGTGCTCGGTCTGAATCTCAAGGAAGGTCGCCAGGTGTGCAGCGTCCTCGGCCTCACGCCGCCGGACGAAACCTACGGCACCGTCGCCCACGCCGCCTCCCAGGTGCGCGAAGCGCTGAAGATCGACACGGTGTGCATTCATCCCACCAGCTTTGCCGCCGCTTCCGACGCCAGCGGTTCGACCCATGTCGAAGGCCCGTACACCGCCAAGCCGAAGATCAGCACCGGCGCCGGCGATCACTTCAATGCCGGCTTCTGCCTCGGCCGCCTCGCCGGTCTCGACCTCGCCGGCAGCCTGCAAGTCGGCGTCGCCACCAGCGGCTTCTACGTCCAGCGCGCCAAGAGCCCGAAGGTCGCCGACTTGGTGAAGTTCATCCGCACACTATAGCGCGCGCGAGCACGCCTCGCTGTTAGTCCGTGGTTCACGCAGCCCTCTGCGTGAAAAGATGAATGCCTGCGCCTTTGGCGCAGGGTGATCTTTTTCATTTCACGCAGAGGCTGCGTGAACCACGGAGCCGAGGCCATGACCCTTCTGAGTTATTGGGGTGGTACCGTCCACCCTTCTCCCGCGCGCAGGACTCGATAAGCTCGCCCCAATCGCTCGCACTCCGGGACGAAAAGCTCCCCCGGGTTCGCCGTGTTAAACTCGAACATCTCGTAGTGGCAGGGAATCACCCAGCGCGCGCCGATCGCGTGCGCGAGCTGGGCGGCTTCACGTCCATCAAGATTGCCTGCCACTCGACGTTCCGGCCGATTGCCATTGATCGGCAATAAGGCCACATCGATCGACCCCTCGCGCAATCGCTCCGCCAAGCCCGGATACAGCAGCGTGTCGCCACTGTGGTAGATCGTCCACGCACCGCACTGCACGATGTAGCCCAAGTACAGGTGTCGCCCGGCTGCATCCCGATCGAGTTCGTTGTGAGCCGCGGGAAGCGCGTGAACCACAAAGTCACTGACGGTGACAGATCCCCCCGCATCGAGCCCGATCGGCACCTCACGCTCAAGCGCCGCCCGTTGCGCCGCCAAATCGCGGATCGCTTCGGGCACAATCAGCCGCGTCTGCGGATTCGCTTCGAGCAGGGGACGCAACGTCTCTGCATCAAGATGATCCGTATGCGCATGGCTGGCCGTGATCACCTCAAGACCCACGAGTCGCTCCGGCGCAATCACCCGCGCCGTCATGCGCACATGCGGCTTGCCCGTCGCCGCGTATTTTTCCGTCAGCGAGTCTGAGAGGTACGGATCGAGCAGGAGAAAGTGGTTGTTGTACCGAAGCAAAAAACCGCTTTGTCCCAGCCACCACAGGCGCAGTTCGCCTGGCGCATTTCGGATGTCGTCCAGCAGGGCTGCATCGCGGAGCAACGGTTCGATCACGCGCCGAGGTCCTCCCGCACCAAAGCCACGCCCGCTACGAGGTTCTTCAGTTTCTGTTTCGCCGCCCAACGCGCGGTCTGCGAAAGCCCGCAATCCGGCGCAAACGCCAGTCGTTCGGCCGGCGCATGCTGCAAGCACAGGCGCACCCGCTCGGCGATCTCTTCCGGCGTCTCGATATAGTAGCTCTTCACATCCACGATCCCCACCGCCACGTCTTTCACCTTGGCGATTTCACCGATGATCGAGATTTCGCTGAACTCCCGGCTCGCCATCTCCACGTGGATTTCATCCACGTCGAATTTCAGGAACGCTGGAAACATCGGAGCATACCGCCGCAGCCCCACCGCGCGGGCTTTGTAGTTCCCGAAACACAGGTGGGTCGAAAGCCGGCAGTGGCCGACTACCGGAGCCACGGTACGATTGAAAAGCTCCACAAACCGCGCCGGGTCTTCCTTGTGTGCGTAGCAGCTCATCGAAGGCTCATCCACGGTGATCTCTGTGCACCCCGACGAGACCAGTGCGACCAATTCCTGTCGGACCAACGGCAGGAGTGCTTCCGCCAGAGCAAACCGATCCGGATACCGCGGACTCGAAATCAGCCGCCCACTCAGCGTGTAGGGCCCCGGCACCGACGCTTTCAAAACTGGTCGCTCGGTTTCGCTCTTCGGCAGGAGATCGCCCGCCAGCCGCTGCAAGCGCGCAAACTCGCCGACTACGCCGAGCCCACGTGGAGCGGCGAGTTCACCGGTCACCGCATGTTTGCCGCGCTGATCGTGCGCTGGCGGGCCCCACCGGCGTGGTGAGGCTCCTTCGAGCGCCAGCCCTTCGAGGAAGCCGTAGAAGGAGAGATTGAAGTCGAGCCGCGTCTGCTCGCCATCGGTGATCACATCGAGCCCCGCCGCGAGCTGATCGTGCAGCGCCGCGATCACCGCGTCGTCCTGCAGCTCGGCCAGGTCGTCCTTCCCAAATTGATCGAGGTGCTGGCAGGCAAACTCCAGCCAGGAAGGGAAGGGGTAGCTGCCGATGACGGTGGTTCGAAGGGGGCGCGGTTGCATGCGTGCGTTGTCGCGCCTTTCTAGTCCTCCGGGCAAACAGCGCGCGATGAATTATCCTGCGCTCCCCTCGACGACTTACGCGCCCAGGTTTTCGTAGAGCCGGGCCAACCTGCGAGCATGCTCATCGTAGGCCGCTTCAAAAAGCTCGGTCGCCCGAGCACTTCCGACCACCGCTCCAGCGGTCAGCACATGCGGCGGCTGGCCCGCCGCTACGAGGCGCGTCGCCACTTCGGCCTTCAGCATGTTCACGAGCAAGCACCCACCGATCGTGGACCCTGGGGCGACTGGCGTGTCGAGTCCGGGGATCTGCACCATGGCGTCGCCGACCGGCGCACCGGTATCGAGCGTGAGATTGGCCACCTCCGGCAGTTTGCGGCCGGCCGGATGCCGGCTGGTGCTGGCCTCGCTGTGGGCCAGCGAAACGATCGCCACCACCGGAATGTTCCGGCGCGAAAATTCCTCCGCGATTTCCACCGGCACCACATTGCAGCCGCTGGAGGAAATCACCAGCGCGGTATCCGCGGGTGAAAGATCGAAATTGCGCAGGATCCGCGCGGCCAGGCCGCTGACGTTTTCGAGGAACATCGCCTGCCGCTGCCCATTCGCCCCGACCACGGGGTGATGAAACGTCAGCGAAAGTTCGACGATCGGGTTGAAGCCGGGAAACGACCCGTACCGGGGCCACATTTCTTCGACCATGATTCGCGAATGCCCACTCCCGAAGACGTGGACCATCCGTCCGGCGAGAATCGTCTTGGCGAACCAATCCGCTGCTTCATGAATCGCGGGAATTTGCTGCTCCACGAGATCGGTGAGAACACGGGCGCGGTGGAGGTATTCGAGGGCGGGAGAACTCACGAGGCGATGAAGTTGAAGGCTGCGGTGCTGGGAAGAGGTGAGGGGAGCGGCTATTTTCCTTCTTCGATCGGCGCGAGCCGGCGGATGGGGAAACCCGCGTCGCTGCTGAGCTTCTTGATCAGCTCATCGACTGCGGGTCCAGAGATCAGCCGGCGGAGACTGTCGGCGATCGGGCCTTGATCTGCAGGGCGATAGGCGCCGCGCCGGGCTACTACGATTTGGCGCAGGAAAAGCGCGTAGTCGTCGATGTGCGCTCGCTCGCAGCCTTCGAGCAGATCGAGGAGTTTTTCATCCGCGACAGGCTTGCTGGCATCGCGCCGGATTTCATCCCACACCGGCTGGGCTTTCACAAAAAGCGCCCGGGCCCCGTTTACGACGTCAGGATCATTTCCCTGCCAGGCCTGCCATTGAAACGGATCGTGTCCGCGAGCCCGCGTGTAGGCGGCGATGACCGGTTCGGGCAGATCGATCGCCTGGCCGATCGTCACCGTATCGTTCGCTGGCGCCGGCTGCCCGTCCGCTTTCAGCTCCTGGGCCCGGAGGCTGAAGCCGCGCTCGTAATATGCCCAGCCATTGGCGGGTAGCGCGGTGAGCGCCTCCTCGTACTTGGCCAGCGCCCCGGCGAAATCAGCCGCGTCGTGGAGCTTGATCCCGGCTTCGACGAGTTCATTCGAACGTCGCTGTGCATCAGTCGCTCGCAGACTGATCGTGGTGAGCGCCTGGGTCATGATCGGATCGACGCCCGGCCGCTGCCGCGCGAGCACGGAAAGTTGCAACGCCTTCTGCGCTTCCCCGCCGGCTAGCAGCAGGCTCGAGTGGAGCAATCCCAGCGCCGGATCTCCGGGGGCGATCTCGTACACCATCCGCCAGAAATTCGGATTGCTGGTCACCAGCGCATCCACGTCGATCGTGGGAAAAGGATCGTCCTTTTTGATTCCGGCGACATCCGCCTCGATCCGCCCGTAGTCCTCCAGCCAGGCCGTCGTGCCGGGAAATTCCTTGAGTTCACCTTTCCGCAGCAGGCTCACCGCGACACTGGAAAATTCCCACCCCGCTCGCTGCGCCTTGGAGCTTTCGTCGGGAGCCGCTTGCAGCTGTGAGGTCGAGAGCAGGGCACAAAGGGCGAGGAAACGAACTGGGTGGGTCATCGAAGCGGCGGAAGATGGCATGGCGGACGATTTCGCGCGTGCAGGAAATGAAATCAGAGATCGAGCGCCTGTTTGGCGGCTCCGATCGCGCCGGCCCATTCACCCAGGGTCGCGGGTAGCAGCTTTACCGCATGTCCTCCGGGCCGCCATTCCACGCGTGCGAGTTCAAAGGCGAGGGGATCGAAAACCAGGTCTCCGGCTTGGGCGATCCCGCCGCCCAAAATCACCGCCTCCGGATCGAGCACATTGATCAGCGACGCGATCCCACAGGCGAGCGCGTGGATCGACCGCAGCCAGATCCGTTTCGCTTCATCATCGCCTTGCTGGACGGCCGCGAGCAGTTCATGCGTGGAAGCGAATCGGCCACTGCTGCGTTCGCGGATATTGTAGTTTCCGCAGAAGACTTCGAGCGCCCCCGGCATCCCCGCGATACTCGGGGCTCCATCCAGATCGAGGCAGGTATGCCCGACATGGCCGGCCCGGCCGATGTGTCCGCGCAGCAGCCGACCATCCACGAGGACCGCGCCGCCGACTCCCGTGCCGAGAGTCAGCATCACGGCGTTTTCGAAACCGCGCGCCGCTCCGATCCACGCCTCCCCGAGCAGCGAAGCCTGCGCGTCGTTGAGTACGGGCACCGGGCTGGGCTGGCCGAGAAAATCCGTCCAATCGAGCCCTTCCAGGCCCTGCAGCCGATCCGGCAAATACGCAATGGATCGGCCATCCTTCGCGGCGAGCCCAGGCGCCGCGAGACCGAGCGCAAATGTGGGCCCAAGCTCCGTCGCCAGATCGCGAATGGCTTCGGCAAAAACACCCGGCGCTTCCGGGGTCGGGCGCAATTCCCGCCGCAACACTTCACCCGCCGCATTCACCACCACGCCCTTGATTTGCGTGCCGCCGAGATCGAAGCCGACCGCGGTTTTCATAACCCTCCTTCACTCACCGACCAGCCGCCATCGACTGCCAATACCTGGCCCGTGCAAAAGGCCGATAGCGGGCTGAGGAAAAAGACGGCGGCGGCTGCGAGATCGTCGGGCTCGCCAATGCGCCCGCCGTCGAGTGGCTGCTTTGTGCGGATGAAGCGCTGGATCGTTTCATCCCGGGCCGCGCGCTGGGCCATCGGCGTATCCACCAGCCCGGGCGCGAGCACGTTCACACGGATATCGTGCGGCGCATAACTCGCCGCCAGGCTGCGGCTGAGCCCGATGAGGGCCGCTTTCGCTGCTACGTAGGCGTGCGTGGTGAAATGCTGGGACGCTGGATGCAGCGCGAGCACACTGGCCAGATTGAGAATGCTGCCCGGCGTTTTCGCCGCGAGAAAATGCCGCACCGCCGCGCGGTTCGAATGCATCACGCTGGTCAGGTTCAGGTCCAGCGTTTGGGCCCAGCCTTCGTCGGTCAGTTCGTGCAGCGGCCCATCGCCAAATCTCCGCCCGCTGCCGCCGGCCACGTGATAAAGCGCATCGCAGCGTCCAAATTTCCGCACCGCTTCAGCGATGGCACCCGGTGCCGTTTGTGGATCGCGGGCATCGCCCGTGAGCACACTCGCCCTTTCGCCGAGGGCGACTTGGGCCGCTTCGGAGAGCACCGATTCGAGCCCGACAGCCACAATTTGGGCGCCAGCCGCGAGGCAGGCGTGGGCCGCCGCGAGGCCGATGCCGCTGGTGCCGCCGATGATGACGGCGACCTGGCCGGACAGACTCGAACCGGGTGCGCTCACGAGAGCGGGGGAGGGAGCGGGGTTACTGGATCTTCACCAGCTCGACCTCGAAGATGAGCGTCTCATCCGGGCCGATGTCGCGACCTGCGCCGCGCTTGCCGTAGGCGAGTTCGCTCGGGATGAAGAGCTGCGCCTTGCCGCCTTCGCGGAGGTAGAGCAGGCCTTCGGTCCAGCCCTTGATCACCGCGCGCAGCGGGAAGGTGGCGGGTTCGCCGCGCTTGTAGGAACTGTCGAATTCCGTGCCGTTGATCAGCGTGCCGCGATAGTGGACGACGACCGTGTCGCTGGCTTTCGGAGCCGGGCCGGCGCCTTCCTTCAGGATCTTGTATTGCAGACCGCTGGCGGTGGTTTTCACGCCTTCCTTGGTGGCGTTTTCTTTGAGGAATTTCTGACCGCGTTCGAGCGCGGAATCTTCAGCATGTAGGCTCATGGCAAATGCGAGGGTTAAGGTGAGAGTGAGCGGGAGTTTCATTGCGGGTGGGAAGATAGAAAGTCAGCGCTGCTTGGCGACGGAAATATCAGGGCGCCTCTTCGTCGCCTGCTTCCGGCGTTCCGAAAGCCCGTCCCCCGACGATTTTGCCACCCTCCATTTTCCAGCGGAAAGGCGGCCACTCTTCGTTTTTCAGCAGCAGCTTGAATAGAGCGGAAGCATCGCGCTTTTGCAGCATCGGTTCGGTCACGCCGGAAGCCTCGCAGCTCAGGACGCGGCAATGACCTTTGCCTTCGCGCGGCACTCCGATCACTCGCGCGCAGCCCGTCAAATCCGGCGCCGGATGCCGCGTGAGCACGAGATAGCTGAAAGGCAGCGCCCGCCGATCGATCCCCAGCGCCTTGCTCCATTCATCCCAGCGGGCATCGCGGTAAACCTCCTGCGGCGGTGCTGCAAAGTGATGGCACCAATGGCGCTCATTTTCCGGCTCCAGCAGGCCGCAGGGTGCCTGGTGCGTGCAAGGCGCCACCACATGGTGAGGATTGCCTTCGGCCAATAAACGTTCACGCACCCGAATCAGGCGCCGGCTGTTTTCGTGCGTGCCGGATTCCACCCAGATCACCTCACCCGCCGCTCGCACCTGCACGAGCAAGGCCTCGAGTGCTGTCTCCGGCAGCTCGGTCAAAACGTGGCTGATCACCAGCAGCGTCTCTCCATCGGCTTCGGGCGCTGCCAGCTGAATGCTCGGATGCAATTCCCGGAGCCGCCCTTGGGCAAACCGCACCGCCCGTGGCGAACGATCGACAAATGCTGCCGAGGTAAATCCAGACCAGGTCGCCAAAACGCGCCGGCTGGCAATTCCACTCCCGCAGCCCCAGTCGAGCAGCCGGGTCGAGCGCGGACGCCAGTTGATCGCCTCCAGCGCGCGAATCACCCCGTCGATCTTCCACCCGATCCGTGCGGCAAATGTCGCGTCGTAGAGCAAAAGCTCCTCGTCGCTCCGCCAGTAATCCTCGGCGCCGGCCGTTCCCGCGAGGAAACGGCTGCGCAGGCCGGTCAGCAATTCGATCTCACGGGGCTGCCAGTGCTTCACGCCGTCTTCCGCCGCTGCTTTTTATTCACGTAGTCCTCCACGATCGGCTGGAGCCGTTCCGTTGCGAGCCGGATCAGGAGCGGACGCGCCGCATCGAAAGCGATCTTCGCCACCGTCAGCAGCAGCCCGGTTTTGGCCACGCCACTGACCGCGACTTTTTCGCCCTTGGCATCCACATACACTTTTTTTGTCCGGCGTGGCGCTTTCGCCAGGAGCACCCCGAAAAGCGCGGCGCCGCCGAGCCAGAGCCCGATGTGATGCGAAAAATTCTGCCGCACCCGCGCGGGCACATCCGCCGCGCGACGCACGGCCACGGTCGACCGATCCATCCGCGCGCGAGCGCCGGCCAGTTCGGCGATCAGCTCTTTTTTGCGGTCTTCGCGTCCAGCCATGCTTGGTCTTTCTTAAATTCTTCGAGGGTAATCGGCAGCACCGGGGCCTGGGCCAACGTTTTCACGCGCAGAAGCAGCACCACTCCGAGCGCAAAGTGCAGCAAGGCCACGGCGAGGGTCACCCAGATCCACGCATTTCCTCCGCCAAACGCCATGGCTAGGGCGAAAATCAGCCCCAGCCAGAGAAAGAAGTAGCCGAAGACAAAAACGACCAGCCCCGCGAGCAGCAGGCCAAGGGCTTTGAGCCAATGGCCGACCGCGTCCTTGCCTTCGAGGCTGGCGAGTTCGATCCGTGCTCGCAGATAAGCCCACCCCGCCGAGAACAGCTCTAGCGCATGCGCAAAAAAACCGGCGTGCGCCGCTTCATACGAAGGGTCGGGAATGGGGCCGGGCACGCGTTAGTTTTTCCGGATCAGCAAACCCACGACAAAACCTGCAAACAGCGCGGTGGCGACCGCCTGGAGCGGGTTCTTGCGAACGTATGCTTCCCCCTCTTCCTGCCAGTTCTTCGCCTGGGCGCGGGCTTCACCATAATATTCCTCCGCGCGGTCGCGGAATTCGCCGGCTTTCGCCGTGGCTTTTTCGCGGAATTCGCGGGCCTTGGCTTCCGCCTGCTCCCGCAGTTCGCGAGCTTTGGCTTCGGCGGCGGCTCGAAGATCGTCGGCCGCTTGGCGGGCATGGCTGCGGGCGTCTTCGAGGTTGCCTTTGGCGTCAGTGTTTTCGTCGCTCATATAACTAAGGATCGGTGGATAGACGTTGAACGGATGGGTTGGCGACGACTTATTTAGCGGGCGGAGGCGCTGACGGCTACTGCTCGCGGAAGATGATGCGCGCTTTGCTTAAATCGTAGGGAGAGAGTTCGACCTGGACTTTGTCGCCGGGCACAATGCGAATGAAGTTCTTTCGCATTTTGCCCGAGATATGCGCCAGTACGAGGGCGCCGTTGGGGAGGGCGACCCGGAACATCGTTCCGGGCAGCACGTCTTTGACGATGGCTTCGGTTTTGATGCAGTCTTCGTGAGACATGGGAGGCTTTGGAAATTGTCAAAAGTTGACGGCGAAATCAATCCCGGACTCCGGGGTACCTCGCATGGGCGGTGCAGCGCCGGTAAGGCCTTGCACCCCGCAAAAGGGACCGCCAGCATCGCCGCCCTGTCCAAACCCGCGCCGCCCGTGAGTTCCTACCTCTCCGATTTTGCCGCCGAACGTGCCGATTTCGAACGCGTTCTGACCGGTGTGCGCTCGCTCCAGCAGGCCTCCCTGGAGCAGCTCGCCTCGCTGGATTGGCTGATCGGGATCATCCGGGAAGTCGGGCTGGTTCCCATCCCGGAAGCACACGCCACCTACCTCGGCGAAGAGGACTACATCAATGGCACCCAGCAGGGGCTCATCCAGCTCCCGCGCGAATTTGCCCAGTGGCTGCTCCTGCTCGGTGAGAAGAAACCGGCCAGCTATCTGGAGATCGGCACCTTCAATGGCGCCACCGCCTGCATCGCCGGAGCGTACCTCCGCCGCTTCGTTCCCGCTGCCCGGATCGTCACGTGCGACATTTTCCCCGCCTTCATCTTTCATGCGGAAGCCAACGCGCTTTCGCTCATCGAATACCTCGTCGGCCGTACGAGTTTTGACCTCCGAGGGGAACCCTTCGAAGCCGTCTTTATCGATGGCGACCACAGCTTCGAGTGGGCCTGGGCTGACTACGTGAATGTCGGTCGCTCCGCTCGCCTCTGCGCCCTCCATGATGTGAACAACGCTCCCTACCGTGAGATGCACCTCGGCGGCGTGTGCGGTGTCTGGGAACGACTCAAGACCACAGAATCCGGGCCGGGGATCGAGTGGCGTGAGTTTTTCGAGCATCCCCAGGCCGATATCATGGGCATTGGCGTCCGCCTTCGCACCTGAAGACCGCTTCCCAAGAAAACCCTTCCACCTCGATTACCCCTCCACCCACCCTATGTCTCGTTTCGCCTTCGCTGGTTTCGCCTTCGCCACCGCTTTCCTCTGCACCTCGATCGCTCAAGCCGAGGACCTCAAAAAAGTCGCCGCTGCGCTCGATGGTTATCGTTACGAATTTCCCTGCAAGGATCCCATGCCGGAGAATCCCAAGCCCGGTGCCGATGGCGTTTCCGCCCGGGCCACCGATGATCCCGCGACCAATGATCGCTTCACCGATGTAAAGAAATTCGGCGGCGAACCGGGCAAACGTTACAAAGTCACCCTCCGCGTCCGCGGTGTGGTCGAACCCATGATGTACAAGGACGGCCAGCAGGTCGGCGATTATTTCTACATCGGCGGTGCTCCGAACAACGCCACCTACAATATCTATCAACTCACCGTCTCGGCGCCGGAGTCGCATTACTTCTTCAATCGCCAGGACAAGGTCGGCCACCAGATTTTCACGATCGATTACACTCAGACCATCGTGATTGAAGGCGGCGCCACCCTCACGCTCCAAGGCAACGGCCAAAACGGCCGCATGATCACGAATTTCGCCAAGCTCGTCGTCCCCGAGGTCCCGCCCGCCCCGCAGCCGTTCAACGGCCAGTTCATCCAGCTCAACGTCATCGACGTTGTGGAGGTGAAGTAGCGGAAGAACATCGTTAGACGGTTTCTCTTCAAAGTCAGCGGGCCAAAGGTCCGCCGGAGCATAGCCTGGGGCCAACCGCCCCAGGAACGATCTGCGTAAGCAATGCGCCCTATTGGGGCGTCAGATTCGAACCCTGGCTCAATACTCATCATGACGGCGCCACCACACATACGGCTCCGATTGCGGCCAGCCCGTGGGTGAATCCTCCCACGTTTCCTGCCGGCCGAAGACGGTCCAGTCGAGCAGCGTGAAACTCGCCACCACCGCCTCCAGTGCGCGATCCGACGTGAAGTAGGTGTGATAAATCGTGTCCCCGTCGCGCAGGAAAGCGCTGAGGCCAAAGTGTTCCCCTTCGTCGGTGCTCACGCCGAAGTCCGCATTGAAACTCGTCTCTGCCGAGGAATACCACGGCAGTTTCCAGCCCATCCGCGCTTTGTAAGCTTCGAGATTTGCCAAAGGCCCGCGTGAGATCAGCACGAGCGACGTGCCTCGCGCCTGCAAGTGCTCCACCGGCCCGAGGTGATCCACCACCATCGAGCAACCCGGACACCCCGCCGTCGGCCATCCACCCACGCCCGGCGCAAACATGAAGTGATACACGATCAACTGGCGCCGCCCTTCAAAGAGGTCGAGCAACCGCACCTTTCCGTCGGGCCCTTCAAAGACGTAGTACTTCTCGATCCGCACCATCGGCAACCGCCGCCGCTCCGCATTCAGCGCATCCCGCGCTTTCGTCGCCGCCTTCTCCTTCACGAGGAGTTGATCCCGCGCTCGTTTCCATTCCTCCCGAGAAACGATCTTCGGCAGGTGGGTCAGCGGTTTTTCGGCGGAGTTCTTGGCGGTTTTCATCGGGCGTCCTTTCGTGGGGTGTTTCAGGTTTTCGAAAGCACGACGAACGGCGGCCGCCGAAAAGGACATCCCACCGAAAATTGATCCACCCAGCTCCAGGCCAGGCCGTCTTCTCCGCTACCTCCCCGCGCCGCCGCGCTGCGAAATTCGCCGGCCCCATTCCAGTTGCCGCGCCCGCTGCTTCTCTTCGGTCTGCCGCATGATCCGGAACCCGGTGAGATGTTGAACGTAGATCAGCTCCGCCTCGAACTGATCATAGGGTTCGTGCTGATAGGTGACGGGGCCGAGCTCATAAAGCACCTCTCCGTCCGGCATCGAAAGCACCACCTCTTCCCCCGCGCGCAGATACGCGTCCTCCAGATTCTCCGAATCCGTGCCCCGCTTCAGCCCAAACGCCCGCATTTTCGCTTTTCCCTCGGCGAGAAATTCAAAGTCCACCACCGCCCACCCATTCTTGTAAGTATCGCGTGTGTAGTCGTGTTGCATGGGATCACCGTGCATCAATTCCAAACCGATTTCATCAGAAGGGCTGGAGCGGGTAACGAGAATCGAACTCGCATGGCCAGCTTGGAAGGTTGGAGCTTTACCATTAAGCTATACCCGCAAAGAAGACGGTAAACGTGGCGGCGATGCCCCGGTTTGGCAAGTGGGATTTGCCGGGAAAACTGGGGGGCGCGCCGCCGGCGCCGGGTTAGAGGGCCGCTTCGTTGATCAGCAGCTTGGCGGCGGTGTTTTCCGGATCGGCGTCGATTTCGTGGTCGTTGGCCGCGCCCTTCGTCAGGACGGGGTTGCTCGACTGGCGGGCGATTACCGAGGCCACGTATTGGGCGCTGATGCCGTAGATGTTGTCGTTGTCGAGGATCTGGCCATTGAAGGTCACCTTGGCGATCGTCGAGGTGATCTTGGCATTATCTGACGTGGAGGTCTGGCCGATCTTCACATCGTCATCCGTGCCGAAGCGTCCATCGGTTCCCGCAGTGACCCCGGCGATCACGTTGGTCGCCTTCACATCCCCTTGGAAGACCACGTTGCCGATCGAGGCGTCGGCGTTGTAGGCAGTGCCCAGGGCCGAGCTGAAATCGGTCTGGATGTAGCCGGCAGCGATATCGAGGGAGGTGGTCGTGCCACCGATGGTGAGGTTGCCGATCGCGGGACTGGCGGCGCCTTTCGAGCCATTCAGCCCGGCGCTGATGACCGCCCGGGTCGTGGCGCTGCCCACGACGTCGCCATGGATCGTCAGGGAAGCGATATCCTGGATACTCCGAATGGAGCCACTGTCGTAGAGACCGTTGCCGGAATCCGTGCCGGAGCGCACGTCGCCGCCCACTGTCATTTGAGCGATTCGACCGGCGAGGACGTAGCCTGTCCGCGTCACCGCACCGGTCGCCGCATCGAGGGAATCGCCCAGCGAGTCCCCCCCAATCAAGCTGCCGCGCAGGTCCAATTTGGTGATCTGGGTGCCGGCGAGAATGCCGCCGCTGCCGCTGGCAGCGCCGCCCTGAATATTTCCGTAAAGGATCGCCGAGGTGAGCGTGCCGCCGGAAACCTCCAAGCCGCTCGAGCCGATCCGGCCACCGGCCGAAATCGTCCCGGAGTCCGCCCCGCTGCCGCCGATCAGATTGCCGCCGCCCGCATCCGCCGAGCCGACGACGATCTTGCCGATGGAACCGGCGATCTGGATCGAGCCGCTGCGCGCTCCCGCTCCGCCTTGGATATCCCCCAGAATCGTGGCGCTGGTCAGTCCACCGCCGGCGGTCACTTTGCCGCTGTCGCTGGTGGAAGCCGCACTGCTGCCGAGCACCGATCCGCCGATGTACAGCGAACCAATCGCGCCATTAGTGAAGATCTGGCCGGTGTTGTTGACCGAGCCACCTTTGACGTCGCCGCCGACGTAGATGTTCTTGATCCCCGTTGCCGCGAAAACTTCGCCGGAGTCGGTGCCGGCGCCGTCGCTGCCATTGAAGGTGCCGCCGCCGCCGAGGATGCTACCATCGATGACGATGCTGCCGATCTGCTTGGCCACGACGCGGCCGGAGTTGTCGTCCTTGCCGCCTTTGATATCGCCGAGGATATGCAGGCTGCCGATATTGCCGACCATATCGGTCCGCCCGTTGATCAGGCCGCTATCGCGGGCCGTGCCGCCGATGATGTTGCCCAGCGTGGCGCTCTTGAGGGTGCCCGTGTAGAAAACGACGCCGGAATTGATCGTGTCGATGCCTTGCAGGGCACCGCCGATCCGCAGCGAGTTGATGTTGCCGTAGACCCCGCCGATGACCTGGAGGGTCCCAAACACGTTGGTCTCCACGTCGATCGAATTGACCGTCGAAAGGAACGCCGAGATCAGGTTGCTCGTCTTGGTCGTACCCGACCCAGCGAAGGCGAGTTCATCCGTAGGCAGGGTGAAGCCGGCGGTCAGCGCGTAGTTGAGGGAGGTGGTGTCGCTGGGATCGTTCGGGTTGCCGACGATGCCTGTGGTCGCCGCCGCGCGTGCTCCGATGGAGTAAGCGGTCAGTTTCCCGCGAATCGAAGGCGTGGTCAGCAGGTCGCCGGCGGTGATTTTGCCGATGTCGCCGTCGACCGTGATATTGGTGAAGTCGATGCCATTGACGAACTGGAGCACCGTGGATTGCACCT
>Ga0209050_1000776_pt1 | contig 45644 bp, 36 predicted proteins | sample Araplavi_mTSA_r2_FD_184276 | JGI IMG/M metagenome (GOLD analysis project Ga0209050, IMG submission 184276) | Arabidopsis root microbial communities from North Carolina, USA - plate scrape MF_Cvi_mTSA_r2 (SPAdes) (version 2) | ecosystem: Host-associated > Plants > Roots > Endosphere | place: USA... | reverse complement strand
CCTGATTGGCATCGACCCCGATCCAGCATTCGGGCCGCGCCGCGCGCACCGCCTGCACACGGGCGATATCGACGTCGAGGTCACCGGTGAGCTTGAGCTTGAGCGCGCGCGCCTGGGCATAATGGCATGCGCCCGCAGCCATCACTTCGGGATCGTCTGCGCCGAGCGTGAAGGTGGTGCGGAGCGGGCGCGGTTCGGCAAGGCCGGCGAGCTCCCATACGGGCACGCCGCTGCGCCGGGCGTCCAGCTCCCAGAGCGCGCAATCGAGCGCGTTGCGCGCGCCGCCTGCGGGGAGCAGTGCTTGTAGCTCTTCGCGCGTTACCCCGGCCTCGACCGCGCCGCGCACATTCTCAATGGCGGCCGTCATCGCGGGCACATCGTCGCCGAGATAATAGACCCCCGACGCCTCGCCGCGCCCGCTGTGCGTGCCGTCCGAGAGCGTAACGAGGACCACGGGCGTGTCGGTGAAGACATGCCCCGAAATGCGGAACGGCTTGGCCAGCGGGAGCGATTCAATCGCGAGATCGAGCGAGAGGGCGGTATTGGTCGTCATCGGATCTGTCCTTCAGTCGTTCAAGGTGCAGGAGCAGCGGGCGCGAGCGCCGCTGCGATGTGTGAGAGATATTTGTTCCAGTCGAATGTGTGCCCCTCGGGCGTCCAGCCGAGACGCACGATCACCGCATCCTGCGACGGGATGGCGGCGACGATCTGAAAGCTGTGCCCGCGCGCCATCACGGTATCTTCGGGCAGGCCGGGGTAGAGCTTCCGGCGCTCGCCTTCGGCTTCGGCATGGTTCAGCCACAACTGCGCGCCATAGACGGGACGCGGCGCAGCCTTGGTCGGCGCGACCGCAAAATCGAGCCATTGCTTCGAGAGCAATTGCTTGCCTCCCACCCTGCCCTTGTTGAGATGTAGCAGCCCGTAGCGCGCCCAGTCGCGCGCGGTGGCATAGGCATAGGAACTGCCGACCTGCACCCCCGCCTCGTCGGGCTCGATCAGCGCGCTCGTCATGCCCGTGGGCTCGAACAGTCGCTTTTGCGCAAAGCGCGTCATGCCCTCGAGCGTGCCGCCTGTCGCATTGAAAACGATGCGTGACAAGATGTTGGTCGTTCCCGACGAATAGCTCCAGTTCGTGCCGGGTGCGTCTTTCAGCGGCAAAGCCGCCGCCATAGCGCCCATGTCGCCCGCCTCGAACAGCATCTTGATCGAGTCATTGCCGGGGACATAGCTTTCGCTGAAGGTCAGGCCGCTCGACATCGTCAGCAGCTGACGCAGCGTGATCTTCGCGCGCGGATCGCCCTCGCCCTTCCACTCGGGCACCGGCGCTGGTTCGTCGAGCTTGAGTTTGCCGTCGTCGACCAGCAGGCCGACGAGCGTTCCCATGATGCTTTTCGACGCCGACCAGCCGAGCAGTTCGGTATTTCGGTCGAACCCGGGCGCATAACGCTCGGCGACAATCGCCCCGCCCTGCACAACAACGATCGCGCGCGTGTCGGGGTAGCCGCCCTTATTCTGCTCGTCGAAAGCGGCACTCACCGCCTTGTCGAGCGCGGCGCGGTCGAGCCTGGCTTCGGCCGCCGCCGCAAGCTTGGCCACCGACACGTCGCCGATCGGCCAAGGCTTTGCGGCGTTTCCGCGCGTCGGCTTGAGCTTCGCCGCCTGTGCATCGAGCGTGGCCGTCGAAACATCGCCGGTCAGCAGAGTGCAACCGGCGACCGGACGGAACAGCGCGGTGCGCGTCGCCGCGCCGGGCGCCGATGCGGTAACCGTGCGCGCCTTGCGGTCGACCGCCAGCGTCACCGCCGTCATGAACGGCGCGAACGCGTGGATATCGTCGCGCAGCACATCGGCCTCGGCGCGCTCGGCGACGAAGATGCTGGCGCATGCAATCTGCGCCGAGACGGCGGTGCCGAGATCTTCCGGCTTTGCAATCGCCGGGGCGGCGGCAAAAGCCGGCGCCCCGGCGACAAGCGCAAGACCGGTGAGGCAGAGGCGCGAAACGGGTCGGACCATATCCTCAGACGCCGCAGCTATGGCGCAGCACCGCGCCGGCCTTGGCGCCGGTATGCTTGCCGCCCGCGATCGTGACGACACCGTTGACGATCACTGTTTCGATCCCCGTCGGCGAAGCGGTGGGCTTTTCCCAGCTTGCGACGTCATCCATCTTGTCGAGATCGAACACAACGATATCGGCGCGCATCCCGTCGCGGATCAGCCCGCGATCGGTGAGCCCCATGCGCTGTGCCGGCCAGCCCGTCATCTTGCGGACCGCATCTTCGAGCGACAGGATCGGACGGCGCTTCACATATTCGGCGATGATGCGCGGGAAGGTACCATAGGCACGCGGATGCGGCAGGCCGAGTGCGTCCATCTCGCCCGCCTTTTCGGACGCCGCGGCATCGCTGCCGATGCTCACCCACGGCTGTTTGATCGCGGTTTCGATGTCCTGCTCGCTCATCATGAAATAGAGCGCGACCGAACGGTTTGGCAGGCCTTCGAGCAAAATGTCCCACGCCACATCGGCGGGATCGCGGTTGAGCGCCTTGCCGATCTCGGCGAGGCTCTTGCCGTGGTACGGCCGGTATTTGTCGCTGAAACCATTGGCGAGCCGCACATTGGCAAAGCCCCCCGATGCGTGGACGAGGTTCGACCAGCCGGGCATCGAACCCGCGGCGACTTCCTTCTTCATCCGTTCGCGCACCTTGGGATCGCGGAGCCGCTCGATGCCCTTCTGGACCCCGTCGGCCCACACCCAGCTCGGCGCGATGATCTCGAGCCCGGTGCCGCCCGCGGTATAGGGATAAAGGTCCGCTGCGACATCGACGCCGCGCGCGCGCGCCGCGTTGATCGTCGCCACAGCCTGCGGCATCAGCTTGCCCCAGCCGGGAGCATAAGCGGCTTTGAGGTGGAAAATCTCGACCTTCACCCCGCCCTTCTCGCCGATCTCGATCGCTTCCTCGATCGCCTTGACGAGGCCCTCGCTCTCGTCGCGCATGTGCGTCGCGTAGAAGCCGTCGCACTGCGCCGCGACCTTCGCGAGCGTGACAAGGTCCGACGTGGTTTGGAAGCTGCTCGGCGGATAGATAAGCGCGCTAGTGATGCCGAACGCCCCATTCTCCATCGCGATCTTGACCTCGCGGCCCATCGCCTCGAGCTGCGCCGCGGTCGGCTGCCCAGCGCCGTCGCCCATCACCTTTACACGCGCCTGCGTCGCCGAATAATAGGTGCCGTAATTGATCGAAATGCCTTGTTTTTCAAGCTGGCTGAAATGCGCCGGAATCTCCGCCGCCTCGGCGGGCGGCCCGCCTTCGCCGGCGATGACCGTGGTCACGCCCATCAAGAGCTTGTTCTCGGCCGCACCATTCTTGACCAGCACGCGCCCCGACTGATCCATCATGTCGATGAAGCCCGGCGACACATAGCGGCCCTTCGCGTCGATTTCCTTGGCGCCGCGCCCGGCAATGCGGCCGATGCGCACGACGCGGCCGTCCTTGACCGCGACATCGGCGCTGACCCACGGGCTGCCTGCGCCGTCGAGCACGCGGCCGCCGCGGATCACGATGTCATATTCGGGCGCCGGGGTGTTCGCCGCGAGCAGCAGCGGCAGCATCGACATCGCACCCAAGAGGATCTTACGCTTCATCATTCATCTCCCTGTCGGCGGCCCCACGACCGGCGATCTTCATCATTTGCTACCGGGTGGTCCCCTTATCGGCGTGCAGGCCCGCGCGCCGTTCGTCAGCACGCACATCGCCTACGACCTCGCGGACCGCAGCGATCACCAGATCGGGGCGATCGATCTGAATATAATGGCCCGCATCGGGCACGAGCTGTTGACGGCCACGCGTCGAAAGCGCCGCCTGTTCGGCGTTGAGCGCCTTCCATTCCTGTTTGAACCGCGCGCCGTCCTCCGCCTTCAGTGACAATCCTGCCAGCTCCGCCGGCTTGAGCGGCGCCATCGCGGTCAGCACGATCACCGGCCGGTTTCCGAAACTTTTGACCGCGCGCGCGTCGTCCATCGTCTGGTCGAAGCCATCGAGTTCGGACGTCGCGCCATGCACGGACTTGCTGGCATAGGCCGCCATCCGTGCCGCCGCGTCCTTCGGCAATTTCCCCTGCCCTGCGTTCGCCATCGCGAGGCGCACGATGCCCGTCCACGACAGCGCCGTGGCGGTGTGCATGATCCACCCCGCCTGCCGCGGATGCGCATCGACATGCGCCGCCTTTCCGAGCCGCGCGACCTGATCGGGATGCGACGCGTCAACCATCACCAGCCCCGCGACCTGCTCGCCATATTTCCCGACATAGGTCCGGGTGTAGGGCCCGCCGATCGAATGGCCGACGAGCACGAGCGGGTTGGTGATCCCCGCGCCCCTGAGCAACGCATGGAGATCGTCGGCGACGGCGGATGCGCGCTGCGGCGTATCCTTTGCGTCGCTCCACATGATCCCGGCGCGGTCATAGGCACAGGCGCGCGTGACGCCGGCAATCTCGTCATGGACCAGCGTCCAGTCGATCGTCCCTCCCGTACCAAGGCCGGATTCGAAGACCACGGTCGGCGATCCGGTGCCGCGGCAGTCGATGTGCATCTTGCGCCCGCCGATATCGACCAGCTTCCCCGGCGGCGGATAGTTCCCCGCGGCATTCTTGCGACCGAGCGCCTCGTAGATCGCACCCACCACGATGAGCAGGATCAACAGCAAAAGCAGCCCCAGCAACATACGCTTCCCCCAGCGCCGAGCCCGCGCCCAGCCAGTCACTTTGGTCACGTCACATTCCCCTGTACGGCGGGTTGAAGCTGTTGTTTCCGGCTGCGAACCAGCCGGTACAGGCCGACCGTCAGCAACGGTGCGACATAGACGGCAAGGAACACCCAGGAGAGGAAGCGGTAGCCGCTAGCGATCAGCGTCACGAGGCCGAAGCGATCGGCAAGGAACATGCAGCCGATCAGCAGTGCTGCAGCGATACCCGCCCGCGCGCGCTTGCCGAGCGGCGCCCCGCCGCGCGACCGGCGCGCCGCATCGACCCGCTCGTTGATCGCGTGCACCGACCCCGCCCCGCTTTCGAGCAATGCGGCAAAAATCATGAACTGGAAGAGCAGGTGGAACAGCGGCATTTCGAGCTGCCGCAGCATGAAATCCGACGGCAAAGTCTCGCCCATGATACCGGGATAAAAAGCGATCATCGCGACGAAGAAGAGGATGGCGGGCGCCATCGCGAGCGGCCCCGCGATCAGGCCGGCGGTCACCGCGTCGCGCTGGCTGGTCAGGTGGCGGATCACCGGCAGGATCACAACCGCACCGATGACATTATATCCGGTATAGGTCAGCCCGCCGAGAATCCAGCCGTCCGACGGGGCCGGAATGGCGAAACGCGCCGAAATCTCGTCGCCGAAACTGCTCAGCGCAAAGACCATGAACAGCGCGTAGACGCCGTAGAGCAGGAAGGAGACATATTTGAACAGCCCCTCGACCGAGGAATTGCCGAAGGTCACGAACAGCGCGATTGATGCCGCAAGAAATGCCGTTCCGGCAAGCGGCGGCCAGCCGAAGATCGACGCGCCGATCTCGCCCGCTGCGGCGCCGAACACCGCGAGTACCAGCGTTACAAGCAGAACGTAACCGATCTCGAACAAGATCCACGCCCGGCCAAGAAGCCCTTCAAAAAAGCTGCGATAATCGAATGCGCCGATCGCGCGCGCAAAGGCAAAGGTGGTGGCGCAAATGATGCTCCAAAGCACCATCGCCAGCAGCATCGCCGCCAATCCGCCCCACGGCCCGCTCGGCAGGAAAAACTCCGCAAGCTCGCGTCCGGTGGCGTAACCGCCGCCGATCACAACGGCCTTGAAGGCGAAACCCGGCAACAGGAAACGCTGGAACCAGGAGGATCCAGCCGCGGTTGCCGGGGTGGCCGCTGCACTCATGCGAGACAGCTATCCACGAGGCGCGCGAAGGCCTCGCCGCCACGGATCGGGTCGGCGACGGGAAGGCCGAGCCGTTCGCTTTCGGCCGCCATCAGCGCGATGGCCTCTTCCTCGCCCAGATGCGCGGTGTTGAAGGAGACGCCTGCGCAACGGATCGCCGGATTGGTCCGGCTACCCAGCCGCAGGTTGAGATCGATCGTTTCCTCGATGCTCGGCAAGCTGTAGCCGGGCGAACCCAGTATCTCTTCGCGGCCGGGTTCGTGGCACACGACGATCACGTCGGGCTGGCTGCCGTGAAGCAGGCCCAGCGACACCGCGGCATAGGCGGGATGGAACAGCGACCCCTGCCCTTCGACGACGTCCCAGTGATCGTCCGCCGCGTCGGGACTGACCGTTTCCGCCGCGCCCGCCTCGAAGTCCGAGACGACCGCGTCCATCGGCACGCCGCCGCCGGCGATCATGATGCCCGTCTGCCCCGTCGCGCGGAAATCGGCGTCGACGCCGCGCTCGGCAAAGGCGCGCGCGAGCGCAAGCGCCGTATATTTCTTGCCCAGCGCGCAGTCGGTTCCGACGGTAAGCAGCCGCTTGCCGCTCCGCTTGCGCCCGGTGCCGACCGGTAGGCCAGCGGGCGGGTGGCGCACGTCGATCAGCTGGCGACCGAGACGCTGCGCGCGGGCGGCGAGTTCGGGCATCTCGGCGAGCCGCATATGCATGCCGCTGACGATATCGAGCCCCGCCTCGAGCGCCTCGAAGAGCGCGGGCATCCAGCTTTCGGGGATCACGCCGCCGCTGTTCGCGACGCCGATGAGCAGCGAACGCGCACCCCGGGCCTTCGCTTCGGCGGGCGCGAGCTGTTCCAGCCCCGCGCTGACCGTCGCGCCCGGCAGGGCATATTCGCCGACGCATTTCTCGGGCGCCCAGTCGCGAAGACCGAAAGCGGTCTTCGCATAACCGCGGATCGTCGTGTCGCCGAGGAACAGCAGATAGGGCTGCGGAAGCTGCAAGGCACCGCCAGCGACGTCGAGGGAAGTTTGAATGTTCACGTCTCTCACCAAATTCGGAAGCGGTGCAGAATCGGCCGGTTTCGCGACATCGATCCTGCAATCACTCCTGTTGACCTGTTTAGGACATTATTTTCAAATTTTGATAATTGCAATATGATTAGAGAAGTTTTCTTTTGCCGGCAGGCGGGGCGGCTATGCCGCACGCCCCGCCCCGCCGGATCAGAAGCGGGTCCCGAAGCCGATCAGGTGGAAGCCCAGACCAATCCACAGCAGCACCACCGCGCTGATCAACAAGACGATGCTCCAGACTTTGGCGAACCGACCGCGCTTGCCCGTCCAGACGTGGCGGATATTCCAGATCGCGCTCGCAAGCAGGCCGAGGAATATGACCGGCGTGGAGATCTGGAGCGTGATGAGCGCCCAGTCGAGTTCGCCGCTGAGCGACGAGAAATCGCTGACCAGCGTCGATACGAACAGGATCCACCCGAGCATCACCGCGACGGCAAGCGCCGCAAAGCCGCGCGTCAGCCGGTGGCTTTTGAGCGCGGCGGGCGCGAGGTCGGCTTTCGCGCCATAGCGGCGACGGGCGATTGCCCCGGCGGGCCAGGCGATAGCGGCGAGCAGCAGCGCGCCGAGACTGGCGAGCATCGCTGGCGTCAGCCAGGCGGTCGACAGATACCAGGGCACGCGATCGAACGCGATATAGGGCGACGCCGAATCGACGCTGAAACGCACGACGCGGCCATTTTCGACTTTCGCGGCGAGACGCATCTTGCCGCCGGCTTCGCGCCAAACGAACGGGGCGATTTCGACCCATACGCGCGGCTGACCACCGATGTCCGGCACCGCGTTAAGCCGGATGCCCCCATCGCTATCCAGGGAGACTTTCGTCTGCCCCGCCAGTTCCATCGCCTTCAGAAAGCTCGCCTCAAGCCGCCGGGTCTTGTTGTACGTCCCCACCATCATGCGCGCATGCTCGCGCGCAGTTGCGGCATCGAGGCGGCCATCCTGCTGCACAAACGGGAAATAGCGATCGGCGAAGGCTTCGAACAGATAAGCGCGGATCGGCCCCGACACATTTTGCGTCCCTGCGGCGTTCATCGACATATAAATGCCGACCTTCTCCTCCGGGAATATCCAAAGCTGGCTGTGGAAATCGAGGCTGTCGCCAGCATGCGACAGCGCTTTGCGGCCGTTGATATTCTGTTCGTAGAAGCCGAGCGCCATGCCGTTGAGTGGCGGGACCAGCCGCAGGATCGTGTCGTGCATCTGCGCCGCCGTTGCGGGTTTCAGCAGCGGCCCGCCCTTGTCGAGATGCGCGATCATGAAGCGCGCCATGTCGGCGCCCGACGCGGTCATCGCCCCCGACGGCGTGAGGCTGCTGAATTCGAACGGCCCGGGCTTGCCCGAACCCAGCATATATCCGTTCGCCATCAAGGGCTGCAGCCGTGCGGGAAGCGGTTGACGGAACGTCGATCGCGTCATGCCTGCAGGCGCAAAAATGTGGCGCTCGACATAATCATTATACGAAAGCCCCGAGACGCGTTCGACGATATAGCCCGCCAGCGAGGTGCCGTAGTTCGAATAGGCCGGCGTCGTGCCCGGCGCGTAGATGCGGTAGGGCACCTGACGTTTCAGCGCGTTGCCGAGCGAAGGGATTTTCTTCGGGTCATAGCTGTTGAGCCCGCGCTGCACTTCGTCGAAGCCCCCGGTGTGCGTCATCAAATTGCGCATCGTGACCGGCTTGCCGGCGAAGGGCGGAATCCTGAAATCTAGATAGGCGTTGATGTCGCGGTCGAGATCGATCTTGCCCTGCTCGACAAGCTGCATCACCGCGGTCCAGGTGATCAGCTTCGACACCGATGCCTGCTTGAATAGTGTGGTTTCGGGATCGACCGGCCGCCGCGCGCCGACATCGGCGTAACCGAAGCCACGCTGCGTCAGCACTTTGCCGTCCTTGACGACTACAACGACCGCACCCGCGGCGTCGCCGCGCTTCAGCGCATAGGGCATATAGCCGTCGAGCCAGGCATCGACGTCGCTTTTGGTCATCGCTGGGGCGGGTAACGGGCTTGCACCTCGCGCATCCACCGGTTTGGGCACCGTTTGCGCGGCGGACGGAGTCACCGGTGGCGCCATGACCCCGACCAGCATCGCCGCAGCCAGCACTGCGCAAGACCATATAAACCGCATTCGCCCTCCCCTTTCGACATAGCCATTTTGCCGGCCTTATCGCAGAAATTTCACTTTTTGAAATATTTTCAATTTTGGATATAGGCATCCGGAACGGAAATTTGTCAATGGCGGACGCAGCCGTGCCCTCGCCGCGCGACACCGCGAGAAAATTTCAGAACGACGGATTTTTTCCGAAGCGGCAGCGAAAGCCGATTATCGGGAGCGCGGCGCCAAAGGATTATTCGGTTTCGACCGGATGAAGCACCGACTTCAGATCGGCATCGGTTGCCGAGCAGACCGACAGAATACGGCATGGTCCATCACCCACCGCGACATAGCCATGCCCCATCGACGCGTCGAAATAAGCCGAGTCGCCCGTTTTCAGCCGCGATGGCGCATACATGTCGGTGTGAAATTCGCATTCGCCTTCGAGCACAAGGACATATTCTTCGCCCGAATGGCGCATCAGATCGCCGAAATCGTCGATCGACCGCACCTTGATGTCGATGATCATCGGATTGAGCGTCTTGTTGAGCAGGTCCGCCGACGGGTAGGTGTAATTATAGGTCGCCGTCTTGATCGAAGGCCCCTCGCCGGCGGGGGTGATGCTGCGCCGGCCGGTGGCAGTATGCGTGGCGGCGGGGACCGACGTCGCCGCCGCAAACAACTGTGTAATGTCGATGTCGAGCCCTTGGCTGAGCCGGAGCAGCTTTTCATAGCTGAGCGACATCTTGCCGGTTTCAATCTTCGACAAAGTTGAAACCGGAATGCGAGTCCGCTCGCTGACCTCGGCGAGCGTCCATCCCTTTTCAATCCGCAATTCCCTCAGGAATATCCCCGGATTACCGTCGACGGCAGTCCGCCGTTCGCTTCCGGCTGGACTGGGTTGGCGCGTTGCCGGCATCTGCATCCTTTCAATCGATTTTCTCATCTAGCATATATTTGCGCATTTATCGCATCGATCAAGCCAGACAGCATCATGGGTTAAGACAATCGGCAAAGAAAATTTGCGTATCGGATAGGACCAAGATGATTGCACATATGGGATGGCACCGCCACTGATGCCCCGATTCGCTGGGATGACAGGATGACCAACAAGCTATCCATTCGCATTTCTCCGGAGTTTACGAGCTTCGTCGGTCGCGGTCCCTGCGACCCTGCGGTCTTGCCGCCCGACGCGCTCATTTTCGGCTTCGGCGATATTGGCGAGCCCGCGGTCTCGATGCTCCTCCCCGAAGATGTCGTGGGCACCGCCGACGATCATCTGGTTGTATTCGCGATCAGCGGCGCCGCGTGCGATCGCCTGTTCGCGCTCCGCCCCAAGGCGGATGGACGCTGGTACCTGCCCGCCAATCTTCGCGGGCTCGGCCGCGCGGTGGTCGCGGTCGAGGGCGACAGCGAAGTCGACGACATGCTGCGCAGCGCGCGCAGCCAGGAATTGCTCTGCCAGCTTTTCGCCGAACTCGCCGCCGGCCGCATGGTCGAGGTGGGCGGCAGCACGTCGCTGAGCGAACTCGATATCACGCGCGTCGCCGCCGCGCACCAGCTGGTCAATGAGAAGTGGCAGGAAAAGCTGACGGTCGGCAGTGTTGCCCGCCGCTGCGGCCTGAGCAAAGCCAAGCTGACGCGGGGCTTTCGCGAACTATATCGGTGCAGCGTCGCCGAGGCAGTGAGCGAACGGCGGCTGCAACGCGCGCGCCAGCTTCTGGCGCAAAGCGACCTGCCGATATCGAGCATCGGCTATAATTGCGGCTATATGAGCAACGCGAGCTTCACGCGCGCCTTTGCGCGACGTTTCGGCATGGCGCCGACCAAGATGCGCGGCCGCGAAGCCACCGCCTAAGGCGTGGATTAACGCAGCATCAGGGTCAGGTCGCGCTGGCGGCCTGTCCCGTCGACGACGACGCGATCGGGAAAGACGTCGAGGCGTGCATAGGATGTCTCGCCGGTGTCGAGCATCGCCGCGAGATTGACGTAGTGAATCCCGTTGCGAACAGCGTAATTGCCCTCATGATTATGGCCGTCGAGCCAGATTTTGGCCGACGGATGGCGTTCGAGCAGTGTCATCACCGCGGGCGCGTTCCACAGATTGTGCGGGTTTTCGGGCCAGAGCGGGAAATGACTGAACAGCAGGACCTTCAACCCGCGCCGATCGGCCTTCGTCAATTCCGCATCGATCCAGCGCATCTCGACGTCGCCGATGCCGCCGTTCCACAGCGGCTTGTCGGGATAGAGCGCCGCATGCGCTTCCATGCTGCGCCGATGTTCGGCACTGGCCGCGGGCCAAGCATAGCTGCTGAGGTCGTTGCCGTCGGTGACGATGAACATCCAGCCGTGGCGGACGAAGCTGTAATAGCGCGCCTTCATGCCGAGCTTCGCGGGAACGCGCGACTTATACGCGTCATCGACCGAAAATTCATGATTACCGAGCGCGAAGTGCCAGCGGTGCTTGAGCCGCTTCGCCACGGGCAGCAGCGTATCATAGCTGGCCCAGTCGCGGTCGATGAAATCGCCGAGATGGACGACGAAATCCAGCCGCTGGCCGTTGAAATCGTCGATGGCGGCGGCGAGCTTGCCGGGCGCGGTACGGTAGCGCCGCTCGCCATTGTCGTCGGCGTCGGCATATTGCACGTCGGCGATCGCGCCGATGCTGAACAGCGGCTTTTCCGGCGCGGAGGGCGGCGCGCTCGCGCCTAGTGTCACCAGCGCAGCCAGGATAAGGATGAAACGCATTATGAACTCCGTGCACCGGGCGAGATGCGAGCGCGCTAGTCAGGCACCATGTCATTGTCATGTCAGCTTCATAGAGGTGGCCTAGCGGAGCAGGAGATTCGGGGGCCATCCCCGCCGAGGACCGACGATGACGATGCCAGTGCGGCCACCCGGCCGCTCTTTTGACGGGACGGTGATGCTGGCCGCACGGACGGCCGCGCATGAGGAGGTCGTGCTGCACGACGCGCTCCGCCGCTTCGTCGACGGGCAGCTGCGCGACCGGAGCGATAGCGAGGATATCGTCCAGGAAACCTATGTCCGGCTCTACAGCTATCGCCGCACACGGCCGGTCGCGAATGTCGGCGCCTTCTGTTTTGCGGTCGCGCGCAACCTGGTGTTCGACCTGCTGCGCCGCCGCCAGACGCGGCCGTCGGTCGAGCTGTCCGACGATATCGCCTGCCCGCAGCCGCGCGCCGACGAAATCCTCGACTATCGCCAGCGCGTCGACATCCTCGTGCGCGCGCTGGGCGCCATGCCACCGCTGCGGCGCGAAGTGTTCCTGCGCCGGCGACTCGACGGCGTACCTGCAGCAGTGATCGCCGCCGATCTCGACCTCAGCCTCGCCGCCGTCGAAAAACATTGCAGCCGCGCGCTTGCCGGCCTTCGCGCCGCGCTCGAACGGCGCGGCCTTCCTGCGGGAGCAAGTGCATGACCGCCCACAGCGATCTGATCGACGCGGCGCGCTGGGCGCTGCACGACGGCGATGGACCCGCGAAGCCGCCGCCGGGAGCGGCCGATATCCAGGCGACGCTCGACGACCCCGCGCTGGCCGAAGCGCTCGAACGCTCGGCGGCGATCGGCCGGCTGTCCGACGGCGATATCCGCGCGATGCGCGTGCGCCGCCGGAGCGGCGTGATGCTCGGGCTCGCGTTGCTGGTGTCGGCGAGCGGGATCGGCGGCTGGTTCACCCTCGACCCCGCGCCGGTCGTCGGACGCTACGAGACGGCGCGCGGCGAGCAGCGCGACGTGCGGCTCGCCGACGGCTCGACGCTGCATTTGAACGGCGCCACGCGTGTCGAGGTGCGACTGGAGGGCGACCGCCGCCTCGCGACGCTTGCGCACGGCGAGGCCTATTTCGACATCGCGCACGACGCCCATCGGCCGTTCGCGGTTCGCGCCGGCGCCTCCGAGATCCGCGTGCTCGGCACCGCCTTCGACGTCGATATGGGGCGCGGCGAGGTCAAGCTCGCGGTCTATCGCGGCAAGGTCCGGTTCGGCGGCGCGGGCGCCGAGGGAGGCGTCGACGTGCCCGCGGGATGGCGCTCGCGCTTCGGCAATGGCACGGCTGCCATGCCCAAGCGGTTTGACGCGACGCGCGAGGATTGGCGGCGCGGCTGGCTCGACACCGACGATATGCGGCTGACCGAGCTGATCGACGCGCTCAACCGCCGTGACGGGCCGATGATCATGGACCCGCCGCGCGCAATCGCGAATCTCAAGCTGTCGGGACGCTTCCGGACCGACAATCCACGCGTTTTGCTCACTGCAATCGGCGAGGCCTATGGCTTCGATCTCGTCGCCGAAGACAACAAGCTGAGGCTGGTCGCCACCGCCGAATAAGTCACGAAATTGCCATCAAATCGACGCTGCACCGCAACAAAATTCTTTTGTCCGGATTGCTGTCCGGCCCCGTCTTCCGATCGAGGCGATCACGCCCGAACGGAGGAATATCATGCATCGGATAAGGGGTTTTTCGTTGATCACGCTGGCGATGGCGCTCGCCGCGCCGGTCGTCGCTGAAGCAAAGGCCGACGCGGCGCCGGACCGGCAGATCGCATTCGATATCGCCGCGTCGGATCTGCGCTCGGCGATATCGCGCTATTCGCGCGCAACGGGCGTGCAAGTGATCGTCGCCCCCGATCTGGTCGCGGGTCGCCGTACCGCAGGCCTGCAGGGAACCCATGGCGTCCGTGCCGGGCTCGACCGGTTGCTGCGCGGCACCGACCTGACTGCGTCGATCAGCGGTGACGTCGCGATCCTCAAGGCAGCGGCCACGCGCTCACCTGCCCGCTCCGCGCGCCCTGCCCGCGCCGCCGCGCCCAAAACCGCCGCGACTGACCCCGTCCCGCTGGCGGCCGCCCCCGAAGCGGAGGGCGACGAGATCGTCGTATCGGGTTACCGCGAGAGCCTAGGGCGCGCGCAGGACCTGAAGCGCCGCGCCGTCGGGTCGCAGGACGTCATCGTCGCCACCGATATCGCCGCCTTTCCCGACCTGAACCTCGCCGAATCGCTGCAGCGCGTCCCTGGCATCGCGATTACGCGCGACGGCGGCGAAGGCCGGCAGATCGCGCTGCGCGGGCTCGGCGCAGGCTTCACGCGCACCCAGCTCAACGGCATGGAAGTGCTCGGCAACACCGCGTCGGGCATGGACAATCGCGGCGGCGTCAGCCGCTCGCGTGCGTTCGATTACAGCCTCTTCGCCTCCGAATTGTTCGGCCGCGTCACCGTCCAGAAATCCTATTCGGCCGATCAGGACGAGGGCGGCATCGCCGGCACCGTCCAGCTGACCAGCGCCAAGCCATTCGATTATAGCGGTTCGAAGTTCGTCGTGTCGGCCAAGGCGCAGACCAACGACAACACCAGCGGCGTCACCCCGCGCCTCGTCGGGCTCGCGTCGGTACGCTCGGGCGATTTCGGCGCGCTCGTCTCGGTTGCCTACAGCCAGATCAAGACCAATGAATTTGGCTATCGCAACTGGGGCTGGGGCCTCACCAAATATGGCGCCGCGAACATCGGCCCGAACATCGACGCCGCCACCCGCGCGAAGCTGTTCGCCGGCGTTTATCAGCCGACGGCGCAGTCGCCCTCGACCTGGTATACCGACCGCAAGCGGCTCGGCGTCACCTCGTCGCTGCAATATCACCCCGGCGACGATTTCAAGGTCGACGTCGACTTTCTCTATGGGCGCCTGTGGGACAAGCGCGACGATTATGCGATCGCGAGCGCCGGTACGAACGCGCTGACCGGTACCTCGATCACCGGCGGCCAGATCATCCAGAGTGCGGTGATCGACGATACCAACACGCTGCGCGCGGCGAGCTTTTCGGGCATCGACCAGCGCAGCGAGCATCATGTCGTCGAGAACCACACCGACTTTTATCAGGCCGTTGCGAACGCGAGCTGGAAGGTCAGCGACCGGCTGACCGTCAACGCGCTCGGCGGCTATGAACAGTCGGATTTCAGCCAGCCGGTGTTCGACAAGGTCTTCCTTGAGGCCAAGAACATGACCTTCGGCTACGACACACGGCCGACAATCCCGGTCAACACCTATGGCAAGGACCTCACTGATCCGAACAACTGGACGCTCCAGCGCCTCGACACGCAGGAAAACCAGATCACAAGCACCTACGCCAATGGCAAGCTCGACGCCGCCTATGAAGCCAATGACGAAATCACCTTTCGCACCGGCGCCCAGTTCAAGCATTTCGTCAACCGCGGCTATCAGTACAACAACAAGGTGTTCCACAACGTCCCCGCGAACACCCCGATCCCGAATGACCTCAAGCATCTGGTGAAGCCCGACACGCTGATCCAGTATATCGTCGGCGACATCGACGGCATCTATTCGCTGATCGGCGATCCGCGGAAACTGGGTCCCGCCAATCTGCAGGCGGGCAGCGATTTTCGGGTCGATGAAAAGACCTGGAGCGGCTTCGCCCAGCTCGATTTCGACCTGATGCTCGGCGATATGCAGCTGCGCGCCAACGCGGGCCTGCGTTATTATTCGACCGATCTCGCCTCGACGGGCAACCTCGCCACGACGGGCGGCCTCGTTCCGGTGCGGATCGAGACGAGCAGCGCAGGCTGGCTGCCCGCGGCCAATCTGGCGCTCGACGTCACCGACAATCTGGTCGTGCGCCTCTCGTCGAGCCGCAACGTCAACCGCCCGGGGCTCGGCGATCTCGCCGCGGCGGGGTCGATCACGACCCGGCCGAACGGCGGCAGCGTCAGCTTCGGCAACCCGTTCCTCCAGCCTTATAAGGCGACGTCGGTCGAGGGGTCGGTCGAATATTATATGGATGGCGACGGCTTCGCCTCGCTCGGCTTCTTCTACAAGAAGATGGACAGTTTTCATCACCTCGGCGACGAAGCAGATCCCCTACAGCCAGACCGGCCTGCCGCTCTCGCTCTTGATCCAGGGTCAGGACGGCAACACGATCTTCGACGTCAGCCAGCCGGTCAACGGCCCCGGCGCGAACATCAAGGGCATCGAGGCGGCGTTCAAGCACGACTTCACCTTCCTGCCCGGACCGCTCAGCAACCTTGGTATCGTCGCGAACGGCACCTGGTTCGATGGGCATCAGGAAGTGTTTTACGGCAACGCGTCGAAGCGTTTGCCGCTGTTCGATCTCTCGAAATGGGCGGCGAATATCACGCTCTATTACGAGGATGATTTGTGGGGCGCGCGCATTTCGGATGCTTACCGCAGCAAATATCTGACCGGCGCGGGCAACGCACTCGCCAATTCGGGCGGCGGGATCAAGGGCACGCACAACATCGATTTCGAGGCGCATATCAAGATCCGCCCCGGCCTGCGCCTGACCGCCGAAGGCATCAACCTGACCAACCAGCCGATCCGGCAGTTCGTCAGCGATGCCGACCGTACCGAGGTCTACACGACCAGCGGCCGCACCTTCGCGCTTGGGGTCAGCGCCGAGTTCTGAGGAATGGGTGCTCGGGTTTTCGAATAGCCGAACCGACAGGCTTGCATCGCCCCGAGCCCCCTCGCCCGCAAAAATCGTAGCCCTATTTCGAAGTGCGCTTTTTTTGAAGCAACGAAGGATATCGTGATGAATATATTCAAGATATTTCTATCATTTCTGATTGCCTTTTGCGCTCCGGCGGCATGGGCGGCCGAACCGCCGCTGATGCTGGTGGCCAATGCCGATACGATGGCGACACTCTATCATCCGGTGTTCGATTTCGATCGCGACGGCTGCTATCCCTCGGTGGGCATCGGCCGCAACGGGGCCTATAATGGCGGCGAGGATCGCAAGGGCTATCCCGAAGCCCGATGCCGCGACCTGTCCGACCTGAACAATTCGAACCTATATTCGCGGACACGGTGCAAGACCGGCGGCGGCGCATGGGGCAATCGCGTTTATTGCGCCACCATCTTCTCGCTCTATTTCCAGAAGGATCAGGTCCTGCCGCTCAGCGCGTGTGACGGTTGCGACGCGGGCGGCCACCGCCACGACGTCGAATCTGTCATCATCTGGACGATCAGCCAGGAAGACTGGAACAGCGACCCGAACAACAAGGTCATCACCGACGTCACCATTTCGCACCACAAGGACAGGCAGACGCTGCCCGCGAATTCTTCGACGATCCGGTGGTGGACCGACGCATCGGGCAGAAATACGCATCCCAAGATCGTCTATCACAAGGACGGCGGCAGCACGCATGTGCTGCGGTTTGCGAACGCGGGCGACGATGCGATCGAAAATCACTGGGGCCAGTGGTGGTCGAACGGCCTCGTCTCGTGGGACAATATGTCGGGCGACGGCTCGCTTAACAACGCCGCGATGAAGAACCTCTTCAACAATCCGCAGTCCGGCACCGACTATCATTTCAACGACCTGTCCTTCTGCGGCAAGGTCAACGGCTGGAAACCTTCAAGCTTCCCGGCGATCTGCTGAAGCGGAAGCGTCTGCAGGTATCGCGGCGATCGCGCCTTGGCGCGGTCGTCCGGTACCGGCAGCCCTTCGCGGCTTTTCGCGCTCCGCCGGCGATGTGCGGGATGCGCAAGTCCAGGATCGAGGACCGAATGACATTATCGCGGACAGGAACAGGTGCTGCCTTGCTATTGACGGTCGGGCTGGCGCTCTGGTTTTTCACCGGAGCGGACGAGAAGAAGGACCGCGCGCCTCCCCTCGTGACCCTGCCTCAGCAAGATGCGCCGCAGGTCGCCTCGTCGGCGCCTGTCATCAGGAAAAATGGCGGCGACGACTATATCGGTCGCTGGGAAGGGCTCGACGGCCGTTTCATGCTGATCGAGAAGAATGCCGAAACCGAACCGGTGCCCTATGCCGTCATGATGCGGTACGATCTCGATCAGGCCGAGCAGAGGTTCCCGGCGGAGATGGAAGGAACATCTGTGTTCGTCCGGCGTAACGGGAGCCGCTATGAGTTCGCGCCAAGCGACGGCAGGTCGAGCAGCGACACGCGCCTGCACGAACGCCAGGACTGCCTGTCGACCAGCAGGGGCGAAACCTATTGCCGCGGCTGATATGGGCTAAGCTATGCCCGCATCCCCCGATGGAGGGGTGGTACGTCTTAGCCAATTCTCGCATGATCCAGGCTCCACATTTACCAAGGTGAGCTGCCATGCGTTACGCAAGACTTCCGATCGAGGTCGAATCCCCCGAAGAGTTCGGGTACGGAAATATCCGCAACAATCTGGCCGAAAGCTCGATTTCGGACCGCAAGCTGTCCGACCTCGGGCTGACCGTTCCCGACCTCACCCTGCTCTACACCGAGCATCGCGGCAGCACGTCGCTGCGCGCGCTGATCGCGCGCGACGGCGCGGGGCTGACTGCCGACGATGTGCTCGTCACCACCGGCGCAGCGGGGGCTTTGTTCATTATTGCAACGGCGCTGCTTTCGCCCGGTGATCATATCGTCGTTGTGCGCCCGAACTACGGGCTGAACCTCGAAACCCCGCGCGCGATCGGGTGCGAGATCAGCTATATCGACCTGACCTTCGACACCGGCTTTCGCACCGACGTCGACCAAGTTGCCGCGGCAGTGACGCCGAAGACCAAGGTCATCAGCATCACCCACCCGCACAACCCGAGCGGCATATTGTCCGACGAGGCGGAACTCCGCCGCCTTGCAGAGATCGCCGCCGATGCAGGCGCTTATCTGGTCGTCGACGAAACCTATCGCGAGCTATGCTTCGGCACGCTGACCCCGCTTGCCGCGACGCTCGGCAGCCATGTCATCAGCGTGTCGTCGCTGTCGAAAGCCTATGGCATCCCCGGCACGCGCATGGGCTGGCTGATCGTCCGGAACCCCGCGCTGCACGAAATCTTCCTCGCGGCAAAGGAGCAGATCGCGATTTGCGGCAGCGTCGTCGACGAATGGATCGCCGAGCAATTGCTTTCGCAAAAGGACAAGGTGCTCGCGGAAACGCTTGCCGAAATGGGCGCACGCCGCGCGCGGGTGATCGAATGGATGGCGCGCGAGGAGTTGCTCGAATGGAACGAGCCGTCGGGCGGCGTCGTCGGCTTCGTGCGGATGCGCGGCGAACCTTCGGGCGGGGTCGCGGCCTTTTACGAGCGGCTGCTCAATGATCACGGGACCTACGTGGCGCCCGGCCACTGGTTCGACCTGCCCGACACCTATTTCCGCCTCGGCTATGGCTGGCCTACGCGCGACGAAATGGAAGCGGGGCTGGTCGCCATCTCGGCGGCGCTGCGCGGCTGACAAGGCGGACGCAAAAAGGGCGGCCGATCCAAGTCCGGATCGGCCGCCCTTTTGTTTGCGTGCTTCAGTTGGCGAGCCGTTCCCACACCGTCTTGGCGATCGCGATATCTTGAACCGCGACGCCCGTGAGGTCGGCGACTACGATCTCGTCTCGGGCAAAGGAGACGGGATTTTCGAGTAGCGCGCCGAGTTCGACGAGCGCATCGGGGGCGATCAGCCCGGCGCGGATCGGCCAGCCCGCCTCGCCATGATGCGCGCATTGCACCGCCGAATCGACGACAATCCGCGCCTTCGCGGTCAATACGGTTTCGAGTTCCTGCTTGCCCGGCGTGTCGGCGCCGACCGCAACGATCCGCGTTCCCGGCCGCACCAGATCGGCGGTCAGCACGGGCAACGTCGACGGCGTCGTCGTGACGATGAGGTCGGCGCCGGCGCACAGTTCGGCCAGATCGACCGCCTTCCCGCTCAATTCGTCGGCCAGCGCGACAGCTTTGTCTTCACTGCGGCCATAGACAAGGGTTTCATCAAGGCCGAGCAGCCGCGCGATCATCTCGCCCTGCATCTTCGCCTGTATACCCGTGCCGACAATGCCGAGCACTTTCGACCCCGGGCGCACGATCGCGCGCGCAGCGAGCGCGCCGGCCATCGCGGTGCGCGTGTCGGTGAGCACGCCCTGATCCTTGAGCATCGCGAGCTGTTCGCCGGTCTTTGCGCTCACCACAATCATGCAGCCGTTGCTCGACGACAGGCCCAATTCGGGATTGCGATAGAAGCTCGTCGCGAATTTGAAGACGAAGACGTCGTCGCCAGCGATATGGCCACCTTTGACGTGGCAATCGCCGGGGGGATTCTCGAAATTTAGATGCGCAACCTCGGCGAGTTGCACGCGCCCGCGATGGAGGCGGCGAAACCCGTCCTCGACCGCCGCAAGCGCCGCCGCCTCGTCCAGCGCGTCCAGTATCTCGGGCAATTCGACAATCCGCATGGCATCCTTCCTGCTGTTACGCGACAAGTTCGTGTCAGCTTTCGCGCGATAGTCCATCCCCCCGTGGAGGGATGAGGCCGTGACGATGCAATCCGCACTGACCGACATGATCGGCGCGATCGGCGAAGATGGCTTTATGGCCGCCACCGCTGAGAGCCTGCGTGTCGCGATCGGCTTCGACCTCGCCGCCGCCGTCCTCCACCGCGCCGACGCGCGCGCCGAACTGCTGTTCGATGGATTTGCGCCTGCGGGCTTCGGGCAAGGCCTCGCCAATTATGTCCATCATACGCACGGCATGAGCCCGATGGTCCATCCCGTCCCGATGCTGGGCGCGGTGCGCGCGAGCGATTTCGCGATCGACGGCGGCACCCGGAGCGACAGCTATCTGGTGTGGACCAGCGACGAGGAAATGGGCTTCCGCACACTCGGCTGGCCCGAGCGGTGCGAGGAGATCGGGCTCTATGTCGCGGCGTGGGGTGGCGTCGTCGAACTCAGCTTCTATCGCGAACGCGCGCGGGCCTTGCTGTCGCCGGATGATTTGCAGGCGCTGGGCGAGCTGTCGGGGCCAGTGACGGCGGCGTTCGAGCGTCACGGCCGCTTCTCCCGCCCTGCCCCAGCAAACGAGCATCTGTCGGCGCGCGAATGCGAGGTTTACGAGTTGATGGTCGCAGGTTGTTCGAGCGAAGCGATCGCACTGCGGCTCGGGATCAGCCGCCACACGGTCAAGGATCATCGCAAGCAGATTTTCCGCAAGCTTCGCGTCGGCTCGCTCGCCGAATTGTTCGCGCGGAGCCGCCGCGCCAACTGACCCCTCCCAAGGGGGATGGTTCGTAGCCTCGGAATTAGGCAGGCTCGTTCCATCACACAGTTGAACGATGGAGCGCAGCATGGACCCCTTTTTCGAACAAATCCGCGAGGCCCATACCGCGATCCGGCCGCAGGTTGCGGTTACGCCGCTCGAGCCGAGCCCGGTGCTGTCGAAACTGCTCGGCTGCGACGTCTCGCTCAAGCTCGATTTCCAGCAGCCGACGGGATCGTTCAAGATCCGCGGCGCGACGAACAAGGTCCGCACGCTGGACGATGAGGCGCGGCGGCGCGGGGTACTGACCGCCTCGACGGGCAATCACGGCATGGCGGTCGCGCGCGCGGGCGCGCTCGCTGGGGTTCCGGTGACGGTCTATGTCGGCAATGATGCGCTGAAGATGAAGGTCGACGGCATCAAGGCGCGCGGCGCCGAGATCGTGGTGATCGACGGTCCGGCGGGTGACGCCGAGCTCGCGGCGCGGCGGGCGGGCGAGGAACAGGGCCGCACTTATATTTCGCCCTATAACGACCCCGCGGTGATGGCGGGCCAGGGCACGATCGGCATCGAACTCGCCGAGCAGGATCCCGATCTCGACGCGGTATTCATCGCGGTCGGCGCGGGCGGACTGATGGGCGGGGCGGGGATCGCGCTCCATACGCTGCGCCCCGGCATCGAGGTTGTCGGCGTCTGGCCCGAGGCGTCGCCGTGCATGCTGCGCGCGTTGGAGGCGGGCGAGATCGTCCCGACGCAGGAATTCCCGACCCTGTCCGACGGCACGCTCGGCGCGATCGAGCCCGGATCGATCACCTTCCCTGCGTGCCAGAAGGCGATCGACACGCGGATCGTCGTCGACGAAGCCGAGATCGCAGCTGCGATGAAGCGGATCGCCGAGACCGAGCGCTGGATGATAGAGGGCGCCGCGGGCGTTGCCTTCGCAGGCCTCATCCAGCAGGCCCAAAAATACCGCGGCCGAAAGGTCGCGGTCGTGCTGTGCGGCCGCAATATCGCGCTCGACCTCTTCTTGCGGACGATTGGCTGAGCGGCTCAGCCGGGCGAGCGCGCGATGTACAGCGGCGTTTGGAACACACGCTCGAACCGCTCGCCGCGTTCGCGCAGCGCCTGCGCTTCCACCGCGTCCAGCCGCGCCTCGCGCTGCTCCGTCGGCAACTGCCGGACGGCCGAGAAGGTCGCGAAAAGCGCGCGCAACGACACGGGTGTCAACGCGATGCGGCGTTCCAGCACGACATGCTCGATCGCGGTCAGCCCGGCTGCAGCAAGGTCGGCGGTGCGCGCGGCGGCATCGAGCGAATAATGCCGATCCGACAGCATCGACGGCGGACGCGCCAGCCCTTCGAACAAGGCGTCGAACAAGCGGTCTTCGCCGGGCTCGCTAAAGACGTTCCACCACATAGCAAAACTTCCGCCGGGTTTCAGCAGCCGCCGCACATCGCCAAGCGCCGGTCCGGCCTCGAGCCAATGAAACGCGGTAGCGGCAACGATGAGGTCGAATCCGCCATCGCCCGGCACGGCAGGTCCAAAGGCCATTTTCGCCACTTCGAGCCGTGCTTCGCCCCACTCGCGCAAATGCGCGGACAGTTCGGGGTCGGGCTCGACCGCTACGACGCGCGCCGCGCCGGCATCGAGCAGTTCGCGCGTCGCCTGCCCGGTGCCCGGTCCGATTTCGAGTATGCGCGCACCCGGCGCGAGGCCGGCGCGTTCGGCAAGGAAAGTGAAGACTTCGCGCGGATAATCGAGCCGCCCCGCGGCATAACCCGCGACGTCGGCGCCGAATGCGGTGGTGCCCACCGCGCGATCCAAAGCTTTGCTCATCATGGCTCCCTCCGCCTTCATTTAAGGGCGCATTTCTGTCTTGTCGCTGTCGCGACAGCGCGATGAAAGCGGCCGAACATAGGATCATATCATGACGATCACCGACATCAGCCGCGACGAAGCGGACGCCCTTGCCTGGATCGACACGCTCGGTCCGGCGCTGCTCGAACGCACGCTCGCCTGGTCGGCGATCAATTCGGGGAGCTTCAATCTCGCCGGACTGAACCATATGGCCGACCTCATCGGCGACGAGATGGGCCGGCTCGGCGGGACGGTCGACCTTCGCGACCCTGCACCCTTCGCCTATCCCGATGCGCGCGGCGACTTGCAGCCGGTGCAGCATGGCCGCAACCTGCATTTCCGCCGCGACGCCGCAGGTGCCGCGAACCGCGTGCTGCTTGTCGGGCATATGGATACGGTGTTCAGCGTCGATCATCCGTTCCAGACGCCCGACTGGATCGACGACAAGACGGTGCGCGGCCCCGGCGTCGCCGACATGAAGGGCGGCATCGTCGTGATGCTGACCGCGATCGAGGCGCTGTCGCAAACCTCGCTCGCTGATCGCCTCGGCGTCGAGGTCATCGTCAACGCCGACGAGGAAGTCTCCTCGGTCGGCTCCGAGCCCCTGCTCGCCGAAGTCGCGCAGCGTTGCACTGTCGGCCTGGCCTACGAACCCTCGGCTACCCCCGAAGGCGTGCTTGCAGGCGCACGCAAGGGGTGCGCCAATTTCGCCGCCACAATCACCGGCCGCGCCGCGCATGCCGGGCGCAATCCGCAGGACGGCCGCAACGCTATCGTCGCGGCGGCCGATCTCGCGGGACGGATCGCAGCGCTGACCGGCGCACGCCCCGATCTGACCGCCAATCCGGCGCGGATCGACGGTGGCGGGCCCGAGAATATCGTCCCCGACCGCGCGGTGCTGCGCTTCAATGTCCGGCTTGCCGATCCCGCCGACCAGCCGTGGTTGCTCGATACGTTGAACCGACTCGTTGCCGAGATCGCGACGCGCCACGATGTCGAAATCGCACTTCATGGCGGAGTCCAGCGCCCGCCGAAGCCGATGGACGCGCACCAGCAGCGATTGTTCGACCTCGTCCGCGACTGCGGCGCCGCGCTCGACCTCGACATCGCCTGGCAGGCGACGGGCGGCGCATGCGACGGCAATAATCTCGCCGCGCACGGGCTCGCGGTCGTCGACACGCTCGGCGTGCGCGGCGGCGCGATTCACTCGGACCGCGAGTTTCTGATCGTCGACTCGCTCGTCGAGCGCGCGAAGCTGTCGGCGCTGCTGCTGATGCGCCTGGCGCGCATGGAAGAAAGTTTCTCAGCGTCCCGCAGCGAGTGACTCGAAAAAGGCGAAGGTTCGCCCAAGCGCGAGCAGACTGGCGTCGCGCGTCACATCGGGCGTTGCGCCCGTCAGCCCGTGATCGACGTCGGGGATGAGCAGCAATTCGGCCTTGGCACCCGCTGCCTGCAGCGCCGCTGCCATCGCTTTCGATTGCGACACGTCGACCGTCTCATCCTTCGTCCCGTGGATCAGCAGCATCGGAGGCACATTCTTGCCAATGCGATAAACCGGGCTCGCCGCGCGCGCCTCGTCGCGACAGGCGGCCGGATCGCAACCAAGCAGGCCCGCGACATTGACGCTGGGGACATGCTCGAGGTCGAAGACGCCGTACCAGAGCGCCGCGCCCTGCACGCAATCGTCGACCGGCGGCGCCTTGGTGCCCTTGAGCGCGTTGATCTGGCTCCGCGAAAGCCGGCCAGTCGAGGGCTGCGGATCATATTCACCCACGCCGCAGGTGACCGCCGCGAGAGAAGCGAGATGCCCTCCCGCCGAACCGCCCCACAGATAGACGCGCGACGGGTCGATGCCGAGCGAGCCGCTGTGCGTGCGCAGGTGCCGGATCGCAGCCTTCACGTCCTGGATCTGCGCCGGGAACCTTGCTTCGCCGCTGAGGCGATAATCGAGCGAGGCGACGACGAAACCCCGCGCCGCTAGCGAAGCGAGCACCGCCGGCCAGTTCGCATAGGCGCCCGATGTCCTCGCGTCGCCGCGGCTCCACCCACCGCCGTGGATCCATAGCACCGCGGGGCGCGGCTTGTTGCGGTCGCGGGGGGCGTAAATATCCATGCGGACGGGGCGGAAGCCGTCGAGGTTCGATATCTCGACCTGCGGCGAGGCGACGACGTCGCCGGGAAAGGCGACCTCGGCTTGCGGAAAGATATCCTCGCGCGCGCTTTTTTCGGAGATTTCGGCCTCGACCGGCGGCTGTGCCGCAACGGGCGCGGCGAGCAGCATGGCGAGGACCGACAGGCAGAGTGTCTTCATCCGACTTTCTCCATTGGTGGAAGCAGGCGTTGCAACAGCGCGGGGAGCATGCCGCCGCGCTCCAATATATCGCACTCGGCCTGCGTGTCCGCGGCGAGGCGTGCGGCATAGTCCCGAACCTCGCCCCTATCCTCGATACGCAACGTGACGAGCGCGCCGGGTTCCAGCGGCACGGTATCGGGAAAGCCGATCAGTGCGTTGGGCGATAATTCGCTCAGCGCCAGCGCGTCTTCGCGCGCAACGGTCAGCGGCAGCACCGCCATGTTGATCAAATTGCTGCGATGGATGCGTTCGAAACTCGATGCGATCACGGCCCGCACACCAAGCAACTGCGGTCCCTTCGCCGCCCAGTCGCGCGACGATCCGGTGCCGTAGCGATCACCCGCAACGATCACCAGCGGGGTGCCGTTGGCGGCGTAAAGTTCGGCCGCGTCCCACAAGGTCATCTCGGCCCCGCCTGGCGCGTGCACCGTCCGGCCCGGCGCAATCCCTGGGCGCAGCAGATTGTCGACCGAGGGGTTGGTGAACAACCCGCGGACCATTGCCTCCCAATTGCCGCGGCGCGCGGCAAAGACATTGAGATCGCCCGGCGTCTCGCCGCGCTCGATCAGATAGCGTGCCGCCGGCGTGCCTGCCGGAATAGCGCCGGCAGGGGAAATATGATCGGTCGTGATGTCGTCGCCGAGCACAAGGAGCGGCCGCGCAACGGCGCCGTCAAGGACGGGCCGCGCATCGGGACGAACGAAAGGCGGCGGGCGGAGGTAGGTCGAGCCCGCGTCCCACGGGAACAAGGCGGCATCAGGCGCATCAAGCGCGGCCCACGCCGGGTTCGCTTCGGCGGCGTCATAGCGAAGCTGCACATCGTCCGGCGCGCGCGCATCGGCGAGTATGCGGTCGATCTCCTCGGCATCGGGCCAGACGTCATCGAGTGTAACGGGCGTGCGGTCGCCGCGAGGACCGATCGGATCGCGCAAAATGTCGCGTGCCGCATCACCCGCGATCGCAAAGGCGACCACCATCGGCGGCGACACGAGGAAACTTTCGCGCACCTCGGGATGGACGCGCCCCGGGAAGTTTCGATTGCCCGAGAGCACCGCGACGGGCACCACGCCCCCGGCAATCGCCTCATACATCCCGGGCACAAGCGGCCCCGAATTGCCGATGCAGGTCGTGCAGCCGACCCCGACGATCCCGAAACCCAATTCTTCGAGCGGCGCCATGAGCCCGGCACGGCGGAGCAGTGCCTCGGCGGCCGGCGACCCCGGCGCGAGCGAGGTTTTCACCCAATGGGGGACGGTCAGCCCCGCCGCGACCGCATTGCGCGCGAGCAGCCCCGCGGCGACGAGCATGTGCGGATCGCTGGTATTGGTGCAGCTGGTAATCGCGGCGATCGCGATCGCGCCTGCGGGGATATCGCCCGCCGCGACGCCTGCGGCAATATGGGCTGCGGAGTCACCTGCGGCGCGCAAATCCTGCGGGCGCGATGGCCCAGCGGCGGCCCGTGCGACGTCGGCGAGGTCAATCGTCAGCACGTCGGTATAGTCGGGTTCAGCCGCCGGGTCGAACCACAGCCACTGCCGGCGACAACAATCCTCGACCAAAGCCAGTGCGTCCGCGGGGCGACCCGTTTCGCGCAGATAGGCGATCGTTCGCGCATCGACCGGAAAGAAGCCTGTCGTAGCGCCATATTCGGGCGCCATATTGGCTACCGCCGCGCGCGTATCGGCCGACAAGATTGCGACCCCCGGGCCGAAAAATTCGACGAAGCGTCCCGCGACGCCGTGCGCGCGGAGCCTATGCGTGACGAGCAGCGCAAGATCGGTGCCGAACACATCGGCCGGCAATTCGCCGACCAGCCGCACGCCGACGACGTCGGGCACGCGAAGGATAACGGGCAGTCCGAGCATCGCCGCCTCGGCTTCCAGCCCCCCAACGCCCCAGCCGAGCACGCCGATGCCGTTCACCATCGGCGTGTGGCTGTCGGTGCCGATCAGCGTATCAGGGACCGCCCACGCCTCACCGTCGCGCTCTTCGATGCGCACCACGCTTGCCAGCCGTTCGAGGTTCAGCGTGTGCATGATGCCGGTGCCGGGGGGATGGACGGTCAGCTTTTCGAATGCCCCGCTCGCCCATTTCATAAGCCGCAGCCGCTCGGCGTTACGCTCGCGCTCGCGTGCCATGTTGAGCCGCGCCGCATCGGGATCGGCGAAATGGTCGACCGCGAGCGAATGGTCGGTCGATACGTCGACGGGCACCACTGGATCGATCCGCGCCGGATCGCCGCGCTCGGTCGCGAGCACGTCGCGCGCGGCCGCAAGATCGACGAGAGCCGGGACACAGGTCGTGTCGTGCATCATGATGCGGCCGGGGTAGAACGGCAGCTCGACGTCGCACTGTCCGCCGTCGATCCACGCCGCAAACGCCGCAGCGCCATCGGCGCCGCCGGCACGCAGCAGGTTTTCCGCGACCAGCCGGTGGATCACCGGCATCGTCGCCAGTCGGGGGCCCAAGCGGGCGGGAAGATCGATGATGCGAAGCTGCTGCCCCGCGGTGTCGAGAATCATGATTGCGCCTCGCCGGTTTACCCGATCTCAGCTGGGTCGACTCATGACTTTTGTCAATGCAAAATGCAATTATTCGACCAGCCCGACCTTCTGATCGAGCGCTTGGCCGATATGGCGGCGAAGGAAGTCGGCGGCGAGTAGCATATCGCCACGCTCGATCAGGTCGAGCAGCGCCAGATGTTCGCGGCATTGCTGATCGAGCCGGGCGCGATCGGCGATGGCGCGAAACTCGATCAAGCGGCGCAGGCGATTCACGCGCCGGATCGCGTCGAGGAAGAAACGGTTTCCCGACCATGCCACGAGCGTCTCGTGCAGGCCGGCGTTGATTTCATACAGGCCCGCTCGCGGAAGGCTAGCGATCCCGCCTTCCAGTAGCCGGTTCTGGGCGGCGCGCAGATCCTCCAGTTCAGCGGGGATGAAGCGATATCCGGGCTGCAGCAGCGCCTCGGTCTCGATCGTCGCGCGGAACCGATAGGCCTGCTCATAGGCTTCGGCCGAATGGAGCGTCGCGAGGAACAGCCAGCCATGCCCCGGAAGGCGTTCGACCCAGCCCTCCTCGGCGATCTGCGCGAGCACGCGCTGGAGCCGGGCACGGGTCGCGCCGAAGCGGCGCATCATTTCATTCTCGCTCGCCCGGTCGGGCAGTGCCCCCGACAAGCGCGCCTCGACAATCGCGCCATATAGCGGGTCGTCGCCTTGTCCCGCCACTGCGGCGTCATCCGGCGCGCGCCTGACAAAAAAGCCGCGGTTCGCTTGCGCTTCGACGATCCCCGCCGCAGCCAACGCCTTCAGCGCCGCCGTCACCGGCGCGCGCGATACGCGAAAGCGGTCCGCGAGCGCCTGCGCGGCCAGATGATCGCCCTCGCCCAGCCCCTCGGTACGGATGTGGTCGGCGATCTGGCGGGCGATCCGGTCTGCCAAGCGTTCGGTCATACTAAAGACTTGAATCGACAAAATGCAATTTTCAAGCAAAAACGGCGTGCCGTGTCAGCGACATGACAGCCAAGGGAGTGCAACAGGCGCATATGACCCACATCCTCACACTTCCCGGCGACGGCATCGGTCCCGAGATCATCGAAGCCACGCTCGCCATCGCACGCGCCGCCGGCGGCGACGCGATCCGCTTCGAAACGATGGACATCGGCCTTGCCAGTCTTGCGGCACAGGGTAGCACGCTTCCCGACGCGGTGCTTGATGCAATCCCGGGCGCCGACGGTGTGATCCTCGGTCCCGTGTCGCATTACGACTATCCTGCGGGTCAGCCCAATCCATCGGCGAAGCTGCGCACGCACTTCAATCTGTTCGCGAACATTCGCCCGTGCCGCGCCCGCGAAGGGCTGTCGATCCTGCGCAAACCGATGGACCTCGTCATCGTGCGCGAGAATACCGAAGGCTTCTATGCCGACCGGTCGATGTTCATGGGGCCGGGCGAATTCATGCCCGACGCCGACAGCGCCTTTGCGATCCGCAAGATCACCGGCGCCGCCGTTCGCCGCGTTGCGCGCGCCGCCTTCGAACTGGCCGCCGAGCGCCGCCGTAAGGTGACCGCGGTGCACAAAGCCAACGTGCTCAAGCTAACCGACGGCCTGTTCCTGCGCGAAGTGCGCGCGGTGGCGGCGGAGTTCCCCGACGTCACGCTCGACGAGGTGATCGTCGATGCCGCCGCGGCACTGCTGATCCGCAGCCCCGACCGCTTCGACGTCATCGTCACGACCAACATGTTCGGGGACATCCTCTCCGACGAAGCCTCGGAATTGAGCGGCAGCCTCGGTCTCGGCGGATCGATCAATGCGAGCGACGATATTTGCGTCGCGCAGGCGCAGCATGGCTCGGCACCCGATATTGCCGGCCAAGGCATTGCGAACCCGACGTCGCTGATCCTGTCGGCCGCGATGCTGTTCGACTGGCTCGGCCGCAAGCGCGGTGAAACAGGGCTCGGCGATGTCGCGCGGCGGATCGAGGCGGCGGTCGAAACCGCGCTCGCCAATCCCACGACGCGCACGCGCGACATCGGCGGGCCGCTCGATACGCGCGGATTCACCGAAGCGGTGATCGCCGCGCTATGATCGCGACGATCGATCCCGCAACCGGCGAAACGCTCGCACGCTTCGACGTGCACAGCGCCACCGAAATCGATGCCCGGCTCGAACGCGCAGCGCGCGCACAGGCGGCGTGGCGATGGCAGCCCGCCGACGAACGCGCCGCATTGCTTCCGCGCCTCGCGGCAAAGCTCCGTGCCGAAAAGGACGCACTCGCCGCGCTGATTACGAACGAAATGGGCAAGCCGATTGCCGAAGCGACGGCCGAGGTCGAGAAATGTGCGCTCAACTGCGATTTCTATGCCGAGCATGCCCCCGCAATGCTCGCCGATGCACCGGTTGCGGCGGTTCCCGGCGTCACCCTCGCCTTCGAGCCGCTCGGTGTGATTCTTGCGATCATGCCGTGGAACTATCCGCTGTGGCAGGTCGTGCGCTTCCTCGCCCCCGCGCTCGCCGCGGGCAATGGCGCGATTCTGAAGCACGCCGCGAACGTCCCGCAATCGGCGCTTGCGCTTGAGCGACTGGTAGCCGAAGCGGGCTTTCCCGAAGGCTTGTTCGCCAACCTGTTTATCGAGCCCGCTGCGGTCGCAGGCGTCATCGCCGACCCGCGCATCGCGGGGGTTACGCTCACCGGATCGACCGAGGTCGGAGCGATCGTGGCGGGACAGGCGGGCGCCGCGCTGAAGAAGCAGGTGCTCGAGCTCGGCGGCTCCGACCCGTTCGTGGTGCTCGCCGATGCGGACCTAGACCGGGCAGCACGCACAGCGGTGACCGCGCGCTTTACCAACGCCGGGCAGAGCTGCGTCAACGCCAAGCGCTTCATCGTCGAGGCGAGCGTTGCCGATGCTTTTGCCGAACGCTTCCTCGCGGGCATTGCCGAACTCAAGCTCGGCGATCCACGCGATGCTGCGACCACCCTCGGCCCGCTCGCGCGCGGCAATTTGCGCGCGGCGATCGACGGTCAGATCCAGCGCAGCATTGCCTCCGGCGCGCAGCTTCGCACTGGTGGCACAATGCCCGAGGGCGCGGGCTTTTATTATCCGGCGACGCTACTCGACCATGTCGCGCCCGGCATGGCGGCGTTCGATGAAGAAACCTTTGGCCCCGCCGCTGCAATCGTCCGCGCCGCCGATGCCGACGAGGCGATCGCGCTCGCCAACCGGACGAGCTTCGGGCTCGGTGCGTCGATCTGGACGGTCGATACCGACCGCGGCCGCGCGCTCGCGCGCCGGATCGACGCGGGGGCGGTGTTCGTCAATGCGATGGTCGCGTCTGATCCGCGCGTGCCCTTCGGCGGGATCAAACGCTCGGGTTACGGACGCGAGCTCGGCGAGGCCGGAATGAAGGAGTTCACCAATATGAAGACCATCCGCGGGGCGGACGCCGCATGAACGCGCCGCAAGTCCTCGTGCCCGAAGGGCTGCCGGTGAAAGATCGCGGCAATGGCGTCGTCACGACCCCGCTGGTCACCGCGGGCCGCGGTTCGAAATCGATGCTCAACGGCATCACGCACATCGCGCCCGGCGCCGCAGTGCCGCTCCACATCCACAATTGCGAGGAAAGCGTCGTCGTGATGTCGGGTACTGGAAAGGTGCATATCGACGGGGTCGAGACCCCTGTCGCGCCCGGCGTCACGAGCTGGATTCCGCCCGAGGTTCCGCATTGCTTCCTGAACCTCGACGGCAGCGAGCCGCTGGTGATCTTCTGGACCTATGCATCGATCGACGCGACGCGGACGGTAATCGCCACCGGCGTCACCACCCGCATCGACGAGGAATAATCAAGCGACGCCCTTGAGCGTTGCCAGCTGGTCGACCACGCGATCGGCTTCGAGGCTGGCGACCGGCCAGGCGCAATAATCGGCGGCATAATAAGCGCTCGGCCGGTGATTGCCGGAGTCTCCGATCCCGCCGAAGGGCATGTCCGACGACGCGCCGGTCGTCGCGCGGTTGCGGTTGACCACCCCCGCACGCGCCTTGACGCGAAAACGCGCCCACAGCGCATCATCGTCGCTGATCAGCCCTGCCGACAGGCCGAAGCGCGTCGCGTTGGCAGCGGCGAGTGCGGCGCCGAAATCAGCGACGCGGCGGACCTGCAACACCGGTGCGAAAATCTCCTCATCGGGGACCTCAAGCCCGGTCACGTCAAGGATCGCGGGGCGTACAAACGCCGCCGAACGCCCGTTCACACCGTCGAATGCGCGGATGACCCGCGCGCCCAGCCCAACCAGGGTTTCGACCTGTGCAGCCGCACGCTCGGCGGCGACCCCCGAGATCAGGGGGCCCATGAAAGGTTCGGGCGTGTCGTTCCACGCGCCGATCCTGAGCCGGTCGGTCAGCGCTGCTACTGCAACGACCATGGCGTCGCCTGCGGCCCCGGTGGGGACGATCAGCCGCCGCGCGCACGAGCAGCGCTGTCCTGCGGTGATGAACGCCGAACTCACCACGATCGACGCCACCGCGTCCGGATCGCCATCCCACGCGATCAACGGATTATTGCCGCCGAGTTCGAGCGCGAGGATCACCGCGGGCCGGTCAGCGAACAGACGGCGGAAATGCGCGCCCGCGCCAGCCGAGCCAGTGAAAAGCAGCCCGTCGATATCCTGCGCGACCAGCGCCGCGCCGGTGTCCCGCCCGCCCTGGACGAGGATCGCGGCGTCCTGAGGCAAACCCGCCGCATGCAACGCCTCGACAAGCAATTTCCCGACCAGCGGCGTTTCTTCGGACGGTTTGAAGACGATCGCATTGCCCGCGAGCAGCGCGGGCACGATATGGCCGTTGGGCAGATGGCCAGGGAAGTTATACGGGCCGAGCACCGCCATAACGCCGTGCGGTCGATGATCGAGCCGCGCGCGGCCGAACGCGGTTTCGCTTTCGCGCGTACCCGCGCGTTCGGCCATCGCCTTGATCGAGATCGCGACCTTTCCGATCATCGACGCGACCTCCGTCTGCGCTTCCCACAAAGGCTTGCCCATTTCGCGCGCGATCGCCTCGGCAAGCCCGGCCTGTCGTTCGCCCAGCACCGCGGCGTAGCGCTGCAGGACGGCGATGCGTGCGTCAGCGGACTGCCCGGCCCAAGCGGGAAACGCTGCGCGCGTCGCAGCAACCGCGCGTGCGCAGTCGGCGGCCGACGCTGCGACGCCTTCCCAGAGGGTTTCGCCGCTTGCGGGGTCGATCGAGGTGAAGGACTGGCTCATGCCGCGACCTCGACCGCTGCGGTCATCGCCGCGCATGTTGCGTCGAGCCGTGCGACGACCTCATCGGCTTCGGCAAAGCTCATCGTCAGCGGCGGCAACAGGCGGATGATATTGTCGCCGCCGCCCGCGACGAGCAGTCGCTGATCGCGCGCTGCGGCGATAAAGGCGCGGTTGTTCGGAACGAGCTTCAGCCCGATCAGCAGACCCTTGCCACGTACTTCCATGATGACGTCGGGCCAGCCCGCTGCGAGCGCGGCAAGACGGCAGCGCAGGTGCTCGGACAGCGCCCGCGCATGCTCCAGCGTTTCGGGCTTGGCGATCTCGTCGAACGCCGCGATCGCCACCGCCATCGCGAGCGGATTGCCGCCAAAGGTCGATCCGTGGCCGCCCGGTGCCATTCCCGAGGCGGCTTCGGTCGTGGCAAGACAGGCGGCGACCGGAAGCCCCGACCCCAGCGCCTTGGCCACGGCCGTGATGTCGGGCTCGGTGCCCGGAAACCACTGGTGCGCGAAGAGCTGGCCGGTACGACCCATGCCGCTCTGGACCTCGTCATAGATCAGGAGGACGCCCGCCGCGGTGCAGGCGGTGCGCAGGCTTTCGAGGAAGTCCCGCGTCATCGCGCGGGCCCCGCCCTCGCCCTGCACCGGCTCGATCAGCACAGCAGCGGTCGCGGGATCGGCGATCGCGGCGGCGAGCGAGGTCCAGTCGTCGGGCGACCGATGGACGAAACCCGCCATCGGTTCGCCAAAGCCGTCAAGATGCGCCGCATTGCCCGCAGCGTTGAGCGCAGCATAAGTGCGGCCGTGGAAGGCGCCGTGAAAGCCGATGATCGTCTGGCGCTGGCCGTCGCCCCGCGCGGCATGATAACGGCGCGCGACCTTGATCGCGCATTCGACGGCCTCGGTCCCGGTGTTGGCGAAAAAGACCGTGTCGGCAAAGCTTGCCGCGGTCAGCCGCGCCGCCAGCGCATCCTGCCCCGACACTTCGAACATGTTCGACACATGCCAGAGCTTGCTTCCCTGCTCCGTCAGCGCCGCGACGAGTGCCGGGTGGCAATGTCCCAGCGCGTTCGACGCAACCCCCGCGACACAATCGAGAAAGGGTTCGCCGCCTTCGGAGCCATAAAGCCAAGCGCCCTCTCCCTTCACGAAAGCCAACGGGGCGCGGGCGTATACATTCATGAGCGGGCTGGTCATCGCATTCTCCAAAGGCTGTGCAACGACCATGGTAAATTCCAAAATGGCAAGTTTGAAGAAACTATATCTCAATATATTCGGAGTTTTTGTGAGATCATCATTCCATATTGGAATGAGGCCGGGGTGAGCACGCACCCACCCCGGCAGTGGAGGAGCCTCAGAAGAACTTGGTCTCAATCGAGAATTTCACCGTCGAGGGCGCTGCCTGTGACAGCAGCAATCCGCCGGTCGACGCCCAGTGGCGCTTGCCGGTGATATTCTCCGCACTGATGCGGAAAATCGTGTCGACGCCGGCAATGTCGGTCGAATAGCCCGCGCCGAGGTCGAACAGGGTGTGCCCCGGGATGAACGCCTGGTTGCGCGAGTTAATCGCGCGGTTGCCGGTGTGATAGACCGCGCCGTTGATGCTGAAACCCGGCAGCATGTCGGTGAAGCGATATTCGGTCGCGAGCGAGAAGGTGCGCTTGGGCGCATTCTCGACCCGGTTGCCCACGATCGTCGGCGAGACCGTCGGCGTCAGGATCGTCGGCGCGCCCGAGGAATAGGTCGCATCGAGGAACAGAGCGCTGGCATAGACCGACCAGTCGGGGGTGACGTTACCCGTCGCGCTCAGTTCGACGCCCTTGTACGTCGAACGCCCATCCTTCACCCAGCGGTTCGCGCCGTTGAGCACCGCGGAATCGCGCTTGATATTGAAATAGGCCGCCTGGAACAGAAAACCGCGCCACGGTTCCCACTTCACGCCGCCTTCATATTGCGTCGATGCGCTCGGCGGCAGCTGTTCGTTGGCATTGACCGCAGTCGTCGGCGCACCCGGGGTCGATTCCAGCCCCTCGATATAGGTGCCATAGATGCTCACCGATTCCACCGGCTTGAGAACGCCGCCGAACGACAGCGACACCGGCGATGCCGAGAAGGTCTTCACGCCGGTGTCGAGGCGCTTTTCCTGATAGTCGGAAATGCGAACCCCGCCGAGGATCTGGAGCCATTCGGTGATCTTCATGCGGTCGAACACGAAGATCCCCTTGTCGGTGATCTGCGTCGGGTTGTTCTCGGCCGCGAGCGGTTCGCCGAGTTGCGGGATATCGTGCGGGTCGGTGATGCTCTGACGGCAGGTCTGCCGCGTCGCGCCGGCCGGGATCGGCGTCGTCGGGAAACCCGCGCCGAGCAGTGCGCCGGTCGCGCTGTAGAAACAGGTCTGCGCCGTGCTGGCCGACGAGCGGTTCGCACGGATGTTGATCGAACCGCCGATCAGCAGCTCATGTTCGATACCGAACGTATCGAACGCACCGGCGATCTCGATGCGGTAATTCTGGTTCTTGAACTTCGCGACTGGCTGATAGCTGATCGACAGCGGAGATTCGCCGACCGGGCCCGTCGCCGGATTGGTGTTGATCACATTCGGGTCGAGCGTGTTGAAGTGACGCGCACGCTCGAGTTTCGAAATGCCCGCGCTCGCGACGATTTCCCACGCCGGGCTGAATTTCCAGATCGCCTTGCCGAGCAGGTTGGTCGATTCGGCGCGGTTAAATGCCCAGTCGGGGCCGAAGTTGGTGCTGGGATCGATCAGGTCCGGGAGATTGATCGCCGGATTGAGGTTCGTCGCCGTCGCAGCCGGCACCGAAATGAAGCGATAGATGCCCGGCTCGTTGATTTTCTTGAAGATATGCTCGCCGTCGAGCTGGATCGTCAGATTATCGGTGGGCTTGATATCGAACGCCCCCGCGATCAACGTCCGCGTCCCGCGCGTATGATCGATGCCCGAATCCGGCCGGTCGTACACCGCGTTAATGCGATAGCCGAGGATGCCGGTCGTGCCGCCGAAATCGACGTGCCCGCCGATCCGGCCGTGGCTGTTGCCGAAGACTTTCATTGCGAGCAGCGGATCCTGCGTCGGCCGCTTCATCGTCAGGTTGATGATGCCCGACGGCGTCGTGAAGCCATAATAGAGCGCCGACGCGCCCTTCAACGCCTCGACGCGCTCCTTGTCCTCGAGCGGCAGGTCGGTGAGGTTGATGATCGGCAGCGTGCCGTTGAGGCGGTAGTTGCCGCGGTTTTCGACGAGGATGCCGCGGATCGCGAGATTGTTGTAAACCGTCGGCGCGGTTTCGGCGGTGGTGACACCCGCCGTGTTGCGCAGCGCATCAATCAGGCTGGTCGACTGCTGCGTGTCGAGCACGTCGCGCGGGATCACCGCGATCGTCAGCGGGGTGTCGAGCTGCTTCGCGCCACGGAAGCTGCCGACCTGGACCAGTTCGGTACCGGTCTTGTCGGCGGTGACGACGATCTCGTCGAGCGCAGGTCCGTCGCGTTCGTTCGTCGCGCCGCTATCCTGCGCAAAGGCAGCGCACGGCGCGACAAGCGCACCAAAAGCAGCGCCGGCAAGAAACAGCGATTTAGGCATATGCGTCATAGTCCAACCCCTTCCACTTGTTTTGACCCTCACGCGTTTCGGCAGCCTTTCGCGCATGGCGAAAGGACCGCCACCGGCAGGCCGGTGCGCGAAACTGACTTCGGAAAGGCTCTTTGATCTTGCGGTGCCGCGGACGGCCCCCTTCCGTCCGCGGCAAGACACTGCGGTCGAGCCTCGATACCGCCCTTGAACCTTAGAAGTTCGTCGTGACCGAGAACTTCACCGTCGACGGCGCGCCCTGCGCCAGGAAATCGAGGCCGGTGGTGCCCCAATAACGCTTGTCGCCAACATTTTCCCACGTCAGGCGGAAGGTCGTGTCGGTCCCCGCCAACTCGGTGTTGTAGCCAAGGCCCAGATTGTAGGTCGTGTAGCTTGGCACCATGATATAGTTCTGCGGGTTCAGCGGACGCTTGCCGACATGATAGGCCGCAGCGTTGACAATCAGACCCGGGACGAACGACGTGAACTTGTAATCGGCCGCAAGCGAGAAGGTCGTGCGCGGCGCCCCGTCGACGCGGTTGCCGACGTTGCTCGTCGCCTGACACCGCAGGGCCGCGGCGTTCGCGCCGGGAACAGTGGTCGTGCAGCGGTTGGTCGCCGTGTTGAGGTAGGTCGGCAGGCCGCCCGACGAGAGCAGGACCGTGTCCTGCCCTTCCTTATATTTCGCGTTCAGCAGCAGCCCGGTCGCATAGACCGTGAGTTCGGGCGTGACCTGCCCGGTCGCGCTGAATTCGAAGCCGCGATAGACTTGGCGACCGTCCTTCACATAATCATTGTTGCCGTTCACGAACGCCGCGCCGCGGTTGATGTCGAAATAGCTCGCGGTGAGCAGCACGCCGCGCTTGGGTTCATATTTGATCCCCGCTTCATACTGGCGGCTTTCCGACGGCGGCAGGATCGCGCCCGAATTGTTCGCCGTCGTCGGCGCGAGCGGCGTTGCTTCGAGACCCTCGATATAGGTGCCGTAGATGCTGAGCGAACGGAAAGGCTTTACCACAGCGCCATAGGAGAAAGACGTCGGCTTGCCCGAGAAGGTTTCAACACCCGTCACGCGCTGCTTTTCGGTGTAGTCGGAGAAGCGCACACCGCCGAGCAGGTCGAGGAACGAGCCGATGCTGACGCGGTTGAAGACGTAGAAGCCGATGTCGTTGACCTGCACCTTGCGCACGTCGCCGACACCGTAGTTGGGAAGGCCAAAGGGGACCTCGGTAAAGTCGAGCGGGTCGGCGATATTCTGGACGAAGGTCGCGTTGATCGTGTTCGGATTGTCGCGGTTACGGACATTTTGCGACGCGCCGATCAGGATATTGTTCTTGACGAAGCCAAGGTCGATCACGCCAGCGAGTTCGGCGCGGATATTCTTGTTGAGGTTGCGTTCGCGCGGCGCATTGCCGACCGTCAGCGTATAGTTATCGCCACCGCGCGGCGCCCCGAAATCGATGAAGCCCGACTTGCGATGGCGGAAGGAATCGGACTGGCCGATGCTGCCGCTGAGTTCCCAATTGTCCGCGAATTTCCAGCGCGCCGCGAGCAGCAGGTTGGTTTCGGTCGCACGCGTCCGCATCCAGTCGCCCGCGCCGAAGTTCAGCTTGTTGCTACGGAAAACGGGCAAGGCAGCGGTCGGATCCGGCGTGCCCACGGTCTGCGGAGTCTTCGTCGTGTAGCGATAGGTCGCGGGCTCGCCGGCGCGGTTCGAAATATATTCGGCGTCGAAAGAGATGGTGAGATTATCGGTCGGCTTCAAATCGAACGCGCCGCTGATCAGCGAGCGGCGGCCCGCGGTGTTGTCGATGCCCGAATCGAGATGCGCATAGACGGCATTGATACGCGCGCCGAACAGGCCGTCGCCGAAGGTGTTGCCATAATCGGCGCTGCCGCCGATCTGTCCGTGCGCATTGCCAAAGATCGACCCCGAGAAGGTCGGCGTTTCGGTTGGGCGCTCCATCACCATATTGATGATGCCCGACGGTGTGGTGAAGCCGTAATAGAGCGCCGACGCGCCCTTTAACGCCTCGACGCGCTCCTTGTTCTCGAGCGGCAAGCCGACGAGGTTGACGATAGGCAGCGCGCCGTTGAGACGATAATTGCCGCGGTTGTCGACGTCGATGCCGCGGATCGCGAGGCTGCTGTAGAAGGTCGAGGTGATCTGCGAGCTGGTGACGCCCGCGGAGTTGCGGAGCGCATCGCTGAGCGTGACCGCCTGCTGGCTTTCCAGCAGCGTCTTCGGGATGACCGAGATCGTCAGCGGCACGTCGAGCTGGCGCGCGCCGCGAAAGCTGCCGACCTGTACGGCTTCGGTGCCGGTGCGGTCGGCGGTGACGACGATTTCCTCGAGGCCCGACTCATCGGGTTCGGGGGCCGCATCGGCCTCCTGCGCGAAGGCTGCCGACGGCGCCAGAACCGCGCCGAGCGCAGCCCCGGCAAAAAGCAGCGACTTATGCATCTTAATCATAATAACTTCCCTCCAAATTCCCTGGCCCTATAATTGAGGGGCGCATCTCTTGTGCTTTCCCCACAAAAACCTTCTTGAATTTCATAAATTCCGGTTCGCGTCTTGCGATCTTTTCATGTTTAAGTATGACATTTTCTCATGAACGAACATGCCCGCCGACTGCTGCCGCCGATGGCCGCGCTGCACAGCTTCATGGCCGCCGCGCGCCATGGCAGCTTCTCCAAAGCCGCCGAGGAGATCGGCCTGACACAGAGCGCCGTGAGCCGGCAGGTCGCGACGCTCGAAGAGTGGCTGCAGACCTCGCTGTTCGATCGCAACGGCCGCCGCGTGCAGCTGAGCGCCGACGGCCGCGCCTATGCCGATGCGATCGGACCGGCGCTCGCGGCGATCCGCATCGCGACCGCCCGGACGCTCGCCGAACCCGCCGAAACGGTGCTGCGCATCGCGACGCTGCCGACCTTTGGCATGCGCTGGCTGGGGCCGAAGCTGGGCCAGCTTACCCGCGACATGCCCGACCTCGAGATCGAGTTCGCCGCGCGCACCCACGAGTTCGATTTCGTCGAAGACGGGTTCGACGCTGCGATCCATTACGGCCTGCCGACCTGGCCCGGCGCCGAGCACGACCTGCTGTTTCGCGAGCGTGCCATCCCGGTGATCGCGCCGCGCTTGCTCGATGAACATCCTGTGGCCGCACCGCGCGACCTGCTGCAATTCCCGTTGCTCGTGCAGGCCGAGCGCCGCGATGCTTGGCGTTTGTGGCTGCATCATATGGGCGTACCCGTCGACCGTATGATCGCCGGTCCGACCTTCGACCATTTCCTGATGCTGGCACAAGCCGCCGCGAGCGGAGCCGGTGTCGCGCTGCTGCCCAGTTTCATGATCGAGCCAGAGCTTGAATCGGGGGCGCTCGTCTGTCCGTTCGATCAGGCGGTGGTCGGCGAGGCCGCCTATTATCTCGCCTATCCGGCCGAACGGCTGAACAACCCCCGCTTCGCGCGGCTGCGCGAATGGATCCTCGCCGAGGCAGCCCAGCAACGCTGACGCCCGCGCGGTCATGCGGCCAGTCCCAATTGCGCGGGTGACGAGCGAAGCTGCTCGCCGCGATCGGCTCCGAGCGCCCGCACGACATCATCGCCGAGCGCGATTTCGCCCGGCCCCGGCCGCGCCGACGCCAGCGTGACCCGAAAGCGGGCGAGGTCGCCGGTGCAGATCAGATAGTCGGGCGCGCCGGGCGCAAAGTTCGGGGAAAGCGGCACCGGCAGACCGCAACGCGACTGCCGCACGGTCGCGATCTGGTCGCGGTCGCAATGCACCTGCGGCCCGACGTCGAACACGTCGACATAGCCTTCGTAACGGAAGCCTTCCTGCATCAGCATCGCCCGCGCCGGCGCGCTGGCGTCGTGCGGGCGGCCGATCACCGCGCGCGCCGCATCGGGGAGCAGGTCGATATAGATCGGATGCTTGGGCAAAAGTTCGGCGATGAAGTCGGCGCCGCGCACCGCGCTCAGCCGGTCGGCAGTCGCGAAATCCATGTTGAAGAAGCGCGCGCCAACGGCATCCCAGAAGGGATTGCGCCCATCGGCATCCTGCCAACCGCGCATTTCCGCCATCAAAAGCGGGGCGAACAGGTCGGGCCGCGTCGCCACCAGCATATAGCGCGCGCGGGCGAGCAGGCGTCCGGCGCCGCTCCCCTTCTCGCTCGGCCGCACCGCGAGCGTCCCGACTTCGGTCGTGCCGGTATAGTCGTTGGCGAGCGTCAGCATCTCGACGTCGCAGCTCGCGCCGACCGCTTGGCTGCGCTGGATCAGCCGGATGCGCTTGTACGAAAAGAAGCCGAACGGCGCGCCAACCGACGGATAGAGCGCCGACGTACCAAGCAGCCGTCCCTCGGCGTCTTCGAGCACCAGCATATAATGCGCGTCGGCACGCTCGATGGTTCCGGCAAAGCTCGCGACCGACCGCTCGACCTTTTCGGCGAGCGCGGTGCGGTCGGCGGGCAACGTCGTCATCCCCGGGCCGAGGCTTTCGGCGAGATCGACGAGGCCGGCGAGGTCGCGCGTCTCGATCGGGCGGACGACACGCATCAGGCGCTCTCCGCCATCGCGCGGGCGTTCATTAACGGCGCCCGCTTCCGCCCGCGCGACGTGCGTGAGTACCAGAGCCATAGCCCGCTCGCCGAAAGCCCTGCGAGCGAGAGGCCCGCGATTACCATGAGCAGCCGCGTGGCCGTGCCGCCGAACATGCCCGTGTGGAGCGTAATCAGCCAGTCGACGATCTCGGTGCCCACGGGCAGCGCGCCAGAGACATAGTGGCCGACGTCGCTGCCGTCGTAACGGTTATAATAGATTTGCTTGGCGCCTTCGGGGCGAACCGTGAGGTCGCTTTCGAGGAAGATCGCCGCGACGCGGCCTTCGCTGGAAAAGCGGATCTGGCGAAGCGGAGTTGCGCCATATTCGGCGCGCGCCTTCGCGACCAGCCGATCGAGCGGCACCATCGTAGCCCCGGGACGCTCGCCGACTTTCGGTGCCGGCTTGTCGATCACCGGCATGACGATGCGAAGTACGTCGCGGAATTCCGGTTTCCATACCATCAGCACGCCGGTCGTCGCCGACATCATCAGCACGACAGCAATCGACGCGCCAACCGCACGGTGCAGGGTCCGCCATTTCAGGTCGGCGCCACGGCCGGTGATCACCTTGAACCCTTGCTTCAACCGCTTGCGTCCGGGCCACCAGACGATCGGTCCCGTCAGCGCGAGAAACAGGAGGCCAAGGCCCTCGATCCCCACGACGGTTTCACCAAACGGGCCGGCGAGCAGGCTGTCATGGATCAGGAACATCCATTCACCCGGCCAAGCCGCCAGCGACCCGTCGCGTAGGATCGTGCCGCGATAGGGATCGACTGCGGTCAGCCAACGCGTTCCGTCTTTCTCGGCCAGCTTGAACAGCACCGCGCCGTCTTCCCCCACCGGAAATTCGGCGCGGCTGACCGGCACGCCCGGATGCCGTGCCTCTACCGCGTCCATCAACGCCTGCACTGGCACGCGCGCGGCCGCCGGTTGGACCACGAGCGCCGGATGGATCACCCGGTCGATCTCGTCGCGAAAGACGAGCGACATGCCGCTCAGCCCCTGAATCGTCAGCAACACCGCGAGGGTCAGCCCGACCCAGCGGTGCAGCTTCAGCAATTGGGGCTTCAGCGCCTTCATCGTGCGGTCGCGTAGGTCTTGACGAGGCGGAAGAGGAACTGGCGCGCGTCATAGAGCGACTTCACGCGCACGCGTTCGTTGAGCCCGTGGACGCCGTTGCCGTCGGGATCGACGAAGATCGCCGAAATGCCATAGGTCGGGATGCCCGCACTGTTCAGGAAACGGCCATCGGTCGCACCCGTGCTGATATTCGGGATCACGGGCACGCCGGGCCACATTTCGGCGACCAGTTTCTCGACGGGCTTCATGATCTCCGGCGTCAGCGGCGGCGGTGCGGGCACCGGGCTCGGCTCATCGGCGGCGGTGACCGAAATCCGCGGATCGGCGACAACTTCGACGAGTGCCTTATGGATCGTCTCGACGCTGGTGCCGGGCAGGATACGGCAATTGACGTTCGCCTCGGCGCGCTGCGGCACCGCATTATGCGCATGACCGCCGGTCACCTGAGTGTTGGTGCAGGTGGTGCGGATCATCGCATTCCAGACGGGGTCGGCCTTGCTCAACAGGTCGAGCGCGGCGGCATCGTCCTTGGCCGACCCGGCGAGGCGCATCGCATCGCCCTTCTCATCCGGATAGAGCGGCGCCGAACGGGCGAAGAAATTGCGCACGGCGTCGCCCGGCATCGCCGGGAAGTGATAATTCCCGACGCGCGCCAACGCCTCCGACATCCGGGTGATCGGATTGTCGGGGTGCGGCCGCGCGCTGTGCCCGCCCGGCCCCGTCGTCGCGAGCGTGAAGTCCTGATAGACTTTCTCGCCAACCTGGATGCCGAAGGTGCGCGGTGCGCCCTTTTCGTCGAGCCAACCCTTGCCGCCTTCATTGATCGCAAAGCCGGCCTTCAGCGTCTCGGGCTGTGTAGCGAGCAGATATTCAACCCCGTCGAATACGACGTCGGTCTCCTCACCGCAGGTCAGCGCGATCTTGATCGTGCGGCGCGGCTTGAACTTCTCCTCACGGTAGCGGACCAGCGAGTCGACGAAGATCGACGCCATCGCCTTGTCGTCGATCGCACCGCGCGCAAAGAAATAGCCGTTCTCCTCGACCAGCTTGAACGGGTCGCGCTCCCAATCCTCGCGCTTCGCCTCGACCACGTCGATATGCGCGACGAGCAGGATCGCCGGCGCCTTCGGATCGCTGCCGGGAATTTCACCGACGAGATTGCCGAATTTCGGGAACTTCTCGGGCACCACGACGCGAAACTGGTTCTCGGGATAGCCAGCCGCGACGAGGCGCGCCTTCATCCGGTTCGAAGCCAGCGTGCAATCGCCATTCGACAGCGAGGTGTCGGTCTCGATCAGTTCCTTATAGGTCTCGCGGAACCGGTCGCGGCCGGCATCCGCCTGTGCGTGCGCCGAAACGGGCAGCAGCAGACAAGCAGCGAGCGCCGCGGATGGCAATGCGTTACGAATGACGCCGAATGGACGCACGATAAGCTCCCTCCCAGAAGGTCCGACAAGACTGATGTGCGGGCTGCGCCCCGCGCTCGCCCTTTTTGGGCGATGTTTATGGGAGGAGCCTATGCCGGCTTCCTGTCACTGCGCTGTCACGTTGCAGTCGGGTTACGAAGTCGCTTCGGCATCCGTCGAAATGGCCGGGAAACGGACGGTTACGCGCAGCCCCGGAGAAGCGCCGCGGTCGGCGAGTTCGACCTCTGCGCCGAGGCTGTCGGCCAGCGCGCGAACGATCGCCAGCCCCAGCCCGCTACCCTCGCGCCCGCGATCGGGCGCCAGCCGCCCGAAGCGTTCGAACGCAGTTGCGCGGGCATCGGGAGGAATGCCCGGGCCTTCATCCTCGACGATCACGACACCGTCCCCCAGCACCCTCACCGTCACCACGCCCTTGGCGCGGTTGTAGCGGATCGCATTGTCGATCAGATTGCCGACAAGCTCGCCCGCGAGATCGGGTTGGGAGAGGATGGTGACCGCATTTTCAGGCGCCTCAAAATGCAGGTCGATCCCGGACTTTACCGACTGCGGCGCGTGTTCAACGCTGGCCGCGCGGGCAATTTCCACCAGGTCGACCGGCGCACGCATATCGGGCCCGCCCTCGCGTGCCCCCTCGGCGCGCGCGAGCGCGAGAAGCTGGGTGAGCAGGCGCTGCAGCCGCCCGGTCGCGGCTTCGATATCGGTGAGCGACTGCTGCGCCGGCCCCGCGGGCAGCTTTGCCGAGCGCAGCGCCGCCACATGCGCGCGCAGGATCGACAACGGAGTGCGCATCTGGTGCGACGCATCGGCGGTGAACCGCCTTATCCCCTGCATAGCGGCGTCGAGGCGGCCGAGCAGGCCGTTGAACGCGCCGACGAGCCCGCGCAGCTCGACCGGCACATAATCGAGCGACAGCGGAGTAAAATCGGCCTCGCGCCTTGTCCCCATCGCGCTGAGCACGCGCTTCAACGGCGCGAGCCCCCACCGCACCGCGAGCGGCAAAAGCCCCAGCGACAGCGCGATCAGCAGCACCTCGAGGATCGCGAGCGCGACGAGCATGCGGTCGCGCAGCGCGTGTCGCGCCTCGAGCGTTTCGGCGACCTCGACGATGACCGGCTGATTGATCCGCGGCACCTTGCGCGCGACCGCGGCAATGCGGATGCGATAATCGCGATAATGGGCATATTGAAAGACCATCTCGCCATCGTCGTCGGGCAGTTTGCTCACGCGCGGCAGGTCGGGGTAGCCGGTTAGCAACTCGCCATTCGCCCACACGCTGTAATAGACATTATCGCGCGCATCATTTTCGAGCATGCCGAGCGCCGACGCCGGCAGGTCGAGCGTCACCTCGTCATTTTCGAGCGCGAGCGTTTCGGCGATCGCGCGCGCGGACGCCCCGAGCAGCCGGTCGTTCACGCCCTCGACCACCTCGTTGATCGTCACCGCGCCGCCAACGCCGAGGAGCAGCGCAAGCGCGGCCAGGGGGAAACCCATCCCCACCATCATCCGGCGTGTGATCGAACTGACGCGCCGCGCCGTCACTCAGTCTTCTTCCATCAGATAACCGAGGCCGCGCAGCGTGCGGATCGTCGGGCCATCGGGTTCGAGCTTCTTGCGCAGCCGCGCGATATAGACCTCGATCGCATTCGGCGCGACCGGCTCGTCATAACCAAACACCTCAGACGCCAGCCGGTCCTTCGACACCACTTGCCCAACGCGCGAGAGCAGGCGTTCGAGCACGACCCATTCGCGGCGGCGAAGGTCGAGGTCGCGCCCGTCGATGCGCGCGACATGGTGCGAACGGTCGAATTCGAGCTTGCCGACGCGGATCACCGGCGCAGGGTCGACCTGCGGGCGGCGCAGCAGCGCGCGGATGCGTGCGGCGAGTTCGCGCGGCT
>Ga0209050_1000775_pt1 | contig 45682 bp, 37 predicted proteins | sample Araplavi_mTSA_r2_FD_184276 | JGI IMG/M metagenome (GOLD analysis project Ga0209050, IMG submission 184276) | Arabidopsis root microbial communities from North Carolina, USA - plate scrape MF_Cvi_mTSA_r2 (SPAdes) (version 2) | ecosystem: Host-associated > Plants > Roots > Endosphere | place: USA... | reverse complement strand
GGTCGGCACCGGCCTTGCCATCGAGGATGTCATCGCCACCTTCGCCATAGATCGTATCGTCGCCATCGCCAGCGTCGAGCCAGTCGTTATAGTCGGTGCCAGACAATACTTCGTGCGAGTTATAGCCCACTGCCGCAGTGCCATCAGGGTTCAGGCCCTGGTCCGGACGGTAGTCACGGATATAGGTTTGAGCGGTATGCGTTTCCGGATTGGTCAGGCTGACCAGCAAGCCGTTACCGCCAATCCCGCCCGTGCCACCGGTTGAGTAAACGCCGACATGGTTCGCCGCAATCAGCGTGCCGTATTTGTGTTCACTCTTGTACGCCGTCGCACTCGCGCCGGAGTCGGTGTTGCTCAGTTCGATGTAGCTGTCGGCGTAACCGAATACATCACCGGCCAGGTGCCGGGCATCGGTGGTGCGTTCAATGATGTCCTTGAATTGCTCGGTCACTACCTGTTCGTTGAGGTTGGTCATCGCCGGCAAGCCGAGGTCGAGGCGGAACAGGTAATAGAAACGGTCGCCATCCATCAACCGTTCCATCTGATCCTCGAAGATAGCGTTGAAGGTGGTGCCCAGTTGCCCGGTGTAGACGTGTTTTTCCGCGAGGCCACCGATCCACAGATCAATCGCGTTGTAGCCGTCGTAACCGGCCACATGATTGCCGTTGGCATCTGCCGCACCGGAAAGGAAATAGGCCGCCTCTTCAGCCGTGACGCTGCCACCGGCATAGTTGGTGGTAACACCTGAGGTATCGGCATCGATGATGGCCTGGGCATGGGCCACGTCACCATCAAATGAATAGGCAGCGATGAAGTTCACCAATGACTCGGGGTGAATCATGTTGTTGGCGAAGTCACTCCAACTGGTATAGGGCGTCAAGCCATCCACGATCAGGTTCGTGTGATGCTGCGCGCCTGCCGGTGACGCCCTTTCCTCGATGAGCGCATCGTGAATCTGCTGACGCGCCTGGTTCAGGGTAGGCAGGCCCAAGTCGCGACCACGAGCCAGGTTGATGGTCGCCAGGTCCAGCGGCTGACCAAGCAGGCCTTGTTGCAAGGCCGGGGTGACAAATTCGTCGATCTCATTGCTGATCTGCCGGGTCATGCCCAAGGCAATGGCCGTCGGCCCTACCTCGGCAAAACCGCCGGGATTGAGGAACGCCTGCTCCAGTGCATAGTGGGTGATCGCACCGGTCAGGTCATAACCGCCACTGGCATTTTTCTCCAGCGCATCGATGGTTTCGCGCAGTTGCGAGTGACCGAAACGGAACGCTGCCTGGCCGTACTCGAGCGAAATATTGGCGTTGATGCCCGAGTCATAGGTCACGAACTCTGGCAAATCCGGGGTGATCAGCCGGGCGTACTGGTCAATCGCAACGTGCTGGTACTCCATTTCCACGGTCAGCTTGGCGGCGTAGAACAGCTTGTCCTGGTCCCAGGACACCGTAAGGCCATCCGCCTGGGTGAAATTGCCGTTGGCATCGGTATAAAAACCACCACTGCCATTGCTGACCTGCACCTGCCAGTTGTGACGCACGTTAACGTCAGTCTGGGCCAGCACTTCGTTTTGCAGATTGATCAGTTGTACGTTGTGGTCTTCATGGAAGACGTGATGGATCGCGGTCAGGCCAAAGTTTTCGTTGACCCTGCCGTCGCCGGCAATGTAGTGGTCGCCCACCGATTGCAGCAGCAGTTCGTTGGCCACCGCGTAATCGGCACTGCCCGCAGCGGCACTGATGGAGAAGTCGGCGAAATTGACAAAACTGAACAGGTTTTTCGGTCCGGAGTTATCGTAGTTGATGACCATCCCGAAGGGGTTGTTCGCGTCGAAGGTAATACTGGTGATATGCGCATCCAGAGACATCAGTTTCGCTTGGTCGATATGCAAATCATCGAAGTGCGGATTCATATCCAGAAGGATCGCCTCACGGGTGTACACCGCTTGCACGCCGGGAGTGCCGGGGTCTGCGTCCAACACATGACCATTGGCATCACGCACCCGGAAATTGCTGATGTCATCCCAGGTCAGATCGTCACGGCCGGTTGCCTGCACATGGGCGCGCAGTTCGCTCAGGGTTGGCAAAGTCTGGTGTGTCAACACGCCATTGAGGGTCCAGGCCGCGTCGTCACTCAAGGTGGTGCCATCGAACAGCGCTGCGCCAGCAATGAACTGTCCTGGATGATTTGGATCCGCCACCCACTGACGCAGCAATTGCGTCACCGCGTCATTGGAGCCATAAGTCTGGTTCTGGTCGATGTAGGGCGAGTCGAGGTTGACGTATTGCGCCTGTCCCTGCCCGTCCACCTCGCTGACTGAGGCCCGGTGTACCTTGATCGAGTACACAGGCTGCCCATCCGGACCGATCGAACCGTACAGCGGGTCGTCCGGCGCAAGGGGAATAGTGATCGTGGCGTTTTGATTGGGCTTGTTGATGAAGTCCAGCCCATGATCAAAGAACTGTCCAAACAGGGTGAACCAGCCAGTGGTCGACGGGTCTCCGCCGACAGTATTCTGGTTGCGGATGTAATACTGGCCGGAGTCCGGCGACGTGGTATCGACTTCGCCAATGGTACCCAGGATTCCCGGATCCGTGACGATCGCAACACCCGTGGCAGTGTGCTGTATATGCCCGTTGGCATCGGTGGCAAACGTCACTCCGCCACTGACGATGGTCTGGCTGATCATCCGTGGCGTGTAGTCCACCAGTGAAGCTGTCGGATCGCCATACAGTGAACTACTGTCAATCATGGGCGTAGCGCCCACAGGGACACCCGCCCCCGTCAATGCGGAATTGCTCAGATTCTGCTGGACATAGTGTGTGTAGTCCGAATGGGTCAGGCGTATGAAGTTCTGGCCGAAACTGCCCCAGGCCTGCCCATCCAGGGTCATGTTATTGAAGTGCCCCGAGACGTTGCGCAAGCCGATCGGGTCGCGGGCACCGTTGTACCAGATGGCTTCACCAAGAGGCACGTCAAGCGGATTGAAACTTCCCAGCACACCGAGCACATGGACACTACCATCCGAGCCCTGATAGCCGTAGAGCGGATCTCCAGCGGTGTTGTAACCGACGACATGAATGGTCGGAAAGGAAACCTGCTGATCAAGAAACGAAATATCTTTTTGATTGAGGGTGAAGCGCTTTAGCTCATACATGGCAATCTCCAGACGTACTTTGAGTTGCAGGGATTTCCAGCCGACATATCACTATGTTCAGGGAACCAACCCGATGGAAAAAGATGCAAAAGTCGAATCAAAAAACGAGACTTTCATAGCGGACGAGACTGAGACTTTGGTCGGACCAGCCGCTGGTTCCGATGTGGCTCACAAGGGAACTTGGCGCACCCGGATAAAGGCCCAGACGCGCAAGCTGAGCCGCTCGGCCCAATTTGTCATTGCCGCTGCGGTGATCCTGGGGCTGACCATGTTCTTCGTCGGCAAACTGGTGAGCGAACGAATAGAAAGTGCTGCGGTGCAAAGCGCGGCAGAAGCAGGCGCCCACTACATGGAAGCGTTTCTGGAGCCCTATGTGCAGGAGATGGGGCGGGACGAAAACCTCTCGGAGGAAAGTGTCAAATCCCTGGACCGCCTCATGGAAAATAGTTCGCTAAACCAGCACATTGTCTCGATCAAGATCTGGCGAGCGGATGGCACGGTCGTCTACAGCACGAATAAAGCCATCACCAATCGCGTCTTCCCAACAGACGAGATCTCCGAGGCGCTCAAGGGAAACGTGGTCACCGACCTTGAAGAGCTGAGCCAGGATGAAAACGAGTTCGAGCGCAAGCTCAACCTGCCGCTCTATGAGATCTACGCCCCGCTGCGGGATTTCAACACCAGGAAAGTGATCGCGGTGGGCGAGTTTTATGAAAGGGCCGAAAGTCTGGAGCGTGAAATCAACCGCGTCCGACAGCAGGTATGGATGGTCGTTGGCGCAGCGACGTTGGCAATGCTGACGCTGCTTTTTTTCATCGTGCGACGCGGCGACAAGATTATCGAGCAACAGCAAGTGGCACTGCGCTTACGGCTGTTGGAGCAAACTCGCCTGCGTATCAGCAACGCCGCACTCCAGCGCAAGATGGCGACGGCGACCCAGGAGTTTTCCCGGATCAACGAACTCAACTTGCGGCGCATTGGTGCAGACCTGCACGATGGGCCGGCGCAGTTATTGACCTTGATTCTGATCTGGCTCGACGAGTTGGCCGATAACGGTCCGGCTGTCGATCAGGAGGCGCTGGAAACCATTCGTGGTGCCGCCACCGACGCATTGCGGGAGGTCCGCGATTTATCACGAGGTCTGGCACTTCCGGAAATCAACGACCTGAGCCTGGTGGAAGAGTTGCAGCTGGTGGCGCAACGGCACGAGCAACGCACCGGCACCAGGGTCACCCTGGCCCTGGGGCCGCTACCAGAGGCCACGCCGCTGCCGCTCAAACTCTGTTTGTACCGTTTTGTCCAGGAAACCCTCAACAATGCTTACCGTCATGCCAACGGCGAGGGCCAGGTCATCCAGGCGCAATACATTGATCAGGTATTAAATATCAGCGTCAGGGACAGTGGTCCGGGTATGGCGGCGGACGCCATGCAACTCGATACATCCGGCAGAACCCGATTGGGGCTCGCCGGTTTGCGTTATCGCGTTGAATCGCTGGGTGGGTTGTTCAGTATCGACTCTTGTACCTCAGGGACGTCGGTCAATGCACAGTTCAAACTTTAGTCAGAAGCGGGTCCGGGCATCGACTGATGTTTTCCCTACGCCTATGTGAAATCGCCCGAGAGCTTCGCGCTCCCTGTAATACCGTAGGGCCGCGACCGCTTCGACACGATTTCGGGCATGCAGTTTCTGCATCACACAGGTCATGTAGTGCTTGACGGTTTTTTCGCTGATCAACAGCTTTGACGCGACCTCTCTATTGGTCAGTCCCTTGGAAACCTCATAAATAACCTGTTCCTCGCGCAAGGTCAGATCAAACGTGTGAATCTCCGCTGCGTGTGTCTTGAAGTTACTCAGCAGCTTGTTGACAAAATCAGGGGTGATATAAGTCTGCCCCTTGGCAACCAACCGGATCGCCAAGACCAGCTCCGGTCCGCTGACACCTTTCAACACATACCCGAGCGCGCCGGCCTCCAGCGCCAAAAAGGCGTCATTTTCGGACTCTGAAACCGTGAGCATCAGCACCTTCACATCCGACAGTTCAGTGGAAATGAACCGCACCGCGGCGAAAACATCACCCGGCATATTGACGTCCATCAGCATCACATCCGGACGCACCCTCTGGGCAATTTCCCTGGCCTCATCCGCGTTGGCGCCCTGCTCCACGACCTGCAGGTCCGCCCGTCTTTTCAATATGTTGGCAACGCCCTCACGCAACAACGGGTGGTCGTCGACAATGCAAATACGAATGAACGGATTCATGACGCGCTCCCGAAAGGATTAGCACTCGAACGACAGATCATTGATTAATAGCAGGAAACCCGGGATCACACCGGTCACCCGTCGTGTGTCCCAGGCTCCGGGTGTTCGAAAATCAGACTTAAGTCTGATAAAAGTCGATCGTCAACAAATAATCGACGTTACAAACATACAAATATTTACACCGCAACCTATTGTTTTTAAACGCCTCTAAAAACGCCAAAAAAAAGACAACCTCATAAAACCCGGATACATCTTTATCCGACCAACAGTCGCTCTCCTACGCTCAGGATTCAGTGCGGCAGGCACTCCACAAATCAAATTTTTCGAAATTTTGCAGGTCAGGGATCAACCTGGACATACGACCGTGTAATGACCGAGCAATACATCTGTAGCCGAAAGGGAGAAAACGTCTCGCGAACCAAGTGAATTGCGGAGCAAGTCAATAATTGCGGACCAGAAACGAACAAGGGTTTGCCCAGCTTTCGCTCGCAAACCCTTGATATATATGGTGCCCGAAGCCGGAATCGAACCGGCACGCCCTTACGAGCGGGGGATTTTAAGTCCCATGCGTCTACCAGTTTCGCCATTCGGGCGGTAGCGCGGTGAAACGTCCAAGTTTGCCAAATAACGATCTGGCAGTTCTGACGCCTGTGCAGCAGAGGTGGAAATATATACATCCCGCCCCGGTGAAGCAAGTTCGCAAATACCCTTTTCAAGACTAAATCTTGCAGGCTACTGCAAATAAAAAAGCTCCGTAAATCATAGATCTACGGAGCTTGTTTATTAGTGGAGGCCGAGGTCGGAATCGAACCGGCGTAGGCGGATTTGCAATCCGCTGCATAACCATTTTGCTACTCGGCCTCAAAACATTTGATATCTAGTAGCGCGACATCAAATGCGTACAAACTTGGAGCGGGAAACGAGACTCGAACTCGCGACCCCGACCTTGGCAAGGTCGTGCTCTACCAACTGAGCTATTCCCGCGTCTTGGTGTGGCGCATTCTATAGAATCCAGAAGCCCCGTCAACCCTTTGATTCAAAAAAGTTTTATTTCTTTTCAACGTCGGTCTTCAGATGTGGCCAGGCAGCCCGCAAGTACTGGACCATCGACCACAAAGTCAGGCCGGCCGACACCATCAGCAAGGTGTAGCCAAGCAAGACCCAGAAACTGAAATCCTTGGGATTGGCCAGCAGGATCACCAGCGCGAGCATTTGCGCGGCGGTTTTCCATTTGCCAAGGTTCGATACGGCGACGTGGGCACGTGCGCCCAGTTCGGCCATCCATTCGCGCAGGGCCGAGACGACAATCTCGCGACCGATGATCACGGCAGCCGGCAGCGTGAGCCACAGGTTTCCGTGTTCCTGCACCAACAGTACCAGTGCAACCGCGACCATCAGCTTGTCGGCAACCGGATCGAGAAAAGCCCCGAACGGTGTGCTTTGTTCCAGGCGGCGGGCCAGGTACCCGTCCAGCCAGTCGGTGGCGGCAGCAAAGGCGAAGACCGAGGCGGAAGCCAGGAAGCTCCAGTGGTAAGGCAGGTAGAACAACAAAATAAAGATCGGAATGAGCAGAACGCGTAGAACGGTAATCAGATTAGGGATATTCATCGGCACAACTGGCTACGAGGTGAGGGGGCATTCTACTCGCTGTGCAGATTTGCATAAATCAACTCTGCGAGCTTTTTACTGATCCCGGGGGCTTTGGCAATTTCTTCGATGCTTGCACGAGACAGCTCCTGCAATCCACCAAAATGTTTCAACAAATCCCGCCGACGTGTCGGACCGACGCCAGCGACGCCTTCCAGTGTAGACGTCCGGCGGGTTTTTCCACGCCGGGCGCGGTGCCCGGTAATGGCAAATCGGTGGGCTTCGTCGCGAATCTGCTGGATCAGATGCAGCGCGGGAGAATCGCCACGCAAGGTGAATTCATGCGCTGCGTCGTTCAGGTACAGGGTTTCGAAACCGGCCTTGCGCGTCGCGCCTTTTGCCACGCCGAGCAGGATCAGATCAGGCACGGCCAGTTCATCGAGCACGTCGCGGGCCATGGACAACTGGCCTTTACCGCCATCCACCAGCAGGATATCCGGCAGCTTGCCCTCCCCGTCCTTCAGTTTGCTGAAGCGTCGGGTCAACGCCTGGTGCATCGCCGCGTAATCATCGCCGGCCGTAACGCCCTCGATGTTGTACCGGCGGTAGTCGGACTTGATCGGGCCTTCGGGGCCGAAGACCACGCAGGACGCCACTGTCGCCTCGCCACTGGAGTGACTGATGTCGTAGCACTCCAGGCGTTGTGGAGGCTCATCCAGTTTCAGCACCTCGGCCAGTGCGTCGAAGCGCGCCGTAATGTGCTGACGATTCGCCAGGCGCGCACTCAGCGCCTGCTCGGCATTGGTCACCGCCAATTGCTGCCAGCGTGCTCGCGTGCCACGCACGCGATGGCTGATGGTCAGTTCACGACCGCGTAACTCGTCGATGGCCGCAATCAGTGTTGGAAAGTCTTCGTGGACCACATTGACGATCAACTCGCTGGGCAAGTCGCGCTCAGGGCTGCTGATGAAGTATTGGCCGAGAAACGCGGCCATGACTTCAGAAACGTCTTCTTCAATACCGACTTGAGGGAAGAAGTTCTTGCTGCCCAACACCCGCCCGCCCCGCACGCTGATCAAGTGCACACAGGCGCCGCCCGGGTTGACGAATGCGGCGATCACATCGACGTCCCCGGTCCCGCCTTCCATGCTCTGTTGGTCCTGGACCCGGCGCAGCAACGCAATCTGGTCCCGCAGCTCGGCCGCTCGCTCGAACTCCAGATTGATCGCCGCCTCTTCCATCCCGGCAGACAACTCGTCAGTCAGCGCATTGCTGCGCCCCTCAAGAAACATCACCGAGTGGCGCACATCTTCGGCGTACACCTGGGGCTCCACCAGCCCGACGCAGGGCGCCTTGCAGCGTTTGATCTGGTATTGCAGGCAAGGACGGGTGCGGTTCTTGTAATAGCTGTCTTCGCATTGCCGAACGAAAAACGTCTTTTGCAGCAGGCTCAGGCTTTCGCGGATCGCGCCGGCGCTGGGGTAAGGACCGAAATACTTGCCCTTGGCCTTTTTCGCACCGCGATGAATGCTCAGGCGCGGAAACTCTCCGTCGGAGAGAAAGACATAGGGGTAGGATTTGTCGTCGCGCAGCAGGATGTTATAGGGCGGGCGCCATTCCTTGATCAGCGTCTGCTCGAGCAGCAAGGCTTCGGTTTCGTTGGCGGTGATCGTCGTTTCAACCTGGGCAATACGTGCGACCAGTGCGGCGGTCTTGGGGGCAAGCCCGGTCTTGCGAAAGTAACTCGACAGGCGATTCTTGAGGTTTTTCGCCTTGCCGACGTAAAGCAACCGCGCTTCGCTGTCGAACATGCGGTACACGCCGGGGCGGCCGCTGACGGTCGACAGAAAGGCGCTCGGATCAAAGGTTTCGGTCATTTTCAGAGGCTGGCGTCGACCATGCCATGACGCACCGCCAACAGCGTCAACTCGACATCACTGCTGATCGAAAGCTTTTCGAAGATGCGGTAACGGTAGGTGTTCACGGTTTTCGGGGACAGGCACAATTTGTCGGAAATGATCTGTACTTTCTGGCAGCCGACAATCATCAGCGCGATCTGGATTTCCCGCTCGGACAGGGCATCGAAAGGCGAGTCGTTGGTGGGCTGGAAGGACTTGATCGCCAGTTGCTGGGCAATTTGCGGGCTGATGTAGCGTTGCCCGGCAAACACCAGGCGGATGGCCTGGACCATTTCCGGCAAACCTGCCCCCTTGGTCAGGTATCCTGCCGCACCGGCTTGCAACAGCCGCGTAGGAAACGGGTCCTCTTCACACACGGTCACCGCGACGACCTTGATATCCGGATGACTGCGCAATAATTTGCGAGTGGCCTCAAGACCGCCGATACCCGGCATCTTGACGTCCATCAACACTACATCGGGTTTCAGCTCACGCGCCTTGAGCAGGGATTCTTCACCCGACTCGGCCTGGCCGACTACTTGCAGGCCATCGATGTCAGCCAGCATTCGTGTAATGCCTGTACGAACGAGATCATGGTCATCGACTACTAGCACCCTAATCAAGCAGACACCTCGCGATATGGTCTTATTGGGTTGCCAGACACCTTAGCAAAAAGCATCTGGCAGACCTAGCGGAAAGCATCAGATTAAAAGTTTCAATTCATCTTGAAAGGCTGGTCGCAAACGCGTTGCGGCAATGTCATGGATTGATATCAAGCTGCATTCTCAGGAAACATTCATCCTGACCCACCACGGTGAATCCTTTGCGCTCGTACAACGCCCGCGCCGGGTTATTTTCAAAAACCGTCAAGCGTAACGCCGGTCGCCGTTCCTGGTACGCGACTGACAGTACCTGATCGATTGTCCAGGAACCAATGCCCAGCCCGCGAAACGCTTCGACGACTTGCAGTTCGCGTATGTACAACGCTCTGGCATCACGGCTCAAGCTCACATAACCCAGCAACTGATCGCCGCTTGTCAGCAAGCGGTTGTCCCGCCCTGCCCAGGCCACGCCAAACGCCTCGTCCTGCCACATCAGCTCGTGCCGAATGTAGTAGCGCAGCATGTTTTTACAGGTCAGATGGCGGGCGAAGGCCAGGTCCTCTGGCGTGGCCGCACGCCATGCGCAGTCCATCATGCCGGTTCCACGGCGACGACTTCCCCGCTCCAGCCCTCGCTGTTGCGCCGGGCCACAACCATCTGGCTGCCGGTACCGTTGGCGGCGGCAATCAACAAACCGTCCGACGCCCAGATCGCGCTGCGTCCTGCCGACACCCAGCCACCTGTCGCGCCACCATGATTGGCCATCAACACCACCATGGCGTGCTGCGCGGCATAGCCTTGCAGCAACGCGGTATCCGCGACGTAGCCGTTTTCCGTGATCAGCACGCCTGCGGCGTAGACATCTGAACCCTGGCACGCCGCAGCAGCGGCATGGCTGGCGTGTGAAAAGTCGGCGCAGACCGCCAGTGCAATCGTGTCTGTCCCGATGGTCAGGGGTTCACCCCCGGTGCCCGGTGCAAACGCCACTTCTTCTCCGGGGTGCAGATGCTGCTTGCTGTAGACCCCAAGCGAACCATCGGCCCCCAGCACCAGTGCACCGATCAGGACCGGCGAGTTATCCGACAGCCTAATCGGCATACCGACAACCGCCGTCACACCGACTGCCCGGGCGAGGTCCCGCAGCGGTTGCAGGATGGCGGCATCCGGCACAATGGCCAGTTCGGCCGCGAGCCTGCCTTCGTAGCCGGTCAACGACAGCTCAGGGAACACCAGCAACTGCACGCCCTGCTCCGCGGCTGCCTCGATGAAGCGTTGGTGCCTGGCGATATTGCCGGCAAGGTCTCCGGCGATGGAGATCGATTGGGCTACGGCGATGGTCAGCGGTAACATGAAGCGTCCTTGTGTCGATGTGTTTTTGAACAGACGCAGAGTTTGTCACAACCTTCAGGCCACTCAAGCGATAGAAAACCCTGTCGCCGGCCAATAGCATTTTCTGATTGAATCTGCGCACCGGCCTCTAGTAAGCTCGACCCATCCATCGGAGACAGACCATGTTCAACACCCTCTCACAGCTTCGTTCCGCCAGCGCCCTGCGCTCGGTTGCGGCTGCCCGGGTGAACGACGGTGGTGCTCCGGTCAGCTTTTATTTTGGGTATTGGTTTAGCCACTGGCGCGCCTGATACCCACACGGCGCCCACTTTAAACGGGTCGCCACCAGAGAATTCTCAACCCCCGGTCGGCCTCCCGACCGGGGGTTTTGTTTTTTTCAGCCCCAACACTTTTAGCGACACACCAGACATTCAGAGGATTCACAACATGAACTACGCCACTTATTACCGTTACGACAGTTTTACCGCCTGGCGATTTACCACCCTCCGCTCGGGACAGCCTGCCGCCTCCGATCGGTCACCCACAGGTGGCAAGCACACACACACAGCCAGTCTGGCCAATTGTCGAACACCCCAGTAGGGCCGAGCGCGCGGGCACGAACCCGCCACCAGCCCAGGAAGCCTTGAATATGAACTCGTCCGTCTCCGCACTGCCGCTGTCCACCTTGAGCCCTGCCAATGAAGCGCTGACCCTGCGTCTGCCCAGCTCATTGCAACTCAAACAGCAATTGCCCCTCGGCAACCTCCTGACCCAGCAAGTCGCCACCCACCGCCAGGCGGTTCGCGCGATCCTCAACGGTGAAGACTCCCGTCTGCTGGTGATCGTAGGCCCATGCTCGATCCACGATCCGGAATCAGCCCTCGAATACGCCGGCAACCTTGCCCGCCTCGCCACCGAAGTCAGTGACGAAATGCTCCTGGTGATGCGCGCCTACGTCGAAAAACCCCGTACCACGGTTGGCTGGAAAGGCCTGGCCTACGATCCGCACCTGGATGGCAGCGATGACATGGCCGCAGGCCTGACGCTGTCCCGTGAGCTGATGCGCGAAATGCTCCGACTGGGCTTGCCCGTTGCCACTGAACTGCTGCAACCGATGGCCGCCGGCTACTTCGACGACCTGTTGAGCTGGGTGGCAATTGGCGCCCGGACCACGGAGTCGCAGATCCATCGGGAAATGGCCAGTGGCCTGGGCATGCCTGTCGGGTTCAAGAACGGGACTGACGGCGGTGTCGCTGTCGCCAGCGACGCCATGCGTTCCGCCGCCCATCCGCATCGCCATTTCGGTGTCGACAGCCAGGGCCATCCGGCGATCATTCAAACCCCGGGCAATGCGGACACTCACCTGGTATTGCGCGGCGGCCATCGCGGGCCGAACTACGACAGCGCCAGTATCGCCCGGGTGAACACTGACCTGGCCCGGCTCAGGATTCCTGCCCGGATCATGGTCGATTGCAGTCACGCCAACAGTGGCAAAGACCCATTGCGCCAGCCGGCCGTGTTCAACGATGTGCTTGAACAGCGCCTGCAAGGTGATCGCTCACTGATCGGCATGATGATCGAGAGCCATTTGTTCGAGGGCTGTCAGCCGTTGAGTTCGTCAATGCAATACGGCGTGTCAGTGACCGATGGCTGCCTTGGTTGGGCCGGGACAGAACAACTGTTGCTTGAAGCGGCAGATCGGCTGCGAGTGCAAGACAACGCCCAATAACCGGCATCACCTGTCCGCCCTCCGGTCTTCGTGTGAAGACTGGAGGGCAAATAGCGATCAATGTCCCATCAGGGATTGCACCTGAACCTGTGTCACCCCGGATTGCTGAGAGGTGTTATCAAGACGCTCGACCGAACAGGAAACACGGATCGCAGAATCTCGATGCTCCCTCCAGAACCGGTAGGGAACGATGAATATCAACGGCTCGCCTGCGGTGTCTCTGGTGATTTCGCGCTCGTCACAGTAATTGAATTTCTCCCCGTCGCATCTCAGGCAGACCAACTCCCCTTTTTCAGCCCTGGGGTTTTCGATGACGACGGTCACGCCATCCTGCGCATCAAGCAGATCCACCCAACCTTCGTCGGCTTCCAGCACCATGGGGGCTGGCAGTGGTCCCCGCTCCATCTTGCCAATCATCAGTGTCGTTGCTTCAGAGTAACGAGGCCCCTGGCTTGCTTGCTTGACGCAATAATCGACGGAAACCGAGGAACCCAGATTGAGCGCAACGCACTCCGGGCTGACCCAAAACGACAGTTCGCCCCCCACCGCAAAGGACTCGACCTTGAGTGCATCACTGAAACTTGCTTCAACCGAAACGCCGGCCCAGGTCAGCAACACCCAGTCGCCCGCCGTCATGCGCGCATAGGGCTTGATTGTAACGATCGCCCCTTCCCTGACCCGATCCGGATCAAGCGTTCTACCCACCGCGTCGCTCACCGTCGCGGGTAACAGGTCTGACTGCACATCACCCACACACAGCTGTAGACGATGGGAATGCACGAGCCCGGTAAAACGACTGCTCAAGAGCGAATAGCTGATTTCCAGTGAACCACCGTCGAGCGCCTCGATATAAGTGCTACCCACGGCAAAGATCATGTCCTCACCGACCCGGTCGTCACTGACAAAACGCGTCACCTGATGATTGCAGGCGAGGCCATCGGCATCCAGCCCCACCCAATTCAATAGCAATTTGTCGCCGCAGGTCATGCCTGGGTAAGGGCGGACCCTGATTACGGCTTTTCGGTCAGTGGGGTTCAGAACGCCGTTTTCCGCCTGCTCCAATACGGGCGGGGGCAAGGGTTGCAGTACGAGATTCAAGGTATCGGGTTCATAAACTGTCATTCATTCGCTCCATTCCCTGGAATAAATACCGAACGGGTGGCCGGCTTTGGATGACGTCTATTTAACCTCACGACTATCCGTCGTGATGTCGGCCTCTCACTCAGCTTCGCTCGGAAAGTCGATACATATGAAGTAGGTCTTTGATCAAGAGCCAGCTGATTGCCGTGAAAAATCGTCAAACGATTCCGACTAAAGCCTCAGCAAATCTTGAGCATTCGCACTTGCTCTATTCCGTTTTCCGGAGGTTTCGGCGGACTTTTCATACATCGCGCCAACCTCGAGTGTTTTAGAGTGAAGCGCCATGCAGTCCCGACGAACTTCTGTGCAAAGGTGTGAATATGCAAAGGAATGCAAGCACTCGTTATCCCATACTGCTGATCCACGGCCTTTTCGGCTTCGAAAGAATCGGCAAGTTCGAGCTGTTTCACGACATCAGGCAGGCGCTGAGGAACGCCGGAGCAAGGGTGTTCGTTCCCCACTTGTCGGCCATCCACGACAACGAAGTACGCGGTAACCAATTGCTCGCACAGATCGAGCGGGTACTGGAAGGAACCGGTGCACACAAAGTCAACCTCATCGGCCATAGCCAGGGTGCACTGGCCGCACGTTATGCCGCAGCGGTTGCGCCACACTGTGTGGCATCGGTGACTTCCGTCAGCGGGCCGAACCATGGCTCGGAGATCGCCGATTTCCTGCGCAAGGCATTGACTCCGGGTCGTCTGCCGGAACATGTGGCCGAGACGGTGGTGACCCTCTTCGCCGACTTCCTCGCGACCCTGAGCGACAACCAGTACCAGCCGCAGAACGCCATTGCCGCCCTCAATGCACTGACCACCGAGGGCGTAGGCGCCTTCAATGACAAGTACCCGCAAGGGCTGCCCGCCACCTGGGGTGGCAAGGGTAGCGAACGGGTCAACGGTGTTCGTTACTACTCGTGGAGCGGCATAGTGCAGTCGAATGTGCTCAAGGAGGGGCTCAATGCGCTCGATCCGCTCAACGCTTTCTGTCGGGTCCTTTCCGGCTATTTCGTCACGGAAGCCGGGCAGAACGACGGTCTGGTCGGTCGCTTCAGCTCTCATCTGGGCACGGTTATCCGCTCCGACTATGCGCTGGATCATCTGGACACCCTTGGCCAGCCGGCGGGCCAGTTGCGCACAGGTGTCGACCCGGTCGACCTCTATGTCCAGCATGCCGAGCGCCTGAGCGCCGCCGGCCTTTGAGGGGCTGCCCGCCGTGAATCCCGCATGGAACGGAACTTTGAGGAGAAATAGCTCACTGAATCCGGTAGGCTCCGCATTTTACCGAATATTGAAAGGAGTATTTCCCCATGGCCAAAGCCACTGCCCGTCACATCCTTGTTGCCTCGGAAGCCAAGTGCAACGAACTCAAGGCCCAAATCGAGGCTGGCGCCGATTTCGCCGACGTTGCCAAGGCAAACTCCACCTGCCCTTCCAGCCGCCAGGGCGGTGATCTGGGTTCGTTCGGTCCAGGCCAGATGGTCAAGGAATTCGACACCGTGGTCTTCAGCGCGCCACTCAACGTGGTCCAGGGCCCGGTCAAGACCCAGTTCGGTTACCACCTGCTGGAAGTGACCAGCCGTCAGGACTGATCGACGCTCGAGCTATCCACACAACGGCCCGCCTTTTGGTGGGCCGTTGTGTTTCACACGCGTAATTCGGCTGGCGAGGGACGCGCCGCTAGCGTACAAATTGTCGTTAACGACTACCCGGCTCTAAGGCTGACAATGCGACTGGCTTTCCCTACCTTGTTGTTCATGGCCGTGGCCCTGTTGTCGGGTGCCGCGGGTGTGGATGCGGCACCGCAACCGGCAATGACCGTGTACGGCGAACCGGCAAAATACCCTGCCGGCTTCAGTCATTTCGCCTACACCAATCCGCTGGCCCCCAAAGGCGGCACGATGCGCCGATCGGCGATCGAAATCGGGCAGTTCGACCACGTATTGCCTTACATCGACAAAGGCATCGGCGTCACCCAGATCGACGGCTTGCTCTATTCGCCGCTGGCCCAGCGCTCACTGGACGAGCCGTACACCGTGTACGGCCTGGTGGCAGAGAAGATGGAGCGTTCCGACGACGGCCTGTCACTGCGTTTTTACCTCAATCCCAAGGCGCGTTTTGCCGATGGCAAAGCCATTACCGCCGAAGACGTGCGCTATACCTTCGACCTGCTGATGACCCAGGGCAGCCTGCGTTACCGCACCCAGTTCGCCGACGTCAAAGACGTCGAAGTGGAATCGCCGCTGACTATCCGCTTCGATTTCAAGAACAACGAAAATCGCACCCTGCCGCTGGATATCGCGACCCTGCCGGTGTTTCCCGAACACTGGTGGAAGACTCGCGATTTCGCCGGTGGCGGCGGCTATGAAGCGCCGTTGGGCAGCGGCCCCTATAAAGTCGGCAAGATCGATTCCGGGCGCAGCATCACCTTCGAACGCAATCCCGACTGGTGGGGCAAGGACCTGCCGGTCAGCCGTGGCCTGTACAACTTCGATCATTTCAGCATCGAGTACTTCGGCGATACCGACGTGGCGCGCCAGGTCCTGCGCGGTGGCGCCTATGATTACAATCGGGAATTTTCCGCCACCGGTTATTCCATCGGCTATGACAGCCCCGCCCTGAGCGACGGTCGTCTGCAAAAGGCCCACCTCGCCACCGAGGCGCCACAGCCGGCCCAGGGTTTTGTGTTCAATCTGCAAAAGCCCATGTTCCAGGACCGTCGCGTGCGCCAGGCGCTGGTGATGCTGTGGGACTTCGAGTGGAGCAACCGGCAGATGATGCGCGACATGTACATCCGCCAACAGAGCTTTTTCTCCAACACCGATCTCGCCGCCCGGCAACTGCCGGACGCCGGGGAGCTGGCGATTCTCGAACCGCTGCGCGGGCAGATTCCCGACGAAGTCTTCACCCAGGTGTTCGAGGCGCCGAAGACCGACGGCAGCGGCGTGATTCGCGACAAGCAGTTGCAGGCCCTGGACTTGCTCGAACAGGCCGGCTGGAAACCCGAGGGCGACCAACTGGTCAATGCCGACGGAGAGCCGTTGAGCTTCACCTTCCTGGTCAGCCAGAACGGCATGGACCGTCTGCTGCTGCCCTATAAACGCACGCTGAAACAGATCGGCATCGACCTCAATATCCGCCGCATCGACTCGTCCCAGTACGTCAATCGCCTGATGAGCCGCGACTACGACATGATCGTCACCGGCTACCCCGTCACCACCTCTCCGGGAGGTGAACTGCTCAATTACTTCGGTTCCGAGGCGGCCACCGACCCCGGCTCCAACAACTACATGGTGTTGAAGAACCCGGCAGTGGACACCCTGATCACCGGGCTGATCCGGGCCAACACCCAGGCTGACATGCTGCATTACGCCCATGCCCTGGATCGGGTGCTGCAATGGAACTACTACTGGATTCCCAACTATTACCCGCCGGGCACCTCGACGGTGTGGTGGAACCGCTTCGGCATCCCGAACGTGCAAGCGAGCAATGACGAAGCCATCGAGAGCTGGTGGGAGATGAGCACCACGCCATTGACCAACCAACAGATGACGGCCGAGCGTATCAGCCGTGGCAAACCCGGAGGGCCGCACTGATGTGGGCTTACATACTGCGGCGCCTGCTGCTGATCATTCCGACGCTGGTGATCATTCTTCTGGTCAACTTTGTCATCGTCCAGGCCGCACCGGGCGGGCCGGTCGAACAGGCCATCGCACACTTGCAGGGCATTGGCGGTGCCGCGGTCGGCGGCGGTTCCGGCGAGTCCATGAGCGGCAAGTCCCGGGCCAGTCGCGGGCTTGATCCGCAGCTGATCAAGGACATTCAAAAACAGTACGGCTTCGATAAACCGGCACACGAACGCCTCTGGCTGATGCTCACCAGCTACGCGCGCCTGGACTTCGGCAAGAGTTTCTTCCGCGGCGCCACCGTCACCGACCTGATCCTCGAGAAAATGCCCGTGACCATTTCCCTCGGACTCTGGGCGACGCTGATCACTTACCTGGTGTCGATTCCCCTGGGCATCCGCAAGGCCGTGCACCATGGCAGCCATTTCGATATCTGGAGCAGTACCGCGATCATCATCGGCTATGCCATGCCGGCGTTCCTGTTTGCGATGTTCCTGATCGTGGTGTTTGCCGGCGGCACTTCGCTGAACTGGTTCCCGGTGCGCGGGCTGGTCTCGGACAACTTCGAATCGCTGTCGACCATTGGCAAAGTGGCCGATTACTTCTGGCACCTGGTGTTGCCGGTCACCGCGCTGGTGATCGGCGGTTTCGCCACGCTGACCATCCTGACCAAGAACTCGTTCCTCAATGAAATCACCCGCCAGTACGTGGTCACTGCCCGGGCCAAAGGTTTGAGTGAACGACGGGTGCTCTATGGACACGTGTTCCGCAATGCCATGCTGCTGGTGGTATCAGGCATTCCCCAGGCGTTCATTAGTGTGTTTTTTGCCGGCTCCCTGCTGATCGAAGTGATCTTCTCCCTCGACGGCCTGGGCCGCATGAGTTACGAAGCAGCGGTATCCCGGGACTATCCGGTGGTGTTCGGCTCGTTGTTCATCTTCACCCTGTTCGGCCTATTGATAAAACTGGTGGGCGACCTCTGCTACACCCTGGTCGACCCGCGTATCGACTTCGCCGCGAGGAACGCCTGATGCTCAAGCTTTCACCGCTGGCGCGCCGGCGCTTCGAGCGTTTCAAGAAAAACCGTCGGGGCTGGTGGTCGCTCTGGCTGTTTGTCGGCCTGTTCCTGATGACCTTGGGCGGCGAGTTGATCGCCAACGACAAACCGCTGATGGTCAGCTATCAAGGCCAGTGGTACTTCCCGGTGTTCAAGCGCCACACCGAACAGGAGTTCGGCGGGCAACTGCCGTTCCAGGCCGACTACCGCAGCGACTATGTGCAGAAGCTGATCAAGAAGGATGGTGGCTGGTTGCTGTTTCCGCCGATTCCATTCAGTGACGACACGCCCAACTATGACCTGAACAAACCCGCTCCAAGTCCGCCCACCAGCGTCAATTGGCTGGGCACCGACGACCAGGCGCGGGACGTTCTGGCTCGGGTGATCTTCGGTGCCCGGGTGTCGATCCTGTTTGCCTTGATGTTGACCTTTGTCAGCGCGCTGATCGGCATCGCGGCCGGTGCCCTGCAAGGCTATTACGGCGGCTGGGTGGATTTGCTCGGCCAGCGCCTGCTGGAGGTGTGGTCCGGGTTGCCGGTGCTGTACCTGCTGATCATCCTGTCGGGTTTCGTCGAGCCGAATTTCTGGTGGCTGCTAGGAATCATGGCACTGTTTTCATGGCTGGCCCTGGTGGACGTGGTGCGCGCCGAGTTCCTGCGCGGACGCAACCTGGAATACGTCAAGGCCGCGCGCGCGCTGGGCCTGACCGATCGCAAAGTCATCGTCCGGCACATTCTGCCCAACGCCATGAACGCGACCTTGAGCTACCTGCCGTTCATTCTCACCGGGGCGATTTCCACCCTGACGGCGCTGGACTTCCTCGGCTTCGGCATGCCGGCGGGCAGTGCTTCCCTGGGTGAACTGATCGGCCAGGGCAAGCAGAACCTGCAAGCGCCGTGGCTGGGCCTGACGGCGTTCTTCACCCTGGCGCTGATTCTTTCTTTACTGGTGTTTATCGGCGAGGCGTTGCGAGACGCCTTCGATCCGAGATCTTGAGCGGACGGCGGCAATGACCAACCTGATCGAAATCCGTGACCTCAGCGTGGCCTTCAGTGGCCAGACCGTGGTGCGCAATCTGTGCCTGGACATCCGCCCCGGTGAATGCCTGGCGCTGGTGGGCGAATCGGGATCGGGCAAGTCGGTGACGGCCCACTCGATCCTGCAACTGCTGCCGCAAACCGATACCCGGACAACGGGCAGCATCCGCTATCGTGGCCAGGAACTGGTGGGGGCCGATGCCGGCAAGTTGCGACAACTGCGCGGCAATCGCATTGCGATGATCTTCCAGGAACCGATGACGTCCCTGAACCCGTTGCACAGCATCGAAAAACAGATCGGCGAAACCTTGCTGGTGCACAAAGGCCTGGCGGGCAAAGCGGCGCAGGCGCGGATCCTTGAACTGCTGCACCTGGTGGGCATCCAGAAACCCGAGGAGCGCCTCAAGGCCTATCCCCATCAATTGTCCGGTGGGCAGCGTCAGCGGGTGATGATTGCCATGGCCCTGGCGTGCGAACCGGAACTGCTGATTGCCGACGAACCGACCACCGCACTGGATGTGACGGTGCAGCGCAAGATCCTGCTGCTGCTCAAGTCCCTGCAACAGCGGCTGGGCATGTCGCTGCTGCTGATCAGCCACGACCTGAACCTGGTGCGCAGCATCGCCCAGCGCGTGTGCGTGATGAAGGCCGGGGAAATCGTCGAGCAAGCGCCGTGCGAAACCCTGTTCACCGAACCGAAGCACCCTTACAGCTGCGTATTGCTGCACGCCGAACCCGAGGGCGAAGCCTTGCCCCGGGACGAGCGCGAAAACGTACTGGAAGTAAACGATCTGCAGGTGCGGTTTCCCGTCAGTGGCGGCCTGTTCCAGCGCAAGACCTGGCTGCATGCCGTCGATGGCATCAGCCTGAACATTCAGCGCGGCAAGACCCTGGGCATTGTCGGTGAATCCGGTTCCGGCAAGTCCACACTCGGTCAGGCGATCCTGCGTTTGCTCGATTCCGACGGCAGCATCCGCTTTCAGGGCCAGGCGCTGGATGGCCTGACGCAAAAACAGCTACGGCCGTGGCGCAAGAAAATGCAGGTGGTGTTCCAGGACCCCTTCGGCAGCCTCAGCCCGCGAATGTCCGTGGCGCAGATCATCAGCGAAGGCCTGGAAGTGCACAGCCAGTTGAGCACTGAAGAGTGCAACGCCGAAGTGATCCGCGCACTGAGCGAAGTCGGCCTCGACCCGCAGAGCCGCCATCGCTATCCCCACGAATTCTCCGGTGGCCAGCGCCAGCGCATCGCCATTGCCCGGGCGCTGGTACTCAAGCCTGCGCTGATCCTGCTCGACGAGCCGACTTCGGCGCTGGACCGCACGGTGCAGAAACAGGTGGTCGCCCTGCTCCGCCAGCTCCAGGAAAAGCACGGCCTGACCTACCTGTTCATCAGCCACGACCTGGCGGTGGTCCGCGCCCTGGCCCACGACATGATCGTGATCAAGGACGGCAAGGTGGTGGAACGCGGCGCCAGCCATGAAGTGTTTGACTCACCGCAGCATCCGTACACCAAGGAGCTGTTGGCGGCGGCGTTGTTGGGGCAGGCATAATCCGTTGCATGAAGTTGGACCGAGGCGCGGCCTTCGCGAGCAAGCCCGCTCCCACAGTTGATCTGTGTCGTTCACAAATCCCCTGTGGGAGCGGGCTTGCTCGCGAAGAGGCCGGCACAGGCAAAACATAATCAGGATCAACCCCCATGAACACCACCGAAAGCCTCAAGGACTACCAGCGCGTTCGCCTGCTGGCGATCCGTTCATTGTTCGAAATCATCGAGCAATCGAGCGAGGGCACGGTGATTGTCGACCGCGATGCCAACATCGTCTGGATGAATGAGCGCTATGCCAGGCGCTTCGGCCTGCAATCGGCGCAAGTGGCGATCGGCAAGCCCTGCGAAAGCGTGATCCCGGGCAGCCTGTTGCGTGAAGTGGTGCGCACCGGCCGGCCGATTCTGCTGGACATGCAAGACACCCCAAAAGAGCCGCTGGTGGTCATGCGCCTGCCGATTCACGACGATGCCGGCGTGGTGATCGGCGCCATCGGTTTCGCCTTGTTCGATGAGTTGCGCAGCCTGTCGCCGATGCTCAAGCGCTACATGAGCATGCAGGAAGAACTGGCCTCCACCCGCTCGCTGCTGCGCGCGCGGCAGACCAAATACAACTTCGCCCATTTCATCGGCACCAGCGCCGCCAGCCTGGAAGTCAAACGCCGCGCCCGGCGCAGTGCGAGTACCGAATCGCCGGTACTGCTGCTCGGCGAAACCGGCACCGGCAAGGAGTTGTTGGCCCAGGCCATCCACAATGCCTCGCCCCGCGCGCACAAGGCGTTTGTCAGTATCAACAGCGCGGCGATTCCCGAATCACTGCTGGAGGCCGAATTCTTCGGCACCGCCCCCGGCGCGTTTACGGGCGCCGACCGCAAGGGGCGCGCCGGCAAATTGCAGATCGCCCAGGGCGGCACCTTGTTCCTCGACGAAATCGGCGACATGCCGCTGCCCCTGCAAAGCAAACTGCTGCGCGTGCTGCAGGAAAAGGAATTCGAGCCGGTGGGCTCCAACGAAGTGATCCAGAGCGATGTGCGGGTGATCGCCGCGACGTCGACCGACCTGGAAGCGGCGATCAAACGCGGCGAGTTCCGCGCCGACCTGTACTACCGCCTCAACGTGCTGCCGATCCAGGTTCCGCCTCTGCGCGACCGCCTCGATGACGTGCCGGCGCTCAGCGAAGCGATTCTCGAGGAACTGCGCAGCCAGCATGAACTGCACCACGAAGCCCTGGAATTGTTGGGGCAACACGCCTGGCCGGGGAACATCCGCGAATTACGCAATGTGCTGGAGCGGGCGGCGCTGCTCAGTGATGACTTGCGCCTGACGGCGGCGGACATTCGCGCAGCGATTGGTACGTTCACCCCGGTGGAACGCGTGACGCCCTTGGCCCAGGAGACCTTTACCCATGAAACCTTCAGTGCGGCGCGGGAGCGATTTGACCGGCAACTGATTGAAACGACCCTTGCGCAATGCGGGGGCAAAGTCATTGAGGCGGCGGCGCGATTGGGGCTGGGGCGGTCGACGTTGTACAAGAAGATGGTGGCGCTGGGGATTGCAGAATCTCCATAATGAGACATATATCTCCATTGCTGGACAGACCTAGCCCGCTCCCACAGGAGAAGGCATTCCCCTGATCAATTCGATCAACTGTGGGAGCGGGCTTGCCCGCGAAGAGGCCGGCACTCTAAATACAAGTCTCAAACAAGAGACAACAATCCCGAACCAGCTCACCCACATCAGAATATATCTTTATATTTCAACAAGTTAAGTACTTGGCACAAAACCCGCTATACACCTCTGCTACCCAGTTCCACCCTACAAAAATAACAACCCAGGAGACACACCATGAGTGTGATCATTGCCTTGGCAGCCCTCGCGCTGCTGATGCTGGCTGCCTACCGTGGCTACAGCGTTATCCTCTTTGCCCCGATCGCCGCCCTCGGCGCCGTCCTGCTCACCGACCCCTCTGCCGTCGCCCCCGCTTTCACCGGGGTGTTCATGGAAAAAATGGTCGGTTTCATCAAGCTGTATTTTCCGGTGTTCCTGCTCGGCGCTGTGTTCGGCAAGCTGATCGAACTGTCCGGCTTCTCGCGCTCCATCGTCGCCGCGGCGATTCGCCTGCTCGGCACCCGCCAGGCAATGCTGGTGATCGTGCTGGTCTGCGCCCTGCTCACCTATGGCGGCGTGTCGCTGTTCGTGGTGGTGTTCGCGGTCTACCCGTTTGCCGCTGAAATGTTCCGCCAGAGCAACATCCCCAAGCGCCTGATCCCGGCGACCATTGCCCTGGGCGCGTTCTCGTTCACCATGGACGCCCTGCCCGGCACGCCACAAATCCAGAACATCATCCCCAGCACCTTCTTCAACACCACGGCCTGGGCGGCGCCGTGGCTGGGCGTGATCGGCACGATCTTCGTGTTCTGTGCCGGCATGCTGTTTCTCCAGCGCCAGCGCAACAAGGCACAGCGCGCCGGTGAAGGTTATGGCTCCGACCTGCGCAACGAGCCGGAAACCGCCGCCGACCTCAAGCTGCCCAATCCGTGGCTCGCACTGTCGCCACTGTTGGCGGTAGGCATCATGAACCTGCTGTTCACCCATTGGATTCCGCAGGTGTACGGCAAGACCCACAGCCTCGCGCTGCCAGGCATGGCCGCGCCGGTGACCACGGAAATCGCCAAGCTCACGGCAATCTGGGCGGTCCAGGCCGCCTTGCTGGTCGGCATCCTCATGGTGCTGGTGTTTGGCTTCCAGGCGATCCGCAGCAAACTCGCCGAAGGCAGTAAAAGCGCGGTCAGCGGGGCGCTGCTGGCGGCCATGAACACCGCTTCGGAGTACGGTTTCGGCGCGGTGATCGCATCCCTGCCAGGCTTTCTGGTGTTGGCCGACTGGCTCAAGAGCATTCCCAATCCACTGGTCAACGAAGCGATTACCGTGACCCTGCTGGCCGGCATCACCGGCTCCGCCTCCGGCGGCATGAGCATTGCGCTGGCGGCCATGTCCGAGCAGTTCATCAGCGCTGCCCATGCGGCGAACATTCCGCTGGAAGTGCTGCACCGGGTCGCCGCGATGGCCAGCGGCGGCATGGACACCCTGCCGCACAACGGCGCTGTGATTACTCTGCTGGCGGTCACCGGGCTGACCCACCGCGAGGCTTACAAAGACATTTTCTGTATTACGCTGATCAAGACCCTGGCGGTTTTCGTGGTGATCGGCACTTTCTACGCCACTGGCATTGTGTGAGGTATTCATGACGACTCTTTCGGGCAAGACCGCACTGGTCACTGGCTCCACCAGCGGCATCGGCCTGGGGATCGCCCTCAGCCTGGCCAAGGCCGGGGCCAACCTGATCCTCAACGGTTTTGGCGATGCCTCCAAAGTTATTGCCGAGGTGGAACAGTTTGGCGGCAAGGTCGGCCATCACCCGGCCGATGTCAGCGATCCGGCACAGATTGCCGACATGATCGCCTACGCCGAGCGTGAGTTCGGCGGCGTCGACATCCTGGTCAACAATGCCGGCATTCAACACGTGGCAGCGGTGGATGAGTTTCCGGTGGAGCGCTGGGATTCGATCATCGCGATCAACCTGTCGTCGGTGTTCCACAGCACCCGCTTGAGCCTGCCGGGCATGCGCACCAAGGGCTGGGGCCGGGTGATCAACATTGCCTCGGTGCATGGCCTGGTCGGCTCGGTGGGCAAATCAGCCTATGTCGCCGCCAAGCACGGGGTGATCGGTTTGACCAAAGTGGTCGCGCTGGAAACCGCGACCACCCAGGTCACCTGCAACGCGATCTGCCCAGGTTGGGTACTGACGCCGCTGGTGCAGAAACAGATCGACGACCGTGCCGCCAGCGGCGTTGATCCACAGCAGGCGCAACATGATCTGCTCGCTGAAAAGCAGCCATCGCTGGAGTTCGTGACACCGCCGCAACTGGGTGAACTGGTGCTGTTCTTGTGCAGCGACGCCGGCAGCCAGGTGCGGGGCGCGGCGTGGAATGTGGATGGTGGGTGGTTGGCGCAGTAACTGCCGATTGCTTTTGTGGCGAGGGAGCTTGCTCCCGCTCGGCTGCGTAGCAGTCGCAAAACCAAGCAACCGGTTTTGCCTATGAGACTTATAGGGTGGCTTCGCCACCCAGCGGGAGCAAGCTCCCTCGCCACAAAAATCTGCTCCACATCAGCCTGTGTGAAGGCATAAAAAAAGAAGAGGCAAACCATGTCCGACATCCTCTGGCAACCCGACGTCAAACGCATTGGCAAGACCCGCATGGAGGCCTTCCGGCGCTTCATCAATCAGCGGCACCACCTCAAGATTGACGACTACCCGGCCTTGCACCAATGGTCCATCGAGCAACGCCCCGACTTCTGGCAGGCCATCGTCGATTTCTTCGACATCCGCTTCCACGAACAACCCGACGCCGTGCTGCTCGAAGGCCCGCAGATGCCCAGCGCCCAGTGGTTCCCGGGCGCCACGCTGAACTTTGCCGAACACCTGCTACAGCGCCGCGATGATGCAATCGCCGTGGTAGCCGTTGGCGAGAACGGTCAGCGTGAACATTTGACCTGGGCCGAGCTGGCCGAACAGGTCGCCGGCTTTCAAAACGGCTTGATCGCCGCCGGCGTCGGTGTGGGTGACCGGGTCGCCGCGTGCATGCCCAATACCTGGCAAACCCTGGTGGCCATGCTCGCCACCACCAGCCTGGGCGCTGTCTGGTCCTGTTCTTCACCGGACTTCGGCACCCAAGGGGTGGTTGACCGTTTCGGCCAGATCGAACCGAAAGTGCTGGTGACCTGCGCCGGCTACCGCTATGCCGGCAAAGAGATCGACCAGACCGCCAAGATCAACGAGATCCTCCAGCGCCTGCCTTCGCTGCAACAGCTGATCGTCGTGCCTTACGCACGCCCACAGGCGCACATCGAACACTTCCGCACCCCGGCCAACGTGACGCTGTGGGACGATTTCTACGCACCCGGCGGCGAACCGGATTTCGTCCCGGTGCCCTTCGCCCATCCGCTGTATATCCTCTACTCCAGCGGCACCACCGGCGTGCCCAAATGCATCATCCACAGCACCGGCGGCGTACTCCTGCAACACGTCAAGGAACACGGCCTGCACTGCGATCTCGGCCCCGGTGAACGCCTGTTCTACTACACCACTTGCGGATGGATGATGTGGAACTGGCTGGTCTCGGCCCTCGCGGTAGGCAGCGCGGTGGTGCTGTACGACGGCTCGCCGTTCCACCCTGACCCGCAACGCTTGGTCGACCTGATCGACGACGAAGGGATCAGCGTCTTCGGCACCAGCCCGAAATACCTCGCCACCCTGGAAAGCAGCGGTATCAAGCCCCGTGACAGTCATGACCTGGGCAGCCTCAAGACCTTGCTGTGCACCGGCTCGGCGCTGTCGCCGCAGAGTTACGACTTCGTCTATCGCGACTTCAAGGCAGACCTGTGCCTGGCCTCGATGTCCGGCGGCACCGACATTGTCTCGTGCTTCGTCAACGGCAACCCTGTATCGCCGGTGCGGCGTGGCGAAATCATGGGCAAGAGCCTGGGCATGGCCGTCGAGGTATGGAACGACGCCGGCCAGCCGGTGATCGGCGAAAAAGGCGAACTGGTCTGCACCCGGCACTTTCCGGCGATGCCCGTTGGCCTGTGGAACGATGCCGATGGCGAAAAGCTGCGTCAGTCCTATTTCAGCCTGTTCCCCGGTGTCTGGGCCCAGGGCGACTACGCCGAACAATTGCCCCATGGCGGGATGATGATCCACGGCCGCTCCGATGCCGTGCTCAACCCCGGCGGTGTGCGCATCGGCACGGCGGAGATCTACCGTCAGGTGGAAAAGATCCCGCAGGTGCTCGACAGTGTGGCCATCGGCCAGCAATGGCAGGATGACGTGCGGGTGGTGCTGTTCGTACGCTTGCGCGACGGGCTGGAGCTGGACGAGGCGCTGCAGCAACAGATCCGCCAGACGATTCGCGCCAACACCACGCCGCGCCATGTGCCGGCGAAGATTGTCGCGGTCACCGACATTCCGCGGACCATCAGCGGCAAGGTGGTTGAGCTGGCGGTGCGCAATGTGGTGCATGGACAGATGGTGAAAAACACCGATGCCCTGGCCAATCCCGAAGCGCTGGAGCAGTATCGCAACAGGCCCGAACTCCAGTTTTGAACCGCCACATGAACCTGTGGGAGCGAGCTTGCTCGCGATAGCGGAGTGTCAGTTGACATCAATGCCAATTGACCCGACGCCATCGCGAGCAAGCTCGCTCCCACAGGTCCTGCGTCGCTTAACCGCTCAAGCACCTGAATCAACCTGCGCCTGCCACCTGTGCAAGAATAGACGCCAGCTAAAGCGACTCAGGCGCAGGACTCCCGGATGAACGCAATACCCACCGCCAGCGATGCCCAGGCCCTGATCGCCCGGATCGACTGGGCAAACAGCCCGCTGGGCGCTGCCAGCACCTGGCCACAGAGCCTGCGAACCGCCGTGGACATTGTCATTCACTCACCGATGCCGATGCTGCTGCTATGGGGCCCGCAACTGACACAGATCTACAACGACGGCTTCGCCCTGCTCGCCGGAAGCAAGCACCCGCAGGCTTTCGGACAACCGACACACCTGATCTGGCCTGAGTTGAAAGACTTTACCGACCCGATCTACAGCGCCGTCCTGCAAGGCCAGGTGCGTACCTACAGCGAGCAGCGCTTTACCCTGCAACGTGAGGGCCGGGAGTCCGACTTCTGGCTCGACCTGACCTACAGCCCGATCCGCGACGAAGGTGCCGCGGTGGCCGGGATCCTGGTCACCGCCATCGAAACCAACGAGCGCCGGCGCATCGCCCTCGAACTCGAGCAACGTTCGGCGGCGAGCCTCAAGGCCCAGCGCGAAACCGAGGAGCGCCTGCAACTGGCCCTCGCCGCCACCGATGCGGTCGGCACCTGGGACTGGGACATCAGCGAGGACCGTTTCATCGCCGATGCGCATTTTGCCCAGCTCCACGGCGTCGACCCGGCCATGGCCAACCAGTTGCCGATCAGCGAATACCTGCACGGCGTACACCCGCAAGACCGCGCCCTGATCGCCCGCAGCATCAAGCACTGCATCACCCACGGCAGCGAATACGCCGAGGAGTATCGCCTGTTGCAAACCGACGGCCAGATGCGCTGGGTGTTTGCCCGCGGTCGCTGCTACAAGGACCATCACGGCCGGCCGATCCGGTTCCTCGGTGCCGCCCTGGACCTGACCGAGCGCAAACACACCGAACAGGCCCTGCGCCAGAGCCAGACCGAACTGCAACTGATCATCAACGCCATGCCGGTCCTGATCAGCTACGTCGACCGCGAAGAACGCTTTCGCCTCAACAACGCGGCGTACCTCGACTGGTACGGGCTGACGCCGCAAGAGCTATACGGGCGAACCATTCTTGAAGTGCTCGGCGAAGAAGCCTACGCGCTGCGCGCCCCGTACATCACTGAGGCGCTGTCAGGCCGGCCCTGCTGTTTCAGCATCAGCACGCCGCACCGCGACGGCAGCCTGCGCCAGGCCTTGATGAATTACCTGCCGCGCCACGGTGCAGATGGTGCGGTCAACGGCTTCTACATCTTCGTGATCGATGAAACCGAACGCAAAATGACCGAAGAGGCCTTGCGCGACCTGAACGAAACCCTTGAGGAACGAGTGGCCGCCCGCACCCGACAACTGGCCGAGGCCAACGAGCGCCTGCAAAACGAGATGTTCGAGCGTGAACGTGCCGAAGACGCCTTGCGCCATGCCCAGAAAATGGAAGCCGTCGGCCAGCTTACCGGCGGCATCGCCCATGACTTCAACAACATGCTCACCGGCATCATTGGCAGCCTCGACCTTATGCAGCGCTACATCGCCGAAGGCCGTGCCAACGAGATCGGCCGGTTCACCGAGGCGGCGGTGTCCTCGGCCAACCGGGCCGCCGCCCTCACCCATCGCTTGCTGGCGTTCTCCCGGCGTCAGTCGCTCAATCGCACGCCGCTGAACCCCAATGACCTGATTCGTTCGCTCGAAGACCTGTTGAGTCGTACCAAGGGCGACCACATTGAACTCAAGCTGCAACTTGCGCAGAACATCTGGCGGGTCAACACCGATGTCAGTCAGCTGGAAAACGCCCTGCTCAACCTGGTGATCAACGCCCGGGACGCCATGCCCGGGGGCGGCGAGTTGCAGATCGAAACGGCCAACGTGTACCTCGACGGCAGCGACATCACGACCCTGGAACCGGTCAAGGCCGGCGACTACGTGATGATTGCCGTCAGCGACAACGGCACCGGCATGACGCCCTCGGTGCTGGCCAAGGCCTTCGACCCGTTCTTCACCACCAAGCCCATCGGCCAGGGCACCGGCCTGGGCTTGTCGATGATCTACGGTTTTGCCCAGCAATCGGGGGGCCACGTCAGCCTGTTCAGCCTGCCCGGACGCGGCACCAGCGTGCGCTTGTACCTGCCGCGCCTGCATTCGACCGAGCCGGAAAAAGTCCTGTCACCCCTGGTCGGCGAAGCGCCGGCGGCGATTGCTGGCGAAACGGTGATGCTGGTCGAGGACGATGCGGCGGTACGCATGTTGGTACTGGACCTGCTCAAGGAACTCGGTTACCGCGCCCATGAAGCCGAAGATGCCAAAGACGCGCTGCCGGTGCTGGAGTCGGACCTGCGGGTGGACCTGCTGGTGACCGATGTGGGGTTGCCGGGCATGAATGGCCGGCAACTGGCGGAAATCGCCCGCCAGCATCGTCCCGGACTGAAAGTGTTGTTCATGACCGGTTACGCGCAGATCGCGGCCGAGCGCCAGGGTTTCCTTGAAGAAGGCATGGACATGGTGACCAAACCTTTTTCCATCGACCTGCTGGCCAACAAGATTCGCACGATGATCGGTCAACCGGACTGAGTTGAGGCATAATTGCGCCCCCCCCCGCTGCCACCCACATAGCCAGTATCGTTGCAAGGTAACCGCCCCATGAAAGCTCAAGCCCGCCATATCCTGGTGAAAACCTCGGAAGAAGCCGAGCAGCTCAAACAACGCATCGCCAAGGGTGAAGCGTTCGATGTGCTGGCCAAGAAGTATTCGACCTGCCCATCGGGCAAGCGCGGCGGCGACCTCGGCGAAGTGCGGCCGGGGCAGATGGTCGGCGTGATCGATGCGGTGATCTTCAAGAAACCGCTGCGGGTGGTGCATGGCCCGATCAAGAGCAAGTTCGGGTATCACCTGGTGCAGGTGTTTTACCGGGATTGATGCTGTTGGCTTGAGGGCCCCTTCGCGAGCAGGCTCGCTCCCACATTGGAATGCGACCAACTGTGGGAGCGAGCTTGCTCGCGATCCGATGGCGCAGCCAGCGGCCATCCGCGACTTATCTTGGAATCAAAGCCCCCGGCATCTGAATCACCTGGCTCGCCAACCGGTGCCCCGCTTGCGCCGCTTCGACCGGGCTGCCGCCCTTGAGCCGACTGGCCAGATACGCGGCACTGAACGAATCCCCCGCCGCCGTGGTGTCCACCACCCGCTCGACCTTCTGCGCCGGCACCTCGAATGACTCGCCATCACAACGAATCAGGCACGCTTGCGCGCCGCGCTTGAGCACCACTTCCGGCGTCCCCATCTGGTCATACGCGGCAAACACCGCGTCATCATTGGCATAACCAAACAGCGCCTGTTCGTCATCCACCGTCAGCAACGCCAGGTCGACTTGCGGCAGCACGCTGCGATACGCCGCCCGGGCGTCCTCGACCGATGCCCAGAGCCGTGGCCGATAGTTATTGTCGAACACGATCCGCGCATCGCGCTGGCGGGCTTCGATCAGGGTTTCCAGGAGTTTTTCCCGACCTTGCACGCCGAGTACCGCGAGGGTGATGCCACTGAAATACAGCACATCGTAATCCGGCAGCGCCGCGAGGATCGGTGCGGCGGCCGGGGTGGTGAAACAGTCGCGTACCGCCGCTTCATTGCGCCAGTACAGAAAGCGTCGCTCACCGGCGGCGTCAGTCTGGATGCAATACAAACCCGGCAGGCGTCCGGGCAGGCGCTGGACCCTCTCAAGGCCGATGTTCTCCGCCGCCCAACTCTGGCACATCGCGTCGCTGAAACTGTCATCGCCCAGGGCGGTGACGTAGTCCACGGAGCCGTCCTCTCCCAGTTCCCGGGACAGGTACACCGCCGTGTTCAAGGTGTCGCCGCCGAAGCTTTGTTGCAGGCTGCCGTCGGCGCGATGCTGCAACTCGATCATGCATTCGCCGATCAGGGCGATGCGCGGGGTGTTGGGGCCGAGGGTGTTGATGGTGTTCATGTTGTGGGATCTCAGATGTTTCGGTGTTGTCTGGCAGGGCCTCATCGCGAGCAAGCTCGCTCCCACAGGGATTTTGTGAATGCCACAGATCCAATGTGGGAGCGAGCTTGCTCGCGATGGCAGCACCTCGGTCCTCAGCCTTAGAAACAGGTTTCCATGGTCTCGATGACGTTCAGTTGCTCATCGACCAGACAGCCGACACGCCACTTGTCGAACGTCAGGCACGGGTGCGAAGTGCCGAACGAAATGATGTCGCCCACCCGCAGATCAATCCCCGGTGCCACGGTCATGAACGCATGCTGGTCCATGACCGCGGTGACTTTGCAGGCACTCACGTCATCGCCGCTGGCCGGCACCACGCCCGCCTTGTAGCGCCGCAACGGCACCGGCAAACCGGCGTCGTAGGCGACGTCGCGCTTGCCCAGGGCAATCACCGCAAACCCCGGCTCCGGCAACGACTGCACGTGCGCCCACACTTCCAGCGCCGGGCGCAGACCTTCGTGCAAATCACTGCGACGGTCGAGCACGCAGCACTGCGCTTCCTTGTAGATGCCATGGTCGTGAGCCACGTAACTGCCGGGACGCAGCACGCTGAGGAAGCGTCCGGCGGCGTTCTGTGCTTCGAAGGACTCGGCAATCAGGTCATACCAGGCCGAACCCGACGCGGTGATGATCGGCTTGGCAATGGCGAAGGCGCCGCTGTCCTGCAACTGCACCGCCAGGCGCACCAGTGATGCGGCGAAATCACGGATGCCGGTCACGGCGTGATCGCCATGGATCACCCCTTCGTAGCCTTCGATCCCGGTCAGGGCCAGGGCCGGTTGCGCGGCGATGGCCTTGGCCAGGTCGAGCACTTCCTGTTCGCTGCGGCAACCGCAACGCCCACCGACCACGCCGTATTCGATCATCACGTTCAGGCGCACGCCACGGGAGGCGAAATAGGCACCGAGGTCGGCGACGTTGTCCGGGTGATCGACCATGCAATAGAAGTCGAACGTCGGGTCGGCCAGCAGGTCGGCGATCAATGCCATGTTCGGCGTGCCGACCAACTGGTTGGCCATCAGGACACGGCGCACGCCATGGGCATAGGCGGCGCGGGTTTGCGTGGCGCTGGCCAGGGTGATGCCCCAGGCACCGGCGTCCAGTTGGCGACGGAACAACGCCGGGGTCATGCTGGTCTTGCCATGGGGCGCCAGTTCCGCGCCGCTGTCGCTGACGAACGCCTGCATCCAGCGGATGTTGTGTTCCAGCGCCTCGCGGTGCAGTACCAGCGCGGGCAGGCTTACATCACGCACCAGGCTGGCACCGATCGGAGCCGCGCCTTTATCCACGTTGGCGGTATGGGGGGCAGAAGACATGGTCGAACTCCTCGTTCACGCGGCTGCAGGCAGCCGCTGTTATTCGTTGATGCGACGGGCCAGGCTGTTGGCGCTTGCAATCAGCACCCGGCGGTAGTCGTTGTAGTTTTTCTTCGCATCGGCCCGCGGGGCGACGATGCACAGGGTCGCGATGGCCACGCCGTCGGGGTTTTTGACCGGCGCGGCGAAGCAATGGGTAAAGGTGTCGGCGACGCTATCGAAGGAAAAGAATCCATCGATACCGGCCTGACGGATTTCCTTGAGAAACTGCTCCAACGGCAAGCGTTCGCCATCGGGCAGGATGAAGTCGTCGTGGTCGATCAGATCGACGATCTCCTGGTCGCTCAGGTGCGCCAGCAACAGGCGCCCGGAAGCGGTCCAGGGGATGGGCGCGTTTTCGCCGATGTCCGAGGAAATGCGGAAATGCCGCTCGCCTTCCTTCATCAGCGCCACGGTGTATTTGCGCCCATTGAGCAGGCACATTTGCGCGGTTTCATGGGTCTGGCTGACGATGTCCTGCAAGGCGTGATCGGCCTCGCGGGTCAGGTCGAAATGGCGCAGGTGGGCCTGGCCGAGAAAGTACAGCTGACGACCGAGGTAGACATGACCGTCCTTGCCCACCGGCTCCAGGATCCGCCGTTCCAGCAGCGAGGCCACCAGTTCGTAGACCGTGGATTTGGGGCTGCCGATGCCGTTGGCGATGTCGTTCGGGCGCAGGGGCTGGCCGATCTCCTTGAGGAAATCGAGGATATCGAACGCCCGGTCCAGACCGCGTGCCCGGCGCTTGATGGTGTCTTCGGTCATGTCAGTTCCCCTTCAAAAATGCCGGGAGTTTACCTAGAGTCCTGTGGCGACCGTTAGGCCGCCTTCGCGAGCAAGCCCGCTCCCACATTTGGAATGCATTCCCCCTGTGGGAGCGGGCTTGCTCGCGAAGAATTCACCGCAAATCTCAGGCCTTTTTCTTGTACGCAATGCAGTCGATCTCGACCTTGCAGTCGACCATCATGTTCGCCTGCACACAGGCCCGTGCCGGGGCGTGCTCGGGTTTGAAGTACTCGGCGAAGACCTTGTTGAAACTGGTGAAATCCCGCGGATCCTCCAGCCACACGCCAGCACGCACCACATCTTCCAGGCCGAAGCCTGCCTCTTCGAGAATCGCGATCAGGTTCTTCATGGTCTGGTGGGTCTGTTCGACAATGCCGCCCGTAATGATCTCGCCGTCCACCGCCGGCACCTGCCCGGAAACGTGCAGCCAGCCATCGGCTTCAACGGCGCGGGCGAAAGGGCGAGGCGTGCCGCCTGCAGCGGCGCTGCCGGTGCCGTAACGAGCAATGCTCATGAGTGTTTCTCCTGATTGAAAATTGAAGGATCAAAAACGGGTGCTTTTGAGAAATTCCGCCAGTCGCGGCGATTGCGGGCGCTCGAACAGGTCCTTGGGCGACCCCTGCTCTTCGATGCGCCCCTGATTCATGAAGACGATCTTGTCCGAGACCTCGAAGGCAAAGCGCATTTCGTGGGTCACCAACAGCATGGTCATGCCGTCTTCGGCCAGGCCCTTGATCACGCTCAGCACTTCGCCGACCAGCTCCGGGTCCAGTGCCGAGGTCACTTCGTCGAACAGCATCAGGCTCGGGTTCATCGCAATCGCCCGGGCAATCGCCACGCGCTGCTGCTGGCCGCCGGACAACTGACCGGGAAAGTGGTCGCGCCGTTCCAGCAGGCCAACGCGCTCCAGCCATTTCTCGGCCAGGGCCACAGCCTCGTCCTTGTGCAGTTTCTTCACCTTGAGCAGGCCCAGGGTGACGTTCTGCAACGCGGTCAGGTGCGGGAACAGGTTGAACTGCTGAAACGCCATGCCGGTCATGGCGCGATGCCGGGCGATGACTTTTTCCGGGTGGCGCACACGCTTGCCGTTAACCTCGTCATAGCCGATGGACTCGCCATCGAGCAGGATCTGCCCGCCCTGGAACTCTTCGAGCATGTTCACGCAACGCAGCAATGTGGTCTTGCCCGAGCCGCTGGAACCGATCAAGGTCACCACGTTGCCGCGCTGCATGCTCAGGTCGACGCCCTTGAGCACTTCGAGCTGGTCGTAACGCTTGTGCAGGCCGCGAATGTCCAGCAGGGGTTGGCCGTTTTGAGCAGGATTTTGTGCAGGGTTTTGAGTCTGAGTCATGGCAAAGCCACCCGCTTTTCAATGTGCCGGCCGAGTAACTCGATGCCGTAGTTGATGACGAAGAACAGGAAACCGGCGAACAGGTAAAACTCCAGGGTCATGAAGGTCCGGGCGATGATCTGCTGGGTGCTGAGCAGCAATTCCGCCACGCCGATCACCGACAACAGGGTCGAGGCCTTGACGATCTCGGTCGACGAGTTGACCCAGGTCGGCAGGATCTGCCGCAACGCCTGGGGCAACAGCACATAACCCAGCGCCTGGTAGAACGTCAGGCCGATGGCCTTGCTGGCCTCCATCTGCCCGCGCGGCAATGCCTGCAAGGCTCCGCGCACGATCTCGGCGACGTGGGAGCCGCAGAACAGGGTCAACCCCAGCGCACCGGCCTGGAACGCGCCGATCTGCCAGCCCAGCGCCGGCGCCATGTAAAAGCACGCCAGCACCAGCACGAACACGGGTGTGCCGCGAATCACATCGACGTAAAAACGAAACGGCGCGCGCATCCAGAATTTGCCGTAGGTCAGCACGAGCCCGGTGACCACACCCACCAGCGTGCCAAGCAGAATCGCCAGCACCGACACCTGGACACTGGTCAGAAAGCCTTGCCACAGCACTTCCCGCGCCACCCACAACTCATGCAACCAACTCGGGGATTCGTACATGGGGAGCTCCTATCGGCGAATCGCCAGACGCTGTTCGAGGTAACGCAGCATCATGGCAATGAGATAACAGGCCGCCACATAGAGCGCCGTGGTCACCAGCCAGGTTTCAATCACCCGGTAGCTCTCGACATTGATCTTGCGCGCGTAATAGGTCAGCTCCGGTACGGCAATCGCGGCCGCCAGCGAGGTGTCCTTGAACAGCGAAATGAAGTTGTTCGACAGCGCCGGCAACACATTGCGCAGCATCACCGGCACGGTGACGTAAGCCTTGACCTGCCACTCGCCCAGCCCGATGGCCAACCCGGCTTCGCGCTGGCCCTTGGGAATGCTCAGCAAACCGCCGCGGAACACTTCGGTCAGGTAGGCCCCGGCATACAGCGACAGGGTGATGATGAACGAAGGGATCTTGTCCAGGCGGATGCCCAGGCCTGGCAGCGCAAAGTAGATCAACAGAATCAACACCAGGATCGGCGTGTTACGAATCACCGTGACGTACACCGACGCCATCACCCGCAATGCGCGGTGCCTGGACAGCAAGGCAAACGCCATCATCAGGCCGATCACGCAGCCGATGGCGATTGACACCAGCGCCAGTTCAAGGCCCAGGCCGAGCCCCGCCAGCAAGGTGTCGAAGTCGCGCCAGACGGCGGCAAAGTTCAACTGATAGTTCATGGTCAGTAGTACCTGAACGGGGCGATTCATCACCGCCCCGCTCTCACGGGATCATTGAAATTCGACAGGGAAACCGATCTTTGGCGAAGGCAGGTCGACACCGAACCACTGCTTGAACGACGCCGCGTAAGCCGGGAATTCAACACCGGTCATGGCTTCATGCAGGGTGGTGTTGATGAAATTCAGCCAGTCCTGATCGCCGCGCTTGACCGCGCACGCATAGGTCTGCGGGCTCCAGGCGTAGGCCGGGCTGCGATAACGGCCAGGGTTCTGCACCATCAGGTACTTCACCGAAGACTGGTCGGTGGCCGCCGCGTCGGCCCGGCCGGAGTTCACGGCCTGGTACATCAGGTCCACGCTGTCGTACTGATCGACCTTGGCCTTGGGCAACGCCTGGTGCACCAGCTCCTCGGCGTAGACGTTTTGCAGCACTGCCACCGTGACGCTGTCACCGGCGGCCTGCATGTCGTCGATTTCCTTGTACTTGCTGTTCGCCGGCAACAGCAGGCCGACACCTTCACGGTAGTACGGCAGCGTAAACGCCACTTGCTGGGCGCGGCTGGCGGTCACGGTGATGAACTGGCAACTGATGTCGACCTTGTCGGTCAGCAGGTTCGGAATCCGCGCATCGGACGACTGCACCACGTATTCAACCTTGGTCGGGTCGTTGAACAACCCCTTGGCGATCATGTGCCCGATATCGATATCGAACCCCTGCAACTTGCCATCCGCGCCCTGGAAGTGCCACGGCGCATTCGTGCTGCCGGTCCCCACGATCAGTTTGCCGCGGGCCAGAACACTATCGAGCTTGCTGTCCGCCGCCTGGGCCACGCCCATGGCAGCGGCTGAAACTGCGAAAAGAAAAACACACGCTTTGAACAAGGATGGTCGGCGATGCATGGCAAGCACTCCAGGGTGATGTATATTCCGCTATACCGGAACTTGGTATGTAACAACGGAATAGACAGCAGAAAGTGTGCCACAGCCGATAGCGTGTTTCCCAGCGCATTTGAAAAATGAGATGAATCAATGGGATGGCAAAATCTACAGAAAAGGCGTTACCCAACACACAACCGGTGGACGCTACCGTTGGCTACAGGTGCGGGTATGAAGGTCACAAATGGGTGCGTGTAGGTTCGTGCGCCCCCCCCTCAAGCAGTCCGTTTGAAAAGAAAATGCCAGTCAAACGGGGCTGACTGGCATCAGATGTCAATCGCGAAATTTTCAAGAGAGGTTGTCTGAAGGTAACTCAAACGTTATCTCTCGACTAACTGCTCACCTGACATCCAAATTTTTCGTGGCATTATTCAATTGCCATCACGATGGATGACGATCAATAATTTTTAATTTAAAAAGCACAGGTTTCCCGCTACGACGTGGATCATCAGTCAGAACCGGGAAAGTTGGATATCCAGAGTACGTTTTAACCGACCGGCGTTGCGGACCGGTTTCAAGATAAACATCACTGATTGCATCTGGAATCTCATCCAGTTTAACAACGTCACCCGAGCTGTTAATGATACGAAAGTAAGTCGGATCGTCTCCTTTAAACTCGCTCAGACTTCGAGATTCCCCTTCCATGCTTGCCGTTTTATTGAACCATCCGGTATCTCCCTTAATCCTGATGGTGTACACGTCGTCGTGATATTCGAAATAGAAGATATAGGGCAGTACACCTTCCCCGTAGCTCATCATGCCATTATCAATGAGATCACTGAGCAGCTTGCGATGGAGCTCAAGCCACTCCTCTCCCTCTCTCTCTCCATTCTTCGGATCTACAAGCAGCTTTAAAACAACCCAGTGCGCTGATGACACAGGCATATCATCGACAAAAAGTTGAGCCGTGAACGATTGTGTAAAGTCCGTATCCCACATAATAGATCTCTCCTCCATGATAGATTTACAACCCTTCCATTGATTATTTTGTGGCCTTGGTTGTTCGTTGCTTTGTAGTGACCCGGAGCAAATCTATCACGAAATTTTCGCGCAGCTGCTTTCTGGAGTTTTGCAAAAAAAACAACCCACCTTAGTTCTTAGTTTGTGAACAGCAACTATAGCGGCACGGTCTATCTCTCATCAATGAGCTGATCCATCCCACTCGCCGCGCAGAAGGCTTGACATCGGTACCGAGCGCGTAGTGCCCTTTGAAAAAAGATCTGTTTAAACCCGAAAAAACTGATCACTACTGTCAACTATGACAGTAGACGCATCGAAGCATAGGAGGAAATACTGGCGCCGTAACTGACTGTCAACACCAAAGGGAATCGGACATGAATACGGCCAGAACTCTACTTTTTTGCACAACGCTGGGAATGGGTTTAACGGGCTGCAGCGTCCATCAGGACGCGACTGTCTCTACGGTCAACGAAGAGTGCCGCGACTTGGTCGACAGAGGGCGCATTGGCCAGAATGGCCCGGAAGTTTGCGTCACTACTCCCCTTTCAAAAAGTGCCACATCCATCTCCGGGACTGTCGTTGGGACCGTAGCCACAGGCCCGTTCATCGTAACGGCGGTAACCAGCGATGGGGACATCTTGAAACAGGTACCTACTCTGTCGAACCTCAACTTCACGATGTCTCAATTGAATCTGCAAAACCTGCCAGGCAAGGGCATTTCATTTTCGGTGTTTGTAAACGATATGAGTTCACCGCCTACCAATATGGTCATAGGCCAGGAACCACCTTCAACATGTTTACGTAACACTCCAAACTATCCACTGTGCGGTACTCACCCGGGCGCAATCTTTTTTCCGATAAAAACATCCATCACCACTATTTTTTCGGTTCCGTCGAAGGCGAATTACGGAGCGACGTTGCTCCCCCACCTGATGGGGCTGAACCCAATTAACTGGAAGCAAGACCGATATATCAGCTACTTGGCAAACGTTCCAGCGCCGATAAAGCCGGGGGAAGTACAAACCGTTTTTGCGACCATTAACGACGACGAATCATTTGCCTACCCGGTCAAGCAGACTGTTCTGCCAAGCCAACCGTAACACTGAGCTGACCTAGTGCTTGAATGACGTCATCACCCGTTCGGCATTTTCATCGCAACTCATGCCCTCAGGCTTGGCCTGGATGGTGTCGATCCACCCCAGCAACTGCGCCTTGCTATGGGCCAGGTGCCGTTGCATCTCTTCGATTTGCTCGACCTTGCGATACAGGCCCGCCATCAGCTCATCATGCTTGAACGCGCCGGTCACATTATCCGGGAGCAACTGCTTGAGTTCTTCCAGGCTGAAACCGGCCTGTTGTGCGCATTGGATCAGTTGCAGGGTTTGCAGCGCCTGTTGCGAGTAACGCCGATAACCGTTGGCAGAACGCTCGACTTGGCGGATCAAGCCCTGAGACTCGTAAAAACGGATGCGCGATGCGGTCAGGCCGCTCAACTGCGCCAATTCACCTATTTTCATTGCGACCTCATTTGCCTGCTTGACATTAAAGTTAACTTTAAGCTTAGCCTCTGCTTATCAGTATGAGGAGTCAAGCATGTCACCCTTCCAAACCTTGAATTTGCCCAACGGCCAGAGCATCGGCAATCGCATTGCCAAAGCCGCGATGGAGGAGAACCTCGCCAACACCGATCAAGTCCCCGATCAGGCACTGCTTCGCCTGTATCAGGCCTGGGCCGAAGGCGAAGCCGGTTTGTTGCTGACCGGCAATGTGATGATCGACCGCCGCGCCATGACCGGCCCCGGTGGTGTCGCACTGGAGGACGAGCGACACCTGGAACGCTTCCGCCAGTGGGCCCGTGTCGGCCGGGCCGGCGGTGCGCACTTCTGGATGCAACTCAACCACCCTGGCCGCCAGACCATGGCCAACCTCGGCCAGCAAGCACTGGCGCCGTCGGCGGTTGCGCTGGATCTCGGCCAGTTCTCGAAGATGTTCGCCGAACCCAAGCCGATGGGCGAGGACGACATCCAGGAGGTGATCCGACGTTTCGCCAGCAGCGCTGCATTGGCGGAGAAAGCCGGTTTTACCGGCGTGCAGATCCACGCCGCCCATGGCTACCTGCTCAGCCAGTTCCTGTCGCCGCTGACCAATCGACGCACTGATCGCTGGGGTGGTTCGCTGGAGAATCGCGCGCGCCTGCTGTTGTCCGTCGTCGAGGCGGTTCGCCAGGCGGTGTCGCCGCAGTTTTGTGTGTCGGTAAAGCTCAACTCAGCGGATTTCCAGCGCGGTGGTTTCGATGCCGATGATGCACGGCAAGTGATCCAGTGGCTCAACGAGCAACCGATCGACCTGCTGGAACTCTCCGGCGGCAGTTACGAAGCACCGGCCATGCAAGGCGAAGCGCGCGACGGCCGGACCCTGGCCCGGGAGGCGTACTTTCTGGAAATGGCCGGTGAACTGGCCAGCGTGGCGCGCATGCCAGTGATGGTGACAGGCGGGATCCGGCGTCTGGCAATCGTCGAACAAGTCCTCGACAACGGCATCGCCATGGCCGGCATCGGCACTGCGCTGGCCGTGGAACCGCACCTGGTCAAGCATTGGCGCGAGGGCAAGAACAGCCACCCACAACTGCCGCCGATCCACTGGAAGCGCAAACCCCTGGCGGCGCTGGCGAGCATGGCGGTGGTGAAGTTCCAGCTGCATCGCTTGAGCCGTGGGCGCAAGACCCGACCTGAGGTTTCGGCGCTATGGGCGTTGATTGTCGACCGGTTGTACATAGGCAAGCGTACCCGGCAGTATCGGCAGGCGATGGGTAAGTAATCCGAAATGGGTGGTGGCTGATACATCGCTTCGCGGGCAAGCCCGTTCCCACATTTGGAATGCGTTCCCCCCTGTGGGAGCGGGCTTGCTCGCGAAGAGGCCAGCCCGGGCAAAGGAGAACTCAGCCCGGAATCAGTTCGTCGATGTGCCGATACTCAGCCTCCAACTGCGCTGCCAACACTCTGCTGCGCCCGAGCCGGATCGGCCCACGTTCGATGTCGATCAACAGCCCCGGACACGCAAGCATCGGCAGCAGCGACCAGTCCTTCAACCGGCCATCGGTCACCACCAGCAACCGTTGCTGCTCTGCCGGAAAACGTTTCTGCCGCGCGGCAAGCCACTGCCCGGCTTCACTCAATGCCGCCAGCAGCGGCGTACCACCACCGGCACCCAGGTCATCGAGCCAATGGCGCAGCCCCGTCGAGGCCTTCAATCCCTGCACCTGCCACTTGGGGGCAGCACCGCTGGCCGTGAGCAACGCCAGTCGCGCACGCTGGCGATAGGCATCGTCGAACAACTGTGCCAGCAAGCCCTTGGCATCGCTCAATGCCTGATGACGGCGGGTCGATGCGGAGGCATCGACTATCACCAGCCACAGTTCATGGGGCGAACGCGTGCGCAGTTGAAATATCAGGTCGTCGCGCTGACGCGGCCGGCCATTGAGCAAAGTGCCAGGCCAGTTGACCGAGCCACTGCGGGCGGCGTGACGCTTGCCCTGCTTGCCGTGGTCCAACCGCCCGGCTCGGGGTCTGGCATTCACCCCCGCGTCGCAGCGAGGGCGAATGCCTAGGGCTTTTTTGGCCAGCTCGGCACTTCACGTCGGGCGCCGGTCGCCAGCGCCCGGGCAGGCAGTTCGCCCCACTGGCCCTGCCCTTCACCCGGATTGTCGTTCTGCGGCACGGTTTGTTGCGCAGTTTGGGATTGCGCAGGTGCCGGCGGCGAATGTTCGCGACGACGATGGCGCAAGGCGAACTCGGCGACGGCGTCGATATCTTCTTCGGCGATAGCGTTCGCCCCGCGCCAGGCGGCGTGAGCCCGGGCGGCACGGAGCCAGACCAGATCGGCGCGCAAACCATCGACGCCAGCGGCAAAGCAGCGCTCGGTAATGTGTGCCAGTGCCTGGTCGTCGAGGGGAATGCTTGCCAGCGCATTACGTGCGTTCTGGCAACGTTCACGCAAAGACGCCTGCGCGGATTCCCATTCAGCGCAGAAACCTTGCGGGTCGCTGTCGAAATCCAGGCGACGGCGGATGATCTGGCCTCGTTCGGCCGGTGCTGTGTGGCCACCAAGGGCGACATTCAAGCCGAAACGATCGAGCAATTGCGGACGCAGCTCACCCTCTTCGGGATTCATGGTGCCAATCAGCACGAACTTCGCCGAGTGCCGATGGGAAATGCCGTCACGCTCGACCAGATTGGTGCCGCTGGCGGCCACATCGAGCAGCAGGTCAACGAGGTGATCGGGCAACAGATTGACCTCGTCGACGTAGAGCACGCCACCGTCAGCCTTGGCCAGTACGCCAGGGGAAAACTGAGCCCGCCCCTCGCCCAGCGCCGCGTCGAGATCGAGGGTGCCGACCAGGCGCTCCTCGGTGGCGCCCAGCGGCAATGTGACGAACTGACCGCTGGCCAGCAGGTCCGCCAGACCACGGGCCAGGGTCGACTTGGCCATGCCGCGCGGTCCTTCGATCAGGACTCCACCGATTTTCGGGTCGATGGCGGTCAGGTACAGGGCCAACTTCAAATCATCGGCGCCGACCACGGCGGAGAGCGGGAAATGCGGAGTGTCGGTCATTGTTCTATCTCGGTCATGGTCGGTGATCTCACAGGCGCCCCAATCCCTGTGGGAGCGAGCTTGCTCGCGATGGTGTTTGTCCAGTCGAAGAAGATGTTGCCTGACAGACCGCTATCGCGAGCAAGCTCGCTCCCACAGGTTCAAGCGCGTCAGTCATCTTCTTCTATATCCAGCAACAGATTCTCCAATGCCTCGCGGTAGGCGCCCGGCTCCTTCCACATCCCGCGTTGTTGCGCCTCGAGCATGCGTTCCGTCATGTCGCGCAAGGCATGGGGATTGTGTTCACGGACAAAATCCCGGGTGTCCGGATCAAGCAAATAAGCGTCGGCCAGCAACGCGTACTGGTGATCGTCGATCAACTGCGTGGTGGCATCGAAGGCGAACAGATTATCGACGGTCGCGGCCATTTCGAACGCACCTTTGTAGCCGTGGCGCTTTACCCCATCGAGCCACTTCGGATTGGCCGCCCGGGAGCGGATCACCCGGTTCAGCTCTTCCTTCAAGGTGCGAATCTTCGGCAGGTCCGGCTGACTGTGATCGCCATGATAGCTGGCCGCCGCCTCGCCTTTCAGGCTTTCCACCGCCGCGAGCATACCGCCCTGGAACTGGTAGTAATCGTTGGAGTCGAGCAAATCGTGCTCGCGGTTATCCTGGTTTTGCAGCACCGCCTGTACCTGGCTCAGGCGCTGGCTGAACTGTTCTCGTGCGGCGGTGCCTTCGTCGGAACCGCCGTAAGCGTAGCCGCCCCAGTTGAGGTAAACCTCGGCCAGATCCTCGCGGGTTTGCCACAGGCGACCGTCGATGGCGCCCTGCACGCCTGCGCCGTAGGCACCGGGCTTGGCCCCGAAAATCCGCCAGCCGGCCTGCCGTCGCGCAGCGTCTTCATCCAGCCCGGCCTGCAACAAGGCTGCCCGCTCGGCACGCACTTTGGCCGCCAACGGATTGAGGTCGTCCGGCTCATCGAGGTCGGCCACCGCTTGTACCGCCGCGTCAAACAGGCGGATCAGATTGGCAAAGGCATCGCGGAAGAAACCGGACACGCGCAAGGTCACGTCGACCCGAGGGCGGTCGAGCAAACTCAACGGCAGAATCTCGAAATCGTCGACCCGCTGACTGCCGGTGGCCCAGACCGGACGCACGCCCATCAACGCCATGGCCTGGGCGATGTCATCGCCGCCGGTGCGCATGGTCGCGGTGCCCCACACCGACAGACCGAGCTGGCGCAGATGATCGCCGTGGTCCTGCAGGTGCCGCTCCAGAATCAGGTTCGCCGACTGGAAACCGATGCGCCACGCGGTGGTGGTCGGCAAATTGCGCACGTCCACCGAGTAAAAGTTGCGCCCGGTGGGCAGCACGTCCAGGCGGCCGCGACTCGGCGCACCGCTGGGGCCGGCCGGGACGAAGCGACCGCTGAGGGCGTCGAGCAGACCGCGCATTTCCGCTGGGCCGCAGGCGTCCAGGCGCGGGGCGATGACCTCGCGCAAACCATTGATAATGGCCTGCACCTCAATCCAGTCCGCCTCCTGTAGGAGCGAGCCTGCTCGCGATGGAGTGTCAGTTGGCACCAATGTGGCTGACACACCATCGCGAGCAGGCTCGCTCCCACAAGGGGCGGCCAATGCCTGCGAGATCAGTTGTGTGGCGAACAGCTCGAGGCGTTCGCGGGTATCGCCCGCCGTGCGCCAGGTATCTTCGCTGACGTCCACAAGAGACTCGGGACGCGGCCCGTTCCACGGCTCGGCCAATGCACAATCAAGCGGATCGAAGCCCAACGCAAACGCCTTGGCCAGCGCCCGCAGCAGACTCGATTGTGCTCCTCGTCCATCGCCCCGTGGAATGCGCAACAACGCCAGCAAGGTGTCGATACGCAAACGCCCGGTGGGCGATTCGCCGAACACATGCAGGCCGTCGCGGATCTGCGACTCTTTCAAGTCGCACAGGTACGTGTCGAGACGCGGCAACCAGATCGCTGCGTCGGTATCGCTGTCGAGTGGCTCGTCCAGTTGCAGTTCACGGTCGATGTGCGAGTCGCGTACCAGTTGCAGGATGTCGCGCTGCAACTCCCGAGCGCGGCGCGGATCGAGCAGCTGCGCCTCGTAATACTCGTCGGCCAACAGTTCGAGGTTGCGCAGCGGGCCATAGGTTTCGGCGCGGGTCAGCGGTGGCATCAGGTGATCGATGATCACCGCCTGGGTGCGCCGCTTGGCCTGGGCGCCCTCGCCCGGGTCATTGACGATGAACGGATAGATGTTCGGCAGCGGCCCGAGCAGCGCATCCGGCCAGCAGTTTTCCGACAGCCCCACGCCCTTGCCCGGCAGCCATTCGAGATTACCGTGCTTGCCGACGTGGATCACGCCATGGGCGCCATAGGTGTGGCGCAGCCAGAAGTAAAACGCCAGGTAGCCGTGGGGCGGCACCAGGTCCGGGTCGTGATACACCGCGCTCGGGTCGACCTGATAACCCCTCGCCGGTTGAATGCCGACAAAGGTCAGGCCAAAGCGCAGGCCGGCGATCATCATCCGTCCGCTGCGACACATCGGGTCGTTTTCCGGCGCGCCCCAACGTTCGAGTACCGCCGCGCGATTGGCTTCGGGCAGGGCATTGAACATCGCCAGATAGTCATCCATTCCCAGGCTTTGCCGGCACGGACGCAGGTCGAGGGTATCGAGATCGTTGCTGACGCCGCCCAGCAACTGCTGGATCAGCGCGGTGCCGCTGTCCGGCAATTCGGCCGGCAGCGGATAACCTTCGGTATGCAGTGCCCGCAGGATATTCAGTGCCGCGGCCGGGGTGTCGAGACCGACGCCATTGCCGATGCGCCCGTCGCGGGTCGGGTAATTGGCGAGAATCAAGGCGATGCGTTTTTCAGCGTTGGGCACCCGCGCCAGTTCGACCCAGCGCCGCGCCAGTTCGGCAACGAAGTCCATGCGCTCCGGTTGCGGCCGGTAGCAGACCACATCCGACTGGCTGCGCTCACTGCGCCACGCCAGGTCCTTGAAGCTGATCGGACGGCTGATGATGCGCCCGTCCAGCTCCGGCAAGGCAATG
>Ga0209050_1000774_pt1 | contig 45907 bp, 38 predicted proteins | sample Araplavi_mTSA_r2_FD_184276 | JGI IMG/M metagenome (GOLD analysis project Ga0209050, IMG submission 184276) | Arabidopsis root microbial communities from North Carolina, USA - plate scrape MF_Cvi_mTSA_r2 (SPAdes) (version 2) | ecosystem: Host-associated > Plants > Roots > Endosphere | place: USA... | reverse complement strand
TGCGACTCTCTGGCTCAGCCGTGAAGAAAAGAACAACGCCTTCAACGCCGAAATGATCCGCGAACTGATCATCGCCCTCGACAAAGTCGCCAGCGATGCCAGCCTGCGCTTCCTGATCGTGCGCGGCCGTGGCAAGCATTTCAGCGCCGGCGCCGACCTTGCCTGGATGCAGCAATCGGCCGAACTCGATTACGCCACCAACCTCGATGACGCCCGGGAACTGGCGGAGTTGATGTACAACCTGGCCAAACTGAAAGTGCCGACCCTGGCCGTGGTGCAAGGCGCAGCCTTCGGCGGCGCGCTGGGCCTGATCAGTTGCTGCGACATGGCCATCGGTGCCGATGACGCGCAGTTCTGCCTGTCGGAAGTGCGCATCGGCCTGGCACCCGCGGTGATCAGCCCATTCGTTGTGCAAGCCATCGGCGAGCGCGCGACCCGGCGTTATGCCCTGACGGCCGAGCGCTTTGGTGGGCAACGGGCACGGGAAATCGGCCTGTTGTCGGAGAGCTATGCCAGTGCCGAGCTGGAACAGAAAGTCGAGCAATGGATCGACAACCTGCTGCTCAACAGCCCGGCGGCCATGCGCGCCAGCAAGGATCTGTTGCGCGAAGTCGGCGACGGCTCATTGACCCCGGCATTGCGCCGCTACACCGAAAACGCCATCGCCCGCATCCGCGTCAGCCCCGAAGGGCAGGAAGGCCTGCGTGCCTTCCTGCAAAAACGTCCACCGAGCTGGCAAGCCGAAACCACCAAGGAGCCCCGTTGATGAGCGCACCTGTACTCACCACCCTGCTGGTGGCCAACCGTGGCGAAATCGCTTGCCGGGTGATGCGCACCGCCAAGGCCCTGGGCCTGACGACCGTGGCCGTGCACAGCGCCACCGACCGTGACGCCCGGCACAGCCGCGAAGCCGACATTCGCGTTGACCTGGGTGGCAGCAAAGCCGCCGACAGCTATCTGCAGATCGACAAACTGATCGCCGCCGCCAAGGCCAGCGGCGCCCAGGCGATTCACCCCGGCTATGGTTTTCTGTCGGAGAACGCCGGATTCGCCCGCGCCATCGAAAACGCCGGTCTGATTTTCCTCGGCCCACCGGCCTCGGCCATCGACGCCATGGGCAGCAAGTCTGCGGCCAAAGCCTTGATGGAAACCGCCGGCGTGCCACTGGTGCCCGGCTATCACGGCGAAGCCCAGGACCTGGAAACCTTCCGCGATGCCTGCGAAAGTATCGGCTACCCGGTGCTGCTCAAGGCTACCGCTGGCGGCGGCGGCAAAGGCATGAAAGTGGTCGAGGACGTCAGCCAACTGGCCGAAGCCCTGGCCTCGGCCCAGCGCGAGGCGCAATCGTCGTTCGGCGATTCGCGGATGCTGGTGGAGAAATACCTGCTCAAGCCACGTCATGTGGAAATCCAGGTGTTCGCCGACCAGCACGGCAACTGCCTGTACCTCAACGAGCGTGACTGCTCGATTCAACGCCGGCACCAGAAAGTCGTCGAAGAAGCCCCGGCACCGGGTCTGAGCCCGGAACTGCGGCGCGCCATGGGTGAAGCGGCTGTGCGTTCGGCACAGGCCATCGGCTACGTCGGTGCCGGCACCGTCGAGTTTTTGCTGGATGCACGCGGCGAATTCTTCTTCATGGAGATGAACACCCGCCTGCAAGTCGAACACCCGGTCACCGAAGCCATCACCGGTCTCGACCTGGTGGCCTGGCAGATTCGTGTGGCGCGCGGCGAAGCGTTGCCGATGACTCAGGATCAGGTGCCGCTGGTGGGCCACGCGATCGAAGTGCGGCTGTACGCCGAAGATCCGGGCAACGACTTCCTGCCGGCGACCGGTCGCCTGGAACTGTATCGCGAATCCGCCCCAGGGCCCGGGCGCCGGGTGGACAGCGGCGTTGAAGAAGGCGATGAAATTTCGCCGTTCTACGACCCGATGCTCGGCAAGCTGATTGCCTGGGGCGAGGATCGTGAACAGGCACGGTTGCGCCTGCTGAGCATGCTCGACGAGTTCGCTATCGGCGGATTGAAGACCAACATCAATTTCCTGCGGCGCATCATCGGTCACCCGGCGTTCGCCGCTGCCGAACTCGATACCGGCTTCATTCCGCGCTATCAGGAACAGTTGCTGCCGGCGCCAGCGGAACTCGGCGATGAATTCTGGCAAGCCGCCGCCCAGGCATTTGCCCAGAGCCAGCCGCGCGCAACCCGTGCCGATGACCCGGGTTCACCGTGGGCGGCGCCTAATGGTCTGCGTGCCGGTTTGCCGAGAGAAATCACTCTGCACTTGAGTTGTGAAGGCCAGGACCGTGCGCTGACGCTGGGCGATATCAATGCCCACAGCACGCAGCTCAGGGGTGAGCATCTGTTGACCGAGCAGGCTGGCGTGCGCCGTCAACACCGCGCTATACGCCGTGGCGAGCATGTGTATTTGCAGTGGGATGGCGAATTGCACCGCATCGAGGCCTACGACCCGATCAGCGCCGTCGAGGCCAGCCACAGCCATCAGGGCGGACTGACCGCACCGATGAACGGCAGCATCGTCCGCGTGCTGGTGGAGGCCGGGCAATCGGTCGAGGCCGGGGCGCAGTTGGTGGTACTGGAAGCGATGAAAATGGAGCACAGCATTCGCGCGCCCCATGCCGGGTTGATCAAGGCGCTGTATTGCCAGGAAGGCGAGATGGTCAGCGAAGGCAGTGCGCTGGTGGAACTGGAAGAAGCGTGAAATGAAGATCGGTCCTGCGCATTGCCAGGACCGATCCGATCAGAACCTGGCTGTTGCCTGAACCACTACACCGATGATTCGACATTCATCGGTGTACAAGGCTTTCGGATACGTTGGATTGAGCGGGACCAGATAACGCTGACCGCCCTCTTCGATCAGCTTGCGGAACGTGGCTTCGGCGCTGTCCGGCCACTGGGCGATGACCAGTTTGCCAGGCACCGCTTCCACGGCCGGGTCCACCAGAATCAGCATGCCTTCCGGGATGCTGATGCCATTGGGCGCGGTCATCGCGTCGCCCGCCACTTTCAACCAGAATGCCGGCCCCCGGGCGTGGTAATCGGACAGTTCATAGCGCTCCTTGCCGTACACCGGAACCTCGCCGTCGCGCACTTCGGCAGGCTGGTGCCAGTCACTGATCGGGTAGCGAAAGTACGGGTTGTACTTCTGGGTCAGGGGGATCTCGTCATCCGTTGACGCCTGCGGTTCCCGGATTACCAGCGCCACTTCGAGAAACTCCAGGCCCAGCGCCTGCAGCACCCGGTTCATGTCTTCGATGCCGGGTTCACGACGTTTGTTGAGCCAGTGGCCAATGCCGCCCTGGGACATCCCGAGGCGCTCGGCGAGTATCTCTTGAGTGATTTTGAGTTCACTCATCTTGGCCTTGACCAATTCAATCCATTTATCCATGTGCGGCACGATACGTGGGCGCCTCCGACCATCAAAACACAAATTGTAGTATTTAAATCCTCGTCACAAATACAGTTCGTATTAGGATCGACTCACGGATCTGAATCTAACACGGAGCTTGCCATCGCCATGAACCCACCCGCCAATGACCTGCCGGACGTGCAAATCGACACCACCCTCACCTCATCCCTGGACTCGGCGGCGGCACAACGCGCGCTGGACTATTACTTGAAACCTGCTGTTTCGGAGGAAGTGGCCGAATCGCGTTTTTTTGATGTGAACCGCAACATCAGCGGCGAAGAGGCACTGGTCCATGCCTTGGACCTGTTGCGCTGTGCTGCCGCCACCGCGTACGAATCAGCCAGTCACCTGCAAGGCGTAAACCGTGACCTGGCGTTTTCGACGGTGCACATGATCGACATGGCCAAGGCGATGGTTGATCGATCGCTGGAAAAGTATGAAAACGCTTGAAGTGGAAGGGTAAATCGAGAGGACAGGAAAGAATTTTCCTGTCGAGCAGGCAAAAACGCTTGACCTGCAAACGAGAATGATTATTATTGCAGCAACTGGTCGCGAGATCAGTCGATGGACCAGGTGACCTTAGGTCGGTCTCCTGGACTATCTCCTCATCAGGCTAATCACGGTTTTTGACCCGGCTTTTTGCCGGGTCTTTTTTTTGCCAGTTTTTTCTGGCTTTGGCTTCAGGCTAATGAAGTCTTTGGGTGCCGCAAATTCGATGGCGCGGATGATATCAAAAGAATTCCAGTTGGCAAGAGAAGCCCGGCATCATGGGTTCAAACCAGCGACAGATAGCACTTGAGAATCAATCGCATAATCTCTAAGCTGCGTCAGCGTCAAGGAGGACGCCCCCACCTCTGCACCCCGCAATTTCCCTCGGTTTCACCCCTCTCTTGCGTGTAAAGTAGCCGCGATAAAAATCATATTCAGGACCCGATTATGACCGTGGCCAAATCCTCTTTCGACATCAGTGCCAACTTCGACAGCGGCAACATCCAAGTCATCGACATCAGCGATCCGCTCAAACCGCTTCTGGCCATTCGTCCGGACACCCGCAGTGCCCATTTCCAGTGGTTCCACTTCAAGGCCAGCGGCCTGCATGTCGGCCAGGACCACTGGTTTCGCCTGAACAATGCCAGCCAGTCCTCCTATAACAAGGCCTGGACCGGCTATCAGGCGGTGGCGTCCTACGATCACGTCAACTGGTTCCGCGTACCCACCATTTTCGAAGGCGACTGCCTGCGTTTCAGCCTCGAAGCCGAACAGACCCACGCCTGGTTCGCCTACTTCGAACCCTACAGCCGCGGCCGCCACGACTGGCTGATCGAGCAGGCGCTGAGCAAGGCCGGAACCGAACTGCTGGCCACCGGAAAGAGCGTCGAAGGCCGTGACATCCAGCTGTTGCGCAAAGGCACCGGGGCCGAAGGTCGACGCAAGGTGTGGATGATTGCCCAGCAACATCCGGGCGAACACATGGCCGAGTGGTTCATGGAAGGCGTGATCGAACGCCTGGAAAAACACGACGACCCTGTGCTGAACAAACTGCTGGCCAGCGCCGACCTGTACCTGGTGCCGAACATGAACCCGGACGGCGTTTTCCACGGTCACCTGCGCACCAACGCCATGGGCCAGGACCTCAATCGTGCCTGGCAGAGCGCCAGCCAGGAAATCAGCCCGGAGGTCCTGTTCGTTCAGCAGCAGATGGAAAAGTACGGCGTCGATATGTTCCTCGACGTCCATGGTGACGAGGAAATCCCTCACGTGTTCACCGCCGGCTGCGAAGGCAATCCCGGTTACACGCCGCGGATCGCAAAGCTCGAGGAGCACTTCCGCAGCCACCTGAAGCACACCACCAAAGACTTTCAGACCAAGTACGGCTACACCCGCGACGAACCGGGCCAGGCCAACATGACGCTGGCCTGCAACAGCGTCGGCCAGAAGTACGACTGCCTGTCACTGACCCTGGAAATGCCGTTCAAGGATCATGACGACCACCCGAATCCGTTGACGGGCTGGTCGGGCAAGCGGTCGAAGCAGTTGGGCAAGGATGTACTCACCACCCTTGCCGATATGGTCGACACCCTGCGCTGATCACCCTTCAAGATCAAAAGATCGCAGCCTGCGGCAGCTCCTACATGGGAATGCGTACCCTGTAGGAGCTGCCGCAGGCTGCGATCTTTTTTCAGGCGGCGATTAACCGCGATCCTTACCCCGCAACATGCTGTCCAGCACCTCATCACGCCGCACCCAACCGTGAAACAACGCCGCCGCCAAATGCAGTAACACGGTCAGAAACAGCAGATACGCCAGATACCCATGCGCCTTGCGCAAAAACGCAAACAGCTGTGCATTCGCCGACACAATCGACGGCAGTTGCAACGAACTGCTGAGCATCACCGGTTCGCCCGATGCCGAAATCATTGCCCAGCCCAGCAGCGGCAAGACCAGCATCAGTGCATACAACAAGACATGCGAAGCCTTGGCCGCCAGCGCTTGCCAACCCGGCAGGTCCGCCGGCAGCGGAGGCTGTGTGGTGGAGAAGCGCACCACCAGACGCACAATCACCAACAGCAAAATCGCGACCCCCAAGGGTTTGTGCAAATGGATCAGCCATTCATGCCGCTCGGACACCGAGGCGACCATGCCGGCACCGATAAACAGCATGGCGATGATCATCAGCGCCATCAACCAGTGCAGCAGGCGCGCCAGCGGCGCGAAGTGGTTCGGTTGGGTGCTCATTGCTGGACCTCCTGCTTGGCGGCGGGCAACTGGCTGACTTCGCTGGTGCGACGCAGGTAGGAATTGGCGTAACCGGCGGAACGCGCGGCGAGCAACGGGTCGTCGGAACCTTCGATCCCGGCAGGCAACACCAGCGGATCGTAATTGATGTCACGGCATTCGCCGTTGAGTTGCGGCTGAGTCTTTTCAAGCACCAGCGTGCCAGCGTTCAGCACCTTGCGTCCTTCGGGCCAGGCCTTGCTGGCGTCGTTCACCGGATCGCCGGGGTTGGCCAGGGTGATGTTCAGTTGCCAGCGCAAGGGGCCTGCGGCGATTCGCTGGACCAGGTCTTTCTCCAGGAAATCACTGCCCTCCGGCGCCGTGGCCCCGGATGCGTCCTGGGCCAAGGGCACCATGTTCCAGCGCACAGCCTGGCGTTGACCCGCCGCGTTGACCAGATAGAACGCATTGACGCTGTTGTAGTTTTCGGTCACATAACTGGCCGACGGCTTGGCGGTTTTGATCCAGGCCAGGAAAGGTGCCGCTTCCGGGTGCGAAGCAAAGAATGCGGGCACCGCCTTGGGGTCCGGCTTGCCGGTGGCCGGGTCTGGCGACTGGGCTTTTTGCAATTGATAGAACGCCTCGGGCGTGCCCACCGGGAACACCGGCATGCTGTTCATCCCGGTGCGCCACTGCTGGCCGTTGGCCTGAGTGAAACGCAAGGCCATGCTGCGGATCGGCACGGCACTGTCCGGCGCGTAGGGATTACCGGCCGGCAAGGCGAAACGCCCGACCACCGGCGTCTGCGCCTCATTGAACACCTGAGCGGTGGAATAGCTGCGCGCCTCACCGCTGCTTTCGAAATGCCCGATCACGCACACGCCCTTGGAATGGTTGCGGCGGAAACCCGGGTGCACACCGTTGTTGGTTTCCAGCACGTTGATCAGTTTCTTCGGGGTCAGGCGCTGTGGGTCGAAGGTGCCGTTGACGTAGGCAAACGCCCCGGCCAGTGCGGCAACGACCACAGCAATGCCAGCCAGACGCAACGTCAGGCTCGCCGCACTCAAGGGTGGCCGGGTGGGCGGTGATGATCGATCTACCATGAAAGACTCCAGGGCCATCGGCCACAAGTGAGAAGAATCAAGCAGACGAACCGCACACAGGTTTATTCCAGCGCGCGGTATTTATTTTTTCAGGCGTGGAATAACCTCGGGTGCCGGGCGTCTTCCTAGTCCCAAGCGTAGTGACTAGCCAGAACTTCATGAACGATATCGACGAACAACTGAGAGAAATTATTCCCAGATTGCGGCGATTTGCTGTGTCGTTGACACGCAACTCCAGCAGCGCCGACGATCTGGTGCAGGCCAGTCTGGAGCGTGCGCTGTCGAGTTGGGGCGACAAACGTGCCGACGGTGATTTGCGCGCCTGGCTGTTCTCGATTCTCTATCGGCAGTTTCTCGATGCGCACCGCCGCACCCGGCGCTATGCGCGAATGCTCGATTTCTTTACCGGACGCGACGATGCGCAGCCTTCCGTGGAGCGCACTGTGATCGCCCAATCAACCCTCAATGCCTTCGATCAACTGCCCACCGAACAGCGCGCACTGCTGCTCTGGGTCTCGGTAGAAGGCTTGAGTTACAAAGAGGTCGCCGAGATTCTCGACGTCCCCACCGGCACCGTGATGTCCCGCCTGTCCCGGGCTCGCCAGGCCCTGCGCCAACTCAGCGATGGCGAAATCAACCGCCCCTCCCTGCGGAGACTCAAATGATCAGCATGCCCCCCAGCGAGCGAGACCTGCACGCCTACGTCGACCACCAATTGAGCGACGCCGACCGGCGCCTGGTGGAGACTTTTCTGGCCAGTAACCCGCCCGTGGCGGCGCAAGTACGCGCCTGGCAGCAGGATGCGCAAACACTGCGCGCGGCCTTGAGTGGCGCCTTGCAACAACCGTCGAACCCGGACCTGGATCCGGCGGTGATACGCCAGCGCCTCAAACGCCAATCCCGTCGACACCTGGCCAGCGCAGCGGTGCTGTTGATCGCGGTCAGCGTCGGCGGTTTCAGCGGTTGGCAAGCGCGGGAGATGACACTCGCGAGCCCCCAGCTTCCAATGACCGATGCCCTGCAGGCGTATCGCCTGATTGCCCAGCAAGGCATCCTGCCGGCGGATTACAAGGCCGGCGACAGCGGTGACATGCAAGGTTGGCTCGACCGCTACTTCACCCGGGCCAATCGCCTGCCCGACCTCTCGGGTGCCGGGTTCAAGCCGGCCAGCGGGCGTTTGCTGAGTACCGAGCAAGGCCCGGCAGCCATGGTGGTCTACGAGAATCAGGGCGGGCAGAAAATCAGTTTCTATGTGCGCCCGCCAGGACCGAAAAACTTCCTGCTGCCCCGTGGCAGCCGGAGCGATGGAGGCCTGCAGGCCGAGTACTGGTCGGGGGGTGGCTACAACTATGCGATGGTCAGCCCGGCGGACACAGCGGCGGCGCAGATGCTCAAGCAGACCGTACAGTTCTGATCCCCCTCTGTGGGAGCGAGCTTGCTCCCACAGGGTTTGCGGTCAGAACCCGGTTACGGTGGCTCGAAATATGCCGGCACAGCTGGAGGCAAATTCCCTCATCTGGTTACACTATGCCGCCGCAGCTCGGGGAGCCTGCCCGCACACCAGAGGTGACATCTCAGTGGCCGTTCGACCGCCCAATCGTTCGCGAATCAAATCGCGCTGGCAATCGTTGCGTCGCCTTCTCGGCAAGGCACCGACCGCCGGCAGCACCGAGGCAGGCGAGGCTATCCGCGACTACTTTCGTCACCAGGCCCATTCCCGGGGCTACACCCTCAGTCACAGCCAGCAACGCGTGATCGACTGCATGGCCCGGCATGCCTGCCTGTTGATGGGCACTCCGACGCAAACCCTTCCGGGCCTTTACCTGCATGGTGCCGTGGGGCGTGGCAAGAGCTGGCTGCTCGACGGTTTTTTCCGGGCCGTTCCCCTCGCGCAAAAACAACGCCTGCACTTCCATCAGTTTTTCGCCCAACTGCACCAGGGCATGTTCGAGCATCGCGAACAGCCCGACGCCCTGGCGATCACCCTGGATGCCCTGCTCAGCGATTGCAGGGTGCTGTGTTTCGATGAGTTCCATGTGCACGACATCGGCGATGCGATGCTCATCACCCGGTTGTTCAAGGCACTGTTTCAGCGCGGCATCCTGTTGCTGGTCACCTCCAACTACCCGCCCGCAGGCCTGTTGCCCAATCCGCTGTACCACGCCCGCTTCAAACCGGTGATCGACTTGATCAATGCGCGCATGCAGGTCATGGAAGTCGGCGGTCCGCACGACTATCGCAGCCAGGTCCGCAGCCATGCGCAACAGCTGTTCACCCAAGGCCATTATGTGTGGCCGGCCAGCGCGGTGCAGCGACGTTCATTGAACCTGCCGGATCTCGGCGCCCCGCCCCTGTCGCTCCCCGTGGGCACCCGGCATTTCCGGGCGCGTTTGTGCGATGAGCGCCGCGTCGGCTTTACTTTCGCCGACTTGTGCGACCAGCCTGCGGCCGTGATGGATTACCTGGAGTTGTGCCGCCGCTTCGATCGCTGGATCATCGATGACCTGCCGCGGCTCGCTGAGTGCTCGATAGCCGCCCAACAGCGCTTCATCAACCTGATCGACGTACTGTACGACCAGGACAAGCACCTGACACTGCTCGCACAGCACGCCCTGCGCGAAAGCCTGGACGGCGATGCCATTGACCTGGCACGCACCCGCAGTCGACTGGGGCAACTGGTCGAAGTCAGCGAGCCAGTTTGATCGATATCTTTTTGTTGCATTGACTGGCCCCTTCGCGAGCAGGCTCGCTCCCACAGTTGACCGAATTGCCCGGACGGGAGTGATCCAATGTGGGAGCGAGCCTGCTCGCGAAAGCGATCTGACAGTCGCCACATCTTTGCAGCTATCATGTCGCCCATTTCCAGGGCCACGCGTCCTCCCCTTGGCTAATGGCGAATCTGTTCATGCATACCCTTGCTCAATTGCGTGCCGGCGAGTTGTCAGGCATCACGCGGCTGGATCTGGTCGAAGGCCTCAGTGAGTTCCCCCGGGAAATTTTCGATCTGGCGGACTCGCTGGAAGTACTCAACCTCAGCGGCAATGCCTTGAGCGCCCTGCCGGAAGACTTGCATCGCCTGACCCGTCTGCGCGTGCTTTTCTGTTCCGATAACCGTTTCACCGAGTTGCCGGCCTGCCTGGGCCAATGCGCCGCACTGACGATGATCGGCTTCAAGGCCAACCGCATCGCCCACGTGCCCGCTGCGGCGCTGCCACCGCTGCTGCGCTGGCTGATCCTGACCGACAACTGCATCGAGACGCTGCCGAGCGAGTTGGGAGAGCGGCCATTCCTGCAAAAGCTCATGCTCGCCGGCAACCGTTTGCACGCGCTGCCGGAATCCTTGCGTCAGTGCCATCGGCTGGAACTGATCCGCATCGCCGCCAACCAGTTGACCGAGTTGCCGCAATGGTTGCTGGAATTGCCGAGCCTGACCTGGCTGGCGTACGCCGGTAACCCGCTGGAAACCGAAGCCGACGCCGTGGCCCTCGACGCGACACCGCGCATTGACTGGTCGGCATTGCGCCTGGAGAAAAAACTCGGCGAAGGGGCGTCCGGGGTGATCCATCAGGCCGTCTGGCAACCGGCTGACCAGCCGCCCATGGCCGTTGCGGTGAAGCTCTACAAGGGCGAAATGACCAGCGATGGTTCACCGCTGCACGAGATGAACGCCTGCATCACCGCCGGCCTGCACCCGAACCTGATCCGCGTCGAGGGGCGAATTGTCGATCACCCGCAGCAAACCGCCGGGCTGGTGATGCAACTGATCGCACCGAGTTACCGTAACCTCGCCGCACTGCCGAGCCTGGCGTCGTGCAGCCGCGACATCTACCCCGACGACTTGCGCTTCAGTGCGGCCGTGGCGCTGCGCATTGCCTCGGGCATTGCCTCGGTGGCCGAACACCTGCACAGCCATGGCATCACCCACGGCGACCTCTACGGGCACAATATCCTGTGGAATGAACAGGGTGATTGCTTGCTGGGGGACTTTGGCGCGGCATCGTTCCACGGGATTTCCGACAGCCTTGAAAGCCGTGCCTTGCAGCGGATCGAGGTGCGGGCGTTCGGGGTGTTGCTGGGGGAATTGCTGGCGCGGATCGACTCGGGGTTGAGCGATGAACGGCGTAGGGTGCTGGAAGATCTGGAGCGGCGTTGCTGTCAGCCGCAGGTGCTGGCGCGGCCGGGGTTTAGCGAAGTCGTGCGGCAATTGGAAAGTCTGTGACCGCTATGCGGTCAATCGTCGGATCGCCGCCCGGAGCAAGCTCGCTCCCACATTAGACCGCGCCCAACCAGGCAACTCGGTCAACTGTGGGAGCGAGCTTGCTCGCGATGACGGTCTGACAGACAACAGAACCGTCATTGACACAAAGACTTAACCCGCCAACCCGACAAACATGTCCTGCACGTCGTCATGGTTATCGAGCCCTTCGAGGAAGGCTTCGACTTCCGCCATCTGCTCATCGCTCAGGCCGCTGACCGGGTTTTTCGGCTGGTAGCCCAGTTTGGCCGACAGCACGGTGAAACCTTGTTCCGGCAGGGCTTTCTGCACTGCGTCGAGGTCGGTCGGTTCGGTCAGGAACAGGGTTGCACCCTCTTCACCCGGTTCGAAATCCTGCGCACCGGCTTCGATGGCGGCCATTTCGGGATCGGCGTCCGGGGTGTCCGGCGACGCTTCGATCATGCCGACATGGTTGAAGTCCCAGGCCACCGAACCGGAAGCGCCCAGTTGGCCCTTGCGGAACGCCACGCGGATTTCGGCAACGGTGCGGTTGATGTTGTCGGTCACGCACTCGACGATCAACGGCACCTGATGCGGGGCGAACCCTTCATAGGTCACGCGATGGTATTGCACGGTCTCGCCCAACAGGCCCGCACCCTTCTTGATGGCGCGATCCAGTGTTTCCTTGGGCATCGAAGCTTTCTTGGCCTGTTCAACGACCAGGCGCAAGTGCGCGTTGGTCGCAACATCAGCGCCGTTGCGCGCAGCAATGGTGATTTCCTTCACCAGTTTGCCGAAGATCTTGCCCTTGGCATTGGCTGCCGCTTCTTTGTGTTTAACCTTCCACTGTGCGCCCATTTCTCACTCTCTTATCTGTGACATCTGTGGCGTCGAGACAACCATTGGCCGACGCTTTGCGCAAGTTTATACGGCCTAAAGTTGGCAATCGACCAAAAAATCCCGACTGGCATCGACATCTTCACCAGCGGTTGTAGGGGGATTCTGAAATGCCGCTTTGGCCTGTCCGCAATGTGCCGGGGTTTCGTACGCTTTGCACCCTATTCAACGGCGGCAGCGTGTTCGATGCACAACGACAAGGAAAGTCCCACCACCCTGACGCTTCTCGATGACGACCTGAGTTTCCAGGTAGTCCGGTTCAGCGGTCACGAAGCACTCAACCAGCCCTATCGATTCGACATCGAGGTTATCGGCCTGGCACCGGCCTTGAACCTTGAACGATTGCTGCACCAGCCGGCGTTCCTCGAATTCGGCCACGACCAGGGCCTGCATGGCGTGCTGCACAGCGCCGGGTGTGAACATCGAAGCGCACACCGGGTCGCTTACAAACTGGTACTGGTGTCCCGTCTCCAGGCGCTGGAGCAGCAACGTCGCCGACGGGTTTTCCAGCGCGCCAGCGTGCCCATGATCCTGCGCCAGTTGCTTGAGGAACATGGGCTGCCCGCCAGCAGTTATCGCTTTGAACTGGCAACCGGGCACTATCCCCTGCGCCCGTTTTGCATTCAGTACGAAGAAACCGACCTGGCGTTGTTGCAACGACTGTGCGAGGAAGAAGGCATCCACTACCACTTCGAGCATCAACGCGACGGCCATGTACTGGTGTTGGCCGATGACAGCCTGAGTTTCCCCCAGGAGCCGCTACTCATGCCGCTGCGCAGCGACGCACTCGACGATCATCACCAACCTGTGATCAGCGAATTGTTCCAGCGCCATGATGCCTCGCTCCCCCCTGTGCGCCCAGGTGCGAGGAATCCTGGTGCAGCGGACATCAGCGACGGCGCAGCCAATCACTCGTTCACCACTCACGAACAGCAGCATCGCGACCAGCTCAGCCGGCGACAGCTGGAACGCCTGCGGTGCCGGCACCTGCAAATACACGGTCAAAGCAACCTGGGAGCATTACGCAGCGGCCGGATCGTGCAGGTGGCCGGCCATCCCCTGGCGAGCTTCAATGATCAATGGCTGGTGACCGAAACAAGCCATCAGGGGGGCCAGCCATCGATTCTGCTCGACGACTCAGCGGGCATGGCCCTGGGTTATCGCAATCAATTCAGCGCCATCCCCTGGTCCACGGTGTTCAGGCCCGCGCTTAAACAACCCCGGCCGAGCATTCCCGGGTATCAGCCCGGCCGGGTGTGCGGCCCGGTCGGACAGCCGCCGACTGTGGACGAGGATGGCCGGATTCGAGTGATCCTCTGGCCTGCCACAGATTCAGCCACAGAGTCGTTGTCCAGTGGTCTGTGGCTGCCCTTGGCGCTGACCACGGCCGAGGACTGGATCGATCCGTCCCGCTTGCCCGTGGCCGGCAGTGAAGTACAGGTGATTTTCCTCGACAGTGACCCGGATCGCCCGGTGCTCTGTACGGCGCTGGGCCCTCGGCCACAACCTCTGAACCCACCGCCCCGTGAGCCCCGGGGCGATACCCGCCTGCTGTTCGACTGGTTGCTCCACCGTCCTTGAGCATGATCGATGTCCGCAACCCGGTGAAACGCCGCCGCCGATGTACACATCGGCGACGAGGAACAGGACTCAGGTTCGCAGGGGTTTGATGTTCATCGCCCGATCGGGCGCGCAGGGATGCTTGGTTTTCAGGCCGCCGGGGCGGCTGTTCCAGTGCGGGATCAGCACCAGCGCCGAGAACATCGCGCAGCCGGCGAAGACAATGAACACGGTGACCGAGTCGAAGTAACCCGGCAGCAATCCGCCGAGCACCGCCCCGACGGAACCGCAACCATTGACGAACCCGGCCGCCGTCGCACCGGCCTTGGCCGTGCCGAAATCGATCGCTGCCGCGCCGCTGATCATCGAGTCCGGCCCGTAGAGGGTCAGGCCCATCACGAACAAGAGCGCCACCACCAGGACCACACTGCCGGTATGCAGGGCGCCCATGAACAATGCCAGGGTCACGGTGAGTGCCAACAGACTGAGTACGCAAGCCGGCATGCGTCGGGCGCCGAACAGTTTGTCCGAGGCCAGGCCGATCATGATCGGCCCGAGCAACCCGGCCAGCTCGAACGAAGTCGGAATGATCGCCGCACCGACCTTGCCCACCGAAGGCATCTGTTCAAAGACAATCACCGGCCCCCACAGCAGAATCGCGTAGCGCGCCGGCTTCAACATGAAGTACGCCAGCCCAAGAACCAGCACCGTGCGGTTGCGCAGGATTTCCTTGAGTGGCACCCAGATACTGATTTTGCTTTGGGCAAGGGCTTCTTCAGCGGTCAGTTCGGGCTCCGGCTCCACAGCCGGCAAGCCGACGTCTTCAGGTTTGTTGCGCTGGAAAATAAAAAACAGCACGGCGACCAGCCCAACCACCGCCGCACTGGAAACAAACGCCGCATGCCAGGTGCCGATGAGCGTATAGGCCCACCAGCCGGCAAACGGCGACGCCACGAGCCCGCCAAAGGCGTAACAGGAACTCCACAGGCCCAATACCCGACCGCGCTGTTCGGAGGGAAAGAAACTGCCCAGGTTCTTGCACAATCCCGACCAGCCGGTGGACTGCGCCAGCCCTTGTATCAGCATGCAGGTAGCAAAAATCGGTAACGTTGCGAAGTTGCCCATCACCAGCGCCGCACCCGCGGAAATCAGCAACCCGCCCAGCACCACCACCCGCGGACCGAAGCGGTCGGCCAGGATGCCCCAGGTGAACTGCCCCACGGCGTAAGCCGTCAGGTAGATGGCATCGAGGTTGGCCATGGCCATTTTGTCGAGCATGAAGGTCGGGTCTTCGGCGATGCCGAGTTTGGCCACCGAGAAGGCTTTGCGGGTGAAGTAGAAAGCGGCGTAAGCGAGCCAGGTGATCGCGAAGATCTGCACGCGCCAACGCTTGATGGTGCCGATGTGCTTGTTCATTGTGGTTCTGACCTCAGGGTGTGAGTGTGCCGGCAGAATTGGAAGCAAACGCCTGTTTTTTTATTGTTGAGCACTGCGATATCGCCCTGTCCCTACGGCGGATACCGGTCAGATGAGTCCTGTTTTGCACGCCCAGGCTCATGGCACCCGCTGCGGTTCGACTGACCGGTCAACGGGGCTGAGAGTGATAAAAACAATTACTGTTTAATAAGTGAAATCGATTTATCGTATTTCCAAAATAAGCTTTGCTTGTTACTGGAGATATCGATGTCGGTTTCCCACGCCCAACTCAAAGCGTTCCATGCCGTTGCGGTACATGGAAGCTTTACCAAAGCCGCCGAGCGGCTATTTCTGACGCAGCCGGCGATTTCCGACCAAGTGCGCAAACTTGAAGAGCGCTACGGTGTTTTGCTGTTTCACCGCAACAAACGTTCGGTACGCCTGACCGATCTGGGCGAACGCCTGCTGAGCGTTACCCAGCGGCTTTTTGTGATTGAGGCCGAAGCCCAGGAACTGCTGCAGGATTCCCAGGCCCTGCAGACCGGCAGCCTGATTCTGGCGGTGGATGCGCCGGTGCACGTGCTGCCGCAGATTGCCCGATTCTGCGAACGCTACCCGGGGATCAGCGTGAAGATCGAAACCGGCAACACCGATGAGTCGCTGTTCCGACTGTTCAACTATCAGGCCGACCTGGCGTTGCTGGGCCGTGACGTCAGTGACGAACGCCTGATCTCCCTGCCCCTGCGCAATGACCCGATGGTGGCGTTCGTGTCGCGCAATCATCCGTGGGCCGACCGTGAATCCATCACCCTCGCCGACCTCGATGACACACCGCTGGTACTGCGGGAAATCGGTTCGGTGACGCGCCAGACCCTGGAGGAGGAAATGGCCGGCGCCGGGCTCCGCATTCGTCCGGCGATCCAGGTTGAAGGCCGGGAAGCCGCTCGTGAAGCGGTAGTGGTCGGAATTGGCATCGGCGTGGTGTCGGCGGCCGAGTTCGGCGCCGACTCACGGGTGTGCGCCTTGCCGATTACCGATTGCAAACGCCGCCTGACTGAAACGCTGGTGTGCTTGCGCGAGCAGAGTTCGCGGCGCATCGTGGCGACGTTTCTTGAGATGGTTCGCGAGAGTCTTGCGTAGGCAGGGCCGGCCTCTTCGCGAGCAAGCCCGCTCCCACATTTGACCGAGCTCTTACTGGAGGAATGCGATCATCTGTGGGAGCGGGCTTGCTCGCGAATGCAGGCGACTCGGTCTACCTGACGGGCGCCAACCCCAAAAAAGCCTGAATCAACCGCAAATCCCGCCGCCGCTCCATGCACCCGATCATGTGCCGGTTCACCAACCCCTCGCCAATGATCGGAACCGCCGCCACGCGCGGGTCGTGGCTGACTTCCACCGACGACACCACCCCTACCCCCAGTTCGGCGGCCACCGCCTCGGTCACCGCTTCGCGGCTGTCCAGTTCCAGCAGCACCCGCGGATTGACCCTGGCCTGGGCGCAAGCCTCATCGAAGGTGCGCCGGGTAATCGAACTCGGTTCACGCAGCACCATGATCACCTGATCCAGCTCCTTGAGCTGCACGCCTTTGGTCTTCTGCGCCCAAGGGTGCCCATCGGGCACCAGCGCACAAATCCGTGATTCGTTCAGTGCCTGCAGATGCAAGCCCTTGCGCGGCTCGACTTCGGTCAGCACCGCGACGTCGGCATGTTCGGACAGCAGCGCCGCCAGGGTTTCCTGGGCGTTGCCCAGGCGCAGGTTCACCGTGATCCCCGGATAGCGCGCGCGCAGGCTGGCAAGCATCGGCATGACCATGTGCGGACCGTCCGCCGCCACCTCCAGGCGCCCGGTCAGCAATTGCCGGTTGGCTTCGAGCATCACCTGCGCCTCTTCGGCCAGGCCGAACATCGCCCGGGTGATCGCCGCCAGCTTGGTCCCCTCCTCCGTCAGTTCCACACGTCGGGCGGTGCGGCGCAGCAGGGTGATCTGGTAGTGCTCTTCCAGCGCCTTGATATGCCCGGTGACCGCCGGCTGGCTGATGAACAGCCGCGCCGCCGCCCGGGTAAAACTGCCTTCCCGGGCCACGGCATCGAAGGCGCGGAGCTGAAACAGATTCATGAATAACCCTCACTGATGGCTGGCATAACAACAAACAATTTGATTGATAGCACGGCAAATTGCAATTTAAGCCCCGTAGCTTCATCCCATCGAATGCGAGGACACGAACATGAGTGCTGCCGAACCCATCCTGCTCACCCCCGGCCCGTTGACCACTTCGGCCCGCACCCGTCAGGCGATGATGATCGACTGGGGTTCATGGGATGACCGCTTCAATCAACTGACCGCCAGCCTCTGCGAGCAATTGCTGGCGATCGTCAACGGCGCCGCGACCCACCACTGTGTGCCCTTGCAAGGCAGTGGCACCTTCGCCGTCGAGGCCGCGATCGGCACCCTGGTGCCTCGCGATGGCAAGGTTCTGGTACTGATCAACGGCGCCTACGGCAAACGCCTGGCGAAAATCTGCGAAGTGCTGGGCCGTTCCTTCAGCACCTTCGAAACCGCCGAAGACGAACCGACCACCGCCGCCGACGTCGACCGCCTGCTGCGTGCCGACAACGGCATCACCCACGTCGCCCTGATTCACTGCGAAACCAGCACCGGCATCCTCAATCCGCTGCCGGAGATCGCTCAGGTCGTCGCCGGACACGGCAAGCGCCTGATCATCGACGCCATGAGCTCCTTCGGTGCCCTGCCGGTGGACGCGCAACAAGTGCCGTTCGACGCCCTGATCGCCGCCTCGGGCAAATGCCTGGAAGGCGTGCCTGGCATGGGCTTCGTCTTCGCTCGCAAAGAATCCCTGGCCAGCGCCGCCGGCAACTCGCATTCGCTGGCGATGGACCTGCAGGACCAGCACGCCTACATGGCCAAGACCGGCCAGTGGCGCTTCACCCCGCCGACCCACGTGGTCGCGGCGCTGCACGAAGCCCTGCTGCAATACAACGAAGAAGGCGGCTTGCCGGCCCGGCACGAACGCTACGCCGCCAACTGCCAGGCACTCATGGAAGAGATGGGCAACCTGGGGTTGCGCAGCTTCCTGCCGGCGGCCATTCAGGCGCCCATCATCGCCACCTTCCACGCCCCGAAAGATCCGCGCTACCAGTTCAAGGAATTCTACGAGCGGGTCAAGGCCAAGGGTTACATCCTCTACCCCGGCAAACTGACCCAGGTCGAAACCTTCCGCGTCGGCTGCATCGGACATGTGCAACCGGCGGAGATGCGCGAAGCCGTGGCCGCGATTGGCGAGGTGTTGCGCGAGATGGAAGTGCTGGAGATCTGATTCACCCCGATCCCCTGTGGGAGCGAGCCTGCTCGCGAATGCAGTCTGACATTCAACATAAATGTCGGCAGATATACCGCCTTCGCGAGCAGGCTCCCCACAAAGAACAGTTTTCCTAAAGAGCCAGTTATTACAGGATTCAGATCACCATGAACTACTCCAACCCAAGCAAACTCCAGGCCGCCATCCTCGACTGGGCCGGCACCGTGGTCGACTTCGGCTCCTTCGCCCCGACGCAGATTTTCGTCGAGGCGTTCGCCGAGTTCGACGTCCAGGTGTCCATCGAAGAAGCCCGTGGCCCGATGGGCATGGGCAAGTGGGACCACATCCGCACCCTGTGCGATCTGCCGGAAGTTGCCGAGCGTTATCGCAAAGTCTTCGGCCGCACGCCGACCGACGACGACGTCACCGCGATCTACCAGCGTTTCATGCCGCTGCAGATCGAGAAAATCGCCGAACACTCGGCGCTGATTCCGGGCGCTCTGGAGACCATCGCCAACCTGCGCGAGCAAGGGATCAAGATCGGCTCCTGCTCCGGTTATCCGAAACAGGTCATGGACAAGGTGGTCGAACTGGCTGCCACCAACGGCTATGTGGCCGATCACGTGGTGGCCACCGACGAAGTCCCGAATGGCCGCCCATGGCCGGCCCAGGCGCTGGCCAACGTCATCGCCCTGGGCATCGACGATGTCGCCGCGTGCGTGAAGATCGATGACACCGTGCCGGGCATTCTCGAAGGTCGCCGCGCCGGCATGTGGACAGTGGCGCTGATCTGCTCGGGCAACGCCCTGGGCCTGGATTACGAAGGTTATCGCGCGCTGGGCAGCGACCAACTGGACAGCGAGCGCAAGCGCATCCATGCAATGTTCGAAGATTCGCGCCCGCACTACATGATCGACACCATCACCGACCTGCCGCAGGTGATCGCCGACATCAACAAGCGCCTGGCCAACGGCGAAATGCCGCAATCAAGCTAAAAACCGCACCGCCCTTGCAGGAGCTGCCGCAGGCTGCGATCTTTTGATTTTCGGCGTCATTGGGGACCTGAAGATCAAAAGATCGCAGCCTGCGGCAGCTCCTACAGGGGCCGATGCGTTTTTGCCGTCAATTACCTGATCCAGAGCATCCAGCGATCAATCACCTCAGGCAAACCCGGTGAAACAGGATTACAGTTAAGGCACACCGTCGGACAAGAGCGGTGGCTTTAAACCGGACCTCTGAGGAACACCGAATGCCGTGGAAAAACTCTGCCTCGCGCTACAGCACCGTATCGATCACGCTGCATTGGGTGATGCTGGTCCTGCTGGCGCTGGTTTATGCCTGTATCGAGTTTCGCGGGCTCTTTCCCAAGGGCAGTGGCGGGCGCACGCTGATCGTCGAATCACACTTCATGCTCGGCCTGACCGTATTCGTCCTGGTCTGGCTGCGATTGTTCGCACGCAGTCTCGGCCCGGCGCCGCAGGTCTTCCCCGCCTCGCCGCCGTGGCAAACGACGCTGGCCAGGCTGATGCACTGGGCGCTGTACATTTTCATGATCGTCACGCCGATTCTCGGCTGGCTGGTCACCAGCGCCAAAGGCAACCAGGTGATGTTCTACGGTTTCGACCTGCCGATGCCAATAGCCGAAAACAAGGAGCTGGGCAAACAACTCCAGGACTGGCACGAGCTCGGCGGCACTATCGGTTATTGGCTGATCGGCCTGCATGCCGTGGCTGCGCTGTATCACCACTATGTGGTGGGCGATAACACCTTGCTGCGGATGATGCCCAAAGGCGGAACCCGCGATAGCTGAACTTGACGGCAACCCAAAATGTGGGAGCGAGCTTGCTCGCGATGGCGGTGTGTCAGTCGACAAATGTGCCGAATGCAATGCCCTCATCGCGAGCAAGCTCGCTCCCACATTGATTTGCGGTGCGTTTCAGGCTTGTGAATCAAACCCTCGCCGCCCCTGCAAGCCGCCAGTGTGGATGAAGATCAGTCGCGTGCCTTGGGCGAACCGGCCCGCTTCGACTTGTTGCTTGAGTGCCAGCAGTGCCTTGCCGGTGTACAGCGGCTCCAGTGGAAGATTTCCCGCCTGCTCTGTCTGTTCGATAAAGTCGAGTAACAGTGGGTCAATCTTGGCAAACCCGCCACGACTCGCATCGACTAACTCATACACGGCATCAACCACCCCCGCCTCCTGCACGATCCGCTCGACCTGCTGCGCCACCCCATGATCGTCAGGCACCGCCAGGGCACCGTACACCGGGTGATCCCCCGCTTCGGCGAGTACCAGGCCTGCCAGCGTCGTGCCGGTTCCGCAGGCCAGCCACCAGCCGTCGTAGTCGTTCCAGCCTAACCCAGTCAGTTGCGCACAAACCTGCGCCCGCAACTGCATGCACCCTCGTGCGCCGGGTAATCCGCCTCCACCTTCAGGCACCGGATGCAATGTCGGATACTGCGTTTGCCATGGCTGCCAAAAACCGGCCTCGTGTCGCGCCCGATAGCCGCCGTAACCCAGCCAGTGCAACTGCATGCCAAATGCCTGCAAATCCCTCACGGTCGGCGTTTCCTGAGGATGCCCGCGCAACAGGCCGACAGTGGCAAAGCCGAAACGCCTGCCCGCCGCCGCCAGGGCGTGGAGGTGATTGGAATGCGCGCCACCGAGACTGATGATGCCTTCGCCCCCCGCGCGGTCGGCGGTCTTCAGGTGTTCGATGAGCTTGAACCATTTGTTGCCGCTGATCAGCGGATCGATCTGGTCCAGACGCAGGATGGCGACTTCGATGCCTGCATCTGTGAGCCAGTCGAGGTGGAGCGGTTCGAGGGGAGCCTGGGGTAGCCAGGTGTCTGGAGGAAGAAGCATCGATGCCGGCTCTGGATGAAGAGCCGGCATGTTATCAGCTGACTTGTGGTGAGGGGCTTGCCACAAGGTTTGGGAGCAGCCTGATTACGTGGGTTACAACTGCGCCGCCAACCGCGAACCCTGATTGATCGCCCGCTTGGCATCCAGCTCTGCCGCGACGTCCGCGCCACCGATCAGGTGCACGCTCTGCCCCGCCGCCGCCAGGCTTTCATGCAACTCGCGCAGCGGGTCCTGCCCGGCGCAAATCACGATGTTGTCCACTGGCAGCACCTGCGGCTCGCCGGTTTCGCCGATGCGGATATGCAGGCCTTCGTCGTCGATCTTCAGGTATTCAACGCTGTTGAGCATCTGCACCTGCTTGTTCTTCAGACCCGTGCGATGGATCCAGCCGGTGGTCTTGCCCAGGCCGTCGCCAACCTTGGACTTCTTGCGTTGCAGCAGGAACACCTCGCGGGCCGGCGCATGAGGTGCGGCCTTGATACCGGCAACACCACCGCGTGCTTCAAGGTGCGTATCGATGCCCCACTCCTTCCAGAACGCGGCGCGATCCTGACTGGTGGCGACACCTTCATGAACGAGGAACTCGGACACATCGAAACCAATACCACCGGCACCGATCACCGCGACACGCTTGCCGACCGGTTTGCGCTCCAGGATCACATCCAGGTAGCTCAGCACCTTGGCGTTTTCCACGCCAGGAATCGCCGGCACGCGCGGCGCAATGCCGGTGGCCAGGATGATCTCGTCGTAGCCGCCTTCGACCAGCTGTGCCACGTCGACGCGGGTGTTCAGGCACACCTCGACGTTGGTGGTCTGCAGCTTGCGGTTGAAGTAGCGAATAGTCTCAAAGAACTCTTCCTTGCCCGGAACGCGCTTGGCGATGTTGAACTGACCGCCGATTTCGCTGGCCGAATCGAACAGCGTCACCTGATGGCCACGCTCGGCCGCCACGGTCGCGGCGGACAAACCGGCAGGGCCGGCACCGACCACGGCGATTTTCTTCAGTTGCTGCACAGGCAGGTAATTGAGTTCGGTTTCGTGGCAGGCACGCGGGTTCACAAGGCAACTGGTCAGCTTGCCGCCAAAGGTGTGATCGAGGCAGGCCTGGTTGCAGCCGATGCAGGTGTTGATTTCATCGGCGCGACCTTCAGCGGCCTTGTTGACGAAATCCGGGTCGGCGAGGAATGGCCTCGCCATGGACACCATGTCGGCATCGCCCTCGGCCAGGATCTGCTCGGCGACTTCTGGCGTGTTGATGCGATTGGTGGTGATCAGCGGAATATTCACCGAACCCCGCAGCTTGGCCGTGACCTTGCTGAACGCCGCACGCGGCACTTTGGTGGCGATGGTCGGAATCCGCGCTTCGTGCCAGCCGATACCGGTGTTGATGATGGTCGCGCCGGCCTGCTCGATGGCCTTGGCCAGTTGAACGATCTCTTCCCAAGTGCTGCCGCCTTCGACCAGGTCGAGCATCGACAGACGGAAAATGATGATGAAGTTCGGGCCGACCGCTTCACGCACGCGGCGAACGATTTCCACCGGCAGGCGCATGCGGTTTTCATAGCTGCCACCCCAGCGGTCGGTACGGTGGTTGGTGTGGGCGGCTAGGAACTGGTTAATGAAATAACCTTCGGAGCCCATGATTTCCACACCGTCGTACTCGGCGGTTTGTGCCAGTACCGAGCAGGTGACGAAATCGCTGATCTGTTTCTCGATGCCCTCCTCGTCCAGTTCCTTGGGCTTGAACGGATTAATCGGCGCTTGAATGGCGCTGGGTGCAACCTGTTTCGGGCTGTAGGCATAACGTCCGGCGTGGAGGATCTGCATGCAGATCTTGCCGCCCGCGTCATGAACGGCACGGGTGACGATACGGTGCTTGAGCGCCTCTTCTTCAGTCGTCAGCTTGGCCGCACCGGAATACACGCCACCTTCGTCGTTCGGGCCGATGCCGCCGGTGACCATCAGGCCGACACCGCCACGGGCACGTTCGGCAAAGTACGCCGCCATGCGTTCGAAACCACCCGGTTTCTCTTCAAGGCCCGTGTGCATCGAGCCCATCAGGGTGCGATTGCGCAGCGTGGTGAAACCCAGGTCCAGCGGAGCCAACAGGTGCGGGTATTGAGCGGCGGTCATCGGTAACTCCACATCGATCGATCACGGAAAGTGCAGGAGCTCTGTGGCCCCCGTCAGTCATGTTCGACAGACTAAGAGTCGCGACGCGGCCGCTCAATGACCGTAACTGACAACTTAATGATCGAAATGTGCAGCAACAGGGAGTGACTGTGAAATAGCTGCTACACCCGCGGATGCCCAACAAGCGCGAAAATGCGCAAATGTTTTCGTCGCAGCAAAGCGTGTCAGGCCACTTCAGGAGCCTGTTCCGGTTCCGGAAAAATATGACCGCCTTCCATGGCCCATGAAGCGGGAATGTCGACCACGGCCACGACCACTGCATTCGCATCGGCCCCGGTGACGGCCATGTAAACGTCGGTGATTGCGCGCAGGATGGCGTGGCGCGTCGCCTGTGATCGTCCTGCACGTATCTGGCCGCGAATTATCGCGGGGGTCGCGACTTGGCCGGCGGTGAATGCGCTTCCCGCTTCAAGCTCCTTGAACAGCACGTGCACATAACTGGCCGGCGCGCCCGTCTCCTGGGTGTGAATGGAGGTGATGGACTCGGCCAGCGATTGGCGTTGACGCTCGCTGAGCGTTCCCTTGACGGTCTGGCATTCATAGAGGGGCATGGAAAACTCCTTTGAAGACGTTATGGAACAGTCAGGTACACAGGGCTTCAGCCCTTCAACTGGATGATCAGTTCGATCAGCTTGTTGGGCTTGAGCGGTCCCTTGTCGTAGGGCGGCAGCATCATCCTGGTGGCGGCGAAGAAGCCCTGACGATAGACAGGGCGCATTTTGGAAAAGGTCTGAAAGCCTTCGTAACCGTGGTAATGGCCCATGCCGCTGGCGCCGACACCGCCGAAGGGCATGTCGTGCTGAGCTACGTGCAGCAGCGCGGTGTTGATGCATACGCCGCCCGACATGATGTGGGTCACGTAGTAGTCCTGCAGGGCGCGGTCCCTGGTGAAGGGATACAGCGCCAGTGGCCTGTCGTGCTGGTTGACATAACCGGCCACTTCTTCGCGAGTGGTGTAGGTCTTGACCGGCAGCAGCGGGCCGAAGATCTCGCGCTGCATGATGACCATGTCGTCGCTGACGTCGAACACCAGGGTCAGCGGGAATTTGCGCAGGCTCTTGTCCGGCGTCTGGTCGGGGAAGAGATTGACCACGCGCGCGCCCTTGGCCACAGCGTCATCCAGCGTGGCCTGCATGCGGTCATAGGCGCGCTGGTCGATCATGGACGTGTAGTCGGTATGATTGATGTCGGGGTAGCGCTCGGCTATTACCCGCTGGGCTTCGCGTTCGAAGTCCGCCTCGGAGCCGGCGGGAATGAAGACATAGTCGACGTTGGTGCAGATCTGGCCTGCATTGAAGGCCTTGCTCCACATGATGCGATCGACGGCCAGGGTCATCGGGAAATCCGGCGCGACCACGGCGGGTGATTTTCCGCCCAACTCCAGTGTCACCGGGGTCAGGTTGCGCGCAGCATTCGCCATCACGGCGCGGCCGGTCTGACCCGAACCCGTGAAGAAGAGATGGTCGAAGGAGATCGAGGAAAAAGCCGGGCCCACCGAGCCATTGGCGCTGCTGTCTTCGAAGAACTGAAGCTGTTGCGGCGGGAAATACTTCGGTGAGATGGACATCAGAAGACGCGTCAGATTGTTCGAGTTTTCCGACATCTTGACCATCGCCCGGTTGCCGGCGGCGAAGATGGCGGTGAGTGGCCCGAACGACAGCAGCAGCGGAAAGTTCCAGGGTACGATCACGCCGACCACGCCCAGCGGCTGGGGAATGACACGGTTGCTGGAGGTGGGGTAGACCATCAGATCGATGTGGCGCTTCTGCGGCTTCATCCACTTCTTCAAGTGCTTGATGGTGGACTTGATATCTCCCAGCACGACGAAAAACTCGGCGAACAGCGTCTCGAAGGTGGAACGGTTGCCGTAGTCCTGATTGATCGCTTCAATCAGTGCCTGGCGGTTGCCTTTCAGCATCTGCGCCAACTTCTTGAGGTCTTCCACGCGCTGGGCATGGCTGCGCTCGGGCGTGGCAAGGTAGGCGGCGCGTTGGTGCTCGAAGCAGGATTGCATGGCGGGGGGAACGATGGGCTGGGCAATATTCAGGGCACTCATGCCGAGGTCCTTGTGTAGTGATTGAAAGGCGGCAAATGGGTTTGGCTACGCTTGTCGCGCAGCCGCCCCCCCTTCTATTGCAAAGGATTCAATGCCTCAGGTGTGGCGCTCACGCGTCCTTGAAGTTCGGCGCTCGTTTTTCCAGGAAGGCTGCAGCGCCTTCCTTGAAGTCTTCTGCGCCGGTCAACCGGGCGACTTCACTTAGCAGTGTTGCAAGCGCCGCCTCGGGGCCTTTTTCACGGGCCAGGCGCACCGACGCAAGCGCTGCCTTAACCCCGGACGGTGAGTTCTGCGCAATCAGCCGTGCGCATTCGAAAGCGCGCGTCATCAGCTGGCTCTGCGGGACGACTTCTTGCACCAGCCCCATCCGGCAAGCGGACTGAGCATCGAACTCTTGCGCCGTGAGGATGTAGCGAAGCGCGTTACCGAGACCGATTTTTGCCGGCAAGAACACGGTGGCCCCCCCGAACGGGAACAACCCGACTGCCACCTCGCGTTGAATGAACGTGACATCTTGCGCGGCGATAACAATGTCCGCTGCTGCCGCCAGCTCCACCCCCAGGTTCATGCACTTGCCATGAACGGCGAGGACCACCGGTTTGCTCCGGCGGCGAACGGTCGGGTCGATTTCGAGCATATCCACCAGCGATGGATCGCCGATACGCAACTCTCCCCGCGCGGCGAGAGGCGCAGAGCTGACGATGTCCATGCCCGAGGTAAAGAGCAAGCCATTGGCATGCAACACCGCACAACGCAGGCCTGGATCGTCTTCGTAGATCGCCATTGCCTTGGCCAGGCCGATGAACATGTCGCGGTCGAAGGCATTCATCTTGCGCGGACGGTCCAGGCAGATCGACAGCACATTACCGTGGCGTGTGATGACCACCCGATCCTCGAGGCGGTCGCCGGACACGGCATGGGTTTCGCGTTTTTCGCGCTCGCGCAGTACCAGGATCCGCCGCAGGATTTTCCCTGCAGGTGTTTTTGGAATGGCGTCGATGAATTCGATGTCGCGCAGCTTTTTATAGGGGGTAACACGCTGTGCGACGAAGTCGATCAGTTCGGCTTCTGTCACAGGTGAGCGCAGCACAACGAAGGCTTTGGGCACCTCACCGGATTCGGTGTCAGGGCTGGGCACGACGCCGGCATCGGCCACCGCCGGGTGCATCAACAACACACTTTCGAGTTCGACCGGGCTGATCTGGAAGCCTTTGAACTTGATGAACTCTTTGGCGCGGTCGATGATTCGCAGATTGCCGTGCTCATCGATCCGGCCTACATCTCCGGTTCGCAGCCAGCCCTGCGCATCGATCGTTTCGGCGGTTGCCGCCGGATTATTGAAGTAGCCGAGCATCACGTTGGGACCGCGTATCAGCAGCTCGCCATCCGCACCTGGCGCCACGTCCTGGTTGCCGCCGATTTCCACGACCCGCACCTCAATGCCGTGCATCACCCGGCCGACCGAACCTTCGGCCTCTTTCGGCATGCCTGGCTCGGAAACAGCGCCGGTGGTGGTGGATTCGGTAAGGCCCCAGCCGTTGAGCACCGGTACTTTCAATCGATCGGCGGCGCTCTTCAGCAGCTCGGCACTGATGGGCGAGGCACCGGAGATGGCCAGGCGCAGGCTCGACAGGTCGAAGTGATCGACCAAAGGATGCTTGGCAAACTGCAAGACAACCGGAGCAACGACCGGAGCGACAGTGATTTTGTAGTCCTGAATCACGCGCAAAGTCACTTCCAGGTCGAGCGCGGGCAGCACAATCAAGCGCGCGCCCTGAGAAAGCGCCGAGCCTATGAAGCTGGTTTGTCCATAGATATGGAAGAACGGCAGCGCCGCCAGGATGGTGTCGGACCTGCGGAAAACCTGGGCGGCGGTCACCTGCTCGGTCGCCGCAACGTAGTTGCGATTGCTGAGCATCACCGCCTTGGGGAAGCCGCTGGTGCCACTGGAGAACATCAGGGCCAACAGGTCTTTTTGCAGATCACGGCAGCGCTCTTCGGCCAGAGGCTTGCCCTCCAGCAACGAGGAAAACGGCGTGAGGCCCGCGGACTCACCCAGCACGAAAATGTCTTTCAACGGCAACGTGATCAAGGTGTCGCGCAGCCTTTCGAAGACTTGCGGGGTGACGATCACACGCGTGGCCCCCACCAGCTTGAGGAGTTCTCGCACGTCCTCCGGCGAGGACATGGGATTGAGTGTGGAGTACACGCCGCCGGCGAAGGCTATACCGTACAGAGCCACCGGGAACCAAATGCTGTTCGGCGCGATGATGGCGGTGACCTCCCCAGGCTCCAGACCGCGCTCTATCAGGCTGGCGGCAAGCACACGCACATGCCGGGACAGTTCGGCATAGGTGAGCTGTTCACCGCTCAGCCCGTCGATCAACGCCGGGTTGTCTGCGTAGCGTTGGATTCGCTCCAGAAATAGCCCGGCGAAGGAACCGACAGGTACTTCCAAAGGCCTTTGCGACAGAAATGAATTCATGTATTTACCCCGCTCGTGGTATTGGTCATCGCGTGTTCCGAGGCACGTTGGTGCGCCTGACGGGTCATCGACTCGTGAACCACAGTACGAGCGGGGTCGTGAGCTCGACAAACGACATTGGTTTTACTTGGATGACAAAATGTCACGTGAAAAGAAGATCCTCATCCCTGCGGAAAGCGTGCGACAGCTGCCCGCGCTCAATGCTTTTGAAGCCGCTGCGCGGCTGGGCTCCTTTCAAGAGGCCGCGACGTTCCTGCACCTGACGCCTTCGGCAATCAGTCACCAGGTTCGAAGGCTGGAAGGCGTATTGGGTGTGGCGCTTTTTGTTCGACGCAATCGGCAAATCGAATTGACCGAAAGCGGTCGCAAGCTGCAGCTGCACGTCAGCCGGGGGCTGGCCGAGATCTCTATCGGGCTTCAGGCGGTCAAACAAGCCAGTGACACCAGCCCTTTACGCATCAGCGTGGCGCCCAGTTTCGCGGCTACCTATCTGAGTGCGGGCATGGCGCAGTTCGAACGTGAGAACCCGGACATCACCGTGCATATGGAGTTTTCATCCAGGGTGGCCGATCTGGAAGCCCGCGAGCTGGACATCGCCATTCGCCATACCACGCAAACCCGATTCAACGTGTTTTCCGAAAAACTGGCGGATGTATCCGGTGCGCCTGTCTGTGCACCGCAAATAGCGGCAAGACTCGTTGCCGGGGAACGTATCGAGAGTATCCCTCGCATTGCGCTAGCCCAAGCGCCTGGGGTCTGGACGCTTTGGAATCAAGCCGCCGGACGCTTGGATATCCCGCCGCAGCGTGAGCTGCTTTTTGAAAATCTGAGTGATGGCCTGCAGGCGGCCATTGACGGTCACGGATTGATGATGGCTCCGCTGGGGCTTATCGAAAAGCACCTGAAGAATGGCCAATTGGTCCTGCCTTTCAAGGAGAGGCTGGAGCGAGTGTCTGCCTACCGCCTGCTGTGTCTCAATGGCAATGAGATGTCTCCCAAAGTCTTGCGGCTGCGGCGCTGGTTAAAGGCTGTGATTCGCAAAAGCGGCCATTTCGGCGACGGTCTCGATGTCGCCAGCCATCAGGTCCCGCGCGAGGATCGATAACCGTTCATTCGAACAACTGACGGCGCCTGGCTCCCGGCGACATGGAAAACCAGCGCTGGCAAGCGCGATTGAACACGCTCTGTTCGCTATAGCCGAGCAGACCGGCAACCTGGGACATCGGCATGTGCCGCTCCGCCAGATAGTGATCGGCACGGTCACGCCGCAGGCTCTCGACTATTTCATCGAAGCTTCTCCCCTGCTCGGCCAGCCTTCGCTGCAACATACGCACGTGCATGCCCAGTTGCTCGGCAATCAATGGCAAACGGCAACGCTGTATCGGCATCATGCGCAAGACCAGGCGCTCGACCTGGCTGACAACATCCGACGTCGCTTGCAAGTCGAACTGCTGGAAATACTGCTCCAGTGCGCGATGCAGGTAGGGGGCTTGCTGTTCAATCCGCTGATTGAGTTGTTCGTCACGAAGTACCAGGGCGTTGCAGGATTGGCCGGTGCACACCGCGGTTTTGAAATAGCGTCGGTACCGTGCCTGAGCCGCTGGGTGATTGGCGGAAAACAGAACCGCCTGGGCAACGAAGTTGTCGCCATACAGCAGCTTCATGCCGTTATGCGCCACCCCCATTGCCAGCTCCACCATTTGCCGTCGCGGGGTCGGTCCGGACAGGCGGATGTCGATCAACAGGCGCGGCGCGTGGTTCTCGCTGAGGTCCAGATCAAGCTGGATGCCCGGGCTGTGGTAGCCGATAAAACGGATGATTTGCTCCAACGCCTCCCCCGCCGTTGCGCACGTTCGAGCGATGACCGCAATCGGCCCCAGGACGTGCAAGTCCTGGTACTCGGCCATGCGCAGGCCAAAGTCAGGGCAATCGAGCTCTCGTGCGGCAAACTCCAGCAGCCCGACCAGAGAACGCAACGGAACCCGTGCCTCCTCGTCCATCAGCACGTCCGGATGGATGCGGAAGCGCTCGAGCATAAGGTCGGCTTGCCCGCCAAGCTGGCTTGCCACCTCACGGAATCCGGTAAACGAGCTTGTTCTGATCAATGTAGTCATGTCGTCAAAGATCAAATAATTGGCATGAGAGGTCAATTATTTTCTAACGCCTTCAGCCAACAATCGGTCCCAGGTACCTTTGTTGCTTCCTGGTGAAGCAGCCCCTGTTCGCTCGCTCGGGATCATTGTGTGATGGAATTCGACTACGTAATCATTGGTGCCGGTTCAGCCGGTTGTGTCCTGGCCAACCGCTTGAGTGCAAATCCCGATATCACGGTATGTTTGCTGGAGGCCGGTCCGGAAGACCGCTCGCCATTGATCCATGCCCCGGTGGGCGTCGCGGCGATCCTGCCGAGCCGACACGTCAACTGGGCATTTCACACCGTACCGCAGCCCGGCTTGAACGGACGTCGCGGCTACCAGCCACGCGGCAAGGTACTGGGCGGAAGCAGCTCGATCAACGGCATGGTGTACATCCGTGGCCACCACAGTGACTTCGACGATTGGCAGGCGCTGGGCAACCCCGGCTGGTCGTTCGCCGATGTACTGCCGTACTTTCGCAAGAGTGAGATGAGCCACCGCGGCGCATGCGACTATCACGGGGCGCAAGGCGAACTCTATGTCGGCAGGAACCCGATGCATCCCGTCACACAAGCTTTCATCGAGGCGGGGCAGATGGCCGGACACCGCCACAATCCCGACTTCAATGGCATCGACCAGGAAGGCGTTGGCCAGTTCGATGTAACGATCCGCAACGGCCGGCGCTGGAGCACGGCCACCGCGTTCCTCAAACCGGTTCGACACCTGCGCAAGAACCTCACGGTGCTGACTTCGGCTGCGGCCGAACGCATTGTGCTCGAAGGCAAAAAAGCCGTCGGTGTCGAGCTGCGTCTCAAGGGCAATCGCCAGACCATCAAAGCACGCCGGGAAGTCCTGCTCAGTGCCGGTTGTTTCGGCAGCCCACAATTGCTGATGCTTTCGGGGATTGGCCCGCAAGAGGAACTCAAACCACAAGGCATCACGGTGCAGCACGAACTGCCAGGTGTCGGGCAAAACCTGCAGGACCATCCGGATGTCGTGCTCAGCTACAGAAGCCAGGATACGTCATTGATGGGTGTCTCACTGCGCGGCAGTGTGAAGATGGGCAAGGCCTTGATCGACTATGCCCGTCATCGGCGCGGCCCTTTTGTGAGCAACTTCGCCGAAGGTGGCGGCTTCCTGAAAACCGATGCCAAGCTTGCACGCCCGGATATCCAGCTGCATTCGGTGATCGCGATGATCGACGACCACAACCGCAAACTGCACTGGGGTCACGGCTTCAGTTGCCACGTCTGCGTGTTACGGCCCAAGAGCATCGGCAGCGTCGGTTTGCAATCAAACGATCCGAGCGCCCCACCGCGCATCGACCCGAACATTCTCGGGCATGACGACGATGTCGAGACCCTGCTCACGGGTTACCGCATGACCCGCAACATCATTCAACAAGCACCGATGGCGCGTTATGGCTTGAAGGATATGTTCAGCGCGGGTTTGTACGGCGATGAACAGCTGATCGAACTGTTGCGCCAGCGTACCGACACCATTTATCACCCGGTCGGTACCTGCAAGATGGGCAACGACGAGCATGCGGTGGTGGACAGCCAGTTGCGCGTGCATGGCATCGAGGGGCTGCGGGTGGTGGATGCCTCGATCATGCCGACGCTGGTGGGCGGCAACACCAACGCCGCTTCAATCATGATCGCCGAACGCGCGGCGGACTGGGTGTCCGCGACTGGGTGATCCTGCTGTCGAGTCGACCTTCGGCGTTGCTGTCGGAGGTCAGCGGTTTCGCTACACAGGTTCCGAACTGCGCGGCAGTGGTTTGAGGTGATTTGTTCCTGATCAGCTAAGGTAACTGGGTCAACCACCCGTTTGGGCAGATCATCCATGAACGCCTACTTCACCCTGTTCTTCGGTATGTTCACAACCCTCCTGGCAATCATCAATCCACTGGAGGCCATTCCGGTTTTCCTGGGGCTGGTACAAGGCAAGGATGCCGCCGATCAGCGTCGAGTGGCGCGCAAGGCCTGCCTTTATGCGCTGCTGTTGATGTTTTTCTTTTTGATTTTCGGCAACCTGCTGCTGCGTTTGTTTGAAGTTCCGCTGAGTATGATTCGGGTGGTCGGCGGGGTGATCCTGATGCGGATCGGCTTCGAGCTTTTTGCGCCCTCGCCCGACAGCAGCCTGATTCCAAGCGGTGGCAAAGGCGAAGAGGACGTATCTTTTATCCCCATGGCCATGCCGATCATGTTCGGCCCCGGCGCCATTGCCACGGTGATTGGCCTGACCAGCACCATCAAGGACTCCGACCGCGCCATACTGTCCTTCGCCGTCGTGGCGCTGGCGATCTGCGCCACCATGCTGGTCACTTACCTCTCCTTGGCCTACGCCAACAACATCCTCAAGAAGATTGGCCCGCAAGGCATCGATGCCGCGACCCGCATCGTTGGTTTCTTCGTTTCGGCGATGGGCGTGGGCCTGATCTTTCACGGGACGGTGGAGTTTCTGCAGTCCTATGGGGTACTGCTCAACGGTGTAGCGAAGTAGGACTGCAAAGCTCTCATGCAAAAAAACGGGCGCCTGTTTGGGGCGCCCGCACGGCTGATCAGTCACGGTGTCAATCGTGTCCGTTATGACCGTTCTGCTTCATGGCTTTGAGGATGCCGTCCAGATTGTAGGTTTCCGGCGCCTGCATGGGCGGGAAGTCCTTGTACGACATCAGTTCCTTCTCCCAGAGCAACTGTCCAATCGGCAGCATGTTCCAGTTGTAGATATAGGCGTTACCCGGTGAGCCCAAGGCACCGCCATAGCCCGTGATGGACTTCGCATCGGCACCGACCGTTGTTTCAAAAGGGTCGCGCTTGAGGTTGAGCAGTTGGGTCCAGTGGAAAGTGGTTGCGCCATACAGCCCGCCCGTCGCGGTATCCGGCACCATGGTGTAGTACATCTTCCAGTTCTTGTAGCGCACCGCCGAAGGTTGCGAGCCGGTGTAGTAGAAGAAGGTGTCGCGCGCCGACTTGTCGGACTTGCCGGTCAGGTAGTCCGTCTGATCCACGCCATCGAGCTTGGTCTTGACGATGCCGGGATAATTGCCCGCCATGATCTGCTCGTTCAGCTCATTGCCCTTCTTGCCGCCAGCGATACTGACCAGTGTCGGCACCCAGTCGAGCGAGGCAAAGATGTCGGTCAGGACCGTGCCTGGCTTGATCACCCCAGGCCAGCGGATGACCAGCGGCGCACGCATGCCACCTTCCCAGGTGGTCAGCTTGCCGCCCTTGAACGGGGTTGTACCGCCGTCGGGGAAGGTAATGGTTTCCGCGCCGTTGTCGGTGGTGAAGACGACAATGGTGTTGTCCAGTTGGCCCATGTCCTCGAGTTTCTTCAGGACATAACCGATGTTGTCGTCCAGTTGCTTCATGCCTGCTTCGTTGGTGCCCCAGTCTTTTCCGCCGGGCTCACCGACCATGGCGTCATACTTGGGTGGCAGCACCGTGGTGATGTGCATGCGTGCCGGGTTGTACCAGACGAAGAAGGGTTTACTGGTCTTCTTCGGATCGTTGCGGTCGAGGAAGTCGATGACCTTGGCGGAGATTTCTTCATCCACGGACTTCGAACGTTCCAGGGTCAGCGGCCCTTCGTCCTTGCACGTGGTGTTCTTCTGCGTACCGTCGCTGGAGACGCAGGACATGACCGGACGAGGTGGCGTCAGGCAGGTGCCTTCCCGCGGATCGATGGCGCCAGGCACATCCGGCAGCCCGTTGATCGGCGTGGCCTTACACGGTGGGGCGATGCCCTGCACCTGGGGCGTCTTGTTGATATCGACAAAGCTCACGCCCTGCATCGCATCGAGGTGATAGAGGTAACCCCAGAATTCCTGGAAGCCGTGGGATGTCGGCAGCGCTTCGAAGTTGTCGCCCAGGTGGTTCTTGCCGAACTCACCAGTGGTATAGCCCAGATCCAGCAAAAACTTGGACAGTGCAGGGGTGCCAGGGCGCAGCCATGACGGGCTGCCGGGCAATTGCGGTGGGATCATGCCGGTACGCAGCGGATGCATCCCGGTAAAGAAAGCGTTGCGCCCCGCCGTACAACTCTGCTCGGCGTAATAGGTCATGAATTTCGCGCCTTCCTGGGCGATGCGGTCGATATTCGGCGTTTCACCCACCGCCAGGCCCTGGTGATAGATGCTCGGCTGCATCCAGCCGATGTCATCGGCCATGATGAACAGGATGTTGGGTTTCTTGTCGGCCGCTTGAGTCACTGTCGGCAGGCTGGCGCCAATTGCCAGACTGCTCAACGCCAATCCCGTCAGTACAAGTTTTCGCAGTTTCATGAACTTGATCCTCGTCCAGTTGATTCACATAACTACCCGTCTCGGATACGTCGTGCTCTCATCTCTCAAGGCTCAAAAACTGCAACTGCCCCCTCCTTATACTGACGCTCAATCCGTCATTCGGTGTGGCACTTTAAATATTGAGCTTTGACCGCAATGGCTTGTGGCCCTTGTCACGTACATCCCAATCCGGCCTATACCATTAACAGAAGGTGAGTGTAGACCCGCATTTACAAAGTGCGGGCCGCAAAGGCGCGTCCTATTGGCGTCACATCATGTCAGCGCTTTGCCTGGGCGACATCGCCACAAAAGATATCGACGCTGCCGTCTTCAGGTGATGTCCGTACGACGATGGAATATTTTCCGGAAAGCAACTCTGACGTTGCGATCGGCGCATTACGGTAAAAACTCCAGCCATTGGACCCGGCTTCATTTTTTGTATTGACCTTATCGTTCATTGCAAAAGCAACAGGTCCGGGTTGCTGACAGCTGCCTTTGTTGATGAAGGTGTAAATGCGCGGCGGCAGGAGGGTTCCGGTCGGAACGCCAGTGATATAGAAATCAAAATTGGTCTGGTTGCCTTCGGCTGTCAGGGTGGCGTTGCCCGTCTGGCCCGCATTGCGGTGGGTGGCCGCCAGAGGCAGATTCATTGAGTGGTTCGAAGCCGTGCTGCAACCGAAAAGACCTGCCATGAGTAGCGCGAGTGGAACGATGCGGGTATTCATAACAACCTCCAAAAGTGGAAGAAGTGCATGGGGGAACATTGGGTATAGCTCATTAATAAATGGGCTGTACCTCAATAAATCCGCATTGGAAAACTTCGCACCTGCCACCCGGCGATCAGGCAAAAAATAGAAGAAACGCTGACAGTGTCATCTGTCCTTGGTTTCACGCCCCCATGATCTTGACCAACAGACTTTCGCGCTGGCAAACGTCGGCCTCCACGGCCCTCACTTCATTCATGAACACCTCTACCGCGGGTGGCAGCGAACGTTCCTTGAGGTAAATGAAGCCGTACCGGGTACGCAGTGCGAGGTCCTGAACGGGTAACGGCGCGATTTCACCCGCCGACAATTCGCGCTCGAACGTCGACAGATTCCCCAGCGCCAGGGCGTTGCTGTTCTCGACGAACTTCACGATTTGCATGGGCACATCAATTTCGATGGCCGGTACGAAGTCTCCGGTCAGCGCATCATAGGCACCGGCGCAGCCCAGCGTTGCCGGAAGCAAGTGGGTCGCCAACCGCAAGGGAATGCGCGAAGCCACCCAGGGGTAATCGAGTGTTTGTGCCAGCGTCAGGGAACGGTCTTGCGCCAGCAGCGGATGGTCCGGGCGACAGAACAGGCGGCCTTCATGCTCCCCCAACAGCTCGAAGGTGAGTTCTTCCCGGCCTTGCAAGGTGCTGATTTCAGCGATGCCAAGATCCACCACGCCGCTTGTGACCTGGTGAGCCACCTCCCGCCACCCGGCCACATGGGCCGTCACCCTGATTTGCGGATGTCGGGCATGCATCCGCGCGATGCCGGCGTAGCCACTGATGATGCTGGGGTAAGGACCGAAAGCGACTTTCAGTGCGCCGATATCCCCGCCCGCCAGCAAGGCGATGTCACGCCGCAGATCCTGCTCTGCCACTAACAGGCGCCGACTCTTCTCCTGAAGCAAATGGCCAAATGCAGTCAGTACAACACCGTCGGTGCGTCGATCGAACAACGTGACCCCGAGTTCGCGCTCCAGCAACTGGATGCTTTTACTCAGCGCCGGTTGGGAAACACCCAGAGCCTTCGCGGCCCGGCCAAAGTGCGCGTGCTCGATCAATGCCAAAAACTGACGTAGACGGTTCGGCGTCATCTCATAACCTTTATGTTATCGAAAGACTTTAAAACGGAATTTTTCGGAATTAAATCAATATGCTATTCATGGTTCGACGGGTCAAGCCGAGAACGCAGAACACTTGCGTTGCCTTGACACCCCTGGACATTTCATCTGGCGCAGGAACCTTTCATGTACAACAAGACCCTCCATCTGGCACTGGCGATCACACTTGGCGGTGGCATCAGCCCTAGCGTTTTCGCGGCCGATGCAAACGGCGCAGCTTCCGATCCGGCTCCATCGCAAAACGTGCACTTCGACAGCAAGGGCAAGGCGCCTTCGTCCTACACGGTCGACATGCAGAACACTGTGCGCAAGACACTCCCCTTTGCAGACAAGCGCGACCTTGAAGAAGCGAAAAAAGGCTTCATCGCCGCACCGCCCTACAAGAAGATCATGGCCGACGCCGGAAACGTCGCGTGGAACATGGGCAGCTACAACTTCCTGAATGAAGGCAAGGATTACGACAGCATCAATCCGTCGCTGCAGCGGCAGGCGGTGCTCAATACGGCCTATGGCCTCTACGAAGTCGTTCCGGACAAGATCTACCAGGTGCGCGGGTTTGACCTGGCCAATATCACGTTCATCAAGGGCGACACCGGCTGGATTGTCTTCGACACGCTGTTGTCGAAGGAAACCGCCAGGGCCGCACTGGACTTCATCAACGAAAAACTGGGCAAGCGCCCGGTCGTGGCGGTGGTGATCTCCCACTCCCATGCCGATCACTTTGGCGGAATCCGCGGCGTGGTCGACGAGGCCGATGTGCGCAGCGGCAAGATCCCGCTGATTGCGCCGCAAGGTTTCATGGAGCATGCCGTGGCTGAAAACGTCTACGCCGGCAACGCCATGAACCGGCGGGCGTTCTTGCAATATGGTTTGCTGTTGCCGCACAGCCCCTACGGTCATGTCGACATGGCCATTGGTAAAAACGCTTCCAGTGGCAACATGGGGCTGATCGAGCCCAACCGTTACATTGCCAAGGATTTCGAAACCCTGACCATCGACGGTATCGAAATGGAGTTCCAGAGTACGCCCGGCACTGAAGCGCCTGCGGAGATGAATACCTGGTTCCCACAGTTCAAGGCCTTCTGGGCAGCCGAGAACATCACCGGCACCATCCATAACATCTATACCCTGCGCGGCGCCCTCGTCCGCGACCCGCTGGTCTGGTCGAAGAACATCAACAATGCCCTGTATCGCTACGGTCAAACGGCAGACGTCATGTTCGCCTCCCACAGCTGGCCACGCTGGGGCAACGAGCGGATTCAGGATGTGATGCGCGCGCAACGCGATGCCTATGCCAACCTGAACAACGCCGTGCTGCATGCCGCCAACCAGGGCGTCACCATCAACGAGATTCAAAACGTCTACAAATTGCCCGAAAGCCTGAAAAACAACTGGGCGACCCATAGCTACCACGGTTCGGAAGAGCACAACAGTCGCGCCGTGATCAACCGCTACCTGGGTTACTGGGATGCCAATCCGGCGACGCTGATGCCGTTGTCTCCAAAGGATTCGGCACCCTTGTATGTGGAAATGATGGGCGGCGCCGACAAGATCATGGCCAAGGGTCAATCCTTGTTCGATCAGGGCAAGTACCGCGAAGCCTATGAAATCCTCAACAAGCTGGTGTATGCCGAACCGCAGAACAGCAAGGCCAAGGACTTGCTCGCGGATGTCTATGAGCAAGTCGGTTATCAGAAAGAAAGTGCTGGCGTGCGCAATAGTTTCCTTTCGGCAGCCTATGAACTGCGCCATGGCATGCCCAAGGGTGTGCCGCCAAAAACGGGTGGTGCGGACATGATCCGCGGCATGAGCACCGAGTTATGGCTCGAATACCTCGGCATTGCCCTCGATGGCAGCAAAGTCGCGGATCAACACTTCATCTTCAATCTCAAGACGCCCGATAACGGCGAGCAGTTCGTGGTTGAGTTGAGCAACTCGACATTGACCAATATCAAGGGGCAACAAGCCAGCAATGCCGACCTCACCATCACCCTTGACCGTGTTGATCTGGAAGGCGTGATGGCCCGCAAGACCGGATTTGAACAACTCGTCGCAACCGGCAAGGCCACCTTCGAAGGCAACCGCAAACCGTTCGAACTGTTAATGGCGGCGATCACCCCATTTACCCCGACCTTTGAACTACTGCCAGGCACCCAGCAGTAATCAACAACGGCGCGCGCTTCATCCTGCCTCGGGGTGAAGCGCTTTGGCGTTCTACTTCGCGATCCTGAATAAACAATAACGCGCATGGATGGCGCTATTCATAAGTTGTTCCTTCCAATATCGAGAATATGAACTACCACTTATGTGTGACCCCACCAGGCCGTTTGAACGTAATTCAGGTTTTTCGACGTTCGTTAATTCACCCTTATTCGAAAATGCACATTTGCCGGGATCTGATCCATGCAAACCAGAACAGGTGCACTGCCTGCCTTTACGCTACTTGCCTTGTGCAGCCAGCAAGCACACGCCGGCGGCATCATGCTCTACGAAATCGGCACCGATAACGCCGGCCTGGCCAACGCCGGAGCCGCCGCCCGGGCCCAGGGCCCTTCCACTATCGCCAGCAATCCGGCGGGCCTGAGTTACTTGCCGGGAACACAAATCACCGCGGGCTTGCAGGTGCTTTACGGCAACCTCAAGTTCGATCGCGATGCCGACACCAATGTGCCAGGTAGTGGCAGTGGCAACGCCCTCGACCCGATTCCCGGCGGCAGTTTTTTCATCAGCCATGAACTGGACGACCACTGGAGCGTCGGCTTCGGCCAATACGCCGACTTCGGCCTGGCGGTCAATTACGACAACGACTGGTCCGGGCGCTACTTCGCACAGAACGCCAGCCTCGGTGGCTTGTCGTTTGTGCCGAGCGTGGCTTACCGCTTCAACGATCAATGGTCTGTGGGCCTCGGCGTAAAAGCCATGTACGGCATGCTGCAAGCCCAGACCGCGATTGACCGCTCGCCGTTCGGCTTTACCGACCGCACGGACGGCCAATTCAAATACAAGGACCAGGATTGGGGTTTTGGTGCGAATGTCGGTGTCATCTACGCCCCGCAACCCGGCACGCGAATTGGCCTGACCTACACCAGCCAGGTCGATCTGGACTTCGAGGACCGGCTGGATGTGAAAGGCGATGGCCGACTGCTCGAGCGCGTCAACAACACCAATACCGAACTCGACATGAAGGTGCCGCAAACCGTCACCCTGAGCCTGTTCCAGCAACTGGACCGGCAATGGGCCTTGCTCGCTTCGGTCAACTGGCAGGACTGGTCGGAGTTCGGCGACATTGCGGTGCAGGTCGACACCACCGCGGCTGGCTCCCAATCGACCACGGTCGATGCACATTTCAAGGACACCTGGCACCTCTCGCTCGGCGCGCAATACCAGGCCACCGAGCAATGGCTGTGGAACGTCGGCGTGGCTTACGACAGCAGCGCCGTGTCGGACAGCAACCGCACCGTGACCGTACCGATGGCCGAATCCTGGCGCTTTGCGACAGGAGCCACCTATGCGCTGGACAAGGACACCGACGTCAACCTCAGCTGGGCCATGATCTGGATTGGCGACATGCCGGTGGACCAGACCAGAAACGTTTCGGGCAATCGAATTTCCGGTCAATTCGACAGCGCCTGGATTCAAGCCGTGACCGGAAACATGACCTGGCGCTTTTGAGTGTCTCGCCACACAAAAGCGACTTCATCCGAGGAGCACACAGCATCATGAATCTGTCCCGAAACCTGCTTGTCAGTACCGCCGTGGCCGGGCTTCTGCTCGGCGGTTGCACCTCCAAAGTCACTGAACAGGCGCAGTACTCCGGCTACCTGTCCAGCTACGACAATCTGCAGGAGGTCACCACGCCCAGCGGCGGTACGGCGATGCGCTGGGTGAGCCCGTCGTGGAACCCCAATGCCTATGACACGGTAGCGTTCGAGCGACTGGAACTGTATCCGGCGCCCAAGCCCAATGAGCGGGTCAACCAGCAGACACTCGATGACATCCGGGACTACATGAGCAACAGGGTCAAGGCGACGCTGGGGCAGAAATACCGGATGGTCCACCACACGAGTGCCGCGCCAAAAGGTTCGAAACCCTTGATCCTGCGCGCCGCGATTACCGGCGTGAGCGCCTCCAACGAAGGCATGAAATGGTATGAAGTGGTGCCCATCGCCGCTGTCGTCGGGGCGACACAGGCGGCTACCGGTCACCGCGATCAGGACACCGAACTGTATATCGAGGCCGAGCTCATCGACGCGAGAGACAACCAGACCGTGGTCAGGGTCGTGCGCAAGGTGTTCGGCAAGCAACTGTCCAACGAAACCCAGAAAATCACCGCCCAGGACTTCAAGGCGGCGATCGACAAGTTGAACGTCGATCTCTGGGCATTCATCCGCAGTTGAACCCCTGGTTCAACCGCCAACCGATGTTGGCGGCTGAATCGCTCCCGGAAGAGGAATGGCTGATATGGCTTCCCATGCATTGCTTCGACTCACACATTTGCACAAACCTTTAATCGCCGCAGCGCTCATCGCCAGCGCGCTTGCGTTAAGCGCTTGCGCAACGGTGGATGCCCAGACGACCGCCTACGTTGGGGTCGAGCACCCTGCTCCGACCCTGCCCGCCGAAGTCCAGATATTACGCACGGAACCGAAGCGCCCCAGTGTGCGTTTGGGCGAAATCCTGATTGATGCCAGCGTCGACCCGGCACCGCCCATCACCCAGGTCGAACAGAAACTGCGTGAAGAAGGCGCCAAACTGGGTGCAGACGCGGTGGTGGTGGTTTATGACCGGATCCAACCCGTCGCTGCTTACGTGACCGGTCCTCTGTGGAACCGCGACATCGATACGATTCAGGGTCGCAAGCTCAAAGGCATTGCCATCAAATACCAATGACGAGGTGTACAGCTATGAAAGCAATCCTGTCCTGGGTGACGGTCACGTTGGCGACGGTCTTGATCAGTGCCTGTTCCGCCGTGGGGTCGAACGATGGCGGCGCCGGTGAAATGGAGATTCGCTCGGGCAAGATCGAGCAGATATCGCTGACGCAGATGCAGACCAATCACGACAGTGGCGTCGGCGCCGTACTCGGGGGCCTTGGCGGCCTCGGTATCGGCAGCCTGATCGGCAGTGGCACCGGGCGCGACGTCGCCATGGTCGCCGGCGCACTCGCCGGTGCGGTGGGCGGTAACTATGCAGAGAAGAAAAAGTATGATCAGCCGGTTGCAGCGCAACAGGTCATCGTTCGGGTGAAAAGTGGAGTGCTGGTATCGGTGACCCAGCCGATCAATCCAGCCCTGAGCAAAGGCATGAACGTCTACATCGAAGGCTCGGGGAATAATGCCCGGGTGCTGCCACAAGGTGGATAGTGGCCACGCCTGGAGCGGTAAACCGCCATTGATCAGGCAGCCCGAGGCCGTCTTCGCTGGCAAGCCAGCTCCCACAAATAACGCGGATTCACCCTCGTTTTGTGAGCGACGCAAAACCCTGTGGGAGCCGGCTTGCCGGCGAAGGCGTTTTCCAGGCCGGTGCATGACGCGAGGCCGTCTTCGCTGGCAAGCCAGCTCCCACAAATAACGCGGACTCACCCTCGTTTTGTGAGCGGCGCAAAACCCTGTGGCAGCCGGCCTGCCGGCGAAGGCGTTTTCCAGGCCGGTGCCTGACGTGAGGCCGTCTTCGCTGGCAAGCCAGCTCCCACCGAGAACGCGTGTTCACCCTCGCTTTGTGAGCGACGCAAAACCTTGTGGGAGCCGGCTTGCCGGCGAAGGCGTTTTCCAGGCCGATGCATGACATAAGGCCGCCACCCTGATCATTACAACAAAAATGAATTAACTTACCATTGTGTAATATTACACGGCGCGATAGATTTATTCATAACCTGTAATGACCTGGAAAGACCTGGAAAGACAATGAAACCTTGCGTAAAAAGCCTGGTGCTCGAACTGCTGGTCGCTAAAAACGGCGTTCCCCTGCAGGTCAGGGAAGCCATCGTCGCCTGCGAGCTATTCGGCATCAGTGAAAACAACGTCCGGGTCACCTTGGCGCGCCTCACTATCGAAGCATTGCTCGAAGGTGCGGGCCGAGGCAGTTATCAGCTGGGGCCGCAGGCCAGGGACATCTCGGCGCAGTTGTTCGAGTGGCGCAACGTGGAGCAGCATCTGCGGCCGTGGGACGGCAGTTATCTGATGGTGGCATGCAACGCCCTGGGGCGCAGTGATCGCAACATCTTGCGCCAGCGTGAACGGGCCCTGCACATGCTGGGTTTCGCGGAGCTGGACAAAGACCTGTACGTGCGCCCGAACAATATCTCGCCTGATATCGAGTCGTTGCGTCGACGTTTGATCGAACTCGGCCTGGAACCGGCCGCACTGGTTTTCCAGGCCCGGGGCTTCGAAGAGGCGCAGACGCAGCGCATACAAAACCTGTGGAAGGGTGAGTTGCTCGACGACAGCTACCGCCGCCATTGCGAGCAATTGGAAAACTGGACGCTGCGCGCCGGGCAACTGAAGCCGGACATGGCCGCACGCGAATCTTTCATCCTCGGCCGCGAAGGCATCCGCCAGATCGTCTTCGATCCCCTGCTACCGAAACCTATGGTCGATGTAGCGCTGCGCACAGAGTTCTTTGCCTGTACCCAGCGATTCGTGGATCGCGGCCACCAGATCTGGCGCACCTTTCTGCAACAGCCCTGAAGACTCAACTGACTCATCACCCGGGCCGGAACCTGGCCCTTGATGTCGAGGATAGACATGCATAACAAAACCAAAATCAGCGATATTCTCAGCCGCGACGAAATCAAAGCCTTCAGTGAACGCTCAGACCTCTGGGGTGCCTGGGCGGTGGTGTCTACCTGGGGCGTGTTGGCCTTGGCCTTTACAAGCCTGGCCTGGGCCCGCGAACTCTTGCCCTGGTGGGGATTCAGTCTCGCCCTGATCGTGGGTGTGGTGATTATTGCCGGACGCCAGTTGTGCCTTGGCATTTTGCAGCACGACGCCGCGCACGGAACATTGTTCAAGAGCAAATGGTGCAATGACGTACTGGTCGATTGGTTGTGCGCCCGGCCGATCTGGAACGAGCTGCGCAAATATCGTCCCTATCACCTGACTCATCACGCCAGGACCTCATCCGTCGACGATCCCGATCTCTGCCTGGTTGCCGGATTGCCTACGACGCGCCGCTCCATGATGCGCAAGTGCCTGCGTGATCTTTCAGGCATTACCGGCCTCAAGTTCCTGGCGGGACGCGTGCTGATGGATGCCGGCGTGCTGCAGTGGTCGCTCACCAGCGACATCCGCCGCCTGCCGCAGGCAGGTCGTCGCTGGTGGGACTACCCACGGACCTTTTTCAGAAACGCCAGCGGCATGCTGCTCACCAACGGCCTGCTCCTTGCCGCATTCTGGATCAGTGGACAGCCGTGGTTGTACGGCGTGTGGGTGCTGGCCTATGTCACGCCGTTCCCGTTGTTCATCCGCATTCGTTCCATGGCGGAACATGCCTGCCTGGAATCAGGCACGGACGTCCTTCGCAATACGCGAACCACACAGGCCGGTTTGATCGCCCGCGCTTGCGTGGCGCCTATCCGGGTCAACTTCCACATCGAGCACCATCTGATGGCATCGGTGCCGTATTTTCGCCTGCCGAAGTTGCATGCTCTTTTGCGGCAGCGCGGCATCGTGCCGCCACCACCCACTTACTGGCAGGTGCTCAAGCGTGTGAGCCAGCGAGCTCACGCCGTCTGATGGATGAATACTGTTCGCCCCAGACTCAAAAGCCGAAATACACAAAAGCCGTAGCTGCCGCCATACCCCAGGCGAGCAACGCCATGACCGTTGAATTTTGCGGTAACCCGGATTCGCTCAATCGCTGAAAACCGGGCCTCGCAACACCGGCCTGTACGTAATAACCCTGCCTGATTGCCCGGTAGGTTTGCCGCAGGCCGACCAACAGAAACAGGGTGATCAGGCCAAGGGCAAGGCCTCGCCTGACAGCCGGTTTAGCCAGGGCTGCAAGGTGATCCTGCTCGCAGGCAACGCTATTGAGTTGCACAACGGTAATTCGTTGATAGTCCGTCACAGAGCGCTTTTGCCCCACCTGCATCGCCGCCTGTTGCTCCAGATCCAGCACCTGATACTTCCAGAGTGTTGACGATCCTTCTCGGCAGAAGGTAAACGCGGCAGGACTTGATACGGAGATAATGCAAGCGTCGTTGATATCCAGTTTTTCCAGCGTTTCCATGGCTGACCTGGTGAAGTCCAGGTCGAAGACCGAAGCGGCCCCGGTAGCAGAAGCCGCGACGGAAACCAGTAGGCTGCTCAAGATGCAGATGGCTGAAATGTTCACGGCCAGGTTTCCCCTTTACCATTTTTTTGATTTCGCAGCTCGGTTCCAGCCTGCTTTGTTGAGCTCCAGTACGCTGCTGGCACCCCGACTCACGATGGGTCATCGAGTGGAAGGAAAAAGGGAGGGCATCCATTGCCCTCCCCTCCGTGGTCCACACTCCCTGCGACAGTACTGGCCAGGACCTCAAGTGGCCAGGATGAAGTCCGTCTGATCAACGTCCGCGTTGGCGACACCCACAAGACGGATGGAGTCTGCCCCGATCCCCACCATCGTGTCCGCCCCGTCAGCCGTGATGCTCACGTTGGCAGCGAACGTCGCACTGGTGATCCCCAACCCCGTGATGTTGAGCAAGTCCTGCCCTGCGGCCGGATTGACTCCGAAGCCAAAGATCGCATCGTTGCCGAAACCTGCGGCAGCAAACATGAAGGTATCGTTGCCGGCAGTACCGCCACTCAGCAGGTCGTTACCACCACCACCGGTGAGCACGTCGTTACCCGCACCCCCCACGATCGTGTTGTTCAGCGCGTTGCCAGTGCCCGTAAAGTTGCCGCTGGCGCCGTAAAACAGATTCTCGACGTTGGCAGTCAGGGTGTAGCTCGCCAGGTCGGTCCAGACCGTGTCGCTGCCGGCATTGGCAAGCTCGCTCACTACGTCCCCAAGGTCGGTGACTTCGTAGACATCGTGGCCAGCACCGCCAGCCATCACGTCGGCACCTGCACCACCGATGATGATGTCGTTACCCACACCGCCTGCGATCAAGTTGGCGAGCTCATTACCAGTGCCCCTGAAGTCGCCGCTGCCGGTGAACGAGAGGTTCTCGACATTGGCACCCAGGGTGTAGGTCGCGAGCGAACTCACAATGGTGTCCGTGCCTTCGCCGGCAAGCTCGATCACCACGTCCCCAAGCTCGGTGACTGCGAAGACATCGTTGCCAGCACCGCCGGCCATCGTATCGGCACCTTCACCACCGATGATGACGTCGTTACCCGCACCGCCCACGATCGTGTTGGCGAGTGCATTACCTG
>Ga0209050_1000772_pt1 | contig 45952 bp, 45 predicted proteins | sample Araplavi_mTSA_r2_FD_184276 | JGI IMG/M metagenome (GOLD analysis project Ga0209050, IMG submission 184276) | Arabidopsis root microbial communities from North Carolina, USA - plate scrape MF_Cvi_mTSA_r2 (SPAdes) (version 2) | ecosystem: Host-associated > Plants > Roots > Endosphere | place: USA... | reverse complement strand
GTGCGGGCGAAGGCGCTGGCGCCGGTGATGGAGCCGGTGCCGGGCTGGGTGCCGGGCTGGGTGCCGGGCTCGGCGCGGGCGCCGGAGCGGGCGAAGGACTCGGTGCAGGCGCTGGCGCGGGACTTGGTGCCGGTGCCGGAGAAGGCGCCGACGAACTCGGCGGGCTGCCAGCCGGCGCATCGTCGTGGCCGCCACCGCAGGCCGCCACGGCCATCGCGGAAGCGAACATCGCCGCAAGAAGCGCGGCACGCGACGCGGTGCGCGGGTGGGTGAAATCGTCGGGCTGCATGGATCTCTCTTCCTGTTACACGGAACCGTTTCCGTTCCATGACGCAGAAAGCGTGCCTTTGTCACGACCCGCGCTGCCGCAGAAGATCTGACGATTCCTGCGTCGTCACCCGCGATGCGCGATGGATCGCATGCCGCAACACGATGGGCGCGCGCGCTGCGCGTCCATCGTGTAAGCAGCCTTTACCTGCGGACGCTCACAGGCGCGGCTCGCCGTTGTCGTTGACGACCACGGTGCGGCCCGGCGGTGCGGTCATCTGCACGTGGTGCTCGACGCCGCGGAACTGGTAGGCCACGTCCCAGTACTCGGGGCGGCTCTGCGCCGGCACCGCGGCGCAGCGCTGCACGTCCTGCGTCGCGACGCTGCGGCCATCGCGGCCGACGTTGGCACCGATCACCGCACCGGCCACCGCGCCGCCGACGGTCGCGATGTCGCGGCCCGAGCCGCTGCCGACCTGGTGGCCGAGGATGCCGCCGACGATTCCCCCGATCACCGCGCCGCCGACGTTCGGATCGCCGCGCTCGTTCTTCACGACCTGCTCGCGCTCGATCCAGCAGCGCTGCGTCGGCGCCGCATAGACCGCGTGCACCGCGGTCACAGGCACCTCGAAGATGCGCTCCTGCGGGCGACGGCGCCAGTCGTACACCGGCGCCGGCGGCGGCGCGTAGCGGCCTTCGTCATAGCGGGCCGCGGGGTGCAGCGCGCGCACCGACGACAGCCGGTCGTTCAGCCCCATCGAGCGCAGGTCGGGGTAGCGGCCCGGGCGCAGGATCACGCAGCGGCCGCTGAAGTCGGCATGCTCGCAGGCTTCCCAGCGCTCACCGAGCACGATCACCGACGACGCGCGGTCGTTGAAGCCGAAGCGGTCGAAGTTGACGACGTCGCGCTCGGTGCTGAACGCGCGGCCCTGGAAGCCCTCGTGCTCGAAGAAGGTGATCTGCCCGTCCATCGGCTGCGGCGCGTAGCGGCCTTCGTCGTGGCGGCGGTCGCGATCGAGCGGCCGGGCCGACGACAGCGTGTCGTTCATCCGCATCGCGCCCAGCGACGGGTAGCTGCCGGGGCGCAGGATGAAGCACTGCCCGCCGAACTCGATGTGCTCGCACACCTCCCAGGGTTCGCCGCGCACGACGATCGACGAGGCGCGGTCGTTGAAGCCGAAGCCGCGGAAATCGGGCAGGGCGTCGCGGGCGGCGAAGCTGCGTCCGCCGAAGTTGTCGTGCTCGTAGAAGGTGGCATCGGCCGACGCGGCGCTGGCACCGATCGCCGCACACAAGGCCAGTGCGATCTTCATGACTGCTTTCATGGGGAGTCCATCCTGGTTGGGATCCGTCGCGAGGCCGGTACGGCCCTGCATGCGGCGGTCAACGCGCCGGCCGGAGTATCCGACGACAACGCGGCGGTCGATCGGACGCGGATTTACATGCGGACACGAAGCGGACCGGACCGCCGCTGTCGCTCGCCACGCGACAATCGCGCCCCATGTTCACCGCCGCCATCTTCGACATGGACGGGCTGCTGCTCGATTCCGAACGCACCATCATGCAGGCATGGCTCGATTCGGCGCGCGCGCTCGACGTGCTGCTGCACGAGGCCGACTACATCGGCGTGATCGGGCTGGCCCACGCCGAATCGACCGCGCGCCTCACCGCGCTGCTCGGCAGCACGCACGACTACGAGCGCGTGCAGCGCGATGCGGCACGGCGGCTCGCACGCGAGGCCGGCGTGGTGTTCGCGCTGAAGCCCGGCGCGATGCTGTTGCTGCAGGCCTTGCAGCAGCGCGGCGTGCCGTGCGCGGTGGCGTCGTCGACGCATGTCGCCGAAGTGCGGCGCCGCCTCGCCGTGGCAGGCATCGCCGGCTTCTTCCGCGCGGTGGCCGGCGGCGACGAGGTGCCGCGCGGCAAGCCCGACCCGGCCGTCTACCTGCTGGCGGCCCGGCGCGCCGGCATCGACCCGCTCAGCGCCCTCGCGTTCGAGGACAGCGACCATGGCAGCGCCGCAGCGCGCGCCGCCGGCCTGCACGTGGTCACCGTGCCGGACCTGAAGACGCCCGATGCCGCGAGCTCGCTGCAGCAACTGGTGTCGCTCACCGACGCAATGGCGCACCTCGACGACTGGTTCCCGCCTGCCCCCAGGAACACCCTGCCCGGGCTTTAGACGTTTACTAAACAACGACGGGTTTCTACACTGGCCCGATCGTGGCCCCGACCTCCTCCACCGCCCTGCCTGAAGACGATGTCCGTCGTCTGCGCTGGGCGCATGGCGACGCGGAACTGCACGCCTTCGGCGGCCTGCTGGCGCCGGTGCGCTTCAGCGCGGCGGGGCATGCCGACTTCTCGCCGCTGCACGTCGCGCCATGGGCCGACGATGCCCTGGCGCACCGGCAATGGCCCGGGCTGCTGGGCCGGCTGCGCGGCGAATGGCCGTGCGTGCCGTTCGGCCGCTGCGACCGGCCCGACGCGCTACCGGACGGCTGGCAGGCGCGACACCCGGCCGACGACTGGGCACACGGCTACGCAGCGCACCACCGCTGGCAATGGCTCGATGCGGACCCGCAGGACCCGTGGACCCTCGCGCTGCGCATCGAGATGCCGCCCGATCACGCGCTGCAGCGCCTGACCCGCCGCGTGCGGGCGGTGGCCGATGCGCCGGCGCTGGAGCTCGAACTGCAGGTCGAGGCCCGCAAGCCCTGCCGCCTGCCGGTGGCGCTGCACCCGACCTTGCGGCTCGACATCGGCCGCGTCGAGCTCGCACTGCGCCATGACGGCCAAGGCTTCAACTACCCGGTGCCGACCGAGCCCAGCCGCTCGCGGCTCGCGCCCGATGCCCGCTTCGACCGGCTCGATGTCGTGCCGCTGGCCGACGGCAGCACGGGCGATTTCAGCCGCTTCCCGCAAGCAGCCGATGGCGAGGACCTGCTGCAGCTGATGGACATCGTCGGCCCGGTCAGCGCCCGCTACCTCGACGCCGGCTGGTCGCTGGCGATCGACTGGGACCGCGCGCTGCTGCCCGACCTGATGCTGTGGGCGAGCCAGCGCGGCCGGCTGGCGCCGCCGTGGAGCGGCCGGCACCTCGCGCTCGGCGTCGAACCGGTGCACGGCGCGTGGGACCTGGGCCGCATCGGTCGCCCGCCGGCCGATCACCCGCTCGCCTCGCGCGACGGCATCGCGCTGCACCCCGATGAGCCGTGCGTGATCCGCTACCGGCTGTCGGCCGCGCCGCTGAAGCAATGAGCTCGGACAGCGTCACGATCCGCGACATCGCCGAAGCCGCCGGCGTCTCGATCGGCACCGTCTCGCGGGCGCTGAAGAACCAGCGCGGCCTCTCCGACGAAACCCGCCGCCAGGTGCGCGAGGTCGCGCGCAACCTCGGCTACGACCCCGGCCGGCTGCGCTCGGCCAAGGCACGGCGGCTGCTGTTCATGGTGCACCGCCACCACAGCAGCTTTTCGCTGAACCCGTTCTTCTCGCAGGTGATGCACGGCGTCGAAGAGGCCTGCCGCGAATTCGGCGTGGTGCCGACGGTGCTCAGCGCCGGCCCGGCCGACCCGGTGCGCCAGCTGCTGCGCCTGCACGAGCCCGATGCGCTGATGGCCGCCGGCTACTTCGAGGCCGAAGTCGTCGACCTGCTGCGTGCGATGGACCTGCCGCTCGCGCTGGTCGATTTCTGGATGCCCGGCTGCCGCGCGGTGAACCCCGACAACGCGCAGGGCGGCTACCTCGCGACGCAGCACCTGCTGGCGCAGGGCTACCGGCGCGTCGCCTACCTCGCCGGTTCGCTGGCGCACTTCAGCATCCGCGAACGCGAGCGCGGCTACCGGCGCGCGCTGTTCGAGGCCGGCGTGCTGGCCGACCCCGACCTGGAGGTGGTGGCGCCGCCCGGGCTCGACACCTCCGCCGGCGCCGAGGCCGCGATGCGCGAGCTGCTGAAGCTGCGGCCGCGCCCGGACGCGGTGTTCGCCTACAACGACATGGCGGCGCTGGCGGCGATCCGCGTCTGCCAGGCCGCCGGCCTGCGCGTGCCGCAGGACATCGCCTTCGTCGGCTTCGACGACATCGCCGCCGCGGCCTACGGCACGATGGGGCTGACGACGATGCGCGTCGACAAGGAGGCGCTCGGCCGCACCGGGGTCGAGATGGTGATGCAGGGCGACGCGATGCCGCAGGACATCGTGCAGCCGGTCGAGCTGGTGGTGCGGGAGAGCTCAGGCTGCTAAACACCGCTTGTTTCGCGAACTGCGCTGACTCTTGCGCGGGAATCCCCCGTCAGAACGTTCGGCGCCGCGGCCTATCCTGATCGGCGTGACCTCGACGTCACGCCCCTACAAGCAGGAGACAAACCCATGACACGACGCCATCTGAAGACCTTGATCGTCACGGCCTGCGGCCTCGCGCTGAGCGCCGGCGCGGCCGCCCAGCAAAGCGTGGAGGTGCTGCACTGGTGGACCTCTGGCGGCGAGGCCGCGGCGCTGAACGTGCTGAAGGGCAACCTGGAGAAGCAGGGCGTCAAGTGGAACGACATGCCGGTGGCCGGCGGCGGCGGCGAGGCCGCGATGACGGCAGTGCGCGCCCGCGTGACGGCCGGCAACCCGCCGACCGCGGTGCAGCTGCTCGGCTTCGACATCCAGGACTGGGCGAAACAAGGCGTGCTGGCCGACCTGAACGCGGTCGCCGCGAAGGAAGGCTGGGACAAGGTCGTGCCGGGCGCGCTGCAGGCGTTCTCGAAGTACGACGGCAAGTGGATCGCCGCGCCCGTCAACGTGCACTCGACCAACTGGGTCTGGGCCAACAAGTCGGTGCTGGACAAGGCCGGCGTCACCGCGATGCCGACCAGCTTCGACGAGTTCATCGCCGCCGCCGAGAAGGTGCAGAAGGCCGGCTTCGTCGCGCTGGCGCACGGCGGGCAGCCGTGGCAGGACGCGACGCTGTTCGACAGCGTCGTGCTGAGCACCGGCGGCATCGACTTCTACAAGAAGGTCTTCATCCAGAAGGACAAGGCCGCGCTCGGCTCGCCGACGATGCTGAAGGCCTTCGACCGCATGGGCCAGCTTCGCAAGCTGGTCGACAAGGACTTCTCCAACCGCGACTGGAACCTCGCGTCGGCGATGGTCATCAGCGGCAAGGCCGGCTTCCAGATGATGGGCGACTGGGCCAAGGGCGAGTTCGTCGCGGCGAAAAAGAAGCCGGGCGTCGACTTCATCTGCATGCGCTTCCCCGGCACGCAGGGCATGGTGTCGTTCAACTCCGACCAGTTCGCGATGTTCAAGGTCGGCGGCGACAAGGCCGCAGCGCAGGCCAAGATGGCCAGCGCGGTGATGGACCCGGCGTTCCAGTCGGCCTTCAACGTCGTCAAGGGCTCGGTGCCGGCGCGCACCGACGTCTCCGACGCGGCGTTCGACGACTGCGGCAAGAAGGGCATCAAGGACCTGGCCGAAGCCAGCGGCAAGGGTGCGCTGGTCGGCTCGATGGCGCACGGCCATGCGGTGCCGGCCGGTATCAAGAACGCGTTCTACGACGTGATCACGCGCCACTTCAACGGCCAGATCGACAGCAAGGCCGCCGTCAAGGAGATGGTCGCCGCGGTCGACAACTGACCCACGAGCCGCCGATCACCGATGAAGGCTCCCCTGATCGCGAAGGCGGTGCTGTCGCCGAGCGTGCTGCTGATCGGCGTCTGCGTCTACGGCTACATCGCGTTCACCGCGTGGCTGTCGTTCACCGCATCGACGATGGTGCCGGTGACGACGCTGTCCGGCCCCGAGGCGTACGTGCGCCTCGTCGGGCTGAACAACTGGCTGCTGTCGGTGAAGAACCTCGGCATCTTCGCGACGCTGTACATCCTCGGCTGCGGCGTGCTCGGGCTGCTGCTCGCGGTGCTGATCGACCAGAAGGTGCGCGCGGAAGCAGGCTTCCGGTCGGTCTTCCTCTACCCGATGGCGCTGTCGTTCATCGTCACCGGCACCGCCTGGAAGTGGCTGATGGACCCGGGCATCGGGCTGGAGCGCTCGATGCACGCGATCGGCTGGACCGGCTTCGCGTTCGGCTGGGTGAAGGACAGCGACCTCGCGATCTACTGCATCGTGATCGCCGCGGTGTGGCAGACCTCGGGCTTCGTGATGGCGCTGTTCCTGGCCGGGCTGCGCGGCGTCGACACCGAGGTGGTCAACGCCGCCCGGCTCGACGGTGCGCGCGCCTGGCGCATCTACCAGCGCGTGATCCTGCCGCAGCTCGGTGCGAGCTTCATCTCGGCCTTCGTGATCCTCGCGCACATGGCGATCAAGTCCTACGACCTGGTGATCGCGCTGACCAACGGCGGCCCGGGGCGCGCGAGCTGGCTGCCGTCGCTGTTCATGTACCAATACACCTTCACGCGCAACGAGATGGCGGTCGGTGCGGCCAGCGCGGTGCTGATGCTGGTCGCGATCGCGATCGTCGTGGTGCCGTACATCCTGCGCGAGACGCGCAGCGGGGACGGCCATGGCTGAGCGCAGCTTGAAAACCGCCGTGTCGCGTGTCCTGCCGCGCGTGCTGCTCTACGGCGTCCTCGGTTATGCGGCGCTGCTGTTCCTGATGCCGCTGTACGTGATGCTGGTCAACTCGGTGAAGCCGCTCGACGAGATCCGCGGCGGCGACCTGATGGCCTGGCCCGACGCGTTCACGCTGCAGCCGTGGCACGACGCCTGGAGCCTGGCGCAGATCGGCGTGCAGGCCACCGGGCTGAAACCCTACTTCGTCAACAGCTTCCTGATGACGCTGCCGGCGGTGCTGATCTCGACCGGCATCGGCGCCTTCAACGGCTACGTGCTGACGCAGTTCCGCTTCCGCGGCGCGCACCTGGTGTTCGCGGCGCTGATGTTCTCGGTGTTCATCCCGTTCCAGATCGTGCTGATCCCGATGGCGCGCACGCTCGGCCTCCTGCACCTGGCCGGCACGGTGCCCGGGCTGGTGCTGGTGCACGTGGTGTACGGCATCGGCTTCACCACCCTCTTCTTCCGCAACTACTACGCGGCCTTCCCGCCCGAGCTGGTGCGCTCGGCGCGCATGGACGGCGCGCGCTTCTTCCGCCTGTTCTTCCGGCTGCTGCTGCCCAACAGCGTGCCGATCATCGTGGTCTCGGTGATCTGGCAGTTCACCAACGTCTGGAACGACTTCCTGTTCGGCGCGTCGTTCAGCGACTACAGCAGCTTCCCGATCACCGTGGCACTGAACAACCTGGTGAATTCGAGCACCGGCGTCAAGGAATACAACGTGCACTTCGCGGCGGCCTTCATCGCCGGCGCGCCGACGCTGCTGGTCTACATCCTGTCCGGCAAGTACTTCGTGCGCGGCCTGATGGCCGGCTCGGTCAAGGGCTGATCCCCGCAGTTTCCAACACACACCATGGCAGAACTCGCCCTGCAGGGCCTCCACAAGCTGTTCGGCGCGACCCGCGTGCTGCACGAGATCGACATCCAGCTGCCCGACGGCGAGTTCCTGGTGCTGGTCGGCCCGTCGGGCTGCGGCAAGAGCACGCTGATGAACCTGATCGCCGGACTCGAGGAACCGAGCGGCGGGCGCATCGTGCTCGGCGGCCAGGACATCACCGCCGCCGGCCCGGCCGACCGCAACATCGCGATGGTGTTCCAGTCGTACGCGCTGTACCCGAACATGACGGTGGCGGCGAACATCGCGTTCCCGCTGGAGATGCGCGGCGTGCCGAAGGCCGAGCGCGAGAAGACCGTGCAGGACGTGGCCGCGATGCTGCAGATCGCGCCGCTGCTGCAGCGCAAGCCGCGCCAGCTGTCGGGAGGCCAGCGCCAGCGCGTCGCGATCGGGCGGGCGCTGGCGCGGCATCCGCAGCTGTTCCTGTTCGACGAGCCCTTGTCGAACCTCGATGCGAAGCTGCGCGTGGACATGCGCGCCGAGATCAAGCGGCTGCACATGCGCACCGGCGTGACCACCATCTACGTCACGCACGACCAGGTCGAGGCGATGACGCTGGGCACGCGCATCGCGGTGCTCGACGGCGGGCGCATCCAGCAGCTGGCGACGCCGCTCGAGATCTACACGCGGCCGGCCAACCGCTTCGTCGCGACCTTCATCGGCTCGCCGTCGATCAACCTGTTCGATGCGACGCGCGATGCCGCGGGCGTGCTGCGCCTGCCCGACGGGACGGCGATCGGCGAGCTCGCGAACGGTCCGGCCGGCAAGGTGGTCGCCGGCGTGCGCCCGGAAGACATGGGCCTGCGCGACGACGGCCAGCTGGCCGGGCGGATCTCGCTGGTCGAGCCGACCGGGCCGGAGACCTATGCGCTGGTCGACCTCGGCCACACCGAGATCACGGTGCGCATGAGCGGGCTGCCGAACGTGGTGCCCGGCGCGGCCGTGCGGGTGCATGTGCCGCCGCAGGCGCTGCATGTGTTCTCGGCCGACAGCGGAGAGCGACTCAACTGACCCGGAGGTGTTCGCGATGGAAGCCTGGATGAACGACGTGCCCGCGGCCGTGCGGGACTCGCAGCGCCAACTGCGCCGCGACGTGCGCGACCTGCCCGGCCGCTTCGCGCGGTTGAGCGATGCGCTGGAGGCCGAGGTGGCCGCGATCCGCAGCGAGCAGGCGCAGGGCGGCGCGGTGCCCGAACTGCCTTTCAAGGACGTGGCCGACGGCCGCGTCACGGCGGCACAGCGGGCGCACATCAAGCGGCGCGGCTGCGTGGTGGTGCGCGGCGTGTTCGACCCCGACCAGGTCGGTGCGTGGAACGAGGCCATCGTGCGCTACATCGACGACGTGCAGTACCTGCAGCGCATGCCGCAGAAGGCGGGGCTGGACAAGTACTTCAGCGCGCTCGGTTCGAGCCGGCCGCAGATCTACAGCCTGTACTGGTCGCTGCCGCAGATGCAGGCGCGCCAGCATGCCGACATGGCCGCGCTGCGCAGCTGGCTGAACCGGCTGTGGACCTTCGAGAAGAACGGCACGCGGTACTTCGACCCGGACCGGCAGTTCAACTACGCCGACCGGATCCGCCGCCGCGAGCCGGGCGATGCGACGCTCGGGCTGTCGCCGCATTCCGACGGCGGCTCGGTCGAGCGCTGGTGCGAGCCGACTTTCCGCCACGTCTACCGCGAGGTGTTCGACGGCGACCCGCTGGCCTTCGACCCGTTCGATGCCGAAGGCCGCACCGCGACGCGCGAGATCCCGTCGCCGGCCGTCTGCTCGGCCTTCCGCACCTTCCAGGGCTGGACCGCGCTGACCCGCCAGGGGCCCGGCGACGGCACGCTGAAGCTGGTGCCGATCGCGAAGACGACGCCGTGGATGCTGCTGCGCGCACTGCAGCCCGATGTGCCCGACGGCGACCTGTGCGGCGCGCAGCCGGGGCGGGCGCTGGGCGCGTCGCCGCAGTGGCATGCGCCGCTGCTGGCCGGGCTGGTGTCGATCCCGCAAGTGGAACCGGGCGACACGGTGTGGTGGCACTCCGACGTGATCCACGCGGTGGAGGACCAGCACGCCGGCAGCGGCTACAGCAACGTGATCTACATCGGCGCGGCGCCGTGGTGCGCGAAGAACGCCGCGTTCGCGCAGCGCCAGGCGCCGGCCTTCCTCGAAGGGCGCAGCAGCCCGGATTTCGCACCGGAAGACTACGAACTCGGCTTCGCGGGCCGTGCGCGAGAGGAGAATCTGAGCCCGCTCGGCCGCATGCAGATGGGGCTGAGGGACTGGACCTGATCCGCTGGACCTGAACGACTTTCCCTGAACGATTCCCATGACAACGACGCCGCCCGTGCCCGACTTCCGCCGCCCCGAGCCCCTGCTCGCCCACATCCGCCACACGCTGGCCTTCTACGACGGCCGCTGCCGCGACGACAGCGGCGGCTTCTTCCACTTCTTCAAGGACGACGGCACGGTCTACGACCGGCGCACGCGCCACCTGGTCAGCAGCACGCGCTTCGTGTTCACGCACGCGATGGCGTTCCGGCGCTTCGGCGATGCGCGCTGGCAGGACGGGGCGCGGCACGGCCTGCGCTTCCTGCAGCAGGCGCACCGGCAACCGAACGGCGGCTATGCGTGGCAGCTCGACTGGGACGGCACGAAGGCCACCGTGCAGGACGACACCAACCACTGCTACGGCCTGGCGTTCGTGGTGCTCGCGCATGCGCACGCGCTGATGGCCGGCGTGGAAGAGGCCCGCGCCGGGCTGGACGAGAGCGTCGCGCTGATGGAGCAGCGCTTCTGGGAGCCGGCGCGCGGGCTGTATGCCGACGAGGCCGATGCCGCGTGGACCGTGGGCAGCTACCGCGGCCAGAACGCCAACATGCACAGCTGCGAGGCGATGATCGCCGCGTACGACGCGACGAAGGACCCGAAATACCTGCAGCGCGCGCTGACGCTGGCCGAGTCGATCACGCAGCGCCAGGCGGCGCTGGCCGAGACGCAGGACGGTCCGCTGGTGTGGGAGCACTACCGGGCCGACTGGTCGGTCGACTGGGACTACAACCGCGACGACAAGACCAACATCTTCCGGCCGTGGGGCTTCCAGACCGGGCACCTGACCGAATGGGCCAAGCTGCTGCTGCAGCTGGAGACCCACCTGCCGGCCGACCAGCGCCCGGCGTGGCTGCTGCCGACCGCGCGCCGCTTCTTCGACACCGCGATGCGGCGCGGCTGGGACGCGACGCACGGCGGGCTGGTCTACGGCTTCGCACCGGACGGCAGCGTCTGCGACGGCGACAAGTATTTCTGGGTGCAGGCCGAGAGCCTGGCCGCCGCCGCGCTGCTCGCGCTGCGCACCGGCGATGCCGCGTATTGGGGCTGGTACGACAAGCTGTGGGGCTACAGCTGGGCGCACATGATCGACCACCGGCACGGTGCGTGGTACCGCATCCTCACCCCCGACAACCGCAAGATCTCGGACGAGAAGAGCCCGGCCGGGAAGGTGGATTACCACACGATGGGGGCGTGCTATGACGTGCTGAGGGGGATGGGGGCTTGAGCAAGACTGCCCGCTTCAGCGCGTCGGCTTGCCGCCGCGCCCCAGGTGGCTGATGAAATCCTCAAGCTGATCATCTGAGACATCGGCGTACCGGCCCGCCGAGATATCAGACCAGCCCTGGCCAGCCGCGTGCCTGAGTGCCTCGCCCTTGGCGTCCTCGATGCGCTCGCGCTCCTCCAAAAGCGTCGGTGCGTCGTGGGGCTGGACCGCCCCGCGTTCACCGCGCTTGCGCAACACCAACTCGCCGGCGTCGATCTCGGCCCGACGGAGTGGCCTGTCCGCGCACGGCTCGGGCGATGTCTCATCGGTAGAAGGCTTGCTCATGTCGGTCTGGAATCAAAGCTGTCGCGTGCAGCGAAGCATGTGCATTGATGTGTGTATCGTCAAGACATCCCGGTGCGCTGCAGAAATGATGCTGAGCACCGGGGCTCATCGACTGAGGAACTGACATGCCTGCGACAAGCGACCCGACTGCAAACCGGCTATCGCTGTTGGCCAAGGATGCAGAGCAAGCGGCCCAGTATCTGGATGCCTTGAGTTCACTGCGCGGCAAGGACGCTGATGTGGACCCGCGAGGCACCATCCACTCAGCACTGATGCATGCTGCCATCGTGGTTTATGCACGCAGTTTCAAGACGAGTGCACGGACCCACGGGCAAGCTGACAAGAAAGTGGACCTGAGTCAACTTCCGATCGCGCAGGATGCCGATCTGATGGCAATTCACGCACGCGTCATCGACGCCAGGGACACCATGATCGCGCACTCCGACTGGGACAAGCGACGCTCAACGGTGGTCGAGAAGTCGCAGGTGGAGGGATCCCGCTCATTGAGCGTGCTCCGTGCCACGACCATGGCCCAGGGCTGGGAAAACATTGACGAGCGAATGTTCAAGAAGCTGGTCGCTCTGGTGCATGAGCAGGCAGGCAACCGAGCCTTCGACCTGGAACGCCAGTAAGCGGAAACGGTGCGGTGGGAATCTGAGCCAGAAAACAGAAAGGCCCCAGAGGTTTCCCTCTGAGGCCCGAATTGTTGGTGGAGAGGAGGAGGATCGAACTCCCGACCTTCGCATTGCGAACGCGACGCTCTCCCAGCTGAGCTACCCCCCCAACAAGGGCGCCAGTCTATCAAAAAAAACGGCGGGCCGGCCCGCCCGGATCGGGGTGCCGGAGCGCTTAAGCTGCGCGCCATGCCCGCCGCCGTCGAGATCCGCCTCGCCCTGCCCGAAGACGCGCACGCCATCGCCGCACTGTCGCGCGAGGCCATCGAGCACGGCCTGCCGTGGCGCTGGACGCCGCAGCGCGTGCGCCGCAGCCTGCGCGACCGCAGCACCAACGTGATCGTCTGCCACGAGCAGGGCGCGCTGCACGGCTTCGCGATCATGAAATACGACGACGAGGAAGCCCACCTGCTGCTGCTCGCCGTCGCCGCGGCGCAGCGCCACCGCCACATCGGCTCGGGCCTGATGGCCTGGCTCGATGCCACCACCCGCGCCGCCGGCATCGCGGTGATCCGCGTCGAAGCGCGCGCCAGCAACACGCAGGCCCGCTCGTTCTACCGCCACCACGGCTTCCGCGAGACCGGCATCGTCTCCGGCTACTACGAAGACGTCGAGGACGCGGTGCGCATGCGGCGCGACCTGCGCGGCTGACCCATCCCCCGCCGGATTCCACGGAAGCTCCGGCCGGACTACAGTGTCGGCCGGCATCAATTCCCGGAGGCAGCATGAAGAAGGTCGTGTGGGGTGTTCTCAGCACCGCGAAGATCGGCATCGAGAAGGTCATTCCCGGCATGCAGAAGAGCGCCTTCTGCGAGGTGCGCGGCATCGCGTCGCGCTCGCTCGAACCGGCTCGACGGGCCGCCGACAAGCTCGGGCTGGCCAAGGCTTACGGATCGTACGAAGAGATGCTCGCCGATCCCGAGATCGAGGCCGTCTACAACCCGCTGCCCAACCATCTGCACATCCCGCTGACGCTGCAGGCCGCGCGGGCCGGCAAGCACGTGCTGTGCGAGAAGCCGGTGGCCATCACCGCGCAAGAAGCGGCCGAGCTGCGCACCGTCGCCGACAAGGTGCTGGTCAGCGAGGCCTTCATGGTGCGCTACCACCCGCAGTGGCTGCGCGTGCGCGAGCTGCTGCGCGCCGGCCGCATCGGCACCGTGCGCTCGGTGCAGGTGTTCTTCTCGTACTTCAACGACGACCCGGCCAACATCCGCAACATGCCCGACATCGGTGGCGGCGCGCTGTACGACATCGGCTGCTACGCGATCGTCGCCGGCCGCTTCCTGTTCGAGGCCGATCCGAAACGCGTGATCGCGCTGATCGACCGCGACCCGAACTTCCGCACCGATCGCAGCTGCAGCGCACTCGCCGACTTCGGCGCCGGCCGCCACCTCGACTTCACGGTGTCGACGCAAAGCGTGCCGTACCAGCGCGTGCAGGTGGTCGGCACGACCGGCCGCATCGAGATCCAGATCCCGTTCAATGCGCCGCTCGGCGGCCGCACGAAGATTTTCATCGACGCCGGCCGCGCGCTCGACGGCTCGGCCATCGAGACCGAGACGCTGCCCGAAGCCGACCAGTACACGCTGCAGGGCGATGCGTTCTCGCGCGCGGTGCGCGGCGAGATCGCGCTGCCCTACGGCGTCGACGATGCGATCACCAACATGCGGGTGATCGACGCGCTGTTCCGCTCCGAACGCAGCGAGCGCTGGGAAGCCGTGTGATGCCGGTGCCGCCCGCCGCGCCGGCCGAGCCCGCCGACCGCTTCGGCCGCCCGCCCACCGGCTGGCGCTTGCGGCTGTTCACGGTGATCTTCGAGGCCGACACGCGCAGCGGCCGGCTGTTCGACCTGGTGCTGGTGTGGCTGATCCTCGCGAGCGTCGCGGTCGTGATGCTCGACAGCTTCGCGTCGGTGCACGCGCGCTGGGGCGGCGTCTTCTCGGTGCTCGAATGGGTGTTCACGGTGCTGTTCAGCCTCGAGTACCTGGCGCGGCTCGCCTGCGTGCAGCGGCCCGGCCGCTATGCCGGCAGCGTGTTCGGCGTCATCGACCTGCTGGCGGTGCTGCCGACCTGGGCCGCGCTGGTGGTGCCGGGCCTGCATGCGCTGATCGACGTGCGGGCGCTGCGCCTGCTGCGGCTGTTCCGCATCCTGAAGCTGGCCGCCTACATCGCCGAATACCGCGCGCTCGGCGAAGCGCTGATGGCCAGCCGCCGCAAGATCCTGGTGTTCCTGAGCTTCGTGCTGCTGGTCACCGTCGTGATGGGCAGCCTGATGTATGCGGTCGAGGGGCCGCGCAACGGCTTCGACAACATCCCGGTGTCGGTCTACTGGGCGATCTCGACGATGACCACCGTCGGCTTCGGCGACATCACGCCGAAGACCGGGCTCGGCCGCTTCATCGCGTCGTTCATGATGCTGGTCGGCTGGGGCACGCTCGCGGTGCCCACCGGCATCGTCAGCGCCGAATTCACCGCGCTGCGCTTTCGGGGGCAGCCGGCGCCGACGACGCGCACCTGCCCGGCCTGCCTGAGCGAGGGGCAGGCCGCCAGCGCGCGCTATTGCAGCGATTGCGGCGCGCCGCTGCCCGGCACCCATGACTGAGGCTCAGAAAAACGCCCGCGCATAGTTGATCGGCGCATGGTCCGCCAGGTCGCGCAGCAGCACCGCGCCGGGCTTGCCGGCGTGCTCGCCGAAGTAGGCGGTGCGGGCGCGCATGCGGTCGTCGTCGACCTGGACCGCATCGGGCCGCTCGACCAGTTCGCCGGCGCTCGTGATGTAGCTGGCCGGCGTCACGTGCGCGTAAGCGCTCAGGCTCGGCGGCAGGTCGGTGACCAGGTCGCAGCAGTTGACGAGCCGGATGCGCTGCGGATTGCGCAGCCCGGCGGCAAAGGCCGTGTCGCCGACCCGCGGCGAGCCGAGCGTCACCAGCCGGCCTTCGGGCCACACCGAGGCCGCGAGGGTGGCCAGGGCCGCGCCCAGGCTGTGGCCGGTCAGCAGCAACCCGTTGCGCGGCTTCGCATCGCCATCCAGCCAATGACCGATGCGCGGCAGCAGCGTGCGCGCCGCGCCGGCAAAGCCGACATGCACCCGGCCGGCGGCTTCGGGCCACGCTGTCGTCAGCGCGTTCAGGTCGGTCGCCAGGTCGGCGAGTTCGTCGGGCTGCGTGCCGCGGAAGGCCACCAGCACCAGCCCATCGGCCGGGCGCACCGCACCGAAGGCCTGGGAACCGCTGGCCGCGTCGACGAACAGCCGCGGCGCCTCGAAGCCGGCCCGCGCCAGCGCGGCGGCCAGCCGGTCGGCCTCGGCCTTCGATCCCTCGGACCGCACATAGGCCAGGCGGGAGGCCTCGGTGGCCAGTTGCAGCAGCGTCGTCGGCGCCTCGGGTGTGAACAGCGTGGGCGCCCGCTCGGGCGCGTACAAGGCAGTGCGGCTGGGGTCGTAGGGGATCACGGGGTACGGCGTTGGCAGGGATCGCGCATTCTGCGGGCTCCGCGGGCAGCCCGTGTTTCGCACGTGCGGTCAGCGCCCAAAACCTGAGTTCTGTACGGTGGCAATCGCCCGGCAGGTGACAGGCCTGCCGTTTGCCGCTCAACTGCGCGGCTCAGTCCCCGCCCTGCTCCGATCCACCACCAGAGAGGTTTCCCGATGGCCAACGACAAGCCCCGCCAGACCGCGAACGACTTCGACCCCGAGGTGCTGCGCCTGTTCGACAAGTACGTGCACGGCCAGATCGACCGCCGCGGGTTCCTCGACGGCGCCCGCAAGTACGCCGTCGGCGGCCTGACGGCCGTCGGCCTGCTCGAGGCGCTGAGCCCGAAGTTCGCCGCCGCCGAACAGGTGCCGAAGACCGACCCGCGCATCTCGGCCGAATCGGTCGAGATCCCGTCGCCGCTCGGCTATGGCAAGGTGCGCGGCTACTTCGTGAAGCCGGCACGCGTCACCGGCAAGCTGCCGCTGGTGCTGGTGGTGCACGAGAACCGCGGCCTGAACCCGCACATCGAGGACATCGCCCGCCGCCTCGCGCTCGAGAACTTCATCGCGTTCGCGCCGGACGCGCTGTTCCCGCTCGGCGGCTACCCCGGCGACGAGGACAAGGCGCGCGAACTGTTCGCCAAGCTCGACCAGGCCAAGACGCAGGAAGACTTCGTCGCGGCCGCCAACTACCTGCGCGCGCATCCGCTGGGCAACGGCAAGCTCGGCGCGGTCGGCTTCTGCTACGGCGGCGGCGTCGTCAACACGCTGGCCACGCGCGTGCCCGAACTGGCGGCCGGCGTGCCGTTCTACGGCAACGCGCCGGCGCTCGACAAGGTGGCCGGCATCAAGGCACCGCTGCTGCTGTTCTTCGCCGACAACGACGAGCGCATCAACGCGGCCTGGCCACCGTACGAGGCGGCGCTGAAGGCCGCGAAGGTGAAGTTCGACGCCTACAAGTACCCCGGCACGCAGCACGGCTTCAACAACGACACCACGCCGCGCTACGACGAGGCGGCCGCGAAGCAGGCCTGGATGCGCACGGTCGCGTTCTTCAACGCCCAGCTGCGCACTGCGGGATGATCCCCGGGGGGCGCGCGCGGCAGCATCGCTACACTGCGCAGCTTCGCCAGCCTCGTGCCCCCCATCGTGTCGGATCGCCTCTCAGTCCTGCCGCAGTACTTTCTTCCCAAGCAAGCGTTGACGCTGCTGGCCGGGCGCATCGCGTCGGCCAGCGCCGGCCCGTCGACGACGCGGCTGATCCGCTGGTTCGTCAAGCGCTACGGCGTCGACATGAGCGAGGCGGCGCGGCCCGAGATCGAGAGCTACGCCACCTTCAACGAGTTCTTCACGCGGGCGCTGAAGCCGGGCGCGCGTCCGATCGCGCAGGCCGACCTGATCTGCCCGGTGGACGGCGCGATCAGCCAGTTCGGCCGCATCGAGCACGACCAGATCTTCCAGGCCAAGGGGCACCAATACACCACGACCGCGCTGGTCGGCGGCGACGCGGCGCTGGCCAAACGCTTCGACAACGGCCACTTCGCGACGCTGTACCTCAGCCCGCGCGACTACCACCGCATCCACATGCCGCGCGACGGCCACATCGTGCGCATGATCCACGTGCCCGGCGCGCTGTTCTCGGTCAACCCGACGACGGCACGCGGGGTGCCGGGGCTGTTCGCGCGCAACGAGCGCGTCGTCTGCGTGTTCGAATCGGCCGCCGGGCCGTTCGTGCTGGTGCTGGTGGGCGCCACCATCGTCGGCAGCATGGCGACGGTCTGGCACGGCGTCGTCAACCCGACGCGCACTGGCCGGGTTCGCGACTGGCGCTACGAGATCGAGCCGCAGGAGCTGAAGCAAGGCGCCGAGATGGGCCGCTTCCTGCTCGGCTCCACCGTGGTGATGCTGTTTCCTGCCGGGCCGCTGGCCTTCAATCCGGCGTGGGCGCCGGGCGGCGCGATCCGCCTCGGCGAGGCGATGGCGAACACCGGCGGCTGACCGGCCGCATCCCGCGGTCAAGTCACGCGGTCACATCACACGGTCACTTCAGGCTGCCGGCCAGGAACCGCCGCAGCCGCTCGCTGCGCGGGCGCACCAGCACCTCGCGCGGGTCGCCCTCTTCCTCGACCACGCCCTGGTGCAGGAACATCACGTGGCGCGACACCTCGGCCGCGAACGCCATCTCGTGCGTGACGACGATCATCGTGCGCCCCTCGCCGGCCAGCCCGCGCATCACCTTCAGCACCTCGCCGACCAGCTCGGGATCGAGCGCCGAGGTGGGCTCGTCGAACAGCATCACCTGCGGCTCCATCGCGAGCGCCCGCGCGATCGCGACACGCTGCTGCTCGCCGCCCGACAGCTGCGACGGGTAGAGCCCCTGGCGGTGCAGCACGCCGACGCGCGCGAGCAGCGCCTCGGCGCGTTCCACCGCCTGCGCCTTCGGCACGCCGAGCACATGGACCGGCGCCTCGATCACGTTCTCGAGCGCGGTCATGTGCGCCCACAGGTTGAAGTGCTGGAACACCATCGCGAGCCGGCTGCGCAGGCGCTGCAACTGCTTCGCGTCGACGGCCCGCAGGCGGCCGTCGCGCCCCGGCTTCAGCGCGATGGTCTCGCCGGACAGCGTGATGCGGCCGGCGTCGGGCGGCTCCAGCAGGTTGATGCAGCGCAGCAGCGTGCTCTTGCCCGAGCCCGACGAGCCGACGATGCTGATCACGTCGCCCTGGCTCGCGGCCAGCGAGACGCCCTTCAGCACCTCGGTGTCGCCGAACTTCTTGTGCAGGTCCTCGACCCGGAGCTGCTCCGTCCGAAGGGGGGTCATCAATCGCTCGACAGCTTGCCGCTGCGCACCGGCGTGGCACCCGCGACCTTGAACAGCGGGCGGCCCGCCAGCGCGTAGCGCACGCGGTCGCGCGCGAAGAACAGGCCGTCGACGCGGGTGTGCAGCGGGTGCACCTCGCCGCTGATCGGGTCGATCACGTCGGCGATCAGGTCGCCGGCGCGCACCACGTCGCCCGGCTCGCGGTGGTAGGCGACCACGCCGCTCGCCGGGGCCGACACCACCTCGGTGCCCGACAAGGGCGTGGCGGGGAACCGCAGCGGCGGCAAGACCGGCGCCGGGCCGTCGACCAGGCCGCGCAGCGTCAGGAAGTCGAGCAGCGCCGCCGCGTCGGCCGCGGCCTGCGGGTGCGTCACGCTCGATTCGCCGCGCAGCTCCACCGTGACCGACAGGCAGCCGAGCGGCACCGGGCGCTGCGTTCCGAAGTGCGCGGCCAGTTGCCACCAGGTCTGCGAGCAGGCCTCGTCGAACGGGTTGTCGCCCGACTCCAGCGCCAGCAGCGAGGCCTGCGCGCCCAGGCAGCGGGCCAGCGGCTCGACCTCGGGCCACAGCGGCGTGGCGGTGTAGAGGTGCGCCACCGCCTCGCTGTCGCAATGCAGGTCGAGCATCACCTCGGCATCGCAGGCCAGCGCCATCAGCGTCTTGCGCTGGCTCATCAGCTCATGGGTCTCGGGCAGCGCGCGCACCGACTCGCGCAGTGCCTCGCGCACCAGCCGCGCGTTGGCGACCGGGTCTTCGCCGAGCGCCGCCTCGATGCGCGCGCGCACCGGCTCGAACAAGGCCGGGTAGTGCCGGTTGAAGTTTTCGCCGCTGCCGAGCTCGAAGCGCCCGATCGGCATGCGCAGCAGCGACTGGCCGAGCCCGATCGGGTTGGCCACCGGCACGACGACGACCTCGGCGCGCAGCCGGCCCTCGCTCTCCAGTTGCGCCAGCCGCAGGCGCAGGTGGTGCGCGACCAGCATGCCGGGCAGTTCGTCGGCGTGCAGCGAGGCCTGGACGTAGACCTTGCGGCCGCTGTCCTGCGGGCCGTAGTGGAAGCTGACGATCTCGCGTCGGGTCAGCAGCGAAGCGCCGCTCAGCGGGTGGTGTCGGGTTTGCATCGGAGGATCGGCAAGGTTTCAGGAGCGGGGTCGCAGGTGGCGCGTCCAGCGGGCTTCGGCGCGCCGGAACAGCGCCACCAGCACGAAGGTGATGGCCAGGTAGAACAGCGCCGCGGTGATGAAGGCCGGGAACGGCAGGAAGAAGCGCGAGTTGACGTCGCGCGCCGCACCGGTCAGGTCGAGCAGCGTGACGATGCTGGCCAGCGAGGTGGCGTGCAGCATCAGCACCACCTCGTTGCCGTAGGCCGGCAGCGCGCGCCGCAGCGCCGACGGCAGCAGGATGCGCCGCACCATCAGCGCCCACGGCATGCCGACGCTGCGCGCCGCGTCGACCTCGCCCGCCGGCGTCGCGCGGATCGCGCCGGCGATGATCTCGGTGGTGTACGCGCAGGTGTTGATCGCGAACGCCGCCATCGCGCAGAACCAGGCGCTCGACAGCAGCGGCCACAGCAGGCTGGCCCGCACCGCCTCGAACTGCGCGAGGCCGTAGTACAGCAGGAACAACTGCACCAGCAGCGGCGTGCCGCGAACCACGAAGGTGAAGCACCACACCGGCAGCCACCAGCGGCGCCGGCTCGACGCGCGCATCACGCCGAGCGGGATCGCGACCAGCAGGCCGAGCGCCAGCGACATCGCCAGCAGCCGCAGCGTCGTCCATGCGCCCGACAGGTACAGCGGCAGGTTGTCGACGATCGCGTCGAAGCTCATCGCGCCGGCCCCATCGACCGCGTCACAGCGAGACCGCCTGCACGCCCGCCGACCAGCGCTTCTCCAGCGCGCGCAGCACGACGACCGACACGGTCGTGATCAGCAGGTACAGCGCGGCGGCGGCCAGGTAGAAGGTGAACGGCTCGCGCGTCGCGCCGGCGGCCTGGCCGGCCTTCTGCATCATGTCGGTCAGCCCGATCACCGACACCAGCGCGGTCGACTTCACCAGCACCAGCCAGTTGTTCGCGAAGCCGGGCAGCGCAAGCCGCAGCATCTGCGGCAGCAGGATGCGCCGGAACACCTGGGGACGCGTCATGCCGAAGGCCAGCCCCGCCTCCGCCTGCCCGTGCGGGATCGCGAGGATCGCGCCGCGGAAGGTCTCGGTCAGGTAGGCGCCGAAGATGAAGCCGAGCGTGGCAACGCCGGCGACGAACGGGTCGATGTCGATGTAGTCGTCGATGCCCAGGTGCGGCGCGACCTCGTTCACCGCGAGCTGCCCGCCGTAGAAGATCAGCAGCATCAGCACCAGGTCCGGCACGCCGCGGATCAGCGTGGTGTAGACGGACGCGCTGCGCCGCCAGAATGCCGACGGCGACAGCTTGGCCGCAGCGCCCGCCAGCCCGAGCAGCACCGCGACGGCCAGCGACGCGAGCGCGACGCCCAGCGTCAGCCGCAGGCCCTCGAGCAGGCTCGGCAGGTAGCCGTGCAGCATCACTGGCCGTAGATGTCGTAGTTGAAGTACTTCGACGCGAGCTTCTGGTAGGTGCCGTTGGCGCGGATCGCCTTGATCGCGGCGTTCAGCCGGTCGCGCAGCTCGGTGTCGCTTTTGCGCAGCGCGATGCCGGCCCCGGCGCCGAAGTACTCCGGGTCGCGGTAGTCGGGCCCGACGAAGCCGAAGCCCTTGCCGGCCGGCGTCTTCAGGAAGCCGACGTCGCCGGCGATGCCGTCGACCATCGTCGCGTCGATGCGGCCGGCCGCGAGGTCGAGGTAGACCTCGTCCTGGCTCGCATAGCGCACGATGGTCGCGGTGGTGAACTTGGCGCTGACGTAGCGGTCGTTGATGGTGGTGCGCTGCACGCCGATGCGCAGGCCCTTGAAGCGCTCGGGCGTGCCGTCGATCGGCGAGCCGATCTTCGCGATCAGCTTGTTCGCGCTGTTGTAGTACTTGTCGGTGAACGCGACCACCTTCAGGCGCTCGGGCGTGATCGCCATCGACGCGACGATCAGGTCGAACTTGCGCGACTGCAGCGACGGGATCAGCCCGTCGAACTCCTGCTGCACCAAGGTGCAGCGGGCCTTCATCTCGGTGCACAACGCGTTGGCGATGTCGATGTCGAAGCCCTGCAGCGTGCCATCGGGGCCGACGGTGCTGAACGGCGGGTAGGCGCCTTCGACGCCGATGCGCAGCTTCGACAGGTCAAGCGCCTGCGCACCGAGCGCGACGAACAACAGCATGCACGGCAGGACCAACGGGAGGAATCGTTTCATCGGGAGCTCCGGAGGGGGACGGGACCGCGTTGCAAGTCCCGAACCATACCGCGCCCCGGCCCGGTTTCCGTGCCGGGTTTCCCGGCCTCGCTGTCACTGCGACCAAGGGCCGCGGCCAATCAGTTTCATCCGCTCGTCGAAGCTCGGTGCCGCCGCCAGCATCGGGTGGCCGGGCGCCGTCGCGGCGGCCACCTCGGCCGGACCGGGCGTGCGGCCGATCAGCGCCATGCGCTCCACATAGTCTTGCCGGCGTTCGGCGGCGCTCTGCGCCAGCATGTCGGGCGGCAGCGGCACGGCCCGCTCGCCGGGCTCGGGCGTGCGGCCGATCAGGTGCATGCGCTCGATGTAGGCCGCATCCGGGGCGACGGCATCGCCGGTGGTGACGGCAGCAAAGGCGGCACCCTGTGCGGCCAAGGTGGCGACGGAGAGGATCGGGAGGGGTCTCATGGAACATCCTTTCGCAAGGCGTAGAGGGGTGCTGGTTGGGTCGTCCAGCAACCGCTGCCGTTCCCCCCGCAGCGGCGCCTTTACCCGGTGAAACCCTGATGCCACACCGCGCGACGCGCGCGACATCTGCCGTCGCAATCGATCTCATGCCGAGCACCGGCAAACCGCGCGAAAGCCGGCGCTAGACTGCGCCGATGACCTCGCCCGACGACGCCTCCACCGCTGTCCCGCCCGCCGACAAACCCCGCCCCGGCGACACCTACGTGCAGTCGTTCGCACGCGGCCTGAGCGTCATCCGCTCGTTCAGCGCGAAGGCGCCGCAGCAGACGCTCAGCGAGGTCGCGCAGCGCACCGGCCTGACGCGCGCCGGCGCGCGCCGCATCCTGCTGACGCTGGAGGGCCTGGGCTATGTCGAGAGCCAGGGCCGGCAGTTCCGGCTGACGCCGAAGATCCTCGACCTCGGCTTCGCCTACCTGTCGTCGCTGCCGCTGTGGAACCTGGCCGAGCCGGTGATGGAAGCGCTGGTCGAGCAGGTGAAGGAATCGAGCTCGGCAGCGGTGCTCGAAGGCGCCGACATCGTGTACGTGCTGCGCGTGCCGACGCACAAGATCATGAGCATCAACCTGGGCATCGGCAGCCGGCTGCCGGCCTACTGCACGTCGATGGGCCGCACGCTGCTGGCCGGGCTGCCGCCGGATGAGCTCGACCAGCGCATCGCGTCGATGGCGCTCACCGCCCGCACGCCGCACACCGAGACCGACCCGCAGCGCCTGAAGGGGCTGATCGCCCAGGTGCGGCGCCAGGGCTGGAGCCTCGTCAGCCAGGAGCTGGAGGAAGGGCTGGTGTCGATGTCGGCGCCGATCCGCGACCGCTCCGGCCGCGCGATCGCCGCGCTGAACATCAGCGGCCAGGTCAACCGCACGCCGCCGGGGCACATGCTGGAGGCCTTTTTGCCGAAGCTGCTGGAAGCGGCGGACACGATCTCGCGGTTGCTGCAGATGAAAACGTGACTGAGCAGGCCGACAGGCCGTGAACGATCAAGCAACGCCCGCGGAACCGGCTTTGCCGGGCCGCCGGGTGGCGCCCCTTGGGGGCAGGAGCGATAGCGACTGGGGGGCTACACCTTCACCCAGCGCAACGCGAGGATGTCGTCCGGCCACTGCACCGCTTTCACCTTCTTCTGCATCGCCCAGCTCAGCGTGCGCCGGTACAGCGGCACGTAGGGCAGGTCGTCGCCGATCAGCCGCAGCGCGACACCGACCATCGCGCGCCGGCGCATCAGGTCGGGCTCGACGCGGATGCCGTCGATCAGCGTGTCCAGCGCCGGATTGGCATAACGGCCGACGTTGAAGGTGCCCGCCCCACCCTGGCCGAAACTGTGGAACAGCGCGTTCAGCGTCGCCCAGGCGTCGGTGGTCGGCGTCCAGCCGAACTCGACGAAGCTGCCGGTCGCCTGGCTCAGCTTCGGGAAGAACTGGTTGGTCGCCGACGAGCGCAACGTCGTGCGGATGCCCACCTGCGCCAGCATCGCGGTCGCGGCCTGGCAGACGTTCTCGCGCCACGCGATGTTCACGCAGTCGAGCGTCACCGCGAAGCCGTCCGGGTAGCCGGCCTGCGCGAGCAGCTTCTTCGCGGCCACCGGGTCGTAGGGCAGTCGCCGGTCCAGCTCGGCCAGCGAGCCGTCGACCAGCGGCGACAGGAAGGCCCCGGTCGGCGTCGCCTGGCCGCGCAGCACCTTGCCGACGATCAGGTCGACGTTGATCGCCTGGTAGACCGCCTGGCGCACCCGCCGGTCCTTGAACGGGTTGCGGCCCTTCACGTCGGCATCGAGCAGCTGCTCGCGCGACTGGTCGAACGCGAGGTATTGCTGGCCCAGGTCGGCGACCTGCAGCACCGTCAGGCCCGGGTCGGCCTTCAGGCGTGCCACGTCCTGGAACGGCGGGTCCAGCACCAGGTCGACCTCGCCGGAGCTCAGCGCGGCAAGCCGCGTCGCCTCCTGGCGGATCGGCAGGAAGCTCACCTCGTCGAGGTTGCCGTTGCGCTTGTCGCCGCGGCCCCACCAGCGCTCGTTGGCCTTCAGCACGACGCGCACGTCCGGCTCGTAGCGCTCCAGCCGGAACGGTCCGGTGCCATTGGCGTTGCGCACCGCGAAGGTCTCCTGCTTGCCATTGAAGTCCTGCGCGCGCTCGACGCCGTGCTTGCTGGCCCAGGCTTTGCTCATGATGCCGATGAACGGCAGCTTCTCGGGGAACACTGCGTCGGGTGAACTCAACGCGAAGTCGACCGTCAACGCGTCGACCTTGCGGACCTCGGCCACGGCGCCGAGCTGGAACGCACGCTGCGATGGCGGCAGGCGCGCACGGTCGACCGAGAAGACCACGTCGTCGGCGCTCATCGGGCTGCCGTCGTGGAAGACCACGCCGGGTCGCAGCTTGAAACGCCAGGTCCGGTCGTTCATCGCCTGCCACGACAACGCGAGCGCCGGCTCCAGCCTGAACTGCTCGTCGCGCCCCACCAGCGACTCGTACACCTGCGTGCTGACCCGCGAGTGGTACAGCAGCGCGAGCGCATGCGGGTCCATCGTCTGCGGGTCGAAGCCGCTGGCCACCCGCAGGCCGGCTCCGCCGGCGCCACCCGCCACGCAAGCGAGCCACAGCCCGACCACCGCCACCAGCCACTGCTTCCCGTGCCACCTCGTCTGCCGCGCCATGGACCTTCCCCCGCAGTTGGAGCCCGCATGATCGCAAAGCCCGGCCCGAAATTGGGTTACAACCTCACCACATGCAACACCTGCTGAACCTGCTCGCCGCCATCTCCTTGCTTGTCTGGGGCACGCACATCGTGCGGGTCGGCATGCTGCGGGTGTTCGGCGAGAACCTGCGGGCCGTGATCTCGCGCAGCGTGCGCAGCCGCATCGTCGCGCTGCTGGCCGGCGTCGGCGTCACCGCGCTGGTGCAGTCGAGCACCGCCACCAGCCTGATCGTCACCTCGTTCGTCGGCAAGGGCCTGATGGACACCGGTGCCGCGCTGGCCGTGATGCTGGGCGCCGACGTCGGCACCGCGCTGATGTCGGTGCTGCTGTCGTTCGACCTGTCGTGGGTGTCGCCGCTGCTGATCTTCGCCGGCGTCGTGATGTTCCTGTCGCAGGAGGACCGCGGCATCGGCCGGGTCGGGCGCGTCGTCATCGGCCTCGGGCTGATCACGCTCGCGCTGCAGCTGATCGTCGCCGCCACCGAGCCGCTGACGCGCTCGCCGGCGGTGCGCACGATGCTGGTCAGCCTGCCGAACGACGTGATGCTCGAGATCACGATCGGCGCGGTGCTGGCCGTCGTCTCGTACTCCAGCCTTGCCACCGTGCTGCTGGTCGCGATGCTGGCCAACGCCGGGCTGCTGCCGGCGCCGGTCGCGCTCGGCCTGGTGCTCGGCGCCAACCTCGGCACCGGCGCGTTGCCGCTGCTGGCGACCGCGCGCGGGTCGGTGCAGGCGCGCCGCATGCCGCTCGGCAACTTCCTGTTCAAGCTGGTCGGCTGCCTCGCGATGATCCCGCTGCTGCCGCAGGCCCACGTGCTGCTGCAGGAGTTCGTGCCGACCGTGCTGCAGCAGGTGGTGGTGTTCCACCTCGCGTTCAACATCGCGCGCTCGCTGCTCTTCATCCCGTTCACGCCGCTGGTCGGCCGCCTGCTCGACAAGTACCTGCCGCAGCCGCGCGCGCTCGGCACCGACCGGCCGCGCCACCTCGACCCGCTGGCGCTGAGCTCGCCGTCGGTCGCGATCGGCTGCGCCGCGCGCGAGGCGCTGCACCAGGCCGACGTGGTCGAGACGATGCTGCGCGGCATCCTGCCGGTGATCCGCTACAACGACCTGGCGCTGGCCGAGCAGCTGCGCAAGATGGACGACGTGGTCGACGAGCTGTACTCGGCGATCAAGTTCTACCTGACGCAGATCTCGCGCAAGGCGCTGTCCGAGCGCGAGAGCCGGCGCTGGACCGACATCGTCTCGTTCACGATCAACATGGAGCAGATCGGCGACATCATCGAGCGCGTGCTGCAGGACATCGAGGACAAGAAGGTGCGCAAGAACCGCAGCTTCTCCGACGCCGGCATGGCCGAGATCGTGCACCTGCACGAACGGCTGATGGCCAACCTGCGGCTGGGCATGAGCGTGTTCCTCGACGGCCACGTGCGCGACGCGAAGCGGCTGCTGGAAGAAAAGGCGCGCTTCCGCGACCTGGAGCACGAGTACGCCGCGAGCCACATCGTGCGGCTGCAGGAGAACACCGCGCAGAGCATCGAGACCAGCTCGCTGCACATCGACCTGATCAGCGACCTGAAGCGCATCAACTCGCACATCTGCTCGATCGCCTACCCGATCCTCGAATCGGCCGGCGCGCTGTCGCAGACGCGGATCCGGCATTCGCAGCTGTCGGCGCTCTCTTCCGACGAGTCATGACGACCCCTCGGTCGGCGGGTACGCCGACCGATCCCCCGAGGGGATGCGGGCCGGCTTGGGGCGGCCCGGCGCTCGGCCCGCCCGTCAGAGATAGCCGTGCCGTTTCAGCCAGTGCGCATGCACCAGCGCGGCCTCGAGCGTGAAGACGCCGGCCTTCAGGCTGTCGAGCAGTTGTCCGGCCGGCACGCAATCGAAGCCCTCGACCTCGCCATCCTGGTTGTCGGGATCGATGCCGGGCAGCACCTCGCCCTCGAACATCTCGATGCGCTCGACCATGTAGCCGTTGCCGTCGACCGGGCGGCGCACCCGCTGGTGGCCGAGCGCGCGGACGTTGCGCATCGTCGCCACTTCGAGCCCGGCCTCCTCCCAGGTCTCGCGGTGCAGCGCGGACGCCACCGTCTCGCTGGCCGACAGCATGCCGCCGGACAGCGTGTCCCACTGGCCGGGGTCGGTCGCCTTGTCGAACGCGCGCTGCTGCACCCACACGCGGCCGTCGCCGGTGTGGCCCACCAGGTGCACCGCGACGGTCGCGATGCCCAGCGGGCGAACCGCCGCGCGCTCGATCAGCGCCTGCCGCTCGTCATGCTCGTTCGTCACCGCCAGCAGCTCGTCGCGCCAGGCGCCGCCCAGGCCGTGCTCGTGCAGCCAGTGGGCGATCACTGCCAGCGCCGCGTCGGGCGGGCCTTCGACCTGCCAGCCGCCGGCACGCGGGCGCACCGGCAGGTCGGCCTGTTCCATGTGGCGGGCGAGCAGCGACTCGATCGAGCCGATCACCGCGTCGGTGGCCTGCAGCCACAGCCGCTCGCGCAGCGTCTGCGGGGGTTGGTCAGCCAGGGTGTGGAGGTGGTGCAGCCAGTCGGGTGTGTCGTCCATCGTGGCTGCGATGGTATCGGCTCCGGCGCCGCGCCGTTCAGGCCGAGAACAGCCGCCAGCGCGCGGTCATCGCCTTCAGCCCCTGCAGGATGCCGCTCGGGACCGGCGTGTCGAGCCCGGAAGCGCGCACCGTGCGGTGCAGCGCGACATGGCGGGCGTCTCCCAGGCAGCGCAGGTGCTCCTTCATCGCCGCCGACACCGCGAGGCTCAGCACCGCCGGACGGATCGGCTTGCTGGCGAAGCGGTAGATGCGCGCCTGGTTGATCAGCCGCACGACCTCGTCCGCATCGGTGTGGTCCGTCAGCATCACGGTGATCAGCGCCGGGAAATGGGTCTTCAGCGCGTGCAGCAGCTGGCCGGTGTCGACGCCGCCGACGCGCGCTTCGCACACCATCACGCCGATCGCGTGGCGCGCCAGCAGCTGCAACGCGCCGGCGACGCTGTCGGCCCGGTACACCGTCTGCTCGGCGCCGAGCGCCTGCCGGACCAGCGCGCAGTCGTCCTCGCTGTCGTCGAGCAGCAGCACGCCGGCCACCGGCGCCGCCGCGGCGCGGCCCGCCGAACCCGGCGGCGTGACGATGGGCGCTGGCCGCGACTGCATCTGGCCGACCTCGGCCGCGTCCGCCAGCGTCGTGCGGATCGCGTCCTGGTCCCAGGGCTTGGTCAGGTAGCGAAAGATCTGGCCGTCGTTGACCGAGCCGAGGATGGCCTCCTGGTCGGCGTAGCCGGTCAACAGCACGCGCACCGTGTGCGGCCAATGCTGGCACACCTTGGCCAGCAGCTGCACGCCGGTCATGCCGGGCATGCGCTGGTCGCTGACGATCACGTCGATGCGCTCGTGGCGCAGGATCTCCAGCGCCTGCGCGCCGCTCGACGCGGTGAACACCTCGTAGGTGTTGCGAAACATCACGCGCAACAGGTTGATGATGCGTTCTTCGTCGTCGACGAACAGGATGCGGGCTTTCTGCGGGGCTGTCACGTGGCGGGCTCCGTCGGTGGGGTGGGTGCGTTGGAGGGGGATCAGGCGGCCAGCAGGACCGGCTTGTCGGCCTTGTCGGATTTTTCGGGCTCGCGCGGGCCCAGCGGCAGCAGGATCGAGAACACGGTGCCGACGCCGGGTTCGGTGTCGACGAGGATCTTGCCGCCGTGCTCCTGGATGATCTTGAACGAGATCGACAGGCCCATGCCGGTGCCCTTGCCGATCGGCTTGGTGGTGTAGAACGGGTCGAAGATCTTCGGCAGCACGTTCGCCGGGATCCCGCTGCCGTTGTCCTGGATCTCGATGCGCACCATGTCGTCGCCCTCGCGCGCGGTGCGCAGCGTGATCACGCCGGGCTCGGCGCGCTCCGCCGGCATCGCATGCACCGCGTTCGTGATGATGTTCAGGAACACCTGGTTGATCTGCGACGGCGAGCACTGGATCTTCGGCAGGTCGAAGGCCAGCTCGCGGCGGATCTCGACCGTGTTCTTCAGCAGGTTGCGCGCCAGCAGCAGCGTGCTCTCCAGGCCTTCGTGCACCGCGAACTCGCTGACCTTCGCGCGGTCGAGCCGGCTGAAGTTCTTCAGGTTGGTGACGATCTCCGAGATCTGCTCGATGCCGTGGATGCCGTCGGCCAGCAACTGGCCCATCTCGTCCATCACGCGGCTGCCGGAGACCTCGCGCGTGGACCTGTCGAACTGGTGCGCCACCGTCTGCAGCTGCGCGCGGTCGCGCTGTTCGTTCGGCAGGTGCAGCATCTGCGCGAACTGCACGCTGTTGGCCGCCAGCTGCGCCACCGGCACGACCTGCTCGCGCAGCACCTCGAAGGTGCCCTTGACGTAGGCCAGCGGCGTGTTGATCTCGTGGGCGATGCCGGCCACCATCTGCCCGAGGGCCGACATCTTCTCGGACTGCACCAGGTGGACCTGCGACTCCTTCAGTTCGTCGTGGCTGCGCGTCAGCTCCAGGTTGACGCGGGCCAGCAGGCGGTAGCTGGCGACGAGGCGCCACGCGAACCAGCCCAGCGCGACCAGCAGCGCGGCCGAATAGGCCACCAGCACCCAGCGCCAGGTCTGCTGCGAGACCAGCAGCTTCTCGTGCTCCAGCGCATTCATGTCGGCCAGTTCGTCCAGCGCGCGCGCCGTCGGCAGCACCGCCAGCTGCTTCAGCAGCTTGTCGCCCAGCTGCTGCTGGCGCACCACCGTCTCGGCATGGGCCGCGTAACCCGCAATGCGCTCGGCCGTGGCGTCCGGCAGCGCCTTGGCGAGCTTGCGCAGGTGGGCGATGCTGTCGTCGACACGGGCGACCAGGCCGGCGTCGGGCGTGTCGGTGTAGACCAGCGTGTCGACCAGCACGCGGTCGACCGCCTGGATCAGGCCGTCGCGTTCGGCGGCCGGCCCCGCGGCCAGCACTTCGGCGGCCGCCGACGGCAGGTAGCGGGTGGAGTTGCGCAGGATCGAATGCTGCGACTTGAAGCGGTCGATCAGCTCGACCTTGGACGCCATCAGTTGCCGGTAGTTGTCGAGCAGCGGCACGATGCGCGCGCCGCTGTCGCCGCGACCGTTCCAGAACAGGCTGGTCTTGCTGCGCAGCAGCTCGTCGAGCGATTCGATCACCGGCAACGGGCTCGCGACCGGATCGTAGCTCGCGTTCAGGCCGGTCTTCGAGCGCAGCACGTCGACGTTCCATTCGGCATCGATCTGCTTGAGCTGGCGCAGCAGCGAGCTGATCTCGCCGTACTCGGCGTGGTTCACGTCCGAGGTCTTGTCCACCAGCAGCGCCAGCACCAGGGCCAGCCCGGTGCCGACCAGCAGGTTCACCCAGGTTCTCTTGTTCATCGTGATCATGGCCGCGCGCTCGTTCAAGGTTGGTGTGATGGAGATGAGGGCTCGAGCGAGCGGCCGCGAAGCTCGCCGGTGAGCGTGTACAGGAACTTCACGATCAGTGCCTTGTCCTGCTGCGGAGCCGGCCGCCCGAGCTGGTAGCGGAACATCGTGTCCACCGCATCGTCGAGCGTGCGGGCCGAGCCGTCGTGGAAGTACGGCGCCGTCAGCGCGACGTTGCGCAGGCTGGGCACCTTGAACATGTGGCGGTCCGCCTCGTTGTGCGTCACGTTGTAGCGCCCCATGTCGGCGCCGGTCGGCTCGCCGCGGCCGGCGAAGTAGTCGCCCATCACGCCGAACACCTGGAACATGTTGCCGCCGACGTTCACGCCCTGGTGGCAGGCCACGCAACCGTAGCTCTTGAACAGCCGGTAGCCTTGCAGTTCGTCGCGGTGCAGCGCCGTCGTGTCGCCGCGCAGGTACTTGTCGAAGCGCGCATTCGGCGTCGTCAGCGAGCGCTCGAACACCGCGATCGCGTCCTGGATGTTGTGCGGCTTCAGCCCGTCGCGGTACGACTCGCCGAAGGCCGACACCAGGCTCTTGTCGCGCGAGAGTTTCTCGATCACCTGCGACCAGTTGCTGCCCATTTCCTTCGGGTTGTGGACCGGGCCGGCCGCCTGCTCCTCCAGCGACGCCGCGCGGCCGTCCCAGAACTGGCGGAAGTTGAAGCCGCTGTTCAGCACCGTGGGCACGTTGATCGGGCCCACCGCGCCCCCGATGCCGACCGCGCTGACACGGCCATCGACGCCGCCGCGCTCCAGCGAATGGCAGCTCGCGCAGGCGATGGTGTCGTCGCCGGACAGGCGCTTGTCGTGGAACAGGCGGTCGCCGAGCGCCACCTTGCGTGCATCGAGCCGGACATCGAGCGGGATCGGCCGGATCGGCTCGTCGACCTGCGCCCACGCTTGTCCTGCGGCGAAGCCGCCGAGCGCGGCGGCGAGAACAACGGCGGCAATTTTTTCGGCATCCAACCAGGGCATGAGGACCTCATCAATCGTTGTGTGCGTGATGCGTCACTGCACCCGACGACTATCGGCTCAGGTCGTCACGTGACGTAAGGAATTGCCGCACAGGTCGCCCACTCGAAAAGTCAACAACTGCCAACTGCGTTGACACACCCATCACAGGTACGAACGTCTTGCGCCGGGACCGGAACCGGCGGCGTCTTCAGGCCACTCAGTCCGCACCGAATCCTCGGCACGAAAACGATCCATGAGCAACATCCTGAAGAACCTGGTGGACGGCTTCGCGCGTCGCGTCGGCGGCGCGCACTTCGAGTTCGACGGCGACGGCCACCTGCAGTTGGTGGCCGACGGCAAGTACGTCGTGAGCCTGCTGCACGAGCCGAACGAATCGCGCATCCACCTGTTCGCCGAAGCCGGCACGATGCCCTTCGGCCTGGACCATGTCGGCGATCAGCACGCCGTCGGCGAAGACCACTGGCAGGCCAGCACCGACCGCACCGATGCCGAAGGCTTCACGTCGGCGCTGCGCTGGCACGAGTCGACCGGCAGCGTGCTGCAACTGGCCAGCGCGCCGGTCGCGCAACTCGACGACGTGAAGTTCGCGAACTGGCTGAAGCGGTTCCTGGACAACCTGACCCGGCTCGACGCAATGATCGCGGCCGGGCCCGATGTCGAGAACGCCGAAGTGATCGAGGTCAGCGAGTTCCCGCCGCTGGACCCGCTGGAACTGGAGCTGCAGCTGATGATGTGACGCGGCGGCAGCTGCGGTCACCCACCGCAGAAGCCATCGCAGAGACGCTGCTTCGCAGGGCCTGCCGTGCCGCTACAAGCAGTCCGGCGCCTGCACCGCCTGCAGCACCGTGTCGACGACACCTTCGCGGTCGCGCCGCCGGAACCACCACACCGCGCCCTTCTTGATCGACCAGGCCTGCGGCTGGCCGCTCAGCAGCAGCGCCGCCACCTGGCCCAGCGTCGGCTGGTGGCCGATCACCAGCACCGGCTCGGTCGCATCGGGCCAGCGCGCGGCCTTCAGCACCGCCTCCGCCGTCGCCTCGGGCGCCAGCACCGGCACCGTCTTGAACGATTTGTCGAGCGCCTTCGCGGTCTGCTGCGTGCGCACCGCCGGGCTGACCAGGATGCGCGTCGAATGCGCGAGCCGGTGGTTCAGCCACTCGGCCATGCGCTGCGCCTGGCGCTCGCCCTTCGGCGTCAACGCGCGCTCAAGGTCGTCCTGGCCCTCGCGCAACACGTGCGCTTCCGCATGACGCCACAGGATCAGGTCCATCTCGATCACCCCGCTCCGGACGGCTTCGCCGCCATCAGCCGCATCAGTGCCTGCTGCGCGCTCGGGCCTTCGGTGCCGATGCGCTGGTAGCTGCCGTCCGATTGCAGGCACCACGCGTCCTGGCCGTCGTGCAGGTAGGGCACCAGGCATTCGTCGATGACGCGCTGGCGCAGCGCCGCGTCGCGCACCGGCCAGGCCACTTCGATGCGGCGGAACATGTTGCGCCCCATCCAGTCGGCGCTCGACATGAACAAGGCCTCGTCCGCCTCGCCCTCGCCCCAGCGGAAATACAGCACCCGCGAATGCTCGAGCAGCCGGCCGACCACCGAGCGCACGCGGATGCGGTCGGTGCGGCCCGGGATGCCCGGCGGCAGCATGCAGGCGCCGCGCACGATCAGGTCGATGTCGGCACCGGCCTGTCCGGCGGCCACCAGCGCCTCGATCAACGGCACATCGGTCAGCGCATTGATCTTCACGACGATGCGCGCCGGCCGCCCCGCGCGCGCCGCATCGGCCACCTGGTGGATGTGCACGAGCATCTGCTTGTGCAGCGTGAACGGCGCCTGCAGCAGCTGGCGCAGCGGGCGCATCTTGCCCAGGCTCGCGAGCTGCTGGAACACCGTGTCGATGTCGGCCGTCATCTCGGCATCGGCCGTCAGGCAGCCGACGTCGGTGTACAGCCGCGCGGTCTTCGGGTTGTAGTTGCCGGTCGACAGGTGGCCGTAGCGGCGCAGCCGGCCGTCCTCGCGGCGCGTCACCAGCAGCAGCTTCGCGTGCGTCTTCAGCCCGACGATGCCGTACACCACCTGCGCGCCGACGGCCTCCAGCCGCTCGGCCCAGTTGATGTTCGCCTCTTCGTCGAAGCGCGCCTTCAGCTCGACGACGGCCATCACCTCCTTGCCGCGCCGCGCCGCGTCGATCAGCAGGTCCATCAGCGGCGATTCGCTGCCGGTGCGGTAGATCGTCTGCTTGATCGCGAGCACGTCGGGGTCTTCGACCGCCTCGCGCAGGAACTGCACCACCGGCTCGAACGATTCGAACGGGTGGTGCATCAGCACGTCGCCGTGGCGCAGCCGCTCGAAGATCGACTGGTCGCGAGACAACCCGGCCGGCCACGGCGCGTCGTGCTGCGGGAAGCGCAGCGCCGGCGCATCGGCGCCATCGATCAGCGCGTTCAGCCGCACCAGGTTGACCGGCCCGTTCACGTGGTACAGCGCCGCCTGCGGCAACGCGAACTGCAGCAGCAGGAACTCCGACAGCTCCGGCGGGCAGGTGTTCACCACCTCCAGCCGCACCGCCTGGCCGAAGTGGCGCGTCGTCAGCCCCGAACGCAGCGCCTGCCGCAGGTTGGCGACATCGTCCTCGTCGACCGCCAGGTCCGAATCGCGCGTCAGCCGGAACTGCGAGAACGCCTCGACCTCGCGGCCGGGGAACAGCTCGGCCAGGTGGGCGCGGATCACGCTGGTCAGCAGCACGAAGGCCTGGCCGGTGCCGGCGATGTCGTCCGGCAGCCGGATCACGCGCGGCAGCACCCGCGGCACCTTGACGATCGCGATCGTGTTCTCGCGCCCGAAGGCGTCCTTGCCGCCCAGTCGCACGATGAAGTTCAGCGACTTGTTCGCGACCTGCGGGAACGGGTGCGACGGGTCCAACCCGACCGGCACCAGCAACGGGCGCACCTGGCGCTGGAAGAAGGCGTCGACCCAGCGGCGCTGGGCCTCGTTGCGGTCGCTGTGGTTCAGGATCTGGATGCCCTGCAGCTTCAGCGCCGGCATCACCTCGTCGTTGAAGCAGCGGTACTGGTCGTCGATCAGCAGGTGGGCCTCGGCGGCCACCGTCGCCAGGTCGCGCGCCGAAACGCCGGCGCCGGGCTGGCGCACCGCCTCGATGTAGTCGGCGAAACGCACCTCGAAGAACTCGTCCATGTTGGACGACACGATGCAGATGTAGCGCAGCCGCTCCAGCAGCGGCACGTCGTCGCGCCGGGCCTGGGCCAGCACGCGGCGGTTGAACTCCAGGATGGCGCTTTCACGGTTCAGCAGCGCCGGCATCAGCGGTGCCGGCGAAGCGGCGGTCGGCGGGGTCATCCGACGAGTTTATGAAGGTTTTGCGTCGGTTTCGTGACAGCCATGTCAGCGCCCGGCATGGCCGGCACCAGGTGGCCGAGGAACTCGCGGCACACCGGCTCCCAGCCGAACTGCAGCGCGCGCTCGCGGGCCCGATCGCGCGGGATCTCCAGCGCCTGCAGTGCTGCCGTGCGCAGATCGTCGTGCAACACGCCGCCATCGCGCCCGTCGCGCTTCGGCGCGACCACATCCAGCGGGCCCGCCACCGGGTAAGCGGCGACCGGCGTGCCGCAGGCCAGCGCCTCCAGCATCACCAGCCCGAAGGTCTCGGAGCGGCCGGGGAACACGAACACGTCGGCCGCGCTGTAGATGCGCGCCAGCTCGCTGCGGTCGACCACGCCGCGCCAGTGCACCTGCGGGTACTCGCGCTGCAGCCGCTCCTGCAGCGGCCCGACGCCGTAGACGATCTTCGAGCCCGGCAGGTCGAGGTCGAGGAAGGCCTCGAGGTTCTTCTCGTAGCTGAGCCGGCCGACATGCAGGAACACCGGCCGCGGCAGCCCGAGGTCGGCGCCCGGCACCGGCTCGAACAGCCCCAGGTCGACGCCATGCGACCAGCGCCGCAGCGGCGTGAAGCCATAGCCCTGCAGGATGTCGAACATGCCGGCGGTCGGCACCATGATGCCGCTCGACTTCGCATGGAAGCGGCGGAACCAGGCATAGCCCCAGCGCTCCGGCAGGTGCAACGCCCGCGCCAGGATCTCGGGGAAGCGGGTGTGGAACGCCGTCGTAAAGGCAAGGCCACGCCGGAGGCAGTGCGCGCGCGCCGCGCCGCCCAGCGGTCCTTCGGTCGCGATGTGGATCGCATCGATGCCCCCGTCGTGCAGCGCGGCATCGTCGATGCGCCGCGCCACCTCGCGCCCCGGCCGCCACGCGAGCTCGATCTCGCGGTAGCCCGGGCAGGCGAAGCGCTTGAAGCCCGACGGCTCGATCATCAGCACCTCGTGGCCGAGCGCGGTCAGCCCTTGCTGCAACTCCACCAGCGTCGTGACGACGCCGTTGACCTGCGGCTTCCAGGCATCGGTGACCAGCAGGATCCTCATGCGGCCTCCGCCACGGCTTGCGCAGTCGACACCGGCTGCAACTCTCGCTCGCGCAGCACCTGCGCCCAGTCGATGATCTCGAGCCGCCCGTCCGCATGCTCGACCAGCGCGGTCAGGCTCTCGACCCAGTCGCCGTCGTTCGCGTAGGTGATGCCGTCGATCTCGCGCAGCTCGGCATGGTGGATGTGCCCGCAGACGACGCCGTGCATGCCGCGCCGGCGTGCCTCGCGGGCCACCGCGTTCTCGAAGTCGCCGATGAAGCTGACGGCCCGCTTGACCTTCAGCTTCAGGTACTTCGACAGGCTCCAGTACGGCAGGCCCATGCGTGCGCGCAGCGAGTTGAGGTGGCGGTTCAGCTTCAGCGTGAACTCGTAGAGCGTGTCGCCGACGTGGGCCAGCCACTTGGCGCACTGGATCACGCCGTCGAACAGGTCGCCGTGCAGGATCCACAGCTTGCGGCCGTCGGCGGTCTCGTGCACCCACTCCTCGGCGACCTCGATGCCGCCGAACTCGTGCCCGACGTAGCGGCGCGCGAACTCGTCGTGGTTGCCGGGGACGAAGACGACGCGCGTGCCCTTGCGCGCCTTGCGCAGCAGCTTCTGCACCACGTCGTTGTGCGACTGCGGCCAGTACCAGTGGCGTCGCAGCTGCCAGCCGTCGACGATGTCGCCGACCAGGAACAGCGTGTCGCTCTCGACGTGGCGCAGGAAGTCGAGCAGCGCATCGGCGCGGCAGCCGGGCGTGCCCAGGTGCAGGTCCGAGATCCACACGCTGCGGTAGCGCAGGCGGTGCGCGGTCGGTTCGTCCTCGGCGCCGGGCGAAGGCTCCTGCGGGACGGTCCAGGCACGAAGAAAGGCGTCTCGTTGCATGGACGCCCAGCTTCGCAGCCGGCCATGACGTGGCAGTGGCAAGGGCATGACGGGCCGGTGACGCCGCGCCATCCGATAATCGCCCGATGCACTTGTTGATCCCCTACGCCAGCACGCTCTCGGAGGCTGGCCTGCCGGTCCAGCGCGGCCTGGCCCTTCCCCACCTGCAGCGCCTGCTGCCGCGCATGGTGCCCGCCGAGAAACTGGGCAGCGACGAGTACTCGCTGAGCACGCCGGCCGAGCAGGCGCAGGCGCAACTGCTGGGCTGGCACGGCGCCGACGGCTGCCTGCCGTGGGCCGCGCAGGCCGCCGCGGCTGACGGCGTGCCGGTCGGCGACGCACCCTGGGGCCTGCTGACGCCGGTGCACTGGCATGTGGGCGCCGAGCATGTCAGCGTCGGCTACCCGGAGCAACTGCGACTCAGCGCCACCGAATCGCATGCGCTGTTCGAGGCAGTGCGGCCGCTGTTCGAGAGCGAAGGCTGGCAGCTGACATGGGGCTCGCCGCTGCGCTGGTATGCATCGCACGATTCGCTCGACGGCCTGCCCACCGCATCGCTCGAGCGCGTGATCGGCCGCAACCTCGACCTGTGGATGCCCGACCACCCGCAGGCCAAGGCGATCCGCCGGCTGCAGAACGAGGTGCAGATGATGCTGTACCAGCAGCCGGAGAACGACCACCGGGCCGAGATGAGCATGATGCCGGTCAACTCGTTCTGGCTCAGCGGCTGCGGGCGCCGCCAGCCGGCCGCGGCCACCCCCGGCCTCGTCATCGACCACCGCCTGCGCGCGCCGCTGCTGGGCGAGAACTGGGGCGACTGGGCCGAGGCCTGGCGCGCGCTCGATGCCGGCCCGGTGCGCGAGCTGCTGGCCCGCCACGATGCCGGCGAGGCGGTGTCGCTGACGCTGTGCGGCGAGCGCTTCGCGCAGCGGCTGCAGGCGCAGTCGCAGGGCTGGGTCGCCCGACTCGCGCGGCGCTTCGGCGGATCGTCGCCGTTGGCCTTGCTGGAGGCGCTGTGATGGCCGACGTCCGGATCTCGCGCCGCGACGCCCCGCCGCGCAGCGTGTGGGCGCTGGAGCAGGCCGGCGTGCACCCGCTGCTGGCCCAGCTGTTCGCGGCGCGCGGCGTGCGCAGCAACGACGAGCTCGACGACGGCCTGGCCCGCCTGATCCCGCCGGCCGAGCTGCTCGGCGCGCCGGCCGCCGCGGTGCTGCTGGCCGATGCCATCTCGGCGCGCAAGCGCATCTGCGTGGTGGCCGACTACGACTGCGACGGCGCCACCGCCTGCGCGGTCGCCTTGCGCGGGCTCGCGCTGCTCGGCGCGTCGCCCGGCACGCTGCAGCACGTGGTGCCCGACCGCGCGGTGCACGGCTACGGGCTGACGCCGACCATCGTCGACCTGGCGCTCGGACAGGCCTCCGAGCGCCGCCCCGACCTGCTGCTCACCGTCGACAACGGCATCGCGAGCATCGCCGGCGTCGCGCACGCCCGCGCGCTCGGCCTCGACGTGCTGGTCACCGACCACCACCTGCCGGCAAAGGAAGGCGAGCAGATCGTGCTGCCGGACGCGAGCGTGATCGTCAACCCGAACCAGCCCGGCTGCGGCTTCCCGAGCAAGAACCTGGCGGGCGTCGGCGTGATGTTCTACGTGCTGCTCGCGCTGCGCTGCGAGCTGCGCGCGCGCGGGGCCTTCAGCGCCGAGCAGCAGCCGCGGCTCGACGTGCTGCTCGACCTGGTCGCGCTCGGCACCGTGGCCGACGTGGTGCGGCTCGATGCCAACAACCGCCGGCTCGTCGCGCAGGGCCTGCGGCGCATCCGCAGCGGGCGCATGCACCCGGGCATCGCCGCACTGTTCAGCGCCGCCGGGCGCGATGCATCGCGTGCCAGCGGTTTCGACTTCGGCTTCGCGCTCGGGCCGCGCATCAATGCGGCCGGCCGGCTGTCGGACATGTCGCTCGGCATCGAATGCCTGCTGACCGACGACCCGGCGCGCGCCGCGCAGCTCGCGCAGACGCTGGACACCATCAACCGCGAGCGCCGCGAGGTCGAGGCCGGCATGCGCGAGCAGGCCGAGGCCATGCTCGAGACGCTGATGCCCGAAGGCGATGCGCCGCCGGCGCTGGCCATTTACGACCCCGAGTTCCACGAAGGCGTGGTCGGCATCGTCGCCGGGCGGCTGAAGGACCGGCTGCACCGGCCGACCTTCGTGTTCGCGCTCGGCCAGGACGGCCTGCTGAAGGGCTCGGGCCGCTCGATCCCCGGCTTCCACCTGCGCGATGCGCTCGACGTCGTCACCAAGCGCCACCCCGGCGTGCTGAAGCGCTTCGGCGGGCATGCGATGGCGGCCGGCTGCACGCTGGCCGAGGAGGATTTCGACACCTTCGACGGCGCGCTGCAGCAGGTCGCGCACGAATGGCTGGATGCGGCGACGCTGTCGCGCACGCTGCTGACCGACGGGCCGTTGCCGGCCGAGTATTTCAATGCCGAGACGGTGCGCTCGCTCGATGCGCAGGTCTGGGGCCAGGCCTTCGAGCCGCCGCTGTTCTGCGACGAGGTCGAGGTGGTGTCGCAGCGGCTCGTCGGAGAGAAGCATTTGAAGCTGTCGGTGCGGCATGCCGGTGCGCTGCGCGACGCGATCTGGTTCGGCCACACCGAGCCGGTCGGTGCGCGGGTGCGGCTGGCGTATCAGCTGCGCGTGGACGAGTACAACGGCCAGCAGCGGGTGCAGATGGTCGTGGAAGGGGCGGGATGAACGCGATGAGGCGTGCGGCGCTGGTGGGCGCGATGACAGTGGCGATGAACATCGCTCACGCGATCGAGGTCGTGCCGGTCGCGACCGGCCTGGAGAACCCGTGGGGCCTGGCCTTCCTGCCGGACGGCCGCATGCTGGTCACCGAACGGCCTGGCCGCCTGCGCATCGTCGCCGCCGACGGCCGGCTCGGCGAGCCGCTGCAAGGCCTGCCGGCGGTCGATGCGCGCAGCCAGGGCGGGCTGCTCGATGTCGCGCTCGACCCGAAGTTCGCGAGCAACGGGCTCGTCTACTGGAGCTATGCCGAGGCCGGCAGCCGCAGCGAAGCCGACAAGAACGGCACCGCGGTCGCGCGCGGCCGGCTGCAGGGCGAGCGGCTGACCGAGGTCAGCGTGATCTTCCGCCAGCAGCCGAAGGTGAAGAGCACCGCGCACTTCGGCTCGCGGCTGGTGTTCGACCGCGGCGGCCGGCTGTTCGTCACGCTCGGCGACCGCTACCTGCGGCGCGACGATGCGCAGAACCTCGGCAACCACCTCGGCAAGGTGGTGCGCATCGAAGCCGACGGCGGCGTGCCGGCCGACAACCCGTTCGTCAAGACGGCCGGTGCGCGGCCCGAGCTGTGGAGCATCGGCCACCGCAACATGCAGGGCGCCGCGCTGAACCCGTGGACCGGCGCGCTGTGGACGCACGAGCATGGGCCGCAGGGCGGCGACGAGGTCAACCTCGACGTGGCCGGCAAGAACTACGGCTGGCCGGTGATCACCTACGGCTGCGAGTACGGCAGCTGCGCCGCCATCGGCGAGGGCAAGGCCAAGGCCGGGATGGAGCAGCCGCTGACGACCTGGGTGCCGTCGATCGCACCGAGCGGCATGGCCTTCCTGACCAGCGATCGCTACGCCGGCTGGAAGGGCAGCCTGTTCGTCGGCGCGCTGGCCGGCCAGATGCTGGTGCGGCTGCAGCTCGACGGCGACAAGGTCGTCAAGGAAGAGCGGCTGCTGACCGACCTGCACGAGCGCATCCGCGACGTGCGCCAGGGGCCGGACGGCTGGCTCTACCTGCTGACCGACAACAACCCCGGCCGCGTGCTGCGCGTCGTGCCGTAACCCCTTCAACGCCGCTGCCGGGGCTGATCCTTACAATCGGTGGGTGAGCCAACCTGCTGTCTGGACCAACGCCGACCTGCACTGCCATTCCGTCGTGTCGGACGGCACGCTGCAGCCCGAGGATCTCGCGGCGCGCGCGAAGGCCAACGGCGTCGAGTTGTGGGCGCTGACCGACCACGACGAGATCGGCGGCCTGCAGCGCGCCCGGGCGGCGGCGCAGGCGCTGGGCCTGCCGTACCTGACCGGTGCCGAGATCTCGGTGACCTTTGCCGGCCTGACGGTGCACATCGTCGGGCTCGGCTTCGATGCCGACGATGCGCAACTCACCGCCGGCCTCGCCGCAACCCGCGGCGGCCGCGAGGAACGCGCCCGCGAAATGGCGGCCGGCCTGGCCCAGGTCGGCATCGCCGGGGCCTACGAAGGCGCGCTGAAGTACGTCGGCAACCCGGAGCTGATCTCGCGCACGCACTTCGCGCGGCACCTGGTGGACAGCGGCGTCTGCCAGGACACGCACGAGGTGTTCCGCAAGTTCCTCGTCGAAGGCAAGCCGGGCTTCGTGCCGCACCGCTGGGCGAAGCTCGGCGACGCGGTGCGCTGGATCCATGAGGCCCAGGGCATTGCGGTGATCGCGCACCCCGGGCGCTACAAATTCACCGCGAACGAGGAGTACGCGCTGTTCACCGAATTCAAGGCCCACGGCGGGCGCGGTGTCGAGGTCATCACCGGCAGCCACTCGGGCGCCGATTTCATCAAGTACGCCGACATGGCGCTCGAGTTCGAGCTGCTGGCGTCGCGCGGGTCCGATTTCCACAGCCCGGACGAGAGCCACGTCGACCTGGGCACGCTGCCGCCGTTGCCGGGCCAGCTGACGCCGGTGTGGGAAGCGCTGGCCGAGCGGGTGCAGTTGCCGTCGTGAAAGGCCACCGCCCCGCCCGGGGCATCGCGCTGATCGCGTTGGCGGCGCTGTGCTTCGCGACCATGGACACCACGATCAAGTACCTCGGCGCCTTCCTGCCGGTGCTGCTGATCCTGTGGGCCCGCTACGCGTTCCAGGCGGTGTCGATGGGCGTCTGGCTGCTGCGCTCCAGGACCGCGGGCTTCCGCACCGAGCACCCGCGCTTCCAGCTGGCGCGCGGCGCGCTGCTGCTGGCCACCAGCGCGCTGAGCTTCTTCGGCGTGCAGCGCATGCCGGTGGCCGAGTTCACCGCGATCAACATGCTGACGCCGGTGGTGGTGACGCTGCTGGCCGCCTGGGTGCTGCACGAGCGCGTGTCGGCGCCGCGCTGGGCGCTGGTGTGTGCAGCGTTCGCCGGCGCGGTCATCGTGATCCGCCCCGGCAGCGGCCTGTTCGGCTGGGCGGTGCTGTTCCCGCTGGCCGGCGCGCTGACCTACGCCAGCTTCCAGGTGCTGACCAGCAAGCTGTCGGCGCTGGAGAGCCCGTACACCACGCACTTCTACACCGGCCTGACCGGCGCGCTGGTGCTGACGCCGCTGCTGTTCTTCAGCGCGATCGACACCGACGGCACGCTGCTGGCCGCGCCGCCGCGGCAGCTCGCGCTGCTGCTGGCGATCGGCGCGCTCGGCACCGTCGGCCACCTGTTCCTGATCCTCGCGCTGGGCCTCGCGCCGACGGCCACGCTGATGCCGTTCATCTACCTGCAGATCGGCGTCGCGGCAGCGGTCAGCTGGGTGGTGTTCCGCTACGTGCCCGACGGCTGGGCCTGGGTCGGCATGGGCGTGATCGCGGTGTGCGGTGCGGCGAGCGCGTGGCTGAACATGCGAAAGACCGCGTCGCACCCCGCGACGTCGACAGTGGCGGCGGACACGATCGCGGATTGAGTCACCAGGCCCTAACATGGCGCCCCATGCCGCAACTCTTCGAAGTCCACCCCGAGAACCCGCAGCAGCGCTTGCTGAAGCAGGCCGCGCAGATCCTGCACGACGGTGGCATCGCCGCGGTGCCCACCGATTCGAGCTATGCGCTGGTGTGCCACCTCGACGACAAGAACGCGGCCGAGAACCTGCGGCGCATCCGCGGCGTCGACGACAAGCACCACCTGACGCTGCTGTGCCGCGACCTGTCGGAACTGGCCAGCTACGCCCGCGTCGACAACCGGCAGTACCGGCTGATGAAGCATGCGACGCCGGGCCCGTTCACCTTCATCCTCGAAGCGACCAAGGAAGTGCCGCGGCGCGTCTCGCACCCGTCGCGCCGCACCATCGGCCTGCGCGTGCCCGACCACAAGATGCTGCAGCAGCTGCTCGACATCTTCGGCGAGCCGCTGTTGTCGACGACGCTGATCGCACCGGGCGAGACCGAGCCGCTGAACGACCCGGACGAGATCCGCGAGCGTTTCGCGGGCCGGGTGCAGGCGGTGGTCGACGCCGGCGCCTGCCCGCGCGAGCCGACCACGGTGGTCGACCTGACGGCGGACGAGCCGGTGCTGTTCCGCCTCGGGCGCGGAGACCCCGCCTTGCTGGGGCTGCCGGTGGCCTGAGGACTCAGGCGACGGCCGCGAGCAGCCCGTCGTCCTTCAGCTTGAACTGACGCACCGCGTCGACCAGCCGCGCCGCCTGCTGCTGCAGGCTGTCCGCCGCCGCGGCCGACTGCTCGACCAGCGCCGCGTTCTGCTGCGTCACCTGCTCGATCTGCATCACCGAATCGCTGACCAGGCCGATGCCGGCCGTCTGCTCGCCGGTCGCGTTGCTGATCTCGTCGATCAGCTCGGCCACCCGCTTCACCTGCGCGACCACGTCCGTCATCGTGACGCCGGCGTTGCCGACCAGCTGCGTGCCGGCAGCGACCTTCTCGACGCTCGCGCCGATCAGCGCCTTGATCTCCTTGGCCGCCTGGGCCGAGCGCTGCGCCAGCGAGCGCACCTCGGCCGCGACCACCGCGAAGCCGCGCCCCTGCTCGCCGGCACGGGCCGCTTCCACGGCGGCGTTCAGCGCCAGGATGTTGGTCTGGAACGCGATGCCGTCGATCACGCCGATGATGTCGCTGATCTTGCGCGAGCTCGCGCTGATCTCCTCCATCGTCGTCACCACCCGGCCCACCACGTCGCCGCCCTGCACCGCCACTTGGCGGGCCGAGCTCGCGAGCTGCGTGGCCTGGCGCGCGGTGTCGGCATTCGCCCGCACCGTCGCGGTGATCTGCTCCATCGATGCCGCGGTGCGCTGCAGGTTCGAGGCCTGCTCTTCGGTGCGCTGCGACAGGTCGGCGTTGCCGCCGGCGATCTCGCTCGAACCGGTCGCGATGCTGTCCGAGCCGGCGCGCACCGCGCCCACCACGCGCACCAGGCTGTCGTTCATCACCTGCAGCGCGCCCAGCAGCTGGCCGGTTTCGTCGGTGCCGTGCACCTCGATGCGCGAGGTCAGGTCGCCGGCCGCCACCGTCTCGGCCACCTGCACCGCGCGGCGCAGCGCGCCGGTGATCGAGCGGCTGATGACCAGGCTGATCGCGACGCCGCACAGCGCGGCCACGCCGGCCAGCACCAGCGTCGTGACGATCGCCGCGCGGCCGGAGGCCTGCGCCTGCTGCGCATCCGCCTGCATCTGCGATTCCTGGAAGCGCACCATGTCGAGCGATGCGGCGAGGTAGGCGTCCTGCAGCGGCCGCACTTCCTTCAGCAGGAAGTTGCGCGCGGCATCGGGCAGGTTGGCCTGAAGCAGCGTGACGACCTTCTGGCGCTTCTTGACGTAGGCGTCGCCGCTTTCCTGCAGCGCCTTCAGCAGCTCGTCGCCCTTCGGCGAGGCGCCGGTCGCGGCCAGCTTCTCGCGCAGCTGCGAGATCTCGCGCGTGGCTTCGCTGACCTTCGTGATGTAGCCCTTGACCTCGGCCTCGTCGCCGACGGCCAGCACCGCGCTGCGCAGGTGGTTGGCCTGCTTGTTGACGGCGCGGTCGATCTCGTTGGCCAGCGCGATCTGGCCGTAGCCTTCGGTGACGATCTCGGCCGTGGCCGCATTGATGGCGCGGATGCGCCACACCGACACGCCGGTGATCAGCACCAGCAGCAGGATCACGACGCCGAAACCCAGGCCCAGCCGCGTCCCGATCTTCATCCGGTTGACGAAATTCATGTTGGTTGTCTCCTGAATCGCCCGCGCAGCCTGGGCGGCCGCGACGGGATCAGGAGGCTATCGGCGCCCGGTCGCACCGACTTGAGGACGAACGACCCCTATTTCGTCAAGATCAGCTTGCCGAGCGAGGTTTGTCGCAGGCGGTAGCGCATGCCGTCGTGTTCGATCTCGACGACCGTCTCGCCGTCGAGGATCTGCGCGCTGGTGATGCAGCGGACCGGCCCCGCCGTGCTGCCGCCAGCCGGCTGCGCACGAAGGGAACGGGCGGGCGCCGCGGGCAAGGCCGGCGCGGCGGAGGACGGGAGGGTGGAGGTGTGCATGGGCTTGAGTTTAAATGCGAACCGTTCGCATCTACAAGCCCCCGGGCCGACAAACCCCCTGCGCCGGCCCGGCTTTCGCCCGGCAGCGCGAAGGGTCAGGCCTTCAGTGCCGCGGTGACGACGATCTCGATGCGGTAGGCCGGGTTCGCGAGCTTCGCCTGCACGGTCGCGCGCGGCGGGGCGTCGCCGGCGGCGACCCAGTCGTCCCAGACCTCGTTCATGCCGGCGAAATCGGCCATGTCGGCCAGGAAGATCTGCGCCATCAGGATGTGCGCGTTGTCGGTGTGCGCCTCGGCCAGCAGCCGGTCGACCATCGCGAGCACCTGGCGGGTCTGGCCGCGGATGTCCTGCGTGGTGTCGTCGGGCACCTGGCCGGCGAGGTAGACCGTGCCATGGTGGATGGCCATGTCGGAATAGCGGTCCTCGACGTGGAAACGCCGTACGGCGTGGGTCATGACTTGGCTCCGTGGTCGGAATGCTTGTGGGCGTGCTTGTGGGAATGCTTGTGGGCGTGTTTCGCGGCATGCCGGGCCGCGTGGTCGGCCGGCTCGGCCTTGGCCGGCGCCTTCTTCCTGCTGCCGAGCTTGCTCTCGGTGCCGGCGATCAGCTTCTGGATGTTGGGCAGGTGGCGCCAGACCAGCAGCAGGCTCATCACGACGATCGCGCCGGCCAGCGGGCCGCCATCCCAGATCAGCAGCTGGTAGAACGGCGCGAACACCGCAGCCACCAGCGCCGCGAGCGACGAATAGCGGAAGAAGCCCGCGATGATGATCCAGGTCAGCAGCGTCGCCGCGCCCAGCCACGGGTTGAACGCCAGCAGCACGCCGGCCGCGGTGGCCACGCCCTTGCCGCCCTGGAAGCGGAAGAACACCGGCCACAGGTGGCCGACGAAGGCCGCCAGGCCGACCAGCGCGACGCTGCCCTCGCGCA
>Ga0209050_1000770_pt1 | contig 46024 bp, 49 predicted proteins | sample Araplavi_mTSA_r2_FD_184276 | JGI IMG/M metagenome (GOLD analysis project Ga0209050, IMG submission 184276) | Arabidopsis root microbial communities from North Carolina, USA - plate scrape MF_Cvi_mTSA_r2 (SPAdes) (version 2) | ecosystem: Host-associated > Plants > Roots > Endosphere | place: USA... | reverse complement strand
GGCATCTACGGCACCAAGTTCAAGGACATGCAAGCCAAGCACCCCGGCCGCGCGCTGGAAAAGGCCGTCAAGGGCATGCTGCCCAAGGGTCCGCTGGGCTTTGCGATGGTGAAGAAGCTGAAGGTGTATGCCGGTGACTCTCACCCGCACGCCGCCCAGCAGCCCAAAGTGCTGGAAATCTAAGGAGCGGCCATGATCGGAAATTGGAACTACGGAACCGGCCGCCGCAAGTCTTCGGTGGCTCGCGTCTTCATCAAGAAGGGCACCGGCCAGATCATCGTCAACGGCAAGCCCGTCGACCAGTACTTCGGCCGCCAGACGTCCATCATGGTCGTCCGCCAGCCGCTGGTGCTGACGGCGAACGATGCAGCCTTCGACGTCAAGGTCAACGTGCACGGCGGCGGTGAATCCGGCCAGGCCGGCGCGGTGCGCCACGGCATCACCCGCGCACTGATCGACTACGACGCCGCGCTGAAGCCGGACCTGAGCCGTGCCGGCTTCGTGACCCGCGATGCGCGCGAGGTCGAACGCAAGAAGGTCGGCCTGCACGGCGCTCGCCGCAGGAAGCAGTTCAGCAAGCGCTGATCGACGCGACGCCCAGGCGTTGCAACAAGGGGCCGCTTTCGAGCGGCCCTTTTCGTTTTGGGCTTCGTTTCTGGGGTCGCCGTTCCGGCAAGGTTTGGAAACAAGCACGCCGATGCCGGCTCCTACAATCCCTAGCTTCTGTCCTGACCTCATGCCGTACTGACTCATGCGCTGGAAACTGCTTCGTCGTCGCATGTCCATCAGCGCACCGCGCATGATCGTCAGAAGCCACCTGCCGTGGCCATTGCGTTGGGCGATCGTCGCCCTGGTGTTCGGCTTCTCGGCGGCGCTCGCGCTGTGGGCCTTCGAGTTCGGCAAGGACATCGCCGGCCTCGACCGCGATGCCAAGGCCGAGCTGGGCCAGTTGCGGGTCGAGGTCGCGCAACTGCGCGCCGAACGCGAAGGCGCCCAGTCGATCGCCAACACCGCCGGCAGCCTGTTGCGCACCGAGAAGGTGGCGCAGGACAAGCTGGCCCAGCAACTGAAGCAGCTCGAGTCCGAGAACATGGCGCTGAAGGCCGACCTCGGCTTCTTCGAGCGCCTGCTGCCGGCCGGCACCGCCGAGGCCCTGACGGTGCGCGCGCTGCAGGCCGAGGCCAAGGCGCCGGGACAACTTCGTTACCAATTGCTGGTGATGCAGATGGGCAAGTCGGCCCCGGAGTTCACCGGTCGTTACGACATCGTGCTCACCGGAGTGCTCGACGGAAAACCCTGGACGCTCTCGATGCCGAACGGGGGCCTGCCGCTCGCCGTGAAGCAGTACCTCCGTCTCGAAGGAATGATCGATCACCCGCTGCAGGCCGTGGTAAAAACCGTGCAGGTCAAGGTCATCGACAGCCGCGGCGCTGTCAGGGCGACGCAGATGCTCAAGCTCTGACGCCAGCCTCCGAAGACCCTGCAAGAGCCACAAAGACGGCACCCCTCGTTGGATCACGTTGGAGCAACCACCATGTTCGGCAAAACCAAGCAGCCTCCCATCCGCACCCTGATCGGCGAGGGCACCGTGATCACCGGCGAACTGCGCTTTGCCGACGGCCTGCGCATCGATGGCGAAGTGCAGGGCGACGTGATCGCCAGCAGCGAGGCCTACAGCATCCTCGTGATCAGCGAGAAAGCCAAGGTGGTCGGCAAGGTCAAGGCCGGCCACGTGATCATCAATGGCACGGTGATCGGCCCGGTTCTGTCAGATCAACTGCTCGAGCTGCAGCCCAAGGCCAGCATCGTCGGCGACGTGCGCTACGAATCGCTCGAAATGCACCAGGGTGCCCGCATCGACGGCGAGCTCCACCCGTTGAAGGCCGATGAAAAAGCCCCTTTGAAACTGGCCACCGCGAACGCGGGGCCAGCGATCAATCCCACAACGGCACAAGCGGCGTGAGCTCGGCGGATAATCGGCCCGTTCGTCCCCCAAGGAATACCCCATGAGCGCAGTTGCAGAAAACCTCCAGAGCCTTGATTCCAGCGAGCCGCCGGTGCCGCTGGTGTTCACCGACAGCGCCGCGAGCAAGGTCAAGGAGCTGGTCGACGAAGAAGGCAATCCCGAGCTGAAGCTGCGGGTCTTCGTGCAGGGCGGTGGTTGCTCTGGCTTCCAGTACGGCTTCACCTTCGATGAAATCGTCAACGACGACGACACGCAGATGAGCAAGAACGGCGTCACGCTGCTGATCGACGCGATGAGCCTGCAGTACCTGGCCGGTGCCGAGATCGACTACAAGGACGACCTCGAAGGCGCACAGTTCGTGATCAAGAACCCGAACGCGACGACGACCTGCGGTTGCGGGTCCAGCTTCTCGGTCTGATTCGCTTCCTGCCCGCGCAAGGCCGCTTTCGAGCGGCCTTCGTCATTCTGGGGCGGCCTGTCGGCCGGCGAGCTACGCCGGATAGAGCGCGCCCAGCACCCGCGGACCACGCGCCCCGGTGACCGACACCAGGTTGCCCGGCTCGCGCCGCACATGCGCCCGGGCCAGCCAGGCGAACGCGGCCGCTTCGACCTCGCTGGCCGGCAGGCCGCGCTCATCGCTGCGGACCACCTGGCGGCGCGGCAGCAGCGCGGCCAGGCGGCGCATCAGCTGGTCGTTGAAGGCGCCGCCGCCGCACACCACCACCTCCGGCGCCGTGGCCGCGTGGCGGTCGACCGCGTCGGCGCAGGCCTGGGCCGTCAGCTCGCACAGCGTGGCCTGCACGTCTTCCGGCCGCAGCGCATGGCCGACGCGCGACAGCTGGTCGTCCAGCCATTCCGGATTGAACAGGTCGCGGCCGGTGCTCTTCGGCGGTGTCAGCGCGAAGTACGGATCGGCGCGCAGCTGCGTCAGCAGGCTCGCCTCGACGCGGCCCGAGGCGCCCCAGGCGCCGCCGGCATCGAACGGGCGGTGGCAATGGCGCTGGCACCAGTGGTCCATCAGCGCGTTGCCGGGCCCGCAGTCGAAGCCGATCGTCTGCCCGCCGTGCGCGGACCAGGCCGTCAGGTTGCTGATGCCGCCGATGTTGAGCACCGCGCCGGCGCGGTCGACCTGGCCGAACACCGCGCGATGGAAGGCCGGCACCAGCGGCGCGCCTTGCCCGCCGGCGGCGATGTCGCGGCTGCGGAAATCCGCGACCACGTCGATGCCCGCCAGTTCGGCCAGTGCGGCTGGCGCATTCACCTGCACGGTGTAGGGCAGTTCGTCGCCGGGCCGGTGCCGCACGGTCTGCCCGTGCGCGCCGATGGCCCGGATGTCCGAGGCGGCCAGGCCAGCCTGTGCCAGCAGCAGGCTGACGACGCCGCCATAGACCTGCACCAGCGCATGCCCGGCCTGGGCTGCGCGGTTCAGTTCGTCGTCGCCGCTGCGCTGCAGCGCCATGAAGGCCTCGCGGACGTGCGCGGCGAACGGCAGGTGGGCATGCGCCAGCACCGTCATGCGCGCGTGGCTGAAATCGGCGATCACGCCGTCCACGCCGTCCAGCGAGGTGCCGGACATCAGGCCGATGTAGCGTTCCGCGGTGTCGTGTGGCGTCATCGCGCGATGGTAGCCGCGCGGCGCGGTCTTGCCAGGCCCGGCGGGTTTACTCGGCGTCGCCGGTGTAGCTCGCGAGCGATTCGGCGCCCTTCAGCTGCGCGCGCCAGGTGCCGGTGACCTTCGACAGCTCCTGCTGCGCCGACGCGGTCAGCACGATCGCTTCGGAGGTCTTCGCGACCACCAGCGGATCCTGCTGCTGGCCCTTCACCTTGAACTCGAAGTGCAGGTGCGGCCCGGTCGCCCAGCCGGTCATGCCGACGTTGGCGATGTGCATGCCCTGCTCGACGCGCTGGCCGACCCGCACGTCGATGCGGCTCAGGTGGGCATAGACCGTCTCGCGGTCGTTGCTGTGGCGCAGCTTGACGACGTTGCCGTAGCCGTTCTGCCAGCCGGCGAACTCGACCACGCCGTCGCCGACGCTGCGCACCGAGGTGCCGGTCGGTGCGCCGTAGTCCACGCCGAGGTGGGCGCGCCAGTTCTGCAGGATCGGGTGGAAGCGCATCGAGAAGCCGGAGGTCACGCGCGAGAACTCCAGCGGGCTCGCGAGGAACGCGCGGCGCTTGCTCTGGCCGTCGAAGCCGAAGTAGCCGCCCTTGCCGGACGGGTCCTTGAACCACACGGCCGAGTAGCTGCGGCCGTTGTTGACGAACTCGGCGGCCAGCACGCGGCCGGCGGCCTGGTTCCAGGTGATCACTTCGCCGTCGGCGGTCAGCGCTTCGTAGACGACGCTGAAGGTGTCGTTCTTGCGCAGTTCGCGGCGGAAGTCGATGTCGGTCGAGAAGATCTCGGCGACCTGCACCGCCACCGGGTCGGGGATGCGAGATTCGTCGGTGGCTGCGAACAGCGAGCTGTGGATCGTGCCGCTGCCCAGCCGCACCTGGGCGGCCAGCGGCGCCAGTTCGACCTTCGCTTCGAAGCGGCCGTCGACGCGCTTCACGCTGAGGCGCGAGAAATGGGTCGACCATTGCGCCGGATCGGCGGCCGGGAAACGCGCGACCAGCTCCTCGAGCTGGCCGGAGGCGTCGCTGCGCACCTGCACCATCTTGCCGGCGCGGCCTTCGAGCAGCAGGCGGGCGGTCTTGTCGGTGCGCAGGAAGGTGGCGGCCGCGACATCGATCACGTTCACGCGGCGCAGCAGGCTGTCGGCGGTGTCGGCGTTGCGGGTCAGGTCGCTGCGGTAGAGCGACAAGTCGTGGCTGGCCAGCACCTCGAGCTGCGATCCGACGTCTTCCGGGGTGACGCTTTCCGTCACCACGCGGCGCGGCAGGTCGGATGCATCGGGCGCCATCGGCGCGATGGCGAACGCGGTGACGCCGGCGCCCATCAGCAACGCGACCACCGTGCCGGCGAGCGTGCGCGGATGGCGGTGGATGAAACGCTGGGTGGTGGTGCCGGCCGAGGCCAGCGCTTGATCGAGAGAATCCAACGAGTTCACTGCTGTGAAGGGCGGTGAAGCCCTGTCTGCAAGCACACCGCCATCGGACGCCGCGCTCTGGTCTGTCTTGCTGCCTGCAGGCGTCCACTAGAATCGCGGACGCTTTGCGGGCCCCTGTGTTGGAGGGGGCCGGCACCTCGGAAGCGGCGCAGTATAGCCACCGACTTCCGCGCCAATGTTTCCGGCGCTATTCCCGGAATAACCCCACAAGTTCGTTCTGCAACCGGCCTCGAAACCCATGTCCGCCCAGCCTCCCTTTCCGATCACCGACCGCACGCGCGAGGCGCTGGCGGTGTCATTGCGGGGCTGTGACGAGCTGTTACCCGAGGCCGAATGGCTGAACAAGCTCGCACGCTCTGAAGCAACCGGCGTGCCACTGCGAATCAAGCTCGGCCTCGACCCGACCGCGCCCGACATCCACATCGGCCACACGGTGGTGCTGAACAAGATGCGCCAGCTGCAGGACCTGGGGCACACGGTGATCTTCCTGATCGGCGACTTCACGTCGATGATCGGCGACCCGTCCGGCCGCAACAGCACCCGCCCGCCGCTGACGCGCGAGCAGATCGAGGCCAACGCGCAGACCTACTACCGCCAGGCGGCGCTGGTGCTCGACGAGAGTCGCACCGAGATCCGCTACAACTCCGAATGGAGCGATCCGCTGGGCGCGCGCGGCATGATCCAGCTGGCGTCTCGCTACACCGTGGCCCGCATGATGGAGCGCGACGATTTCACGAAGCGCTTCAAGGCCGGCACGCCGATCAGCGTGCACGAGTTCCTGTACCCGCTGATGCAGGGTTACGACTCGGTGGCGCTGAAGAGCGACCTCGAGCTCGGCGGCACCGACCAGAAGTTCAACCTGCTGGTGGGCCGAGCGCTGCAGGGCGAGTACGGACAGGAGCCGCAGTGCATCCTGACGATGCCGCTGCTCGAGGGGCTGGACGGCGTCGACAAGATGTCGAAGAGCAAGAACAACTACATCGGCATCACCGACGCGCCGAACGACATGTTCGCGAAGATCCTGTCGATCAGCGACACGATGATGTGGAAGTACTTCACGCTGCTGAGCTTCCGCCCCGAGGCGGAGATCGCGGCGCTGAAGGCCGAGGTCGACGGCGGGCGCAACCCGAAGGATGCGAAGGTGCTGATCGCCAAGGAGATCACCGCGCGCTTCCACAGCGCAGCGGCGGCCGAGGCGGCCGAGGCCGACTTCAACAACCGCGCGAAGGGCGGCATCCCCGACGTGATCGACGAGGTCGCGCTGTCCGGCGCGCCGCTGGGCATCACCGCGCTGCTGAAGCAGGCCGGCCTCGCGCCGTCGACCAGCGAAGCGGGCCGTTTGGTTGACGGCGGCGGCGTGCGCGTCGACGGCGACCCGGTCAGCGACAAGGGCCTGAAGCTGGCCGCCGGCACCTACGTCGTGCAGGTCGGCAAGCGCAAGTTCGCTCGGGTCACGCTGGGTTGATCGCGATGCGGCGGCGGATCGTCCTCGTCGGCCTGCTGGCGGGCGCGTTCGCCTGCGCGGCGCAGGTCGTGCAGGCCGCGCCGACCGAGGCCGAGCGGGCGCGCATCGAGCGGCTGATCGCGTTCGTTGCCGGCCAGACCGGCCTGAAGTTCGTCCGCAACGGCAGCGCCTATTCGCCGGCCGACGCCGCGAAATTCTTGCGCGGCAAGTTCGACAAGATGGGCGAGCATGTCACCACCGCGCAGCAGTTCATCGACGAGATCGCCAGCCGCTCCAGCACGACCGGCCAGCCCTACCAGATCCGTTTCGCCGACGGCCGCAGCATGCCCGCGGCGCAGTTCCTCGGCGACGAACTGAAGCGCATGGACCGCTGATGAGTGCGCCGATGGGAGTCGAGGCACTGCTGCGCCTGTCGGTGATCGCGGCGCTCGCGACCATCGGGCTGAAGACCTGGGCCTGGGGCGTCACCGGCTCGGTCGGGCTGCTGTCCGATGCGATGGAGTCGCTGGTCAACCTGGCGTCGGCGCTGTTCGCGCTGCTGATGGTGAGCATCGCGCGCCGGCCGGCCGATGAAGACCATCCGTCGGGCCACACCAAGGCGGAGTACTTCTCGAGCGGCTTCGAAGGCATGCTGATCGCCGCGGCTGCGGTGAGCATCATCTGGGCCGCGGTGCTGCGTTTCGCGCACCCGCAACCGCTCGAATCGCTGGGCTGGGGCGTGACGCTGTCGGTCGCCAGTTCTGCGATCAACGGCGTGCTGGCGTGGCGGATGATGGCCGGCGCGCGGCAGCACCGCTCGATCGTGCTCGAAGCCGATGCGCGCCACCTGATGACCGACGTGTGGACCTCCGTCGGTGTCGTCGCCGGCCTGCTGCTGGTGCCGCTGACCGGCTGGCTGTGGCTCGATCCGCTGCTCGCGATCGGCGTCGCGCTGAACATCCTGCGCGAAGGCGGGCAGCTCGCGTGGCGCTCGGTCGAAGGGCTGATGGACAGCGCGGTGGAGCCCGAGATCCGCGCGCAGATCGACGCCACGCTCGCGCGCTTCGATCACGCGTCGATCCGCTTCGACCACGTCGTCACGCGGCGCGCCGGGCAGCGGCGCTTCATCGACCTGCACATGCACCTGCCGGCCGACTGGACGCTCGGCCGGGCAGCCGCGCTGCGCGCCGACGTCGAGCAGGCGCTGATGCAGGACGTGCCGGGCCTGCGGGCCTCGATCCAGCTGCTGCCGACCCATGTCGAGGCGCAGTCCACGCAGGCGTCCGCGCCATGATCTCGATCACGCAGCGGGTGTCGCAGGCGCGCGTCGAGGTGGGCGGGCAGGTCGTCGGCGCGATCGACGCCGGCCTGCTGGTGCTGGTGTGTGCCGAACCGCAAGACACGCCGGCGATCGCCGACAAGCTGGTCGCGAAGCTGCTGAAGCTGCGCATCTTCAGCGACGAGCAGGGCAAGATGAACCGCAGCGTCACCGACATCGGCGGCGGCCTGCTGATCGTCAGCCAGTTCACGCTGGCGGCCGATGTGTCCGGCGGCAACCGGCCGAGCTTCACGGCGGCGGCGCCGCCAGCGCTCGGCCGCGAGCTCTACGAACGGGTGCTCGCTACTGCGAGGTCACAGCACCCGAACGTCGCCGCCGGCGAGTTCGGGGCCGACATGAAAGTGCACTTGATCAATGACGGCCCCGTGACCATCCCGATCACGTTGCGAAGCTGAGCTCACGGCGAGCGCAGCGAAGCCTCATCAAGCAACTCCCGCGGAACCGGCTTTGCCGGGCCGCTGGGAGGCGCCCCTTGGGGGCAGGAGCGAAGCGACTGGGGGGCCAACAATCAATCAGTCTGCATACTGGCCGGCGGCCTTGATGATCGGGCCCCACTTGTTGATCTCGGCCTCGACGAACTTCTTGTGCTCCGGGCCGTTGACGCGCGCGTCGGTCACGACGACCGCGCCCAGGCCTTCTTCGCGCTTGATGAAGTCCGGGTCCTTCAGCGCGACCTTCAGCGCCGCGTTGATCTTGTCGGTGACGGCCTTCGGCGTGCCCTTCGGCGCGTACAGCCCGTGCCAGATGCTGACGTTGAAGCCCTTCAGCCCCGATTCGTCGAGCGTCGGCAGCTTGGCCAGCGCCGGCGTGGTCAGGCGCTTCGTGCTGGTGACCGCGAAGGCCTTGATCTTGCCGCCGGCGATCTGGCTGGTGGTGTTGGTCGTCTGGTCGCACATCAGGTCGACCTGGCCGCCCAGCAGGTCGGTCATCGCCGGGCCGGTGCCCTTGTACGGCACGGTCGTCATCTCGATCTTGGTGGTGCTCATGAACAGCAGCCCGCACAGGTGCGAGGCCGAGCCGAGGCCGGCATTCGCCAGGTTGACCTTGCCCTTGTTGGCATCGAGCCACTTGGTCAGCTCGGCGTAGTTCGTGGCCGGCAGCGACGGCTTGCCGATCAGCGTCATCGGCACCTCGTTGATCAGGCCGAGGTACTCGAAGTCCTCCAGCGTCTTGTACTGCATGTTGCGGTACAGCGCGGGCGAGGTGCTCATGCCGATGTGGTGCAGCAGCAGCGTGTAGCCGTCGTTCGAGGCCTTCGCGACCTTGGTCGCGCCGAGCGTGCCGCCGGCACCGCCAACGTTGTCGATGATGATCGCCTGGCCGCCCAGCGGCTTGCGCAGCGCCTCGGCCAGGTCGCGCGCGACCTTGTCGGTCGGGCCGCCGGCGGAGAACGGGACGACGATGGTCACCGGCTTCTCGGGGTACTCGGCCAGGGCCGCGGTCGCCGTCAGCATCGCGGCGCCGGCCAGCAGGAGTTTCTTCATGGTCGTGTTCCTTTCGAGCAAGCGTGTCGGAGAGTCGGAAGCCCCGAGCTTAAGGACGCGCCGAGGCACTGCCATGGCGGAAACTACGTAACCCGGAGGCCCCGCAAGGCCATTCCGGGAACACCACTCAGGCGAGGTGATCGGCCAGCACCCGGGCGACATGCAAGGCCTCGCGCTGCGCCCCGTCGGCGATCTGGTGCCTGCAGCTGGTGCCGTCGGCGACGATGATCGCGTCGGGCGCCTCGCGCACCGCCGGCAGCAGGCTCAGCTCGGCCATCTGCATCGAGACCTCGTGGTGGCTCGCCTCGTAGCCGAAGCTGCCGGCCATGCCGCAGCACGAGCTGTCGATCAGCGTGGGCTGCGCACCGGGGATCAGCTTCAGCACGTCGAGCACCGGCTGGATCGCGCCGAACGCCTTCTGGTGGCAGTGGCCGTGCACCCGCATCGCCTGCGCCGCCGGCTTGAAGCGCGGCGCGAAGCGGCCCGCCTTCGCTTCGCGCGCGAGGAACTCCTCGAGCAGCAGCGCCTGGTCGGCCAGCACCTGCGCGTCGTCGCCCAGGCCCATCACCAGCATCTCGTCGCGCATCGTCAGCAGGCACGACGGCTCCAGCCCGACGACCGCGATGCCGCGCTGCGCGAACGGCAGCAGCGCGTGCAGCAGCTCGCGCGCCTTCGCCTTGGCCTGCTCCGGCATGCCGGCCGCCAGGTAGGTGCGGCCGCAGCACAGCGCGGCGCCCGGGCGGCTCGCGGCATGCACGGTGTAGCCGGCGGCCTGCAGCACGCGCACCGCGGCGCTCGCGTTCTCGCTCTCGAAGCTGCCGTTGAAGGTGTCGACGAACAGCACGACCGGCTTGTCGGCCTTCAGCACCTCGGCGCGCGTGGCCAGGCCGAGGTGCGGCGCGACGCGCCGGAAGGTGTCGCGCCGGAAGCGCGGCAGGCTGCGCTTCGCCGACAGCCCGAGCCAGCGCTCGGCCAGCCCCTTCGCGCCGGGCAGCGTCTCGCGCAGGTTGAACAGCCACGGCGCGGCGCTCGCGAGCCGCGCATAGGCCGGCAGGTGGGCGACCAGCCGGTCCTTCAGCGTGTGGCCGTGGCGCGCCTTGTCGTGCGCGGTGAATTCGAGCTTCATCTTCGCCATGTCGATGCCGGTCGGGCAGTCGCGCTTGCAACCCTTGCAGCCGACGCACAGGTCCATCGCATCGCGCACCGCGTCGCTCGTGAAGCCCTGCTCGCCGAGCTGGTTCGACAGCGCGAGCCGCAGCGTGTTCGCGCGGCCGCGCGTCAGGTGCTGCTCGTCGCGGGTGACGCGGTAGCTCGGGCACATCGTGCCGGCGTCGAACTTGCGGCAGTGCCCGTTGTTGTTGCACATCTCGACGGCCTTCGCGAAGCCGCCGGCCGCATCGCCGCCGGTGCCGGGCGCGGTCGTGGTCTCGGTCGCCGGATCGTTCTGCACGTTCCAGGCCGACCAGTCGAACACCGGCTTCAGCGCGATGGTCTTGTAGCCCGGCGCATAGCGGAACAGGCTCGCATCGTCCATCTTCGGCGGGTCGATGATCTTGCCCGGGTTCATCAGGTTGATCGGGTCGAGGTGCTGCTTGATCGCCCGGAAGGCGTCGTTGAGGCGGGGCCCGAACTGCCACTCGATCCACTCGCCGCGGCACAGCCCGTCGCCGTGCTCGCCGCTGTAGGCGCCCTTGAACTTGCGCACCAGCTCGCTCGCCTCGTTGGCGATCGAGCGCATCTTGTGCGCGCCGCCGCCCGGGCCGGCCTGGCGCATGTCGAGGATCGGCCGCACGTGCAGCGTGCCGACCGACGCGTGCGCGTACCAGGTGCCCTTGCTGCCGTGGCGGCGGAACACCTCGGTGAGTGCGTCGGTGTACTCGGCCAGGTGCTCCAGAGGCACCGCGCAGTCCTCGATGAAGCTGACCGGCTTGCCGTCGCCCTTCAGGCTCATCATGATGTTCAGCCCGGCCTTGCGCACCTCCCACAAGGCCTTCTGCGGGGCGTCGTCGCGCATCTCGACCACGCTGCCCGGCAGCTTCAGTTCGCCCATCAGCTCGACCAGCTGCTTCAGCTGCGCGAACAGCACCGCCTTGTCGTCGCCGCTGAACTCCACCAGCAGGATCGCCTGCGGCTCGCCGATCAGCGCCGCGTCGATGGTCGGGCGGAAGGCCGGGTTCGCGCGCGACAGCTCGATCATCGTGCGGTCGACCAGCTCGACCGCGCTCGGCCCGAGCTTCACGATGTGCTGCGCCGAATCCATCGCCGCATGGAAGCTCGGGTAGTTGACGACGCCGAGCACCTTGTGGCCCGGCAGCGGCGCGAGCTTCAGCGTCAGCGTGCGCGTGAAGCCGAGCGTGCCTTCGGCGCCGACCAGCAGGTGCGCCAGGTTGACGCTGCCGTCGGTGGTGTACGGCCGCTCGCTCTGCGGCCGGAAGATGTCGAGGTTGTAGCCGCCGACGCGGCGCATCACCCGCGGCCAGCGCAACTCGATCTCGTCGCGCTGCGAGGCCGCCAGGTCGCGGACGAAATCGGCGATCGCGGTCTCGCGTGCGCCGAGCCGGTCGACGCGGCCGAACTGCACGGTGGTGCCGTTGCTCAGCCAGGCCTCGGCGGCGTGCACGTTGTGCACCATGTTGCCGTAGGCGATGCTGCGCGAGCCGCAGGAGTTGTTGCCGGCCATGCCGCCCAGCGTGGCCTGCGCGCTGGTCGACACGTCGACCGGGTACCACAGGCCGTGCGGCTTCAGGTACGCGTTCAGGTGGTCGAGCACGATGCCGGGTTCGACCTGCACCGTCATCGCGTCGCGGTCGAACGCGAGCACGCGGCGGTAGTGCTTGCTGGTGTCGATCACCAGGGCCGCGCCGGTGGTCTGGCCGCACTGCGAGGTGCCGCCGCCGCGCGGCAGCAGCGGGATCTTCAGGTCGCGCGCGACGTCGATCGCGGTCGCAATGTCCTGCGCGGTGCGCGGCACGAAGACGCCGACCGGCATGATCTGGTAGATCGACGCATCGGTCGCATAGCGGCCGCGCGATGCGATGTCGAACAGCGTCTGGCCCTGTGTGTGTTCGGACAGGCGCCGTGCCAGTTCGGCGGCTTCCGGTGTGCCGAAATCGCGCAGCGAGCGCCCGGCCTCGCGTGCCACGCCGGCGTCGATCAACGCATTCATGCGGACACCTTCGGTGAAGCATCCAGCTCGCCATGCTTCAACAACTCGAGCACCACGTCGCGCTTGTTCAGCAGGTGCTGCACCAGCAGCTGGCGAAGCCCGCCGCCATCGCGTGCCGACAGCAGTTCGACCATGCGTTCGTGCTCGCTCATCGCGCGCGCCCACTTGGCTTCGTCGCAGTTCGAGCGGAAGCGCAGCGCCTGCAGCCGGGCGTTCACCGTGCCGTAGGTCTGCGTCAGCACCGGGTTGCGCGCCGCGGCATTGATCTGCTTGTGGATCACCGCGTTGATGCGGTAGTAGGTCGGCAGGTCGCGCCGCGTGTAGGCCGCCAGCATCTCGAAGTGCAGCGCGCGGATCTCGGCCAGCTCGGCGTCGGTGATGCGCTGCGCCGCCAGTTCGCCCGACAGCCCCTCGAGCCCGGCGATCACCTCGAAGGTGTCGGCGATGTCTTGCGCCGACAGCTCCATCGCGACCGCTCCGCGGTTCGGCAGCAGCTCCACCAGCCCTTCGGCGGCCAGCATCTTGATCGCCTCGCGCAGCGGCGTGCGCGACACCTTCAGCTCCTCGCACAGCGCCCGCTCGTTGAGCTTGCTGCCGGGTGGGATGTGGTTCTCGACGATCAGCTGGCGCAGCCGCGTGCACACCTGCTGGTGAAGCACCTGGCGGGGGATGGAAATGATGTCGGCCATGACGGACTTTCTGGATTTGTATTCATTTTTGAGCAGGTCGCTGGCGATCATACGGATACCGTCGCGAATGACAACGATTGACAAATGAATTTTGTATGCAAAACTCAGGCGCATTCGGACCTCGTCAGGAGTCGTCAATGATCGCGCTAGACCAGCATCCCAGCGGCCGTCATTTCCTGCAGATCCCCGGGCCCAGCCCGGTGCCGGATCGCATCCTGCGGGCGATGAGCCTGCCCACCATCGACCACCGCGGGCCGGAGTTCGGCGTGCTGGGGCTGAAGGTGCTGTCCGGCATCCAGCAGGTGTTCCGCACCCGCCACCCGGTGGTCATCTATCCGGCCTCGGGCACCGGCGCGTGGGAGGCGGCGCTGGCCAACGTGCTGAGCCCCGGCGACGCGGTGTTGATGTACGAGACCGGCCACTTCGCGAGCCTGTGGCAGAAGATGGCGCTGCGCCTCGGCCTGAAGCCGGAGTTCCTCGCGCTGCCCGGCACCGATGCGCAGACCGGCCTGCCGAACAGCTGGCGCCATGGCGTGCAGGCCGACCTGATCGAGCAGCGCCTGCGCGCCGACGCCGGCCACCAGATCAAGGCCGTCTGCGTGGTGCACAACGAAACCTCGACCGGCGTCACCTCCGACATCGCCGCGGTGCGCCGCGCGATCGATGCCGCGAAACACCCGGCGCTGTTGCTGGTCGACACGATTTCGGGGCTGGCCAGTGCCGACTACCGGCATGACGAGTGGGGCGTCGACGTCACCGTCAGCGGCTCGCAGAAGGGCCTGATGCTGCCGCCGGGCATCAGCTTCAACGCGGTCTCGCCGAAGGCGATCGACGCGAGCAGGAAGGCGCTGCTGCCGAAGGCTTTCTGGGCCTGGGACGAGATCATCGAGATCAACAAGACCGGCTACTGGCCCTACACGCCGAACACCAACCTGCTGTACGGCCTGAGCGAGGCGCTCGACCTGCTGCTCGAGCAGGGGCTCGACAGCGTGTTCGCCCGCCACCAGCGCTGGGGCGAGGCGGTGCGCCGCGCGGTGCGCGCCTGGGGCCTGCCGATCCAGTGCGCCGACCCGGCGGTGTATTCGCCGGTGCTGACCGGCGTGATCACGCCCGAGGGCATCGACGCCGATGCGCTGCGCAAGCTGATCCACCAGCGCTTCGACCTGTCGCTCGGCACCGGCCTCGGCCGCGTCAAGGGCCGCATGTTCCGCATCGGCCACCTCGGCGACTGCAACGACCTGACGCTGATGGCGGCGCTGTCCGGCGTCGAGATGGGGCTGAAGCTGTCGGGCATCGTGACCGCCGGCAGCGGCGTGCAGGCGGCGATGGACTACTTCTCGGCCCATCCGCAGGCATCGGTACTGAAGGCGGCGGCTTGAGCCGCTGACTGCAAGGTTCTGCGGCCCGTCGCTCACCGGGCCGGTTCTCCGTGGGGTCAAGGCGACGGCGTTCGCAGGCTCCTCTCATGTTCGCCGTTCAAGACATTCAGGAGAGATCACCATGCAACGTCGTTCCCTATTGCAGGCTGCGGCCGGCACGGTCGCCAGCCTGGGCGCGCCCAGGCTGTTCGCGCAGGGACTGCCCTCGGGCCCGATCCGCATCATCGTCGGCTTCCCGCCCGGTGGCGGCACCGATGCGCTGGCCCGCGTGCTGGGCCAGAAGCTCGGCGTGATGTGGGGCCAGCAGGTGATCATCGAGAACAAGGCCGGCGTCGCCGGGGTGCTCGCGGCCGACTACGTGGCGCAGCAGCCGAGCGACGGCAGCACGCTGCTGATGGCCCACATCAACAGCCATGCGCTCGCGCCGAGCCTGCAGCCGAAGCTGAACTACAACGTCGAGCGCGACTTCGTGCCGATCATGCTGGTCGGCGTCACGCCCAACCTGTTGATCGCCGGCACGATGCAGCCGGCGGTCACGGTGAAGGACATTGTCGCGCTGTGCAAGGCGAAGCCGGGGCAGATCAGCTTCGGCTCGGCCGGTTCGGGCTCTGCGCAGCACCTGGCGCTGGAGATGTTCAAGCTGAGCGCCAAGGTCGATGCGCTGCACATCCCGTACAAGGGCAGCGCGCCGGCGATCACCGACCTGATCGGCGGGCAGATCAACTACTGCTTCGAGACGATGACGGCGGCCACGCCGCATGTGAAGGGCGGCAAGGTGGTCGCGATCGCGCAGACGCGCACCAAGCGCGCGAAGGGCCACCCGACGGTGCCGACGATGGCCGAGTCGGGCTTTCCCGACTTCGAGGCCACGACCTGGTACGGCCTGGTCGGCCCGGGCAAGCTGCCGAAGGGCCTCGCGCAGAAGATCAACGAGGACGCCAACAAGGTGATGGCGATGCCCGACGTGCAGGAGCGGCTGGACAGCTACGGCGCCGAAGACGGCGGCGGCTCGTCGGAGAAGTTCACCGCGTTCATCCACACCGAGATCGCGAAGTGGGCGAAGGTGGTCAAGGAAGGGCACGTCAAGGCAGATACCTGATCAATCGTATTTGCGCGCGTCCTCGATGACGCGCCCGTCGTTCGGCAGGCTGCCCGGTGCGCACAGGTCCACCTCGCCGCGCAGCTTGGTCACGTCGCGGATCGCGTCGGCGATGCGCGCCGCGAGACCGTCAGCGGCTTGCGCCACCTCCACCCGCAGCGTCATCCGGTCGTTCGCCATCTCGCCGCCGATTACCAACCGGGCCCGCGCGACCTCCGGAAAGCGCCTCGCCACCTCGGCCACCTGCGACGGGTGCACGAACATGCCGCGCACCTTGGCCGTCTGGTCCGCCCGGCCCATCCAGCCCTTGATCCGCGTGTTGGTGCGCCCGCTCGGGCAGCGGCCGGGCAGCACCGCCGACAGGTCGCCGGTGCCGAAGCGCACCAGCGGGTAATCGGGGTTCAGCGTCGTGACGACCAGCTCGCCGACCTCGCCCTCGGGCACCGGGTCGCCGGTGCCGGGCCGCACGATCTCGACGATCACGCCTTCATCGAGCACCAGCCCTTCGCGGGCCTCGGTCTCGTACGCGATCAGCCCCAGGTCCGCCGTCGCATAGCACTGGTAGCCCTCGATGCCGTGGCCGCGCAGCCAGTCGCGCAGCGCCGGTGGAAAGGCCTCGCCGCTGACCAGCGCGCGTTGCACCGAGCCGAGCGAGCCGCCGGCATCGAGCGCCTTGTCGACCAGGATCTTCAAAAAGCTCGGCGTGCCGACATAGCCGTGCGGTCGCAGCTCGCGCATCGCCTGCAGCTGCAGCTCGGTGTTGCCGACGCCGCCGGGGAACACGGTGCAGCCGAGCGCGAGCGCGCCGCCTTCCATCATCGAGCCGGCCGGCGTCAGGTGGTAGCTGAAGCTGTTGTGCACCAGGTCGCCGGCGCGAAAGCCGGCGGCATGCAGCGCGCGGGCCACCCGCCAGGGGTCGGTGGCCTCGCCCTCCGGTTCGTAGATCGGGCCGGGCGACTGGAAGACCTTGCGCGCGCCGTTCGGGCGGCGCTGGCCGCGCCAGCCGATGGTCGAGAAGCCGCCGAAGACATCGTCGGCGACACCGCCCTCGCGCGCGGCCTGCTGGCGCGCCAGCAGCTCGCCCTTGCGCGTGACCGGCAGCGCCGCGAGCGCCGCGCGATCGGTGACGCGGTCGGCCGCGGCGCCGGCCGGCAGCGCGGCGAACGCCGGCGCGTGGGCCTGCGCATGCGCCAGCAGCGCGGGCAGCGCGGCGAACAGCGCGCGCTCGCGCTCGGCCGGCTCGCGGGTTTCGAGGGCGTCGAAAGGCGTGGCAAAGGGCGCACCCATCATTCGTCATCCGCCCAGCGGGCCAGGCGCTTGCGCAGCTCGTCAACCAGCTTGCGCACGTCGGCGCCGCTCTTCAGCACCTGTGTGTCCCATTCCGGCGTCGTGATCGGCCGGCGCGCGATGCGTGCGGTGATCGTCGCGGCATCGTTCGCGAGTTGCAGCACCGGCTTGCCCTTCCAGTCGAACCCCGCGCCGCGCTCGGCCAGCGGCTTCAGCTCGCGCAGCTGGCGCTTCAGCGTGACCAGCGTCTCGTCGGGTTTGAATGCGGGCAGCGCAAGGAAATCGTCGGACATGCTCTTCTCCCTTTAGCTCAACCAGCGCTTGCGGCGCTTGTAGCTCTTCACGTCGCGGAAGCTCTTGCGCTGCGCGTCGTCCTTCGCGCCACCGGTGCCGAGGTAGAACTCCTTCACGTCCTCGTTGTCGGCCAGCGCCTGCGCCGCGCCGTCCATCACGACGCGGCCGTTCTCGAGGATGTAGCCGTGGTCGGCATAGCGCAGCGCCATCGCGGTGTTCTGCTCGGCCAGCAGGAAGGTCACGCGCTCGCGCTGGTTCAGGTCGCGCACGATCTCGAACACCTCTTCGACGATCTGCGGCGCAAGGCCCATCGACGGTTCGTCGAGCAGCACCATCTTCGGGTTCGCCATCAGCGCGCGGCCGATCGCGCACATCTGCTGCTCGCCGCCCGAGGTGTAGGCCGCCTGCGAGCCGCGCCGCGTCTTCAGCCGCGGGAAGTAGCCGTAGACCTTCTCCAGCGTCTGCGCGACCGCGGCCTTGCCGTCGCGCCGGGTGTACGCGCCGGTCATCAGGTTCTCCTCGATCGTCAGGTGCGCGAAGCAGTGCCGGCCTTCCATCACCTGCACGACGCCGCGGTTGACCATTTCGGCGGTGGACAGCGCCTCGATGCGGTCGCCGCGCAGCTCGATGCTGCCCTTGGTGACCGCGCCGCGCTCGCCGGCCAGCAGGTTGCTGACGGCGCGCAGCGTCGTCGTCTTGCCGGCGCCGTTGCCGCCGAGCAGCGCGACGATGCCGCCTTCGGGCACCTGCAGCGAGACGCCTTTCAGCACCAGGATCACGTGGTGATAGATCACCTCGATCCCGTTGACGTTGAGTAATGTCGGCCCCCGGTCCGTCGAGTACGCCGGACCACCCCCCGAGGGGGTCTCGCCCGCCTTCGGGCGGCCGTGCGGCGGGCTCGGCTTCGATCCAGGCCCGCTCACGATTGGCAATCTTCCGGCGTGCGGCGCGTCAGCTTCTTGTCGCCGGCGTACTTGTCCGCCGCCGCCTTCACCATCGGCTTCAGGATCTGCTCGTCGGCCTGGTACCAGTCGGACGAGAAGTTCCACTTGCTGCCGTCCCAGGTGTGCACCCGCGTCCAGCTGGTGCCCATGTGGTCCAGGCACGAGGTGCTGACCGGCCGCATCACCCCGGCGAAGCCGAGCGCGTCGAGCTTCTTCTGGTCGAGCGCCAGGTTCTCCAGCCCCCAGCGCACCTGCTCGCCGGTCATCACCTTGCCTTTGCCATAGCGTTCCTGCGCGCGCCGCACCGCCTCGACGCTGAGCATCTGGATGATGATGCCGCGGGTGTACAGCACCGAGCCGACCTCGTCCTTCGGGCCAGCGCCCTGGCCCTTGTCGTGCACGTACTTCAGGATGTCCTGGATCACCTTCGGCTGCTGGCCCGAGGTGTTCAGCGCCAGCGCGTTGTAGCCCTTGGCCGCGTCGCCGACGTCCTTCACGTCCGGCTCGGCGCCGGCCCACCAGACGCCGTACATCTTCTCGCGCGGGTAGCCGGTGGCGATCGCCTCCTTCAGCGCGGTGGAGTTCATCACGCCCCAGCCCCACAGCAGCACGTAGTCGGGCTTCTGCTGGCGCACCTGCAGCCAGGCCGACTTCTGCTCGACGCCGGGGGCCGTCACCGGGATCTTCACCAGCTCGAAGCCGTGCGTCTTCGCGCGCTCTTCGAGCAGAGGCATCGGCTCCTTGCCGAACGGCGAGTCGTGGTAGACGAGCGCGATCTTCTTGCCCTTCAGCTTGTCGAGCCCGCCTTCCTTCTTGCCGATGTGCTGGATCAGGATGTCGGCGGCCGTCCAGTACGAGCCCATCAGCGGGAAGTTCCACTTGAACACGCCGCCGTCCTGCGAGGCCGCGAGGCCGTAGCCGAGCGTGATCAGCGGGATCTTGTCGGCCGGCACCTTGTCGGTCAGCGCGAAGGTGATGCCGGTGGCCTGCGGGTCGAACAGCGTCACGCCGGGGCGGCCCTTCAGGCGTTCGTAGCATTCGACGCCGCGGTCGGTCGCGTAGCCGGTCTCGCATTCCTCGAAGCTCAGCTTGACGCCGTTGATCCCGCCGTCGCGGGCGTTGATCATCTTCAGGTAGTCCTGCTTGCCGTTGGCCCACGGCGTGCCGTTGGGCGCGTAGGCGCCGGTGCGGTAGACGAGCAGCGGGAAGAACTGCTCCTTGGCCTGGGCCAGCGCCGCCGGCGTGGCGAGCAGGCCGGCCCAACCCACCGCGGCGATCGCGGCAACCCGTGCGAACGACTTGAACTCCATGTCTGTCTCCGTTGGTGGTGGTGGTGTCGAATGCAGCGTCAGTGCGGGAACGGCCACAGCCGCAGCTTCTCGCGCGCGGTGGACCACAGCCGTGCGAGCCCGTGCGGCTCGACGATCAGGAAGAACACGATCAGCGCGCCGAAGATCATCGATTCGAGGTGCGACGCGAGCGCGGTCGACAGCGGCATGTCGAACCAGCGCGGCACCTGGTTCAGCAGCAGCGGCAGCAGGATGATGAAGGCCGCGCCGATGAAGCTGCCGCTGATCGAGCCGAGCCCGCCGATGATCACCATGAACAGCAGCTGGAACGAGCGGTCGATGTTGAAGGCCGCCGGCTCCCAGGCGCCGAGGTGGACGAAGCCCCACAGCGCGCCGGCCACGCCGACGATGAACGAGCTGACCGCGAACGCGGTGAGCTTGGCGTACATCGGGCGGATGCCGATCACCGCGGCGGCGACGTCCATGTCGCGCATCGCCATCCATTCGCGGCCGATGCTGGCGCGCACCAGGTTCTTCGCGAGCAGCGCGAACACGCTGACGAAACCGAGGCACAGCAGGTATTTCGACACCGGCGATTCGATCGGCAAGCCGAAGACGTTGAGGCCCGACACGCTGACCGAGCCGGACGACGAGTGGTTGGTGAACCAGCTGATGCGCAGGAAGGCCCAGTCGGTGAAGAACTGCGCCGCGAGCGTCGCGACCGCGAGGTACAGCCCCTTGATGCGCAGCGACGGGATGCCGAACAGCACGCCGACGCCGGTGGCGCACAGCCCGCCGAGCAGCAGCGACGCGATGAGCGGCATGCCGGGGATGCGCACCTGGACGTTGTAGGCCGCATAGGCGCCGACCGCCATGAAGGCGCCGGTGCCGAGCGAGATCTGGCCGCAGTAGCCGACCAGGATGTTCAGCCCGAGCGCGGCCAGCGACAGGATCAGGAACGGGATCAGGATCGCGCGGAACAGGTACTCGGGCGCGGCGAGCGGCAGCAGCACGAAGGCGACGGCCAGCAGCGCGAGGATCGCGACGCGGTCCTGCCGCACCGGGAAGAGCTGCTGGTCGGCGCGGTAGCTGGTCTTGAACTGGCCGTTTTCTCGGTACAGCATGGGTCAGACCCGATCAATGATTTTTTCGCCGAACAAGCCCTGCGGCCGCACCAGCAGGAACAGCAGCGCCAGCACATAGGCGAACCAGATCTCGATCCCGCCGCCGAACATCGGCCCGAGGTAGATCTCCGACAGCTTCTCGCCGACGCCGATGATCAGCCCGCCGAGGATCGCGCCCGGGATCGACGTCAGCCCGCCGAGGATCACCACCGGCAGCGCCTTCAGCGCCACCAGCGACAGCGAGAACTGCACGCCGAGCTTGCTGCCCCAGATGATCCCTGCCACCAGCGCGACGATGCCGGCCACCGACCACACGATGACCCAGATGCGGTCGAGCGGGATGCCGATCGACTGCGCCGCCTGGTGGTCGTCGGCCACCGCGCGCAGTGCACGGCCGGTGGCGGTTTTCTGGAAGAACAGCGCGAGCAGCGCGACCAGCGTCGCCGCGACCAGCGCGGCCACCAGGTCCTCCTGGCTGATCAGCACGCCGCCGTCGAACGTGCCCTGCAGCACCAGCAGCGGCTCCTTCGGCATGCCGACGTCGATCTTGTAGATGTCGTTGCCGAACAGCGTCTGGCCCAGCCCGTCGAGGAAGTACGCGATGCCCAGCGTCGCCATCAGCAGCGTGATGCCGTCCTGGTTGACCAGCCGCGACAGGCACAGCCGCTCGACCAGCCACGCGACCGCCACCATCAGCGCCGCCGCGGTCACGAAGCCGAGCAGGTTGGCGAGCAGCTTGCTCTCGAAGTGGAACCACAGCGGGTACCAGCCGGAGAAGCGCGCCATCGCGAGCGCGGCGAACAGCACCATCGCCCCCTGCGCGAAATTGAACACGCCCGAGGCCTTGTAGATCAGCACGAAGCCGAGCGCGATCAGCGCATACAGCATGCCGGCCATCAGGCCGCCGAAGAGGGTTTCGAGGAAGAAGCCCATCAGTGCTGCACTCCCAGGTAGGCGCGGATCACGTCGGGGTTGCCGCGCACCTCCGACGGCGTGCCGTCGCCGATCTTCTTGCCGTAGTCGAGCACCACCACGCGGTCGCTGATGTCCATCACCACCCCCATGTCGTGCTCGATCAGCACGATGGTGGTGCCGAACTCGTCGTTCACGTCGAGGATGAAGCGGCTCATGTCCTGCTTCTCCTCGACGTTCATGCCGGCCATCGGTTCGTCGAGCAGCAGCACCTGCGGCTCCATCGCGAGTGCGCGGCCCAGGTCGACGCGCTTCTGCAGCCCGTACGGCATCTTGCCGACCGGCGTCTTGCGGTACGGCTGGATCTCGAGGAAATCGATGATGCGTTCGACCACCTGCCGGTGCGCGATCTCCTCGCGCTCGGCCGGCCCGAGGCGCAGCGCCTGCTTCAGCAGGTTGCTCTTCATGCGCAGGTTGCGGCCGGTCATGATGTTGTCGAGCACGCTCATGCCCTTGAACAGCGCCAGGTTCTGGAAGGTGCGCGCGACGCCCATCTCGGCCACCTGGCGCGAGTTCATGTGGCGGAAGGTGCGGCCGCGCAGCGCGATCGAGCCCTGCTGCGGCTGGTAGACGCCGTTGATGCAGTTCAGCATCGAGCTCTTGCCGGCGCCGTTCGGGCCGATGATGGCGCGGATCTCGTGCTCGCGCAGGTCGAAGCTGATGTCGGTCAGCGCCTTCACGCCGCCGAACGACAGGCTGATGTTCTGCACGTCGAGGATCACGTCTCCCACGGCTCGGGTCATGCCGCGCTCCTGACCGGCGAGAAGGTCTTCGCGTCGGCGATGCGCAGGTCGGCCGAGACCATGCCGCTGCGGCCGTCCTCGAACTTCACCGCCGTCTCGATGTACTGCGAGGCCCGCCCGCCGTACAGCGCATCGACCAGCACCTGGTAGCGCTCGCCGATGAAGCTGCGCCGCACCTTGCGCGTGCGCGTCAGCTCGCCGTCGTCGGCATCGAGCTCCTTGTGCAGCACCAGGAAGCGGGTGACCTGGCTGCCGGCCAGCGTCGCATCGGCCGCGAGGTCGGCGTTGACCTGCTCGACGCAGTCGCGCACCAGCTCGACCACCTCCGGCTTCTGCGCGAGGTCGGTGTAGCCGGCGTACGGCAGGTTGCGGCGCTCGGCCCAGTGGCCGACCGCCTCCATGTCGATGTTGATGAAGGCGCAGACCTTCTCGCGCCGGTCGCCGAAGGCCACTGCCTCCTTGATGTACGGAAAGAACTTCAGCTTGTTCTCGACGTACTTGGGCGCGAACATCGCGCCGTCGTTGGCGCCGCCCATCAGCCGGCCGACGTCCTTCGCGCGGTCGATGATCTTCAGGTGGCCCTGCGCGTCGAGGAAGCCGGCGTCGCCGGTGCGGTACCAGCCGTCGGGCGACAGCACCTCGGCGGTCGCCGCGTCGTTGCGGTAGTAGCCCTTCAGCAGCCCGGCCGAGCGCACCAGCACCTCGCCGTCGGCACCGACCTTCAGCTCGACGCCGTCGATCGGCACGCCCACCGTGTCGGCGCGCGCCTGGTGGTCCGGCTGCAGGCAGACGAACACCGCGGTCTCGGTCGAGCCGTAGAGCTGCTTCAGGTTGATGCCGATCGAGCGGTAGAAGGTGAACAGGTCCGGCCCGATCGCCTCGCCGGCGGTGTACGCCACGCGCACCCGCGACAGGCCCAGCGTGTTGCGCAGCGGGCCGTAGACCAGCAGGTTGCCGAGCCCGTAGGCGAGGCGGTCGGGCAGGCCGAGGCGCTGCCCGTCCATGCGCGCCGGGCCGACCCGCCGCGCCAGCGCCATGCAGCGCCGGAACAGCCAGCGCTTGGGCGCGCTCGCGTCTTCCATGCGGATCATCACGCTGGTGAGCAAGGCCTCGAACACGCGCGGCGGCGCGAAGTAGTAGGTCGGGCCGACCTCCTTCAGGTCGATGCCGACGGTGGCGGACGATTCCGGGCAGTTGACGACGTAGCCGCAGGTCAGCCACTGCGCATACGAGAACACGTTCTGGCCGATCCAGGCCAGCGGCAGGTAGGCGAGCACCTCTTCGCGCTCGGTCAGCTTGTCGAAGCGCGCTCCGGCGCGCGCCCGGTCGATCAGGCTCGCATGCGTGTGCACCACGCCCTTCGGGTGGCCGGTGGTGCCGGAGGTGAAGAACATCGCGGCGACGTCCTCCGGCCGGTTGCGCTGCACCTCGGTGTCGACATGGGCCGGGTGCGCGGCATTGAAGAGCCGGCCGGCGGCGACCAGCGCATCGAGCGAGGCCACGCCGGGCTCGTCGCAGCGACGCAGCCCGCGCGGGTCGTCGAACCAGATGTGGGCGAGGGCGGGGCACTGGGGGCGGATCTCGAGCAGCTTGTCGACCTGCTCCTGGTCCTCGACCACCGCGAACGCGACGCCGGCGTTGACGATCGGGAACACGAACTCGCCGGCGACCGCATCCTGGTACAGCGGCACCGGAATGGCGCCGAGCGATTGCGCGGCGAGCATCGTCGCGTACAGCCGGGGCCGGTTCTCGCCGACGACGATGACGTGCTGCTCGCGCTGCAGCCCGGCCTGCGCCAGGCCACCGGCCAGCTCGCGCACCAGCACGGCCAGCTGCGACCAGCTGAGCGTCTGCCAGATGCCGAAGTCCTTCTCGCGCAATGCCGGGGCGTCCGGTCGCTGCGCGGCATGGTCCCGCATCAGACGGGGAAACGTCGTCAGCACCGCGTGTCTCCTTCTGTTCTTCCGTCCGTTTGCGGCGACTGTACGAACAAGTTTGACGCCGTGTTGTCGTTCTGACGACAATCCTCGGGACTTCCCCCTTCGGTCTTACCCGCGGCTAGGTGCCGAGCGTGCGCAGGCCGCTCGGCGTGAGGATCTGCGCGACGAGGCGCGGGGCGGCGCCGGCGGGCAGCGGCGAGACGGCCACGGCCTGGGTCAGGCCGAGTGCCGCGAGCAGTGCGCCGATGCGATCGGGCTCCGGATGGAACACCTCGAAGCGCTGCAGCGAGCAGCCGGCGTCCTGCAGGCCGGAGGCCGGATGGACCGGCGTCTGCCACTCGATCAGCGCCGGCGCGCCGCCGCCCAGCGGCAGGCTGCCGTCGGCCGGGATCGTGATCAGCCATTGCAACGTGCCGCGCGTGATCGGCTCGATCGGGCCGAGCGCTTCGGGTGCGGCCGCGCTGGCGCGTTGAATGTCGTCGGTGCGGGCGACCCAGGTGGACAGGCGAGGCTCGGCGTGCGCCTGCAGCGTGTCGAGCGCGAACCAGCGCGGCCGCGTCGGCTGGGGCGCGTCGGGGTTCACCGCGATCACTTCGAGGAACAGGCCGTCGCCCAGGCGCAGCAGCAGGTTGTGCGTGCCCATGCGCGGGTGCTCGCCACCGGGCTGCATGTCGACACCAAGCGCGCGGCGGACGAAGGCGGTGCCGTGCGCGAGGCTGGGCGCGGTGACGGTGATGTGGTCGAGCTGGCAGCGGGGCATGGAAGGTCCTCCGGGTGTCCACGCGATTCTGCGGGACGGGACCGATCGCGCGGCACGCCCGGGCCGGGTCGGATGGAACGTTGCAGCCCTGTGCGTCACTCAGCCGGGTCCGGGCACGAGGGGAAGCGCGATGAGTCGATCGGTCGGCCTGAATTCTTCGCGGAACCTGTTCCCGCACCGCCAGCTCGGTCCCAAGGACGAGGAAGGGATCGAGGCCAGGCTCTGCGAAAACGAACTGGCCGGCATCGACAGCTGGCGCATGCCGTTCGCGGTGCTGCGCAGCCGGGTGGACATGCCGCGGCTGCAGCACATCGGTCCGGTCGACCGGCGCATCGCGCTGAACTGGCTGGCCAAGCGCGGGATGGAGCACAACGTCGCGCGCCTGATCCGGGCGTGGGGGGTGAGCGGCCTCTTCGTGGAGAACTCGCGGCGGATCCAGACCGTGGCGGCGGTGTTGCCGCGCTGTCCCACGGTGCGGGTGCTCGAAGTGTTGAAAGCGGGGATCGGCCCGGGCGAGTTGCTGGGTCTGCTGTGCGCCGGCCGTGTCACGGTGTTGCGGCTGCGACAGTGCTGGTTGCTGGCGCCCGACCGCGATACGCGGTGCGGCTGGCTGACGGCCGGTTGTGGCAGCCAGGTGGAGGACCTCACCGTCACCGGTTCGGGCGCATCGTCGCTGACCGATGCGGTGAGCCGGCTGATCGGCATCTCGACGCTGACCTCTCTGAAACTGAATCTCGGGCACGACGACGGGCAATTGCGCGCCTTGCTGCAGGCTCTGCAGGCGCAGCCGGCGCTGAGGATCCTTGCGATCCGACTGGCCAACCCGGACCAGGTGAGAACCTTGCTGACCGGACTGCAAACAAGCCGCTGCATGGCGTCGCTGGCACGCCTGACGATCCACGGCGACAACCTGCCGCCGCCGGCGAGTCCGGACGCACCGTGCTCGAACTTCATGTCGACCCAGGTGAGCGAGTTGCAAGAAGCCCGAGGCAAGGCGTTTCGCATAGAGTTCAAGCGATGACGCGGGGGGGCGGATCCATGGGCGCAGCGATTCCACCGGTGGTGCAGATGGCGGGGCAGCCGCCGCTGCGGGTGCGTGCGCGCCAGGCCAGCGCCGACGAACTGCGCGACATCCCGTGGCTGCAGTCGCTGCAGGCCGACGAGCGCGAGCGCGCGGTCGACGACCTGAAGGTGGTGCAGGTGGAGGCCGGCGAGCTGCTGTGCCGCGTCGGCAAGCCGGCGACCTTCTGGTTCGGCGTGGTCGACGGGCTCTTGAAGATGAGCAACGACTCGGCGCTCGGCATGCCGATCACCTTCACCGGCGTGCCGCCGGGCGGCTGGTTCGGCGAGGGCACGGTGCTGAAGCGCGAGGTCTACCGCTACAACATCCAGGCGCTGCGCAAGAGCGTGGTGGCCGGCATCACGGTCGAGACCTTCCACTGGCTGATCGACCGCAGCATTCCGTTCAACCGCTTCGTGATGCAGCAGCTGAACGAGCGGCTCGGGCAGTTCATCGGGGCGCGCGAGATCGATCGGCTGAATGACCCGGATGCGCGGGTCGCGCGCAGCTTGGCGTCGCTGTTCCATCCGGTGCTGTATCCGGGGGTCGGCACGCTGCTGCGGATCACGCAGCAGGAGCTGGGCTACCTGGTCGGGCTGTCGCGGCAGCGGGTCAACGAGGCGCTGCACGCGTTGCAGGGTGAGGGGCTGATCCGCATCGAATACGGCGGGTTGCGCGTGCTCGACCTCGACGGGCTGCGGCGGCGCCTGCAACGCCCCGATGACGCCGGCGTCAATCTTCCAGCTCAGCCCGCGCCATCTCCACATCCAGCCGCTCCATCGCATCGGCCGGATTGAAGGCGGCCGCATCGGCATACAGCTTCTCGGCCTCCTTCATCTTCTTGTCGCCTTCGAGCATCACCAGCCCGTTCGCGTACTCGACCATCGCGATCGCCGAATCGGGGTTCAGCTTCAGCGCGGTCTTGAAGGCCGCGAGGCCGGCGTCCTTGCTGGCCCCCTGCGTGCGCCCGAGCAGCGAGCCGACCTTGTCGATCACCTCGGCATGGAAGGTGCCGAGCCCGATGTGCGCGTCGGCATGCTTGGGCTGCAGCTGGACCGCCATCTCGAGCGCCCCCTTGACCTTGCTGCCCAGCCCCTGCGTCAGCGCCTTCGCGACGCTGATGCCCTGGCTGTAGCGGCCCAGCGCATAGGCCGACAGGTACCAGGCGTTCGCGTTCTTCGGGTCGGCGGCGGCCTGCGCCTCGGCGCGCTCGGCGACCTCCTGGAACAGCGCGAGCTTCGTCTTCTCGTTCTTCTCCAGGTAGTTGGCGTAGATGGCCTGCGCCTTGTTGGCCGCCGTGATGCCGGCGCCGCCCGCCTTCAGGCCGGCCTCGGTCGCCTTCTGGAACTCGCCGGCGTGGAACAGCGCCCATGCGGCCAGCACCTGGTCGTCCTTCGGCAGCGGCTCGGCATCGCCGGCATGCAGCCGCGCCCACTTCTTCTTCAGGCTCGCGGCGTCGAAGCGGTAGTCGGCGGCGTCGTACGGGAAAGCGGTCCACTTGGCCATGGTTGTCTCCTGGGGCTGGTCAGCGCTTGTGCAGCGCATTCTGGTAATTGCCGACCAGCGCGAGCAGGTGCTCGCGCGCGGCGGCATCGAGGTAGGGCATCAGCAGGCTCAGCACATGGAAGGCGCCGCGCAGCAGCGCGGCACCGGCACTCTCGGGTTCGAGCGCGCGGCGCGGGTCGCGCACATACTCGTAGCTCAGCCAGTAGGTCAGCACCACCACCATCGCGGTCGCGACCGGCTCGGTCTCGCGGCTGTCGATGGCGGACCTGCCGGGCTTGGTGATGGCGCCGCCGCGGGCCAGGCCGTCGAGCACCGCGCGCACCGCATGCGACTTCTCGTCGAGGATCTTCTGGAACTGCGTCTCCAGCCGGCGGTTCTTCGACAGCAGGTCGTTCAGGTCGCGGTAAAGAAAGCGGTACTGCCAGATCAGCTCGAACAGCATGTGGAAGAACAGCCATGCGTCCTCGACATGGCGCACGTCGTCGGCCGCGCGCAGCAACTCGGCCAGCGATTGCTCGTAGCGGCCGAACAGCGAATTGATCAGCTCGTCCTTCGCCGGGTAGTGGTAGTACAGGTTCCCCGGGCTGATCTTCAGCTCGGCCGAGATCAGCGTGGTCGAGACGTTCGGCTCGCCGAAGCGGTTGAACAGGTCGAGGGCCACTTCGAGGATGCGCTCGGCAGTGCGGCGCGGGGGCTTCGGGTCTTTCGAGGCGGAGGCCATCGTCGTTGTCGTATTGACGGGCCCTGGTGACAGGTCCCTTGCGCGGGCAATCTAGCACCAACTCGCGCGCGATCCGGCCGGTATTTGCCCGCGCCAGCAGGAATGGCGGGCGCTGCCTACAATCGCCGCCTTCTTCCGGAAGAACATGGCAGCCATCTCGTTCCAGCAGGTCAGCAAGACCTATCGCTCCAAGAGCGCAAGCGCGCGCAACGAGGTGCGCGCCTTGTCCGAAGTCAGCATGGACATCGAGCCCGGCGAGTTCTTCGGGCTGCTCGGCCCCAACGGCGCCGGCAAGACCACGCTGATCAGCATCCTCGCCGGCCTGTCGCAGGCCACCGGCGGGCACGTCAAGGTGCATGGTCACGACGTCGTCGACGACTACGCCGCCGCGCGCCGCAGCCTGGGCATCGTGCCGCAGGAGCTGGTGTTCGACCCGTTCTTCTCGGTGCGCGAGGCGCTGGTGATCCAGAGCGGCTACTTCGGCGTGCGCGGCAACGACGCCTGGATCGACGAGCTGCTGCACCACCTGGGCCTCACCGACAAGGCGAACGCCAACATGCGCCAGCTGTCGGGCGGCATGAAGCGCCGCGTGCTGGTCGCGCAGGCGCTGGTGCACCGCCCGCCGGTGATCGTGCTCGACGAGCCGACCGCCGGCGTCGACGTCGAGCTGCGCCAGACGCTGTGGCACTTCATCGCGCGGCTCAACAAGGAAGGCCACACGGTGCTGCTGACCACCCACTACCTCGAAGAGGCCGAGGCGCTGTGCAACCGCATCGCGATGCTGAAGCAGGGCCGGGTGGTGGCGCTCGACCGCACGTCGGCGCTGCTGGCCGGCACCGCGAGCACGATGCTGCGCTTCAAGATGGATGCGCCGCTGCCGGCGTCGCTGGCCGCGCAGTCGCGCGTGACCGGGCGCATCGTGCAGATCAAGGCGCACGACGCGCACGAGGTCGAGACGGTGCTGGGCGTGCTGCGCGCCGCCGGCTGCCAGCCCGAGGACCTGGAGATCGGCCGCGCCGACCTGGAGGACGTGTTCCTCGACATCATGAACGGGCCGGCGGAGGTGAAGGCATGAGCGGCGTTCCGGGTCTCCTCTCCGGCACGCGCACGCTGCTCTACAAGGAGGTGCTGCGCTTCTGGAAGGTCAGCTTCCAGACCGTTGCCGCGCCGGTGCTGACCGCGGTGCTGTACCTGCTGATCTTCGGCCACGCGCTGGAAGACCATGTGAAGGTCTACGGCACCGTCAGCTACACCGCGTTCCTGATCCCGGGCCTGGTGATGATGAGCGTGCTGCAGAACGCGTTCGCCAACAGCAGCTCGTCGCTGATCCAGAGCAAGATCACCGGCAACCTGGTGTTCCTGCTGGTCACGCCGCTCAGCCACTGGGCCTGGTTCCTGGCCTATGTCGGCGCGGCCATCGTGCGCGGGCTGGCGGTCGGGCTGGGCGTGCTGCTGGTCACGCTGTGGTTTGCGCCGCTGTCGGTCGCGCAGCCGCTGTGGATCCTGGTGTTCGCGATCGCAGGCGCCGCGCTGATGGGTGCGCTCGGTCTGGTGGCCGGGCTGTGGGCCGAGAAGTTCGACCAGATCGCCGCGTTCCAGAACTTCATCGTGATGCCGATGACCTTCCTGTCGGGCGTCTTCTACTCGGTGCATTCGCTGCCGCCGGTGTGGCTGGCGGTGAGCCACCTGAATCCGTTCTTCTACATGATCGACGGCTTCCGGCGCGGCTTCTTCGGCGTCAGCGACGTGTCGCCATGGACCAGCCTCGCGGTGGTGGCCGGCAGCCTGGCGGTGGTGTGCGCGCTGTGCCTGCATCTCTTGCGCATCGGCTACAAGATTCGTCATTGAGCGTCCCGGATGCCCATCCGGTTTTGCCGCCCTGGGTGATAATCGCCGTCCTCATGGCCGACCCCACCCCCTCCGACGTCCAGCGCTTCATCGCGCAAGGACTCGCCTGCGAGCACTTGCAGGTCGAGGGCGATGGCCGCCATTTCTTCGCCACCATCGTTTCGGCGGAGTTCGAAGGTGCCAGCCGCGTCGCGCGCCACCAGCGCGTGTACAAGGCCCTCGGCGATAGAATGCGCGAGCAAATCCACGCGCTGTCGATGAAGACCCTCACGCCCGCCGAGTGGGCCCAAGCCGCCGAGCCCGCCTCGGCCCACCACCACCACTGAACCCAGCCGCAGTGTCCGCTGCGGCTGGCGGGCCTGCGGGTGCAGGTCCTTCAGCCGTGCCGGGCCTGGGCGATTCCTGAGCCATGGACAAACTCCTCATCCGCGGTGGCCGCCAGCTGAACGGCGACGTCACGATCTCCGGGGCCAAGAACGCCGCGCTGCCGGAGCTGTGCGCCGCGCTGCTGACGGCCGAGCCGGTCACGCTGACCAACGTGCCGCGCCTGCAGGACGTCAACACCACGCTGAAGCTGCTGCGCAACATGGGCGTCAGCGCCGAACGCAGCGAATCGGCCCCCGACACCGTCGCACTGAACGCCGCCGCCGTCACGTCGCCCGAGGCGCCGTACGACCTGGTCAAGACGATGCGCGCGTCGATCCTGGTGCTGGGCCCGCTGCTGGCGCGCTTCGGCGAGGCCACCGTCTCGCTGCCCGGAGGCTGCGCGATCGGCTCGCGCCCGGTCGACCAGCACATCAAGGGCCTGCAGGCGATGGGCGCCGACATCGTCGTCGAGCACGGCTACATCATCGCGAAGACGAAGCGCCTGAAAGGGGCTCGCATCACGACCGACATGGTCACCGTGACCGGCACCGAGAACCTGCTGATGGCCGCGACGCTGGCCGACGGCGAGACGGTGCTGGAGAACGCGGCGCAGGAACCGGAGATCCGCGACCTGGCCGAGATGCTGATCGCGATGGGCGCGAAGATCGAGGGGCACGGCAGCAGCAAGGTCCGCATCCAGGGCGTCGAGCGCCTGCATGGGGTGAGCCACCGGATCGTCCCCGACCGCATCGAGGCCGGCACCTTCCTGTGCGCGGTGGCCGCCACCGGCGGCGATGTCGTGCTGCGCCGCGCGCGCGCCGACCACCTCGATGCGGTGATCGACAAGCTGCGCGAGGCCGGCGTCACGATCGAATCCGGCGCCGACTGGATCCGCGTCGCGAATGCGAAGCGCCCGCGCGCGGTCGGCTTCCGCACCAGCGAATACCCGGCCTTCCCGACCGACATGCAGGCGCAGTTCATGGCGCTGAACTGCATCGCCGACGGCACGGCCAAGGTCACCGAGACGATCTTCGAGAACCGCTTCATGCACGTCAACGAGCTGGTGCGGCTGGGCGCGAAGATCGAGGTCGACGGCCACACCGCGGTGATGAGCGGCGTCGAGCGCCTGTCGGGCGCGACCGTGATGGCGACCGACCTGCGCGCGTCGGCCAGCCTGGTGATCGCCGGCCTGGTGGCCGACGGCGAGACGGTGGTCGACCGCATCTACCACCTGGACCGCGGCTACGACCAGATGGAAGCCAAGCTGCGCGGCATCGGCGCCGACATCGAGCGGGTCAAGTGATGCTGACCCTTGCGCTGTCCAAAGGCCGGATCTTCGACGAGACGCTGCCGCTGCTGAAGGCGGCCGGCATCGAGGTGACCGAAGACCCGGAGAAGTCGCGCAAGCTGATCCTCGGCACCAACCAGCCCGAGGTGCGCGTGGTGCTGGTGCGCGCGACCGACGTGCCGACCTACGTGCAATACGGTGGTGCCGACCTCGGCGTCGCCGGCAAGGACATCTTGCTGGAGCACGGCGGCCAGGGCCTGTACCAGCCGCTCGACCTGCGCATCGCGAAGTGCCGCATGAGCGTCGCGGTGCGGGCCGATTTCGACTACGCCGCGGCGGTGAAGCAGGGCTCGCGCATCCGCGTCGCGACCAAGTACGTCGGCGTCGCGCGCGACCACTTCGCGGTGAAGGGCGTGCATGTCGACCTGATCAAGCTGTACGGCTCGATGGAGCTCGCACCGCTGACCGGCCTGGCCGATGCCATCGTCGACCTGGTCTCGACCGGCAGCACGCTGAAAGCCAACCACTTGGTCGAGGTCGAGGAGATCATGCAGATCTCGTCGCGCCTGGTCGTCAACCAGGCGGCGCTGAAGCTCAAGCGCGAGCCGCTGCGCCGCATCATCGATGCCTTTTCCACTGCCATAGAGTCCCGACCATGAGCGTGAAGATCCGCCAGTTCGCCACCACCGCGCCCGGCTTCGATGCCGATTTCCAGCGCGTGCTGCATTGGTCGGCGGAGACGGATCATGCGATCGAGGAGCGCGTGGCCGCGATCCTGGCCGACGTGCAGGCACGCGGCGATGCGGCGCTGCTGGAGTACACGCAGCGCTTCGACGGGCTGACGGCGGCCTCGGTCGCCGCGCTCGAGATCACGCGCGACGAGCTGCAGGCGGCGTTGCAGGCGATCACGCCGGCGCAGCGCAGCGCGCTCGAAGCGGCCGCGCAGCGCGTGCGCCGCTACCACGAGCGCCAGCTCGACGCCTGCGGCCGCTCGTGGCAATACCGCGACGAAGACGGCACGCTGCTCGGCCAGAAGGTCACGCCGCTGGATCGCGTCGGCATCTACGTGCCGGGCGGCAAGGCGGCCTACCCGTCGAGCGTGCTGATGAACGCGCTGCCGGCCAAGGTGGCCGGCGTCGGCGAGATCGTGATGGTGGTGCCGACGCCGCGCGGCGAGCGCAACGCGATGGTGCTGGCCGCGGCGGCGATCGCCGGCGTCGACCGGGCGTTCACGCTCGGCGGCGCGCAGGCGGTCGGCGCGCTGGCCTACGGCACGGCCACCGTGCCGGCGGTCGACAAGATCACCGGGCCAGGCAACGCCTATGTGGCCAGCGCGAAACGCCGGGTGTTCGGCCAGGTCGGCATCGACATGATCGCCGGGCCGAGCGAGATCCTGGTGCTGGCCGACGGCAGCACGCCGCCCGACTGGGTCGCGATGGACCTGTTCAGCCAGGCCGAGCACGACGAGCTGGCGCAAAGCATCCTGCTGTGCCCCGACGCCGGCTACATCGCGCGCGTCGCCGAGGCCATCGAGCGCCTGCTGCCCGACATGCCGCGCCGCGACGTGATCCGCGCATCGCTCGAAGGGCGCGGCGCGCTGATCCACACCCGCAGCATGGAAGAGGCCTGCGAGATCAGCAACCGCATCGCACCGGAGCACCTCGAAGTCAGCTCGGCCGAGCCGGCGCGCTGGGAGCCGCTGCTGCGCCATGCCGGTGCGATCTTCCTCGGCGCGTTCACCAGCGAGAGCCTGGGCGACTACTGCGCCGGCCCGAACCACGTGCTGCCGACCTCGGGCACCGCGCGCTTCTCGTCGCCGCTCGGCGTCTACGACTTCCAGAAGCGCTCCAGCCTGATCGAGGTCAGCGAGGCCGGCGCGCAGGTGCTGGGGCCGATCGCCGCCGAGCTGGCCTATGGCGAGGGCCTGCAGGCGCACGCCCGGGCCGCCGAACTTCGACTGAAAGGGAACATGTGATGAGCGCCGCACTGGAACAACGCATGAAACGCGTGATCCGCCAGGACATCCAGTCGATGCACGGCTACGCGGTGCAGCCGTCGGCCGGGCTGGTCAAGCTCGACACGATGGAGAACCCGTTCGCGCTCCCGCCGGCGCTGCGCGAGGCGCTGGGCAAGCGCTTGGCCGACGTCGCGCTGAACCGCTACCCGGCCGAGCGCGGCGACCTGCTGCGCGCGAAGCTGGCCGAGCACGCCGGCATGCCGGACGATTGCGACATCATGCTGGGCAACGGCTCCGACGAGCTGATCTCGCTGCTGGCGCTGGCCTGCGACTTGCCGGGCAACAGCGTGCTGGCGCCGCTGCCGGGCTTCGTGATGTACGCGATGTCGGCCAAGCTGCAGGGCCTGCCGTTCATCGGTGTGCCGACCACTGCCGATTTCGAGCTCGACCTGCCGGCGATGCTGGCCGCGGTGCGCGAGCACAAGCCGGCGCTGGTCTACCTGGCCTACCCGAACAACCCGACCGCGAACCTGTGGGACGACGCGGCGATCGACGCGATCATCGAGGCCGCGCCCGGCCTGGTCGTGATCGACGAGGCCTACCAGCCGTTCGCCGCGCGCGATTCGATGGCGCGGCTGAAGCGCCACGAGCACGTGCTGCTGATGCGCACGATGAGCAAGTTCGGGCTGGCCGGCGTGCGCATCGGCTACCTGATCGGGCGCAAGCCGCTGGTCGCCGAGGTCGACAAGCTGCGCCCGCCATTCAATATCAGCGTGCTGAACTGCGAAGCCGCGCTGTTCGCGCTGGAGCATGTCGACGAGTACGCGCGCCAGGCGGCGATCATCCGCAGCGAGCGCGACCGGCTGCTGGTAGCGTTGCGCGAGCTGCCCGGCGTGACGCCGTTCCCGAGCGAGGCCAACATGATCCTTGCGCGGGTGGCCGATTCGGCCGCCGCGTTCGCCGGCATGAAGGCGCGCGGCGTGCTGGTGAAGAACGTCGCCGGGCTGCACCCGCTGCTGGCCAACTGCCTGCGCCTGACGGTGGGCACGCCCGACGAGAACGTGTTGATGCTGCAAGCCCTGAAGGAAAGCCTCTGATGAGCACCGTGGAACGCAAGGCGGAGGTGGTCCGCCACACCAGCGAGACGCAGATCCGGGTCGCGCTGAACCTCGACGGCAGCGGCGCCGCGAAGTTCCACACCGGCATCGGCTTCTTCGACCACATGCTCGACCAGATCGCCCGCCACGGGCTGATCGACCTCGACATCGACGCCAAGGGCGACCTGCACATCGACGGCCACCACACGGTGGAAGACGTCGGCATCACGCTCGGCCAGGCGATGGCGAAGGCGGTCGGCGACAAGAAGGGGCTGCGGCGCTACGGCCATGCCTACGTGCCGCTCGACGAAGCGCTGTCGCGCGTCGTGATCGACTTTTCCGGCCGGCCGGGGCTGCACATGCGGGTCGACTTCAAGAGCGGCATGATCGGTGCGCTCGACACCCAGCTGGTCTACGAGTTCTTCCAGGGCTTCGCGAACCACGCCGGCGTCACGCTGCACATCGACAACCTGCACGGCGAGAACGCGCACCACCAATGCGAGACGATCTTCAAGGCGTTCGCGCGGGCGCTGCGCATGGCGCTGGAGATCGACCCGCGGGCGTCGGGCGTGATCCCGTCGACCAAGGGGAGCCTCTAAGTGGCACGCACCGTCGCGGTCGTCGACTACGGCATGGGCAACCTGCGCTCGGTGTCGCAGGCGGTGATGCACGTGGCCCGTGGCGAAGGGGTCGACGTGGTCGTCACGTCGAAGCCCGACGAGGTCTACGCCGCCGAGCGCATCGTGCTCCCCGGCCAGGGCGCGATGCCCGACTGCATGCGCGAGCTGCGCGAGTCGGGCCTGCAGGAGGCTGTCCTGCACGCCGCCGCGAACAAGCCGCTGATGGGCGTGTGCGTCGGCATGCAGATGCTGCTGTCGACCAGCGAAGAAGGCCCGACCGACGGGCTCGGGCTGATCCCCGGCGCGGTGCGGCGCTTCCAGCTGGCCGGCCGGCTGCAACCCGACGGCAGCCGCTTCAAGGTGCCGCAGATGGGCTGGAACGAGGTCTGGCAGCGCGCGAGTCCCCGGGTGCACCCGATCTGGGCGGGCGTGCCGGACGGCGCGTACTACTACTTCGTCCACAGCTTCTACGCGCAGCCGGCCGACGCGGCCGACAGCGCCGGTGAAACCGAGTACGGCGTTCGCTTTACCTGCGCGCTCGCTCGGGATAACATTTTCGCCACGCAGTTCCACCCCGAGAAAAGTGCCGAGCACGGGCTTGCCCTGTACCGCAACTTCCTGCATTGGACTCCCTGAACACCTGCCGGCGTCACCCCAGCGCTTTGCTCGAGTCCTTCTCGGTCCGACCGATCATCCACCCCACCTCCTTGATTCGGCCATGCTGCTGATCCCTGCCATCGACCTGAAAGACGGTCACTGTGTCCGCCTGAAGCAGGGCGACATGAACGACTCCACCATCTTCAGCGAGGACCCGGCCGCGATGGCGCGACGATGGGTCGACGCCGGCGCGCGGCGCCTGCACCTGGTCGACCTGAACGGCGCGTTCGCCGGCAAGCCGGTCAACGAGGCGGCGATCAAGGCCATCCTGGCCGAGGTCGGCGACGACATCCCGGTGCAGCTGGGCGGCGGCATCCGCGACCTCGACACCATCGAGCGCTACCTCGACGACGGCCTGAGCTTCGTGATCATCGGCACCGCCGCGGTCAAGAGCCCCGGCTTCCTGAAGGACGCCTGCAGCGCGTTCGGCGGCCACATCATCGTCGGCCTGGACGCGAAGGACGGCAAGGTCGCGACCGACGGCTGGAGCAAGCTGACCGGCCACGAGGTGGTCGACCTCGCGAAGAAGTTCGAGGACTACGGCGTCGAAGGCGTGATCTACACCGACATCGGCCGCGACGGCATGCTCAACGGCATCAACATCGACGCGACCGTCAAGCTGGCGCAGGCGCTGTCGATCCCGGTGATCGCGTCGGGCGGGCTGTCCGACCTCGCCGACATCGAGCGGCTGTGCGCGGTCGAGTCGCAGGGCATCGAAGGCGTCATCTGCGGCCGGGCGATCTACACCGGCAACCTCGACTTCGCGCTGGCGCAGAAGCGCGCCGACGAACTGAACGACAACTGAGACGGCGCCCCCGATGCTGGCCAAGCGAATCATTCCCTGCCTCGACGTGACCGGCGGGCGGGTCGTCAAGGGCGTCAACTTCGTCGAGCTGCGCGACGCCGGCGATCCGGTCGAGATCGCCGCCCGCTACAACGAACAGGGCGCCGACGAGATCACCTTCCTCGACATCACCGCCACCAGCGACGGCCGCGGGCTGCTGTTGCACATGATCGAGGCGGTGGCCTCGCAGGTCTTCATCCCGCTGACGGTGGGCGGCGGCGTGCGCACGGTGGACGACGTCCGCACGCTGCTGAACGCCGGGGCCGACAAGGTCAGCTTCAACTCGGCCGCGGTGGCCGACCCGCAGGTCATCCGCGATGCGTCGGCCAGGTACGGCGCGCAGTGCATCGTGGTCGCGATCGACGCCAAGTCGCGCGACGACGGCCAGCCCGGCTGGCAGGTCTACACCCACGGCGGGCGCCGCAACACCGGCATCGATGCGGTCGACTGGGCGCGCACGATGGCCGAGCACGGCGCCGGCGAGATCCTGCTGACCAGCATGGACCGCGACGGCACGCGCATCGGCTTCAACCTGCCGCTGACGCGCGCGGTCAGCGATGCGGTCGACGTGCCGGTGATCGCGTCGGGCGGTGTCGGCACGCTCGAGCACCTGGTCGAGGGCATCCAGCAAGGCGGCGCCGATGCGGTGCTGGCGGCCAGCATCTTCCACTACGGGCAGCACACGGTCGGTGAAGCGAAGGCCTTGATGGCCGCCCGCGGGATCCCGGTTCGCCTGTGAGGGCCTCGAAGAAGGACGCGGCCGCCCAGGTCGAGAACACCGGCAAGCCCCGCAAGGCGGCTGCTCCGAAGGCGAGCCTGCCGCGCGAAGTGCGCGTGATCGGCGGCGTCTGGAAGCGCAGCAAGCTGCCGGTGGCCGATGCCCCGGGCTTGCGGCCCACGCCCGACCGGGTGCGCGAGACGCTGTTCAACTGGCTGGGCCAGTCGCTCGACGGCTGGCGCTGCCTGGACGCCTACGCCGGCAGCGGGGCGCTCGGGTTCGAGGCGGCTTCGCGCGGCGCGGCCGAAGTGACGATGCTCGAGCGCGACAGCCGGCTGGCCCGCGGCCTGCGCGAGGTGCAGGCGCGACTGAAGGCCGAGCAGGTGCGCGTCGAGGCCGCCGATGCGCTGGCCTGGATGGTGCGCAGCGCGCCGGGCCGCTTCGAGCTGGTCTTCCTCGATCCGCCGTTCGATGCCAATGCGTTCCTGCCGGCGCTGAAGGCCGCGGCCCCGCTGGTGGTCGACGGCGGCTTCGTCTACCTGGAGGCCGACCGGGCCTTCGGCGACGCGGAGCTGGCACCGCTCGGCCTCGTGCTGCAGCGCCACGGCTGCGCCGGCGCGGTGCACTTCCATTTGCTGCGGCGCAGCTACACTGCGCCGCAAACGCCAGCCGAAGCGGTGTGAACTGCGTGAGCCCGATCCGAAGGAGCCTGTCTTGACCTCTGTGACCCGCCTCACCGCCGTGTACCCCGGCACCTTCGACCCGATGACGCTCGGGCACGAAGACCTGATGCGGCGCGCTGCGCGCCTGTTCGAGCGGCTGATCGTCGCGGTGGCCGCCGGCCACCACAAGCGCACGATGTTCACGCTCGACGAGCGGCTGGAGATCGCCCAGGAGCTGGCCGCGAAGCACCCGAACATCGAGGTGATCGCCTTCCGCGGGCTGCTGCGCGACTTCGTGGTCTCGCACGGCGGCAAGGTGGTGGTGCGCGGGCTGCGGGCCGTCAGCGACTTCGAGTACGAGTTCCAGATGGCCGGCATGAACCGCCAGCTGATGCCCGATGTGGAAACGGTGTTCCTGACGCCCAGCGACCACTACCAGTTCGTTTCCGGCACTTTCGTGCGCGAGATTGCCACCTTGGGCGGTGATGTCTCGAAGTTCGTGTCACCCTCGGTGCTTCAACGACTGCAATTGCGCGTCAAACCCGACGCCTGAATCGCTTCCGCGGGACCCGTGCCATGGCCTTGATGATCACCGACGACTGCATCAACTGCGATGTGTGCGAGCCCGAGTGCCCGAACCAGGCGATCTCGATGGGGCCGGAGTACTACGTGATCGACCCGGGCAAGTGCACCGAATGCGTCGGCCACTTCGGCGAGCCGCAGTGCGTGCAGGTCTGCCCGGTCAGCTGCATCCCGGTCAACCCGGAGCACGTCGAGACGCAGGACAGCCTGTGGGAGAAATACCGGCGGCTGCAGGCGCAGGCCGGCGGCTGAAGGTCACCTCGGATCACTTCGCCGGCTTGTCCTTGGCAGCCGGCACGATGATTCGAACTTCGTCGTCTGCGGCCTTGTTCCCCTTGGCGGACCTGGCTTTCGTCGACTTGCCCTTCGCGGGCCTGGCCTTCGGCGCCGACGCTGCATGCGCCACCGGTGCGAGGTTCATCGCGCTCGACGGCCGTGCCGAGGCTTCGCGCGCCAGCCGGTCCTGCTCCATCTTCGAGCCGATGTCGGCCTGCTTGCGGGCCGCCGCATCGGCCTCGGCGCGCTGCTGCGCGGTGCGGCCATCGCGGGCATCCACTGCCTCGCCGTCGGTGCACGGCAGCTGGGAGTAGACGTTGCGGTCGGGGCCGCAGCGGTACACCGTCGGCCCGGCCATCGCGCTGGAGCAACACAACGCGCACAGCACCGCGATCAGCGCCGGCTTCATTCGGCCTTCTCCGCGGCAGCATCCGGCGCCGCGGGCCGCGGCGGCTTCGGGCGCGGCGGCTTCGCGTTCAGCTTCATCGTCGCGCGCTCCATCTCACCGGCGGCGATCAGGTCGAGCACGCCCATCGTCTTCGCGACGGTCTCCTGGATCGCGTCACGTGCCTCCGGCTTGGGCTTGCGCAGCACGTAGTCGATGACCTCGGCCTTCACGCCGGGGTGGCCGATGCCCAGCCGCAGCCGCCAGTAGTCGGCGGTGCCGAGTTGCGCATGGATGTCGCGCAGCCCGTTGTGACCGGCATGGCCGCCGCCGCGCTTGAACTTGGCCTGGCCGGGCATCAGGTCGAGTTCGTCGTGGGCGACCAGGATCTCGTCGGGGGCGATCTTGAAGAAGCGCGCCAGCGCCGCGACCGACTTGCCCGACAGGTTCATGTAGGTCTGCGGCTCCAGCAGCCAGACCGGCCCGTCGGGGCGGTTGACCCGCGCGACGAGGCCGAAGTAGCTGCGCTCGGGCACGAGCGAGGCCTTCCATTCGCGCGCAACCGCATCGATCCACCAGAAACCGGCGTTGTGGTTGGTCGCTTCGTATTCCGGCCCGGGGTTGCCGAGGCCCACCATCAGTCGAATCATCCGCGGATTATCGACTGGGGGCCCGGCATGCCGGACCGGTACAGGTCTACTTCAGCAGCGGGGCGACACCGTTCGCGAACGGCCAGCCCTGCGTCTCGTCGGTGCCGATCTCCCAGTCGAACGCGCCGCGGATCGTCGGGTGGTTGGCCTTGACCTGGTTCCAGGTGTCGATCGCCTGCTGGCGCGTCATGTAGTTCGTGACGCCGGCATTGATGCCGAAGCCGACGACCACATGCTCGGCGCCGAGCAGCCCGACCCATTCCTTGATGCTGTTGACGACGTAGGCCGGGTCGGCCAGGTTCGGGCCGTCGTAGTACTGCGGCGCGCAGTAGTCGATCGCACCGGCGTCCACCATCGACTTGCAGAACACCTTGTCGACCGAGTTCCACGGTGCCGGCGGCGCGCTGATCACGAAGCCGGGGAACCGGCGCTTCAGCTCGAGGCTGATCCAGATCATCTCGTTGGTGTCGGGCGCCTGGCTGCCTTCGAAGGTGTTCCAGTCCATGCCGTCGAGGCCGCCGAGCTGGTTCGCGATGCCGACGATGCTGTTGACGAAGGTCTGCGACTTCGTGCGGTTCGGGAAGCTCATGCCGTTGCCGGCGCCGCCGACCGACAGGATGATCTTGCGGCCCTGCGTCGTGCGGGCATACTGGATGTCGGCCTTCAGGTTGGTCGCGGCGCCGCGGCCGTCGCCGGGCGCGCTCCAGGTGACCGCGCCGGTCGTGCCGGGCGCGCCGCCGACCGGACGGGCCGCGAACAGGTACACCAGGTTGTAGTTCGCCGGCAGGTCGCGGATGCGCAGCGGCGACGGCTTCCAGTCGGGGTAGTAGCCGCCGGCCACCTTGGCCGGCAGGCCGCCGGTGTCACCACCGCCGCCGCAGGTGGTCGGTTGCCAGTACCAGGTGCTGATCGTCGGGTTGGTCGCGTCGCTGCCGTTCGCGGTGACGTTGACCAGCTTGTAGTAGTTGCCGTTCGGCACATAGCGCACGACGGTGCCGACGCTGCGGTAGACCGTGCCCTCGACCCAGTCGACGGCGCTGCAACCGGTGGCCTGCGTGACCTTGTACGACGAGACGAAGTCGTTGAAGCCGAGCGGCACCAGGTTGGTGTTGTCGGCCGCGAGCTTCAGCGAGCGGCCGCCGTAGTTCGCATGCTCGAACAGCTCGACCTGGTAGCCGCTGCGCACCTTGATCGACGACGCCCGGTCGTTCCACGCGCTGCCGATCCAGCCGCTGCTGGCGCCGCTGCAGGTCGACGCGCCCTGGTAGTTGACGTGCTCGTACAGGCACACCGCGTCGGCGTCGGCCGCCTGCGCGGCGGGGGCGAACGCAGCCCCCAGCGCCAGCAGCGCGGCCCAGCCGGCGCGCTGCAATGAATGGGTGATCGAACTCGGCATGCTTGCTCCCCGGGTGGTGATGGGGGTGCACGGTAAGTCCATCGGCGGTCGCCAATCGTGTCTCAAACGTGACGACTGAAACCGCTTTCAATCGGCGTGCCCCGCTGAAAGCAAAAAGCCCCGCCAAGGCGGGGCTTCGTGCAGGCAGCAGGCCGGAGGGGTCTCAGGCCCGGTTCTGCTTCTCGCTCTTCTTGGCCTTGGTCGGGGCGGCGGCCACCGGGGCCACGACCACCGGAGCGGCTTCTTCTTCAGCCGGCACCGAGGTCGAGACGATCACCGGGTTCGGCTTGCCTTGCGTGACGACCTTGATGCCGTCAGCCAGCTTCAGGTCGCTGACGTGCAGCGACTGGCCCTTGGCCAGGTTGGCCAGGTCGACGGTCAGGAACTCGGGCAGCTGCGAGGCCAGGCACTGGATCTTCAGCTCGGTGACGACGTGGTTCACCAGGCAGCCGTCGGTCTTGACGGCCGGCGAGTTTTCTTCGTTGATGAAGTGCAGCGGCACCTTCTTCGCGATCTTGGTGGTGGCATCGACACGCTGGAAGTCGATGTGCAGCACGATCTGGCGGAACGGGTGCATCTGGTAGTCACGCAGCAGCACCTTCTCGACCTTGCCGGCCAGTTCCATCTCGAGGATCGACGAGTGGAAGGCTTCCTTCTTCAGCGCATGGAACAGCGCGTTGTGATCGAGTTCGATCATCGAAGGGGTGCCGGCGCCATAGACGATGCCGGGAACTTTGTCAGCGAAGCGCAGGCGGCGGCTCGCTCCGGTCCCCTGCAGCTTGCGCTCGAATGCGACGAATTTCATGTGGACTCCAAATATTGGAAGACACCCGCGACCAGGTGTCGAAAACAGGGTCTTGCAACCCTGGCGATCATGGCCGGCGCCCGAAGGCATCGGCCGTTGCCTGCGGATCAGAAGTTGCTGTTCTGCTCCGCGAACAAGGAAGTCACCGATTCACCGTCGGAGATCCGGCGGATGGTTTCGGCGAACAGGAATGCCACCGACAGCGGACGCACCTTCGAGCAGGTCTTGCCCTCGTCGCTGAGCGGGATGGTGTTGGTGATGACGACTTCGTCGAGCTGCGAGCCCTTGATGCGCTCGATCGCCGGGCCGGAGAACACCGCGTGCGTGCAATACGCATAGACGTTCTTCGCGCCGCGTTCCTTCAGCACCTCGGCCGCCTTCACCAGCGTGCCGGCGGTGTCGATCATGTCGTCCATGATCACGCAGTTGCGGCCGTCGATGTCGCCGATCACGTGCATGACTTCGGAGACGTTGGCCTTCGGGCGGCGCTTGTCGATGATGGCCAGGTCGCAGCCGAGCTGCTTGGCCAGTGCGCGGGCGCGCACCACGCCGCCGACGTCGGGCGACACGACCACGAGGTCTTGGTAGCGCTTGCTCTGCAGGTCGGACAGCAGCACCGGCGACGCATAGATGTTGTCGACCGGGATGTTGAAGAAGCCCTGGATCTGGTCGGCGTGCAGGTCCATCGTCAGCAGGCGCTCGACGCCGACGGCCTCGAGCATGTTGGCGACCACCTTGGCGCTGATCGGCACGCGCGTCGAACGCGGGCGGCGGTCTTGACGCGCATAGCCGAAGTAGGGGATCACGGCCGTCACGCGGCGGGCCGAGGCGCGCTTCAGTGCATCGACCATGATGCACAGCTCCATCAGGTTCTCGTTCGTCGGCGCGCAGGTGGGCTGGACGACGAAGATGTCGCGGGCGCGGACGTTCTGCTGGATCTCGATGGCGACTTCACCGTCGGAGAAGCGGCCGACCGAAGCCTTGCCGAGTTCGATGCCGAGGTGCGATGCGATTTCCTGCGCGAGGGCGGGATTGGCATTGCCGGTGAACAGCACGGTGTTGAAAAGCACGTTTCCTCCGTCGACGCTCTGGCGGGGTGCGTTGCGGGGTGCGAGCAAGGGCGCATTCATGGTCCAGCGCACCCACCCTTCCGTTTCAGCCCCGCGTGCGCTGGTGTGAGCACCGGGAAACAAGGCACATCAAAGAATTTGGCAGGGGAGGAAGGACTCGAACCCTCGCATGTCGGAATCAAAATCCGATGCCTTAACCAACTTGGCGACTCCCCTACACCGGTTGACCGCAGCCATCGGACTGCGATCCACCTTCAACCTGTCTCAGTCGGCGCACCAGCCCTGCAAGGGATGCTGCACCAGACTGCGGCACATCCGACCCACCCAACCCGACGGCAGATCCGTCGGCATTGTCGCCGTGGGCGAGTCATTGATGCCAACCCTGGAAAACACCGCACTGCCGGAGCCCGTCATGCGGCTGTTGCCGAATCGGGCCTCGAGCAGGCGGGCGGCTTGCGCCACATCGGAACACTGGCTCTCGGCCGGGGGCTGCAAATCGTTGCGACCGAACCCGTCGAGAAGGCTTTGTATGCCGCCGTCCTCAAGGAAGCCTGCGACTATAACAGGATCTGTGTCGCGAACGAGCAGCGGGCTGAGAAAGATGCCACGGGTTTCGATGCTCACAGCGGGTTTCAGGACCGCCAGCCACTGGGCCGGCAGGTCGAGCGGGGTCAGTTTTTCGCCGATGCCCTCGACCCACGCGCTCCCTTGGCCGAGGAAGAACGGCACGTCGGCGCCCAGCGTCAGCCCGAGCGCCATCAGCTTGTCGCGTGGCCAGTCCAGCTGCCACAGCTTGTTCAGCGCCAGCAGCGTGCTGGCCGCGTCGGAGCTGCCGCCGCCCATGCCGGCGCCCCACGGCACCTGCTTGTCGATCGAGATGTCGGCGCCGAGCGGCGTGCCCGACGCCGCCTGCAGGGCCCGCGCGGCGCGCAGGCACAGGTCGTCGGCCGGCAACGCAGCGCTCAAGTCGTGGCGCGCGAGCTGCCCGTCGCGGCGCAGTTCGAAGTGCAACGTGTCGGCCCAGTCGATCAGCACGAACACCGACTGCAGCAGGTGGTAGCCGTCGGCGCGCCGGCCGACGACGTGCAGGAACAGGTTCAGCTTGGCCGGTGCGGCCACGTCGTACAAGGCGGTCAGGCTCATCGGGCGAAAAGGTATGTCAGGGGCGATCGATGCGCGCGCGCACGACCACGGCCGGCGCCTGCGCGCGTTGTGCCACCACCCAGCCTTCGTCGAAGCGGGCGAGGTTCACGTCCCAGCCCAGTTGCTGGAAGCCCGCGTCGGCCGGCGGCACGGCCGCACGGCTCGGCGCCCCGGCCCACGCGCGGCCACGCAACCAGTCGAACAGCGCGACGATCGGCAGGCTCTCGCCGAGCATCTCCTGCGTCAACGCGTCGAGATCGGGATAGCTGCGCTGCTCGCCGCCGGTCGTCAGCAGCGCCTTGCGACCCGACCAGCGCGCCTGCGCGATCGTCGTGCCGAGCGGCGTCGACAGGTCCAGCCGGCCGTCCTGCGGCGTGCCTTGCAGTTCGAATGTCGCGCTGACCGAGCGCGCCGGGGTCGACGGCGTCGCGTCGACCTTCACCGACATCCGCCCCGACAGCGACTCCGACGACGCGGTCGGCGCCACCGGCTGCAACGTCGTGCAGGCGCTCAACAGCGCGCCGGCCAGCAGCGTCGCGACGACCCTCAGGCTCACAGGTCGACCCGCAGCCGCGCGAGCGTTTCTTTCAGCACGTCGTTCGCGTTGTCGCGGGTGCGGGCGTCGCGCAGCACCTTGCGGGCCTCGTCGCGCTGGCCGCTGATCCACAGCACCTCGCCGAGGTGGGCGGCGATCTCGACGTCCGGCCGCGAGCGGTAGGCCTGCTGCAGCAGCTTCAGGGCCTCGCTGCGGTTGCCCAGCCGGTACTCGACCCAGCCGAGGCTGTCGGTGATGAAGGGCTCGCCCGGCGCGAGGTCGAGCGCCTTGCGGATCAGGTCGCGGGCTTCGGGCAGGCGCTGGTTGCGCTCGGCGAGCGAGTAGCCCAGCGCGTTGTACGCATGGTGGTGGTCGGGCTTCAGCTCGATGACGCGGCGCAGCAGGCGCTCCATCTCGTCCATGCGGTTCAGCTTCTCGGACATCATCGACTGCTCGTACAGCAGGTCGGGATCGTTCGGGAAGCGCTGGTTCGCCTTCGCGAGCACCGCGTTGGCCTCGCTCCACTGCTTCACGTCGCGCAGGATCTGCGCTTCGGCGAGCAGCTTGGCGCGCGCGTCTTCGGTCGTCTTCTCGGGCGCCTTGCGGATCAGCTCGCGGGCTTCCTTGACCTTGCCCTGGCGGGCCAGCAGCGATGCGCGCCGGGTCTGCACCTCGAGCGCACGCTGCGGGCTGTCGACCTTCTTCAGCCAGGCTTCCGCGCCGGCGTAGTCGCGCTGCTGCTCGGCCGCCTGCGACAGCAGCAGGTAGGCCTGCACCAGGCCCTGGTCGGCGGTTGGCGGCGCTTCGTCGTCATCGTCGTCGCCGCCGGGTGCCACGGGCTGGACCGGTGCCGGCGCCTGCGCGAGGCT
>Ga0209050_1000768_pt1 | contig 46087 bp, 33 predicted proteins | sample Araplavi_mTSA_r2_FD_184276 | JGI IMG/M metagenome (GOLD analysis project Ga0209050, IMG submission 184276) | Arabidopsis root microbial communities from North Carolina, USA - plate scrape MF_Cvi_mTSA_r2 (SPAdes) (version 2) | ecosystem: Host-associated > Plants > Roots > Endosphere | place: USA... | reverse complement strand
TGAGGTGTTGGCCGGTGGGCAACGTCAGCGTGGTGAGGTTGCTCAGGGGGTCGTACTCGTAGGACAAGGCGCCTTGCGCTGTGGTCTCCTGGATCAGGCGGCCGAGCAGGTCGTAGGAGAATTCGAGCGTTTCTTCGCTGACGCCGAGTTGCTTGCCCTGCGCGGTCGGCAGGCGCTGGATCGACAGCAGGCGATCAGCGTCGTCGTACAGGTAATCCTGACGGGCATCGGCATTGAGTTTGGCCAGCAGCCGGCCAATGCCATCCCGCTCGAATTCGGTGCGGCGCTGTGGTCGTTCACCGCGCTCGCCGTAGCCGGTTTCGTCGACCTGGGTCAGATGCCCGCCGAGGTTGTAGCTGAAGCGCCGGGTCAGGTTGTCGATGCGTTTTTCTTCGATCAGCCGGTCGGACGCATCGTAGGCGAACTGGTACGCCGCGTTGTTTTCGTTGATCAGTGCCGTCAGGCGAATCGCCGGGTCGTACTCGTAGCGAATGCGCTGACCCTTGGCGTCCTGGCGGCTGCTCGGCAGGCCCCGGGCGGTGCGTAGCAGGCGCGTGGTCTGGCCTTTGCCGTCGGTGTGCGTCAGTACCTGGCCGAGGGCGTTGTAGGTGAAGGATTCGGCGCTGCCGTCCGGGTGATGGATGCGCAGCACCTCACCGTCCGGCTTGCGCTCCAAAGTGTTCCACCACCGGCATTTGGGCTTGCGGCTGGCGTCGATTATTCCTATAGAGAAAACGATTGAGACAATTTTGGCAGACACTTTTTTCGATTAGTTTTAAAAGAGCGATCGACCGGGGGTGTTAATGACCGTATCAAAAACAGAAATAGCGTTAAAAAAAACATCAAGCACTTAAGGCCTGACAACCAAAAAATTATTAACTTCCCTCTGTGCAAAATCCATTTTTTCAAGCAATGGATTTTCATAATCACTATATATCTCCAAATACTCCCTAGGCGAAAATCTGATCAAATTATCGGTCAAATTTCTTCGAAGCAAGAGCACAACTACCCTTTCGTAATCTTCGATAATAGAGCGAAGATCCGTACCCCCACGCACTGCCTGAATTTGTTCTAACTCATTTAATATTTCTCGCAACAACTCTATCAGATCTTTTTCTTTCATCTCGAATCCCTTATATAGTGCTTATATTTCTAATGCCTACAATCCAACTTTCTGGCCAATTTTGCGGCATGAGTATTTGGTCCGCCCCTCCTTTGAATACTGTTCCTGCCTTGGTAATCTGTGGCGCCACCGCCCCCACATTAAGTGTCGTACCCTTGGGAATAAGAATTTTAGCCTCAAATTGCCGTGTATTTTTCCATTCAGGTAACAGCGCAGCGTCTAATTTTGCTTGAATTCTACTAGAGGCTGGAGAAGTAGATACAAAACCTCCGCCTGCTTTGGCATTCCCTCCAAAAACTCGATACACATATATATCTTTAGTCGTTACAACAGTCTTGTATTCACCATTGCTGAATGATTCAGCGACCCAGCTTGGAAGCTTCGCCTTAGTCGTTTCACTATATTTTCCATTCAGGCTCTCGCAACTTAACCCTAAGGCGTCAATCCAATCAACAGGGTTTCGGGCGTATTCATAAAGGTTTACCCCACCGCTCAACCCAATCGGATCCTGCGTAACAAACCGCCCCACCTCCGGATCGTAATACCGAAACGTGTTGTAGTGCAGCCCCGTCTCGTCATCGAAATACTGCCCCTGAAACCGCAGATTCTGTTCAACTTCATTGACCGCCAGCTTCTCAACCGCCCCCCACGCCTTGTACGTCGCCTGCCAGACAATGCTCCCGTCCGCGTCAGTCATCTCCAGCGGCGTACCAATCTGGTCGGTATGGAAGTAGTAAAGCTGCTGCTCCCCACCCTCCTCCTGGTCCACCCGCGCCAAGGGCGCATAACTCCCCGGCTCATACAGGTACAGACTGCTCCGCCCCGCACTTTCCTCACGCAGCATCCGCAGGCCTTGCCACAAAAAGTGCTTCTGCTCGGTCCGACCCTTGATCTCTGAATCCTTGGCAACCCGCCGCCCCAGGCTGTCGTACCGATACAAACCGGTACTTTCCAGCTTGCCATTGACCAACGTCTCAGCTTTGACGAGGCGGTTTTCGCAGTCATACGTGAACGTCTGCAGCCGGTTCATCCCGCTGCGTTTCTCAATCAGGTTGCCCCACGCATCGTAGACATATTCCTGATCCCGCCAGTGCTTGAGGCGGTTGTCCTTGACGTGGTCGAACTGGCTGGTGTTGAAGTTCAGCCGGTTCGCCGCGGCGTCGTAGCGGAATTCTTCGCTGTCGATCAAGTGGCCGGTGTCGCGGCTGTGCAGCTGGCCGTTGGCTTCATATTGGTACTTGATCTCGCCGCGCAGTTTGTCGAGGGTGCGGGTCAACTCGCCGGCCGGGTCGTAGTGGTGACGGCGGTGGATCGGGTTGTAGGCGTGCTCGACCAGCAGGTCGGGCTGGATGCCGGGGTTGTGGAGGCGCGAGAGTTTTTCCGCCGGCAGGCGCGAGGCGAACTGCCAGCTCTTGCGGCCCATCGCGTCATAGCCGAAGCAGCTGGTGAGCGTGCCTTGGGTGCGCAGGACTTCGCGGTGCAGGTCGTCGCGCTCGATGTCGCTGATCAGTTGGCCGTCGAGGTTGAGTTGATGCAGGTGGCCGCTGCCGTAGTACAGGTGGTTGAGGTGTTGGCCGGTGGGCAACGTCAGCGTGGTGAGGTTGCTCAGGGGGTCGTACTCGTAGGACAAGGCGCCTTGCGCTGTGGTCTCCTGGATCAGGCGGCCGAGCAGGTCGTAGGAGAATTCGAGGGTTTCTTCGCTGACGCCGAGTTGCTTGCCCTGCGCGGTCGGAAGGCGCTGGATCGACAGCAGGCGATCAGCGTCGTCGTACACGTAATCCTGACGGGCATCGGCATTGAGTTTGGCCAGCAGCCGGCCAATGCTGTCGCGCTCGAATTCGGTGCGGCGTTGTGGCCGTTCGCCGCGTTCGCCGTAGCCGGTTTCGTCGACCTGGGTCAGATGCCCGCCGAGGTTGTAGCTGAAGCGCCGGGTGAGGTTGTCGATGCGCTTTTCTTCGATCAACCGATCGGACGCATCGTAGGCGAACTGGTACGCCGCGTTGTTTTCGTTGATCAGCGCAGTCAGGCGAATCGCCGGGTCGTACTCGTAGCGGATGCGCTGGCCCTTGGCGTCCTGACGGCTGCTCGGCAGGCCCCGGGCGGTGCGCAGCAGGCGTGTGGTCTGGCCTTTGCCATCGGTGTGCGTCAGTACCTGGCCGAGGGCGTTGTAGGTGAAGGATTCGGCGCTGCCGTCCGGGTGATGGATGCGCAGCACTTCGCCGTCAGGTTTGCGTTCCAGCGTGGTGGTCTGACCCAGCGCGTCGGTGACGGCGACCAGGTGCTGGCGCTCGTCGAAGCGATACGTGGTGTTTTTACCCGAGCAATCCTGGAAGCGCTCGACCTGGGCCAGGGTGTTCCACCACAGGTATTTGGACTTGTGGGTCGCGTCGATGATGGTGTGTGGCAGGCCGTCGTCGCCGTTGAGGTATTCGGTGGTGTGACCGAGGGCGTCGACTTCGGCGATGAGGTTGCCCTTGGCGTCGTAGCGGGCTTGCCAGACACTGCCGTCCAGGAAGGTGGTTTCTGTGACCAGCGTAGTACCGAGATGGTACTTGTATTTGATCTGTCGGCCCAATGGGTCGGTTTCTTCAAGCAAACGCGAAAAGTTGTCGTACTTGAACCCCAACCGGTTTCCATCCGGCAGCTTAAGACCGGTCATGTTGCCCGCTTCGTCGAGGTCGATGGCGTACTGCTCACCGCCGAAGTCGCGGCTGGCAATCACGCGGCGATCTTCGTTGTAGTGGACCTGGAGCTCGCGCCCCAGTGCGTCAGTGGCCCACGAGGTGCGGTGCTTGAAGTCGTAGCGGTAGTGAAAGTGTTCGCCATCGCTGGTCCAGTGCTCCACCACACGCAGCTGGCCTTCAATGGTTTCCCAGCGGTAATGACAGCTCAAGCCCAGGGCGTTGCTGTGGCTGGCCATCACACCATCGGCGTAGCTGAAGCGGCGCATCGAATCGCTGTTGCGATTGATCACCTCGATGAGTTGGCCGTTGTCGTCATAGCGGTACTGCACCAGGGTTTCAACCGCCTGGTTGTCGACGACGCGCTTGACGTCGGTCAGGCGCCCCAGCGGGTTGTCATAGTGCAGGTGCACCCGAACACCCCCCGTGGCGCTGATGTCGGTCAGCCGGCCTTCTGCCGTGCGGGTGAAATGCAGGTAATGCCCGAGGGCATTTTCCAGGCGTTGCAGCGGGACATCGCTGTTGTCGTCCGGCACCTCGCCGAAGTAGAAGAACAGGTTGTCGAGGGTTTGCAGCAGGTAATGGCCGCCTTCGGTGCGGACCAGGTGGAGCTGCTCATAGGGGTTATAGATGCGATCACCGGGCTCCACATCCACAAAGGGCACGCTGCGCCCCTGGTTATCCGTGAGGTAGACGAAGCTGCCGCTTCTGCGCAGGCTCTGCTCCCAAGGCAAGACCCAACCTCTGCCGAGCACGCTGTCGACGGTCAGATCGCTGGCATAGAAGCGAGACCATTCAATCGGCATGAGCCCCGGGAGCGCGAAGTCGGTTTCTCCGGACTCGGGCAATAGCTTGCGCCCGCTGGTAAGGTCGACGGGGTTGCCGCTCAAACCGCCGATTGCGCGCTCAACGGCCGGACCGATGACAAAGCGCCCGGCCAGATAACTGGCCGCCACGGTCGCTCCAAACTTCAATGCGCAAGGCCCGGCAGCCTTCAGACCTTGCGTCATGCCCAATCTGAAGATCGGACCTACTGCGCGGCCCATCGAGGCGACAATCATCAGCACGTCGACGGTGACCCGAAGCCAGCCGGGTACTTCTTCGTCGACATCCAGATAGCGCTCTGTCCCGCCGCCGATGAACACATTGTTCGAGCCGCTGGAGATCTTCGCGCCACAGGTCAGTTTGTCACCCTTGCGCGAAGCCGCCACATTGTTGATGAAAACGTTGGAAGAGCCTTCGGCAACCATGACCGGCGCAGGGTGTTTATCGCACGTGCCCATGCTCAACTTTGCGTGGGCGGCATTGCGGCTGTTGATGAACACATCCGTCGAGCAGCCTTCAAGCTTGATCCCCCCGGCGGGCGAACTCATTGACGCTCCGATGCTCTCGCCAATCATGGGGACGAAACTGGCAGCCAGTCCTACGGCAATTCCCAGCAGAATTCCGCCGAGCCCCGCCGTGCAGATCATGAATGCGGCAGCCGTCGCAATCGCAAGCCCGATCACTGCGCCGGCAAGAAAACCGCCGAGCGCACTGGTGTGTTCAATTTCATCGCCCCAACGCGCAGCTTCGAACATGGGTTACTCCTGTTCGGCGCTGTCGGTGGACACCGTATCGGCCTGGCGCGGTTTGAAACTTTCCAGCAGCTGTAGCCAATTCTGGTTTTGTGTAACGCTGAAATCAGCCTGGCTGGTCGTGGAAACCACAAGGATGCGACCGGGTTCGATTTCGAACGCTGCCTGCCGTTGGTAAACCGGTCGACCATCGTTCATGTAGTAAGCATCCACCTGGATGCCGGAGAGCGGTTGCTCTCCGGACAGCGCTGCCGGCTTCTTGCTGAGCAAGGTATAGCCGCGCAGTTTGGCGGCAATGAGTTTTACCTGGCGCTCGATGTAAGCCTTCAGATCCTCTGCCGGCAGCATGTTGTCGCGCGACAGTGTGATGTTCAGCGGCGCAGGAATGCTGTTGCCGAGCACAAACATGTTCACCGTGCGGTCCTGAAAACCTTCCGGCAGAGTGATGGATCCTTCCTGAAGCTGATAGTCCATTGGGCGTGCGTTCCGTGAATAGGTGAAAGAGGAAAAGGCTTAGTCAGCGCTGATGTTTTCGAGCATCGTCTCGAATTCGATCAGCCAATCGGCAAGCTCTGCATGAGCGGGATTGATCATCGTCGACATGCTCAACCATTGGCGCTCGTTACCATTGTCGGGATGGATGACTGCGCTGGTCGTTCTGCCGTGGCGACGCTCCTGTCCCGCTGTGAAGATATAATCCAGGGTAATCGCCGGATTGCCTGCCAGCAGGCAATCGCTCTGCCGCACGATGGTGACGTCGGGGTGGTTTTTGCGCAGGTTCTCCACATACAACTGCACCGAACGTTGCAATGTCAGCCCTTCAGGTGCAGGACGACGCTTGACACTGAACGTGACGGGATGACCCTGCTTTTCGAGCGTTGTATCGATGTCGCGGAAGTTGAAGCCTTGCGGCATTACCAGATTCAGCCCCGCGACTTTCAATTCATTGCGCGCCAATTGAAGCGGTACCACCGCTACCGGCTCAGGCTCGATGACAGCGGGCGAAGCCTCGGCAGCCTCCTGCAACTGCTGCCGCGCAAGTGTTTCGGCCGCGATCCGTTTCTCGGAAATACGATCGTAGATACTGGTCCTGACCATGGTCTGATTTCTCACTTGTTGATATCGACACGGTCACCGTGGACATAGGTGTTCTTGCCAAGAATATCGATGGCGTCGCCTTTTATTTCGATGCCTTCGGGGGTCAGCTTGATACTGCTGCCGCCCACCTGAAGAATGATGTGCTGCTTGGCACTGACCTGAATGAACTGGTTGTCGACCTGAATCGTCAGCGAGCCTTCCTGGACATTCATCACCGTGTCTTTCTTGATCGTTTCGGTGTGCGTGCCACCGACCTTGATCGTGCGATTGCTACCGACGGTATGGACTTCATCGACCTCGATCTCGGTGTCCATGTTGCGCTCGGCATGCATGATGATCTGCTCGGCACCGGCCTTGTCTTCGAAGCGGAAGAAGTTCGCCGTGCCGCCGTCACCTTTCATCGACCGCGTCAGAAACCCACTCTGGGTCTTGTTCGCCGGCAGCGACCAGGGCGGGGTGTTCTGGCTGTTGTAGAGGCTACCCATGACCAGCGGGCGGTCTGGATCACCATCAAGGAAAGCCACAACCACCTCGTCGCCAACGCGAGGGATCAAGACACTACCGAAGCCGCCACTGGCTCCGGACTGCGCGACACGAACCCAGCAGGAGCTCTTGTCGTTGAACTCGCCGTAACGATCCCAGTGAAACTGTACTTTCACCCGACCCAGTTCATCGGTGTAGATCTCCTCGCCAGGTGGGCCGACAACAATGGCGGTTTGCGGACCGGAAATCGTTGGCGTTAGAGTGTCGAGCTGCGGTCGGAACTTGATTTTCTTGCGTACGCAAAAAAACTCATTGGCATAACCCGCCTGCCCGCCGGACAGGTAATTATTACTGCCCCGGTGCTGGATGCTCATCAGCAAAAACTGTCGATCTTCGACTGAGCCATTATCGTGCTCGTAATGCTGCGTGAGTTCGAACGTGTAGCCGGGGCGCATCGCCCGGCAGTTGCTCGCACCAGCAAACGCCTTGCCTTTAAGTTCCAGTGCCTCGATGCGATTACGCACCAGCACTTCGCCATCGTCGTAGGTTCCATGGGTGTACTGGCCCATGAAATCGTAAATCTCGTAGGCCGGTACATCACCCTGCTGATTCAGACTATTCATGATCACTGGAAGGCGGTTTTGAGGCTGGCGGTAATCGAAGGTCTGAACCGCTATCTTGCTCGACTGCAACTCCCTCTCTGCATTCCAGTGGGTGATCGAGTCCGCTGTTTCAGTAATGGATGCCGTATGAAAACGTACTTGAGGCTGCTCAGGCAGCGCAGGCAACTGGGTTGAATCATCCATGATGATCAACGTGTGACTATCGGCAGTGTGCTCGAAGTAAAAGAACAGCCCTTCGTGCTCCAGCAGGCGCATCACGAAATGCCGATCACTTTCCCGATACTGAGTGATGTAGCTATGGGGTTTGAGCGTACGGTTGATGCGAAACTCGAACTTGGCCAGCCCTTCATAACGACTGAACACTTTGGTAATCACTTGTTCGACCGTTTGGTCCTGGAAAATCTGCGAGTCAAAGCGCTGTTCAAGCAAACTGAGCCAAGAGCCGATCAGCGCCGAATAACGACACATCCCACCATCACTGCCATTGCTGCCGAAACGCAATACATGCCCGTTGATGTAACGACTTGCGCCCGTAGCCAGTTCGATCTCGATCGTCGCCGACTGCCCCATGGCACTCTTGAGTTTTACGCCGGCATCATCGGACAACAGATCCAACTGGAAACCGAACTCCATCGACAGGCCTTCGTGTCCGACGAAAGACTCAAGCAAGAGCTCCTGGCCACTTTTGAGCGGCATGGTCAGTTTGAACAGGCGCCGGTTCTGCGCGGTAAACAGGGATGAAAGGTCCATTGTCATGTGTAACTCCTGGAATCAATGTTCGGGCAACCACCGCATTAACGTTCTGGTCGTCAGGAACCTGTCGACTGGCGAAGGGAACCCATCCATTTAAACAACCGGCCCAGCCACCAGCGGCTGCGGGCTTCGCGTATTTCGTCGATTTGCATGAAGGTGTAGGGGGTTGGCATTTTGCGCTCACGGATATGAAGGGTGCGGAGGCCTCGGATGCTGTGGCGTAAGTAAAACAAAATAATTACAGAACACCCCGCGCAGATGACTAGCGCAACCATGCCACCCGTTTCCGCACCCACCGACTTCAGAAACATACTGCCTGTGAGTGTCGAGACACCGGAAATCAATCCGAGGTTATAACTCTTGGAATTCACAATTTTTTTAGGTCGAGCTGTAACTCTATTGCCTACGCATTCGAAAGGAAAAAAAGAGGATTTACTATAAAAAATCACCAAAAACATCAGAAACACGATAGTGATCGGTGCTGTCCCAATGACTACAGACCTAGGATCTCCCTTGCCAAAAGAATCTGAAGCAATCAAGTACGCCAAACTACTGGAAATATAAGGAAAGGTAAATATCGCAGCTGACAATATAGCCGCAAAAAATACAACAAACCTCTCACAATAATAAATCAAATATAGACTAAAACAAAAAACAACAACTACAAGAAACAAATACCACCACCAAGAACACTCCAAGGTCAAGGGCCCAAAAACACCAAAAAAAGCAGCCATAAAAAACATTAAAAAAATATGTTTTTTTATATTATTCGCGTCAATCATGAAAATTTCACTCAAAACCGCCCGCCCACATCAAGCCGAAGAGCGCAGGGAGCCTAACCATTTCAACAATCTACCCATCCACCACCGGTTACGGGCTTCACGAATCTCATCAATTCTCATGAAGGTGTAGGGGATAGGCATGCCACGCTCTTGCAGGCGAAGAGTACGGATACCGCGAATTATGTGACGGAGACGTATTAACAAATATACGCACATACAAGTCCCTAATAAAATAGAAACCGCCCCTCCACTAAACGAGCCTACAGATTTAACAAACAGACTACCAATCAAAGTGGAGACTCCTACAAACACCCCACCAACGAATCCAAAATCCTTTGCCTTGAACTCACGAGCAGCGACTTTTCCACCATCAATTTCAAAAGGAAAGAATGAAGACTTCGTAAAATAAATCAGAAAAAACAATGCAACCACTATTAGCATAGGCCCTACCCCAGCCATGACCGCACCGACCACACCAAGCCCTAAATCCTTCTTCGAAAGCAAGTAACTTAAACTGGATAACAGATAAATAAACGAATACAAACCAGCACAAAGCATTATCAATACGAAGCTTGTATATCGTTCACACCGATAAGCCAAATACAAAGTAGCGTTCAGCATGAAAAAAACAATCGATATATATAGATACCAGTAATAGGGAAATCCAGACACCTTGAACCCCCCCACAAATGCCACCGCAAAAAACATGAGCCACGGGAGTTTTTTTATCATATATGCATCTGGATTAAACATCTAACACTCTCATTTTTTTAGGTAGTCCGCAATTTCTTTATCAGCCCCACTGCTCCCCATATACGCTTGTACGGCAGTACCACCCACCCAACCAACTGCTAAAACTATAACCAGCGGCGCTCCGAGCGCACCAGCAATAGCTGTAAAAATCATCCCCCCCGCAAAAGCGGCAACGTTAGTAGGCTGACTTTCGGTAGACTTCCTATAAAACTCACCCATCGACGTTGAACTTGTATAATCCAGATAAGCCTGCGGCCCAACGGCTAACGCAAAACCCACCACATTACCCGTCATGAACTTGAGTCCGCCTGTCGCTCCGTTTGCATGAACCATGGCACGCTGATTAAGCGCACCTCTGGTTCCATAAGCCGGAAGATGAGCAACTTGCCCTCCAACCCGACCGAGCACCTTGTAACTTTGTGCCTGAGCAGTAATCGGCACCTCAAAGTGCAACTGCCCTGCAACCCGAATCAGTTTTATCCTGCCTTTGAAGGCTTTTTTAGCGGATGTCGAGTTCGCTGTGCCCCGACTATTGGCCCACTTGATCAGTTTTTTCTTGTCGGCCGCGGAGAGATCCAGCAAGTCTACAACCGACTTCGACTTGGAAAATGCAGCTACGCTGGTGCCTGCACTCACCAACGTGCCAGGCAAGTTGGCTGGAGAAAACAACAAAGGGCCTACCTCCGGGATGGCCGCTGCGGTTTTCTGTAATTCTTTCAGCGCTTCGACGGAAACGTCCTTCGCCGAAGACAAATTCCTGATTAACGAGCGCAGTAACTGCAAGGACTCTTGCGCCTCACTCGGCGACATGTCCAATTCGGGCGAGGCCAGTTCATGGGCAAGAAACATCGCCGCGTTGTAATCGCTCGTCGCGTAGTAACCGGCAAAATTTTGCGGCGCAGGGAAAGACCGCGAGGCGATCTCGCTGGGAAATGAAAGATTGCCGCCACCGATCAATCCGGCTTGTTGACGCGTTCCACGGGGGTTCGCCACTGTGCAGGGTAAAAACCTTTCGTCCATGTTCCTTTCTCCTGATACCGCCTTCCCGAAAAGATCTTCGGCAAAACCTGCTCCGTGCAATAACTGACCAATCTTTCTTGGGCCATACTCCGTTCAAAGAGCATTGCCCCATCAACCATCACGAAAAAAACCGCTGTTTCGATTGTCTTCCTGAATCACAAACGGCGGAAAATGACCCGTGGGTGCGACAACCACCCTGCGGGAAAAGTGCCGAAGGATTTCAACAAAAATAGAACTGCGTCACATTTTTTAATCGTCCCCCGAGCACGTGCGAAAGGAAACACCTATGCAACACCAAGTGTCAAGCCGGTATTTTTTGTTCAGGAAATCATATGTCGAAATGCTGGCACATCATTCATCGCCTCCGAATCGCTTATCCGCGTCCAATATTGGACCGGCTTCACATAGATACTGATTAAATATTTGATCCACCACCTCGCCGAAACCATTGAATTGGCTGGATTTCGGAACTACCTGACAGACACATCCCACAAGTAGTGGCAAGCAGACATCATTGTGACCAGTAATCAAACACAGAAAAGTCCGTCCCCATGAATATCGAAAAACTGAAAGAAAAAACCCTGAAGCTACGGTCCGCCATCGATGCATTGAAGGCAAAGGACCCTGCTGTAACCCAACTGGATCTAGAGCTGTCGCCCCTGATGGACCGGGCTGAACGAGGTCAAATCCGCACGCCTTTGGAGTGGCGAGATATCCCTGGACGCTACTTGTTCACTGAACACGGCTTGCAGCAATACGCAGAACTTGAACTGGCTTTTGCGGAGTTTAAAATCGAACTGACTGGCGGAGAATCCCCGACGCTACTCCGACTGAAAGCCCGAATGGCTCCGCCGTCCGGAACAGCCTGACAAAATCCGCGAAAAGAACGCCTGCCATATTCCCGCCACGCGCCAATGCCATCATCCCCTCCCGATTAATATGACACTTGCACTGCAATAGTTCTGAAATCGCCAATCAATCCGGAACTGGGTGAACCGGTTCACCTTTTACAAATTATTTTCAATTAAAAATTGGATCCACCACGCCTCTGAAACCATTGAATTGACTGGCTTTCGGAACTATCCGACAGAGACATCCCACAAATAGTGGCAAGCGGACATCATTGCAGCATCTAACAAAAACGAGAAAAAATCCGTCCCCGAATGAAACTTTCGATACGACGTGTTGCCATACACGACGTTACTGGCAACTCGATATCCATATGCCAGCATCACACTTCCGATTGTTTCCGGCAGTGTGATTTTTTGATGACGAACACCAGCAATCACTTCTCGTGGACGGATGTCCACTTGTGAATCAAGTCACTCGACATGCTCTCCGGTTTTATTCCAGGAAGGTGCGAAGTGCTCAAGGACGATGTACCGATGACTCAAACGTTTTTTGATGTTGAAGCATTGATCCAGCTGCGAAGCCAGACCCGGGCCATTTCCGATGCGCTCAAGGCGCAGGCCTCGGATTATCTGGCGACCCTGGCTTTGCTGATTCGTCCGCAAGCGTTTTTCGGTGAATACCTGCAGGGCGCGCAACGCAGCAGCGGGCGCGAGACCCAGCACCATTTCAAGGAACTCAAGGAGCTCTTCGACCGCATCGGCTCGGCCGCTCCGCTCCAGCTGGTCAATGAACTCGAAGTGCCCCTCAACCTGCTCAGTACGACCCCGCAATTGTTTGCGCTGGAGTACGACAAGGTGCTGTCCCAAAGCGGTCAATCCATTCGCATCACCAGCCCCGTGCGCTGGGTGGTGGGCTTCAGTTCGTTCGACCTGGCCCGTTTTCGCACCGTCATCAAAGACCCCAATCGCAGCAGCGCCGAGCTGTACCGCTTCGTGGTGCATTACCTGGTGCTGTTCTACTGCCTGAGCAAGTCGCCCGGCATCAGCCGCCTGCTCGAAGGCCTGCGTTTCCCCGTCAGTTTCGAACGCTTGAAGGAGTTCGGCGACCTGCCCTTCTGCGTCATCAGCTCGCCGGTTCGCTCGCAGTTGCCGGACGAGGCCGTGATCCGCAGCAGCACCCAGATCGCCGGCAACACCAGCTTCGAAGAGCTGGTGGGGCACGCCAACATCATGGAAATGAACGATGAAATCCGTCAGCGCCTGCTGCTGACGATCGAAGGAATGTAACGCGCTCGGCCACCCATTGAACCGACACGCAAACGACTTGCAGCGAATTGTTCGCACAGGAGATCACGATGGCGAAGAAGGAAAGTACCCAGCACAAACTCGACCGCGTCCGCGCGCCTCGGGTCCATATCACCTACGACGTGGATATCGGTGACGCTCAGGAAAAGAAAGAGCTGCCCTTTGTCGTCGGTGTGCTGGGCGATTTCTCCGGCAACCCGCTGGAGCCGCTGCCGAAGCTCAAGGACCGCAAGTTCATTTTCATCGACCGCGACAACTTCAACGGCGTGCTCAAGGGCATCAAGCCGCGCCTGACCTACCGCGTCGACAACACCCTGGCGAAAAACGGCACGCAGCTGGGTGTCGAGCTCAACTTCAACGCTCTCGAAGACTTCGAACCGCAGAACGTGGTCAAGCAGGTCGAGCCGCTGCGCAAGCTGCTGGAAGTGCGCAACAAGCTGGCGGACCTGCGCAACAAGATGGGCGGCAACGACAAGCTCGAAGAGCTGCTGATGGACGTGTTGCAGAACACCGAGAAGTTGAAAACCCTGGGCAAGGAATTCGGCCGTGAAGCCGCCGTTCCGGCCACCGACGGCAAAGCGTAGGAGCCTGACGATGAACGACAAGCAAACCGTGACTCAACAGGACAGCACGCTGGTTGAAGTGGACAGCTTCACCGCGCAATCCTCGTTGCTCGACAGCATCATTTCCGAAAGCCGCGTGGCCCGTTCCGAGACTGAACGCACCCGTACCCGCGACCTGATCGGCGAACTGGTCAACCAGATCCTGGAAGGCGAAATGACGCCGAGCAAGGACCTGATCGCCGTGCTCGATGCGCGCATCGCCGAGATCGACGCGATGCTCTCCGAGCAGATGAACGAAATCATGCACGCCAGTGAGTTCCAGCAGCTGGAAGCCTCCTGGCGCGGCCTGAAGTATCAGGTGGACCAGACCGAGACCAGCACCACGCTGAAGATCCACTTGCTCAACGCGTCGAAGAAAGACCTGGTACGCGACCTCAAGGCCGCTTCCGAATTCGACCAGAGCGCGCTGTTCAAGAAGATCTACGAAGAAGAATACGGCACCTTCGGCGGTGCACCGTTCGGCATGCTGCTGGGTGACTACGAGTTCAACCGCAGCCCGGAAGACATGTACCTGCTCGAAGAGATCTCCCACGTCGCCGCGGCCGCCCATGCGCCGTTCATCTCGGCGGCTTCGCCTGAGCTGTTTGGCTGGGATTCGTTCACCGACATGTCCGGCCCACGGGATCTGGCGAAGATTTTCGACACCGTCGAATACGCCAAGTGGAAGTCCTTCCGTGCCTCGGAAGACTCGCGTTATGTCGGCCTGACCCTGCCCCACGTGCTCGGTCGCCTGCCTTACGGCCCGGATACCACGCCGGTCGAGGAATTCAACTTTGTCGAAAGCGTCGACGGACGCGACCACAACAAGTACCTGTGGATGAACGCCGCCTACGCGCTGGGCACCCGGGTCACCGATGCGTTTTCCCGTTACGGCTGGTGCGTGGCGATTCGTGGCGTCGAGGGTGGTGGCCTGGTGGAAGGCCTGCCGACCCACACGTTCAAGACCGATGACGGTGAAATCGCCCTCAAGTGCCCGACCGAAATCGCGATCACCGACCGCCGTGAAAAAGAGCTGTCGGACCTCGGCTTCATTCCGCTGGTGCACTGCAAGGGCACGGACTACGCCGCGTTCTTCGGCACCCAGTCGGCGCAGAAGCAGAAGCAGTACAACACCGACATCGCCAACGCCAACGCCCGGCTTTCCGCGCAGTTGCAGTACATCTTCGCCACCTCGCGCATCGCCCACTACATGAAGGCGATCATGCGCGACAAGATCGGCAGCTTCGCCTCGCGCAAGGATGTCGAGCTGTTCCTCAACAAGTGGCTGTCGAGCTACGTGTTGCTGGACGACACCGCGAGCCAGGAAGCCAAGGCCAAGTTCCCGTTGCGCGAAGCCCGCGCCGAGGTGTTCGAAGTGCCGGGCAAGCCGGGGGTGTACAAGGCCGTGACCTACCTGCGCCCGCACTACCAACTGGACGAGCTCACCGCTTCGTTGCGCCTGGTCGCTGAATTGCCGCAATCGACCCGCGGCTGATCATGCACATTGCCAGGGAGGCAATATGAGTAGTCAACACAAGCTGTTGCCATCACTGCTGGACCGGTTGCTGGACGATCGTCCGCACCAGTCCATCGAAGCGTCATCGCAGCGCTTGTGTTCGCTGGCCGATTACAAGGCCAGCATCGTTCGCGACCTGGAGATCCTGGTCAATACCCGCCAGTCCCTGGTCGCCAACGAGCTGGATGGTTTCGTCAATCTGGGCGGCACCATCCTCGACTACGGCATGCCGGATTTCACCAGTCGCAGCGTGCTTGACCCCAAGGATCGCCTGTTGATCCAGCGGCAGCTGGAGAAGGCGATCTCGGTTGGCGACCGGCGCTTTCGCAGCGTCAAGGTCCAACTGCTTGCCCAACAGACCGGCCAACGCATGCTGACCTTTCGCGTGGACGCGGTCCTGCGCCTGCAGGACGTCACCCGTCAGGTGTCCTTCGACGCGGTGCTGCAGGTCAACACCCAGGAATACAAAGTGCAGAACCTCAACTGATGCTCGACGATCTGCTGCCCTATTACGAAAAGGAACTGTCGCACCTGCGCTTTTTGGGCCAGGAGTTTGCGAGCCAGTATCCGAAAATCGCTTCGCGGTTGCTCATCGAGGGCGATAACTGCGAAGACCCGCATACCGAGCGCTTGATCGAAGCCTTCTCGTTCCTGTCTGCACGGGTACACAAAAAACTCGACGACGAGCTGCCGGAAATCGTCGAGTCGTTTCTCGAAGTGCTGTACCCGCACTACCTGCGCCCTACCCCGTCGATGTCGATCGTCGAGTTCAACCTGGGCAAGCAGGAAAAAGTCACCGAAGCCTTCCGTGTGCCCCGGCATACCGAAATCAGTGCCAACCCGATCGATGGCGTGGTGTGTAAATTCCGCACCTGCTACCCGGTCGAGCTGTGGCCGGTGGCGGTGCAACAGGCATCGTTCATCGAGATGGAGCGTTCGGCGTTCAACGGCCACAGCGCTGACCTGGTCGCGCGCTTGCGCATCGGCCTGGTGGCGACCGGCGACGTGATGTTCGGCAAGCTGGAACTGGACCGCCTGCGGTTCTTCCTCGACGGCGAAAGCACGTTGATACTGCAACTGTACGAACTGCTGTTCAACAACCTGGCCAAGGCCACGCTGACCTTCGAAGATCAGGGCCGCACCCGCGAAGTCGCCTTGCCGGCCAACGCACTGAAAACCGTCGGTTATGGCCTGGACGAAGGCCTGGTGGATTACTCCGAGCGCTCGTTCCTCGGCTACCGCCTGCTCCACGAGTACTTCACCTTCCCCGACAAGTTCATGTTCTTCGACCTGTCGGGCTTTGCACGAATTCTGGCGGGCAAAGACGTCGAGAAAGTCGAGGTCAATTTCTACTTCTCCGACTACGACCTGAGCGACCGTCTGGCGCGCCTGACGCAGAACATCGGGCGCAACAACTTCAAGCTCAACTGCACGCCGATCATCAACCTGTTCCGCCAGCAGGCCGAGCCGATCAAGTTGACCCACGCCCAGCACGAGTACGCGGTGACGCCGGATGTGCGTCTGCAAAGCTCGGCCGAAGTGGTGTCCATCGACCGCGTCCGACGCGTGCGCAAAGTGGGCAGCATCGACCAGGTGGGCACTTGCCATCCGTTTTTCGAGCCCCGTGGCGATCAGGGTCCGGGCCAGAGCTTCTGGATTGCCCGGCGTCGAGCCGTACAGACCGGCCAGCGCGATGGCTCGAACGTGTTTATCCGGGTGGTCGATCGAGAACTGGGGCTGATGGAAGCCAACAACGATACGTTGAGCATCCGCCTGACCTGCAGCAACCGCGACCTGCCGCTGATGTTGCCTTTCGGTGGCGAGCGCGGCGATTTCACTATCCCGGGCAACTCGGTGATCAAGGACATCCGTTGCCTGCGCAAGCCCACCGCCACCGCTCGCGTGCCGCTGGGCAACGGCGTGATCTGGCGGCTGATTTCGCACCTGTCGCTGAACCATATGTCGCTGGTGTCCCGCGGTCGCGAAGTGCTGCTGGAGCTGTTGTCGCTCTACAACTACCGCAACCTGTCGGCACTGCGCAAACAGATCAACGGCATCGTCTCGGTGAGCAGCGAGCCGGTAGTGGCGCGCATCGGCCACCCGCGGCCGAACTTCGTGCGCGGCGTCGGCATCACCCTCAATTTCGATGAAAGCCAATACACCGGCAGCGGTGTGTTCCTGTTCGGCATGGTGCTCGATCACTTCTTTGGTCAGTACTGCACCATGAACAGTTTTACCCAATTAACCCTTCGCACCTTGCAGCGCGAAAAGAGAGTCGTCCAATGGCCACCGCGAACCGGCGATCAACCCCTGGTCTGATCGACCAGGCAAGGGCTGAGCCGCACCGATTCGAGTTTTTCCAATTGGTGCGCCTGCTTCGCCTGCATTACAGCAGAACCGGGCGCATGGACCTGGAAACCCGACCGCACGAAGACCCTCTGCGTTTTCGCTCGCAGCTGTCGCTCAACTTCCCGGCCAGTGAAGTCAGCGACCTGCAGTTCGAGCGTGAAGGCAAGGTGTCCGTGGCCGGCCTGCCGCTGTCCGAGATGCAAGTCACCTTCATGGGCCTGGTCGGGCCCTCGGGTGTGTTGCCGCGCCCGTACACCGAGCTGCTGATCGAGCGGCACGTCCAGTACCGCGATGACGCGGCCCATGCCTTCCTCGACATCTTTTCGCACCGCATGACCACGCTGTTCTACGAGGCCTGGCAAAAGTACAAGTTCTACATCGAGTACGAACGCAACGGTACTTCGGACTTCGATCGCTACCTGCTCAACCTGGTGGGTTTCGGTCCCGAGGCGCAGAAGCAGAAATTCGACCGGCAAGGCTCGCCCCTGCGCCGTGAACTGTTCAGCTATTTCTCCGGGCTGTTTGCGCAGAAACCGCGCAACGCGTTGAACCTGGAAGCGATGCTGTCTTTTTATTTTTCGCTGCCATTCAAGGTCAAGCCGTTTGCCGGTCGCTGGCTGAAACTCGACGCCGGCCAGTGCACGCAACTGGGGCGCAAGAACGCCGTGCTCGGGCAAAGCGCCGTCGCCGGCAACCGGGTCTGGGACTACCAGTCGTGCGTGCGCATCGAGATGGGTCCACTGGAGCTGGCCGACTATCAACGCTTCCAGCCAGGCACCGAGGACTACCGGAAACTGGTGGAACTGGTGCGTTTCTATGTCGGCGCCGAACTCGACTTCCAGTTGGCGCCCAAGCTCAAACCCCAGGCCGTGCCCGTTGCTCGCCTGGGGCACCAAGGCAATGTTTCGCTGGGCTGGCTCGGCTGGCTCAAGCGCCCGGACTCCGACGTCGAGCCATCCCGTTGTGCCCTCTTCCACATTCCTTTTGATGGGGTCTCCCTGTGAACCTGAAGTCCCTGTTTGCCAAGCTCAACGACACCAGCCGCGCCGCCACTGAAAGCGCCGCCGCCTTGTGCCTGTCGGAACACCATTACGATGTCGAAATCGAGCACCTGTTGTTGCAGTTGCTCGACAGCCACGACAACGACCTGCCGGCCATCCTGCGTCATTACGACGTGGTGCCCGAACGCTTGCAGGCGCAGCTGGTGACGGCACTGGGGACGTTCAAGAAAGGCAATACGCGCACGCCGGCACTGTCGCCGCACCTGACCCGCATGATCGAACAGGCGTGGGTCCTGGCGTCCATCGAGTTCGGCCAGGCGCAGATCCGCACCGGTCATCTGTTGCAAGCCTTGCTCGATGACGACGAACTGCGCCGCGTGGTGGTCGCCAGCGCCGCCGAGCTTGAGAAAATCAACGCCGACGACTTGCGCGTCAACCTCGGCGCGCTGGTGGACAGCAGCGCCGAGTCGAAACAGGCCAAACCGCTGGGCACGTCCGACGTCGCCAGCGCCGGCACGGTAAAAGGCAACGGCAAGACCCCGGCCCTCGATCAATACACCATCAACCTCACGCAAAGCGCTCGCGAAGGCCGGATCGACCCGGTGCTGGGCCGGGAGTTCGAGGTGCGGCAGATGGTCGACATCCTCACCCGCCGCCGCCAGAACAACCCGATCCTCACCGGTGAGGCCGGCGTCGGCAAAACCGCCGTGGTCGAAGGCCTGGCCCTGCGCATCATCCAGGGTGACGTGCCGTCGGTGCTCAAGGGCGTCGCCATCCACACCCTGGACCTGGGCCTGTTGCAGGCCGGTGCCGGCGTGAAGGGCGAATTCGAAAACCGTCTCAAGTCGGTGATTGAAGAAACCAAGCGCAGCCTGCATCCGATCATTCTGTTCATCGACGAAGCGCACACCCTGATCGGCTCGGGTGGCCAGGCCGGGCAGAACGATGCCGCCAACCTGCTCAAGCCAGCCCTGGCCCGGGGCGAACTGCGCACCATCGCCGCGACCACCTGGGCCGAGTACAAGAAGTACTTCGAGAAAGATGCCGCACTGGCGCGGCGCTTCCAGGTGGTGAAGGTCGAAGAGCCGGACGAAGACAAGGCGATCCACATGCTGCGCGGCCTGCTGGCCAAGATGCAGGAGCACCACAAGGTCACGGTGATGGACGAAGCGCTGGTGCAGGCCGTGCGCCTGTCCAATCGCTACATCACCGGCCGCCAGTTGCCGGACAAGGCCGTCAGCGTGCTGGACACCGCCTGCGCCCGGGTGGCCCTCGGTCAATCGGCGCAGCCGGGACCGCTGGAAGACTGCAAACGCCAGATCGACAACCTGCAAGCGGAAATCGCGGTACTGCAGCAGGAAGCCGCCAAAGGCAGCGACCACGCCCGACGCCTGACTGCCCTCAATACCGAACTGCAAAGCGCACAGCAGACCCGCGACGTCCTCGAACAACAGTGGCAACGCGAACTGCAACTGGTGGAAAAACTCGGCGCCCTCAGCCACCCGGAGAATCAGACGCCGGATGCCCAGGAGATTGCCGCGGTGCGCGCCGAACTGGCCAGCGTCCAGGGTGAGCAACCGCTGGTGCATGCCCTGGTGGATGGCGGGACCATCGGCGAAGTGATTTCCGGCTGGACCGGCATTCCATTGGGCAAGATGCTGCGCGATGAAATCGAAACCGTGCAGCGCCTGCCGGCGTTGCTGGGCGAACGGGTGCTCGGCCAGGACCACGCACTGCACGAAATCGGCAAGCGCATCAAGATTTCCCGCGCGCGCATGGAAGACCCGAACAAACCGATCGGCGTGTTCCTGCTGCTCGGCCCGAGCGGCGTCGGCAAGACCGAAACCGCACTGGCGCTGGCCGACACCCTGTACGGCGGCGAGCGCAACGTCATCACCATCAACATGTCCGAGTACCAGGAAGCCCACACTGTCTCCAGCCTCAAGGGTTCGCCACCGGGCTACGTCGGCTATGGCGAGGGCGGCGTGCTGACCGAGGCGGTGCGACGCAAGCCGTACAGCGTGGTGCTGCTCGATGAAGTGGAGAAAGCCCACCCGGACGTGCTCGAACTGTTTTTCCAGGTGTTCGACAAAGGCGTGCTGGATGACGGCGAAGGTCGCGAGATCAACTTCCGCAATACCGTGATCATCCTCACGTCCAACACCGGCACCGACCGCATCATGCAGTGGTGCCTCAATGCTCAGCCACAACCGACGCCGCAGGACATCGTCGAAGGGCTGCGTGACGAGTTGAACCAGGTGTTCAAGCCCGCCTTCCTCGGCCGCCTGACCATCGTCCCCTACTACCCGGTCAAGGACGCGATTCTCGAGCGCATCGTCGCGCTCAAGCTTGCGCGCATCCGCCAGCGCTTCGAGCGCAATCATCAAGCGCAGTTGAGCTACGACGAAGCACTGGTCAAGGCGATTGCCTCGCGCTGCACCGAGGTCGACAGCGGCGCCCGCAACATCGACAACATTTTGTCCCAGACCCTGATGCCGGAACTGGCCCAGCGGGTCCTGGAGCGCATGGCGCAGGACAAACCGATTCAGAGTTTGAACATCGAGTTGGGCAGCGACGGCGATTTCGCCTATCGCCTGAACTGATCGGGCATTAACAGGTAGTGGTCATGGACAAGAGATATTCAGGGAAGCGTCCCGAAAGGACGACGTTGGCCAAATGCCTGACGGCGGTGGCGATGATGACGGTACTCAGCGCCTGCGGCGTCACCGACCGGGTCGGCAAACGGGTCGACAATACCTGGGCCGGCGACATGCTGTTCGAGGATAACGAGAAAGTCATCCTGACGTCCGACGGCGGCAATCAGCTCAACCCCGACGCGTCCGGCAAGCCGCTTTCGGTGGTGCTGCGGGTGTACCAGCTGACATCGCTGGAGCGCTTTGCGTCGGTGGATGCCGACTCGCTGTGGGACGACCCGCAAAAAGCCCTCGGCAATACCCTGATCGAAAACCGCGAAATCACCTTGTTGCCGGGCATGGGGCAAGTCGACAAGTGGCCGCTAAACAAGGCAGCGGGCTATGTCGGCGTCGCGGCTTTTTTCCGCAACGACGAGAACAGCCGCTGGAAGGTCGCGTTCGACGCCAACTCCCTGCGCAAGGACGGCATCTGGTTCTCCTCCGACGGCTTGCGTGTGCTGGTGGACAACAACACGGTGTCTGCCGTCAGTGGTGTCGATGTCCTCGATAAACCCAAGACCCAGGAACAACTGGCCAAAGCCGCTGAGCAACCGGCCGAACCCACGCTGACCGAGCGCGTGCAGGACGCCGTGGTGCAGAAAGCCCAGGACCAGGCGAGTGCCTCCGCGCAAAAAGCCGTGGAGTCGAAATTGAATTCATTATTGGAAAGCGCTCAATGAGTAAGCAAAGCCGGGTGATGTGGTCCGAAGGCATGTTCCTTTTGCCACAACATTTCCAGTATCAGGATGAGTTCCACCAGCATCAGCTGGCGCAGGCGACCCTGCGCAACACGCCTTTTCACTGGGGCGTGCAGTTGCTCGAAGTGGACGAGGAAGCCCTTGCCACCGGCTCCCTGCAGCTCAAGCGCCTGAAGCTGGTGTTTCCCGACGGCAGCCTGTTCGACGCACCGCAGCACGACCCGCTGCCAGCGGCCCGTGACCTGAAGGACCTGCTCAAGGGTAACGACCTGAAGGTCTACGCCGCGCTGAAACTGCCCGAGCCATTCGGCCTGAACTACGTCGAAGACGGCCAGGAGCAGAAGACCGGGCGGCGCTTTCGCAAGCAGTTCGACACCTTGCCGGACCTCAACGAAGGCGACCTGGAAAACGAAATCACCAGCCTGCGCCTGAACGTGGTGATGCTGATCGACGGCGACAACCTCGATGGCTACACCTGGTGCCCGATTGCCCGGCTGTCGCGCAACAACATCGGCGGATTCAACCTCGACGGGCATTTCGTGCACCCGACGCTGCACCTGGGCACCCACGACACCCTGGTCGGACTGGGCAAGCGTTTGCTCGGCGCCCTGCAATCCAAGAGCAAGGCGTTGTCGGGTCGTCGTCGCGAGCGCGCGGACCAGATTGCCGAATTTGGCTCCAGCGACGTGACCCTGTTCTGGCTGTTGAACACGGTGAACCGTGCCCACCCGAGCCTGGCGCACCTGCTCGCGCATCCGCGCCTGCACCCCGAGCGCTTGTATCTGTTCCTGGCCGAACTCGCCGGCGGCTTGCTGACGTTCTCGCTGGATACGCAGCTCAACGACATCCCCGAATACGACCACCACGACCCGGCGGCCTCGCTGGTCAAGCTCGACGAAATGATTCGCGTGCTGCTCGACAACGTCGTGCCGAACCAGTGTGTGGTGATCAACCTGACCCAGACCAAACCCTCTTACTGGCAAGGGCAGTTGCACGACCCACGGCTGGCCGAGGCGGACTTCTACATCTCCGTGCACGCCGACATGCCGGGCGCAAGCCTGCTGGAGCTGGTGCCACGGGCGTTCAAGGTCGGCTCGCCGGAAGACATCGAAGTGGTGGTCAACAGCGCCATGCCCGGCGTCACTCTCAATCATTCGACCCGCCTGCCCAATGCGATTCCGGTGCGACTGGACAATCACTACTTCTCCATCGAGCCCCATGGCCGGGTGTATGAACGAATGATGAGTGCCCAGGCCATCTCTTTCTACGCGCCCAGCGCCTTCACCAACCTCAAGCTTGAACTGATGGCGGTACTCAAATGACCGAAGCCGTACTGCAAGGCGCCGTTGCGGCCGCCCGTGAAAAACCGACGCTCAAAGACCTGGTGCAAGACTTCATCAGCATGGCGCTGATCGTGCGCAAGGGCCGGCAAGTGACGTCGGTCAGCGCCTTCGAGGCCAGCGTCGACAGCTTCTTCAAGGCACTGGAGCGCGATGCCCGCAGCGCCAACTACAGCGTCGAACAAGTGAAGGACACTCAGTACGCCCTGTGTGCGTTCCTCGATGAAAGCGTGTTGCGCTCCGGGGACAACGAGTTGCGCCGGCACTTTGAATTGCAGCCGTTGCAGTTCCGCTATTTCGGCGTGCACCTGGCCGGTGAAGGCTTCTTCGAAAAAATCGATGCCCTGCGTGGCGACGTCAAACAGCACCTCGATGTGCTCGAGGTCTACCACCTGTGCCTGGCCCTGGGTTTCGAAGGCAAGTTCAGCCTCGGGCAAAAGGATCAGCTGCGTTACCTGGCCAATACCCTGGGCCAGGACATCGCGCGTTATCGCAAGACGCCCAAGGCCCTCTCGCCTGACTGGGCGTTGCCCGACCAAGTCTCGCAAATGCTGCGCCATGAAGTTCCCCTCTGGCTCTACCTGGCGCTGATTGCGCTGGTCTGCGCAGGTGTCTACCTGACGCTGGACTGGTTGCTGGCCAAGGACGTAGCCGCGTTGTCCGAACAAATCAGCCAGCTGTTCAGTGCCTGAGCACAGGTCAGGTAACCGAGTCAGGAAGACATGAAGACATTATTGCGTTTGTTGAAAAGCTTTTGGTTCCTCGTTCCCGCCCTGTGGCTGGCGAGCCTGGCGGTCTGCTGGTTCGTCGCGCCGCATGTGAGCTGGCTGCGCGGTTATGCGCCGGAGGCGATGGCGATCGTCAGCGCCTTCTACCTGCTGATCATTGTGCTGCGTCAGTACAAGCGTATCCGGGCCGAGCACAACCTTGAAAACCTGGTGCAGATCGAAGTCGATCGTTCGCTCAAATCCGCCGGTGAATTCCGCGATCAGCAGGTGCTGCGCGAACGCCTCAAGCACGCCATCGCGATGCTGCGCACCGACCGCTCGGCCGGTGGCGGCGGCTCGTCGGCACTTTACGATTTGCCGTGGTACCTGGTCATCGGCATGTCCGCGGCGGGCAAGACCTCTTTGCTGACCCGCTCGGGCCTTTCCGCAAGCATTGCCAGCAGCGCCAACGACACCGAAAGCGGCACCCAGCATTGCGATTGGTATTTCAGCCCCGAGGCCGTGATGATCGATACGGCCGGCCGTTACCTGCGCGACGACCCGTCGGCCAGCGAATTCGCCGCCTTCCTGCGCATGCTGAAAAAACAACGCAGCAAGGCCGCCGTCAACGGTCTGGTGCTGGTGGTGAGCCTGCCTGAACTGCTGGCATGCAGTGCCGCCGAGCGCAACGAACTCGCCGCGCAACTGGTGTCGCGCATCGAGGAGTACAACGCTTGCCTGGACGCCAGCCCACCGATCTACCTGATGCTGAGCAAGACCGATCAACTGCCGGGCTTCAGCCAGGCGTTCGAGGGCCTGGACCTGAACGAACGCCAGCAACCGCTGGGTATGACCTTCGGTTTGTCCGAGATCCGCAACCAGGGCCTGCGCCCGGTGCTGGATGCCAAGCTGGCCAACCTGCACAGCCATATTCGCCGTCACGTCGACGCCCAGATGATTGCGCTGGGTGCCGATGCCAACAGCGCACTGCTGAACTTCCCGAACTATTTCGCCGAGCTTTCCGGGGTGCTGGAGCAGTTTCTCCAGCACTTCGCCGAGACCGGTCGCAGCGGTGCGCCGCTGTTGCTGCGCGGGCTGTATTTCACCAGCGCCCTGCAGACCGACCAGCAGCTGGGCCAGGTGTATGAAGACGACCTGGCCGAGTCGTTCGCCCTGCAACCGGAACATGAGCAACCGGAACATGAGCAAGGGTCGCCAGGCACCGGCAAGAAAATCAGCGACCGCAGCTATTTCATTACCGATACGTTCCGCCGGGTGATCTTCCCGGACCGCGACCTGACCCTTTATCAGTCGCGCCTTGGCAAGAACAGCTCCGTCAGCCCTGCCCTGCTGGGTCTGGCGGTACTGGCCGGTGTCGCGTTCATTGGCTGGCAAGCCCTGTCGTTCCAGAACAACCGTCAGTGGCTGGCCACGTTGCGCGAGCAACTGAGCGAGCTGCAACAGTCCCCGGAGCGTGCCGGGTTGCTCGCCTCGGGCCAAGGCCTGGAGCTGTTGCGCGAGCAGCTCTCGGCCATCGAGAAGAACCGTGCCAAAGGCGTGCCGTTGCAGTTGGGCGCAGGCCTGTATCGCGGTGACGACATCTACCGCGTCGCGCAAGCCGCCTATTTGCAACAACTGCGTACCCAGGCGCTGGAACCCGTCACCTTGCAACTGCAATTGCAGATGCGCGCCTTCAACGAGTTCGCCAAAACCATGGACCCGCAGAACAGCTTTGCCTCGGCGGCGTCCAAGGCCGACGCTGCCAAAGGCCGTGCGCAAGGCCTGAAGCTGCCCACCCGCCTGAACGGCTTGCCGCGCAGTACCGGTGAGGCGGCCAGTCGCCTGAGCGGCGCGGCCAAGGGCGCTGCCAACAAGGCACGCGGCGAAGCGCTGGCAGCACTGCGTAACCCGGCCACGGCCAGCGATGCCGCGGATTTGTCGGCGACCACCGGCGGGCTGTCGTTGTCCGAAGAAATGCTCGGGCGGCTGGATGAGCGACAAGTCGCGTCCATCATCGAGTCGTATAACGCACTGAAGCTCTACCTGATGCTGACGCAACCCGGCACCCACCCGGACCCGGAGTTCGTCGGCGCTGCGTTGCCGGTGGCCTGGGCCAATACCGCCAGTGCCGACAACCCTGTCAGCACCGCGGTGATCCAGGACAACTCGCCGGTCTACGTGCAATTGCTCAAGAATGGCCAGGCACCGTCCTTGTCGCGTAACGAGCAACTCATCAGCGAAACCCGCAACAGCCTGAAGTCCTTCATGATTTCCAGCTCGCTGGTGGACCGTGAATACCTGCGCCTGCAACTCGAATCCAGCCGTCAGTTCCCGGCCGTGGGCTTGAGCGACCTGGTGCCGATGCCCGGCCGGCAGTTGCTGTACGGCACCGAGGTGGTGCCGGCGATTTTCACCCGCCAGGGTTGGGAACAGTTCGTCAAGCCTGAGCTGATCAAGCTGGTGTCGGGCAACCTGCAAAACGAATCGGACTGGGTGCTCGACGGCGAAGGCGGCGACAGCATCGTGCAGAAAGCCAATTTCATCCGCGAGTTCATGACGCGCTACAAGCGCGACTACACCCAGGCCTGGTACACCCTGATCGACAGCGTCGGCGTTCGCCATTTCACCGACATGGCCAACGCCACCCAACAGCTGGCCCTGCTCAGCGACGTGCAGAACTCGCCGGTGAAAATCCTCCTGGCGGCGGTCAACGACAACACCCAATGGGATGTCCCGGCCCCCCGCGAAACACTGCCGGCGGGCGTCAAGCCCGATGACGGATTCTGGGGCAGCGTCAGCGGGATTTTCGATGGCAAAAACACCTCGCCCAGCGCGCTGATTTCGCCTTTGCCGGCGGTCGACGACGGCAGCCTGGCGAAGCGCTTCGAGCCTGTGTCGCGGGTGTTCGCCGTGCAAAACGCCGAAGGCGCCGACAGCACGATCATGGACCGCTACCTCGCGGCCTTGCGCAAGCTCAAGGTGCGGATGAACAACATCCAGCGCTCCCAGGACGTGGGCAAGAGCAGCAAGCAACTGATCAGCGAAACCCTCGAAGGGCTGCCAAGCGAAGTGACCAGCGTGCGCAACTATGTCGAGACCACCGTCGACACCAGCCAGGGTCGCCTGTCTGAATCCTTGCAGGGCCTGTTCAGCCTGCCGATCCAGTTTGCCTGGGAAACCCTGCGCGACCCGGCCGGCCAGCAGATTGCCAAGGCCTGGGCACAGCAGATCGCCAAGCCGTGGGAGCAAGTCATGGCGCACCGTTACCCGATTGCGCCAGGCAGCCGCAATGAAGCTTCGGTCAAGGACCTGCAGCGTTTCGTCGACCCGGAGTCCGGGCTGCTGCCGAACTTCAAGCGCAACGAAATCGGCAACCTGTCCGGAGGCGAAGGCCTGGGGATGAGCAGCAACAGCAAGGCAACGCCGCTGGTCAACCCGAACATGGTCAACAGCATCGACAAGGCCAGCTCGTTGGGCCAGGTGATCGCCAGCCTGTCGGACCGCGACAACGGCTTCGAGATCATGCTCGAACCTTCCGCCAACCTGACCGACATCATCTTCACCCTCGATGGCCAGGTGCAGCACTACCGCAACGGCAAGACCAGCTGGAGCCGCTTCTCCTGGCCGGGCACCACCACCACGCCGGGCGCACGCCTGGATGTGGTGACCCTGACCGGCGAGCGCATCACGGTGTTCGACTACCCGGGCCGCTGGGGCCTGCTGCGCATGAACGACAGCGCACGGGTCAGCGATCTGGACGGCATCCAGCAGCGCTTCAGCTGGAACACCGACAGTGGCCCGGTCAGCCTCGCCGTGCGCAACTACGGCGGCGTCAAGTTGACCGACCTGGCCAACGTCAAGGCCTTGAGCGCGCTCAACGCCAAAGAAGGTCAAGCGCTGTGAGCCGCCGCACCTTGAACCCGGGAACCGGCCAATGATCGGCTGCTTCGGCAAGGTCCCCGCAAGCCCGGACTTCGTCAGCCTGCAAGGTGCGGGCGACGAGGTCTGCGAGTTCGATAGCTGGCTGCAAGGGGCGCTGGCCGCCCTGCAGCATCGCGAAGACTGGCGAGCGTTGTTCGACGCTTTGCCGGTGTGCTTTTTCAGCTATCGCGCGCGCAGCGGCAACTGGTTGCTGGGTGGGTTGATCAGCTCGAGGGATTCGAGTGGCCGACGCTATCCGTTTTTCATTTTCCAGACGCTCAAGGCCAGCGAAGCCGAACCGCTGGTCAATCCGTTCACCCTGGGCGAACTGTTCAGCGGGCAGATCAGGCCGCTGCTGCACATGGCGGTCCAGGGCGAAAGCACTTCGGTGCTGTTCGAGCGCATCAAAGCCCTGCGCCCGTTGCAAGGACAGGACTTCGAGTTGTTCCGTCGTGTGCATGACAAGTTCCTGGTGAACTTCAACCTGGGCGACATCGCCTGCGCGCTGCAGGGCACCTACCCGGAGTTCGTCACCAACGCCGTGCTGACCCGGCTCCAGGCCCTGAAAAGGCACCTCGATCAGGCCACGCCGATCGGCATCGCCCTGCCCTTGCCGGCGGAACGGGGGTTGAAAAACCCGACCGCCGATTTGTGGGTCACCTGGCTGACGCAAATGACACCCGAACGCGCCGTGCCGCACATCAACCTGCTGGCGGACGACTTCATGCGCCCCCGGCTGATCTGCTTTGCCTCACGCAATACCAGCGATGCCTATCGCCTGCTGACCGGCATCCATGACCACTCGCAGAGCTATGACGTGCTGGCGTCATTCGATTCGTTTGACGAGCACCACCGCACACACGCCTTTCCCGAAATCGACCGCCCTCTGGGTGACGTTATCGACCGTTTTGTCGATGCCCTGGATTCGAAGTCCGTATGAACAAGATCAAGTATTACTTCTTGCGCTATCAGCCCTACATCCTGGGGGTGTGCTTTTTCCTCACGATCTTCGTGGTGTGGGGCATCGGGCGTGCGTTCGGCTTCAGTTCGCTCAACAGCCTGTTGACCGGCATCGGTGTGTTCCTGGGTCTGTCCGCCGGCTATGTACTGCTGCTTTATCGCGGCGTGTCCCGGCATCACAACCTCGAAGGACTGCTGCGCGAGGATGCCGACCAGGCCGTGTTGAACGCGAGCCCGGCGGATCGCGAGGAAGTCAGCCTGTTGCGCGAGCGCCTGTTGCAGAGCATCGAGCGCTTGCACAGCAACAAGCCACGGGGCAGCAACCCCAAGGATGCGCTGTATGCCCTGCCCTGGTACCTGGTGGTCGGCCAGCCTGCGGCAGGCAAGAGCACCATGCTTTACCAGTCGGGGCTCAATTTCCCTTACGCCGAGCGCGAAGGCGTGCGGGTGGCCGGTCTGGGTGGCACGCGCAATTGCGACTGGTTCTTCAGCTCCGAGGCCGTGCTTCTGGACACCGCCGGGCGCTACATGAACAACCAGGAAGAGGCCGGCAAATGGCGCGCGTTCCTGCAACTGCTGCGTCAGCATCGCCAGCGCCGGCCACTCAATGGCCTGATCGTCACGGTCAGCATCCACGACATCCTGCAAGCCTCGCTCGAAGATCAGGAACGCATTGCCAAGCGCCTGCGCGAACGCATTCAGGAAACCCATGCCTTGCTGGAAGTGCGCCTGCCGGTCTACCTGGTGTTCACCAAGTGCGACCTGGTGCCTGGCTTTGCGCCCTTCTATCGCCAACTGGACGAGACCGCCCGTGGCGAAGTGATGGGCAAGACCTTTTCCCATAAAGGCTATGAGCAGGCCGACTGGGGGCAGCGCTTCGGCGTTGCGATGGACGAACTGGTCAGCTATTGGCAACAGGTGGCGAGCCAGCAACTGGTCACGCAGGACATCCAGATCACCCGGCAGGATTCGGCGGTGTACCGGTTCCCGCTGGAACTGGCGGCCCTCAAGCCCCGGCTTCAACTGTTCGTCGATGCCCTGCTGCGCGCCAACCCTTACCAAAGTGCGGAATTGCTGCGCGGCTTCTATTTCACCAGTGCCCTCGATGCCGACCAGCCGGAACTGGGCGGTCATGCACGCCAGGTGACCGAGCGTTTCTCGCTGGAAGGTGAGCGGGAGATCGCCGACGGCAATGCGCAGCCGCGCCCGTTGTTCATCAACAGCCTGTTCCGCAAGGTCATCATTCCCGACCAGCACCTGGTGGCGCTGTACACCACCAACCACCGCGAGCGTCGGCGCAAGGCAGCCTGGATCGGCGGTGCCGGACTGATCGCTGCATTGCTGTGCAGCCTGTTGGGCTGGTCGTACGTCAACAACAAGAACACCCTGCAGAGCCTTTCCACAGAACTGACCCAGGCCGCCGTCGACGATCACTCGGCCATCGGGCAATACACCACCTGGCAAACCCTGGATCGCCTGCGCTTCTGGACTGCGCACTACTACGCGCAACACCACGACCAGGGCGTGCCGCTGCGCCTGCGCCTGGGGCTCTATCAAGGCCACAAGGTCGAGCCACTGGTGCGCAGCCGCTATTTCGAACGTCTGGAAAGCGTGATGCTCAAGCCCACGGCCGACAACCTGACCCGTTCGCTGTATTTGCTGACCACCCTCAAGGTCTATCAGCGCAACGCCAAAGAGTTGATGCCAGTGACCGGCGTGGACAGCGTCGAACCCAAGGCGCTGCCCAATGACAACCGGGCGCAGTCCATCGCCGGTTTCGGCAAGGCGACGCTGGACACCTACGTCATGCTGTCGCGCGCCCAGCGTGAAAAGGCCGACCCCGGGTTCCTGAAAGCGAAAATCCCGGATTACTGGTACCCGGCGATTGCCCGTCAGGTCGGCAACGCCAGTGTCGCCGCCTCGGACTATGAGTTCGCCAGCCGCCAGATCAACTTCTACAGCGAGCAGATCCACGAGCCGGACGTGCCGCGGATCCTCGACAACGCGTTCCTGATCTCCAGCTCGCGCAACTACATCAACAGCCTGCTGACCCAGTCGTTGCGCTCGATCGAAACCATCACGCTGGAGTCGGACACCCTGTTCGCCTTCGCCCGTGCGGACTTCCAGAGCCTGAAGACTGAAGGGCAAAGCCAGCTGAGTGCGATCGCCGGCAAGCTGCTCAGCACCCCCAACATCGGAAAAATCATCATCGCCGGGCACGCCGATCAACTCGGCGATCCCCAAGGCAACCTGCAGGTGTCCAGACAGCGGGCGCAAACCATCAAGACCTACCTGGTGGGCAAAGGCGTACCCGGCGAGCTGGTGGAAGCGATCGGCGAAGGCAGCACCAAGCCCCTGGTCAAGTGCGACATGCAGCAACCCAGGGCCCAGCTGATCCGCTGCCTGGAGCCTAACCGGCGAGTAGAAATCGAAGTGCGGGCACTCAACTGAGCAGGCGCGCCTTGTGAAGAAATACCGGCATCCGGGTCATCTCGACGAGAGGCCCGGGCTGGCATAAGACACCTCTCTTGATCGTTTCAAAGAGGTTAAAGCGAAGGGCTGTGACTTGCTCGCAAGTCGCCTCCCTTTAAATGAAGGTAAGGAGAAAATAGAAATGGCATTTGACGCATACATCCAGATCGACGGCATTCCAGGTGAAGTTCTGGACGACAAACACAAGGATTGGATCGAAGTGCTGGGCTACGAGTACGGCGCCACCCAAGCGACTTCCGCGACGGCCAGCTCGTCGGGCGGTGCTTCGTCGGAGCGTGTTGCGTTGAGCGACTTCAGCATCCGCAAAGCCGTGGACAAGGCTTCTGCCAAGCTGTTCGAAGCCTGCTGCAAAGGCACTCACATCGCCAAGATCCAGCTGAACGTGAACCGCGCCGGTGGCGACAAGGTGACCTACCTGACCATCAACCTGGAAGAAGTCGTGGTGTCTTCCGTGAAAGCGGTCGCCGGCGGCAGCCAGAACGGTGAAGACAAAGCCGTTGGCGATCTGCCGATCGAAGAAATCAGCTTCAACTTCGCTCGCATCAAGACCACCTACACCCAGCAGAGCCGTGCAGATGGCCAGGGCGGCGGTAACGTCACCGGTGGCTGGGACCGCACCGCGAACAAGGTTTTCGCATAACACCGTGGTAACGACGGGCCGCGCAAGCGGCTCGTTTTCAGCACCGTGCCTGCCCGGCGGGCACGGTGTTCTTTTAGCCTGATCAGAGTTTCCCATGTCTGAATTTCTCAACGACCTTTCGCTGGCCGAACTGACAGCGCCCATCAACGAGGGGAGCGGCGAAGACCTGAGCTTTTCCACCTTGTTCGATCAGGTGAAAGAAGCACGGCGAGCAGACCCCGACTACCTGACCCAGGGTGACTGGCAAACTGACCTGAAGTCATCCGACTGGGACCTGACCCTCACCCTGGCTGCCCAAGGCCTGGCTCGCCAGAGCAAGGACCTGATGCTCGTCGCCTGGCTCAGCGAAGCCCTGGCGCACAAGCACCATTTCACCGGTATCACCTTCGGCCTGACCCTGGCCGAACGCATACTGGACAATTTCTGGACCGACCTCTTCCCGTCCCTCGAGGATGGGGTCGATGAACGCGCTGCCCGCCTGGCGTGGATGAAAACGTCGCTGACGGAGGTGGTGGGCGGACTGCCCATCACCCAGGGCCAACAGTACGGCCTGCTGCGCTATGACGAATCCAGGCACGTGGAAAACCTTGGGTTGCAGAACCCCCAGGCCATGCGTGCCGCCCTCGACGAAGGCAAGATCAACGCCGAGGTGTTCCAGCGTTCGGTGGTGCTGACCGACTCCGATCACCTGCGCCTCAAGGCCGGCGAAATAGCCGCCAGCCTCAACGCATGCCAACGGCTGCAGAACACCGCCGACAGGCTGTTCGGCCATGACGCGCCGAGTTTTGCCGGGCTCCACGACGTGTTGTCCCGCGCCGGCCAACTGGCCGAGAAACTGCTCAAGGATCGCGGCATCGAACTGAACCCGGCCCCTGCCGCCCCCACCCCGGCCGTCTCCGAAAGCGCTGGCGCGCAACCCACAGGTGCTGCAATGACCCAGACCCAGCAAGACCTTCCAGTCACGCCGTTGCGCACCACGCCACAGACCCGCGACGAGGCGTTCACCCTGCTGGCGGGTATCGCGCAATTCTTCAAGCAGACCGAACCCCAGAGCCCTGTCCCCTACCTGATCGAACGCGCGATCAAATGGGGCAACATGCCGCTCGAGGGTTGGCTCAACGATGTGATCAAGGACAGCAATGTGGTGGACAACATCCGTGATGTGCTGGGGACCAAGTAACCAAGGGTTCTTGCCCCTGACGTTCACCGCGAGGCGAGCTAACGCTCGGCCTCGTTGTCTGGTGGTGCACACGTTCCCCTGTAGGAGCTGCCGAAGGCTGCGATCTTTTGATCTTTATCTTCAGCAATCTCCAGATCGCAAAAGCAAAATCAAGATCAAAAGATCGCAGCCTTCGGCAGCTCCTACAGATCTGTTTTCCCCCGGGATTCCGTGAAGAACTTTTTTTGGCAGCTTCGCACTGCAGCTTCCTGAACAAAACTCCCCCCCCAAGGCGACGTAACCCCGTGCCTGCCGTTTGTCCGCTGCGACCGGTGGGACGCACACTTTTGCACGCCATCCAGCCAGAAACTCCGCTCGGGGACTTGTGCTATCGGTATTATGGTATACCATCAGACGCACAGACACCCAAAACCTCTACGGAGCAGCTCATGAGTTTCGAAATCCGCAAGATCGTCAGCTATGTCGAAGAAACCTTTATTGAAGGCGGCAAAGCCACCGATAAGCCCGTGACCATGGTCGGTCTGGCCGTGGTGATGAAAAACCCCTGGCTGGGCAACGGTTTCGTCGAAGACCTGAAACCACAGATCCGCGCCAACTGCTCCGACCTCGGCGCACTGATGGTTGAGCGCCTGGTGGGCATCATCGGCGGCGCCGAGAAGATCGAGGCTTACGGCAAGGCTGCGGTGGTCGGTGCCGATGGCGAAATCGAGCACGCTTCGGCGGTGATCCACACCCTGCGCTTCGGCAACCACTACCGCGAAGCGGTCAAGGCCAAGAGCTACCTGAGCTTCACCAACAAGCGCGGCGGCCCGGGCACTTCGATCCAGATCCCGATGATGCACAAGGACGACGAAGGCCTGCGTTCGCACTACATCACCCTGGAAATGCAGATCGAAGACGCCCCGCGTGCCGACGAAATCGTCGTGGTCCTGGGTTGCGCCGACGGCGGCCGCCTGCACCCGCGCATCGGCAACCGCTACATCGACCTGGAAGAACTGGCCGCCGAAAAAGCCCAGTAACCGGCCGGCAGAACGACAACAAGAAGGCATTGCAGGAGCGCTCCATGATTCGGCTCACCGCTGAACTCACCCCGGCTGGCACCAGTTACCTGGCGACCGGCCAAGGCCAGCCCGTGGTCTTGATCCACGGCGTGGGCCTGAACAAAGAAATGTGGGGCGGCCAGATCGTTGGCCTGGCCACGAAGTACCGCGTCATCGCCTACGACATGCTCGGCCATGGCGCCAGTCCGCGGCCAGAGAGCGGCACGCCGCTGCTCGGCTATGCCGACCAGTTGCTGGAGCTGCTCGACCACCTGCAATTGCCCAAGGCAACGGTGATCGGTTTTTCCATGGGCGGGCTGGTGGCGCGGGCGTTTGCCCTGCACTACGCGCAACGCCTGGAAGGCCTGGTGGTGCTCAACAGTGTGTTCAACCGCAGCGCCGAACAGCGCGCGGGGGTCATCGCCCGTACCAGCCAGGCTGCCGAACACGGGCCGGACGCCAATGCCGAAGCGGCGCTGTCGCGCTGGTTCAGCCGCGAATACCAGGCCGCGAACCCGGCGCAGATCGCCGCGATTCGCCAGACCCTGGCCGGCAATGACCCGCAGGGTTACCTGACCACTTATGAACTGTTCGCCACCCAGGACATGTACCGCGCCGACGACCTGGGCAGCATCCGCGTGCCGACGCTGATCGCCACCGGCGAACTGGACCCCGGCTCGACCCCGGAAATGGCCCGGCAACTGGCCGAACGCATTCCCGGCGCGACCGTTGCCGTGCTCGCCGAGCAACGGCATATGATGCCCGTAGAATCGCCGCGCCTGGTCAACCAGCTGTTGCTGGAGTTTCTGCAGGCCGCGCACTCCCAACAAAACCAGATCAAGGGGATCGTTGCATGACACTCGCACGCTTCCAGATGTGCATCGGCGGTGAATGGGTCGATGCCCTGTCCGGCAAGACCTTCGAAAGCCTCAACCCGGCGCTGGCCGAGCCTTGGGCCGAATTGCCCGATGCCGACGAAGCCGATGTCGAGCGCGCCGTACAAGCCGCGCAAACCGCCTTCGACAGCCCGGCCTGGCGCGGCTTGACCGCCACCGCGCGCGGCAAACTGCTGCGACGCCTGGGCGACCTGATCGCCGAAAACAAGGAACAACTGGCGCAGCTGGAAAGCCGCGACAACGGCAAGCTGATCCGCGAAACCCGTGGCCAGGTCGGTTATCTGCCGGAGTTCTTCCACTACACCGCAGGCCTCGCCGACAAGCTCGAAGGCGGCACCCTGCCGCTGGACAAGCCGGACCTGTTTGCCTACACCGTGCACGAAGCCATGGGCGTGGTCGCCGCGATCATCCCGTGGAACAGCCCGCTGTACCTGACCGCGATCAAGCTCGCTCCGGCCCTCGCAGCGGGCAACACCATCGTGATCAAGCCGTCGGAGCACGCCTCGGCGACTATCCTCGAACTGGCGCGCCTGGCCCTGGAAGCCGGGATTCCGCCGGGGGTGGTCAACGTCGTCACCGGTTATGGCCCAAGCACCGGCGCCGCCCTCACCCGCCATCCGCTGATCCGCAAGATCGCCTTCACCGGCGGCGCGGCCACGGCGCGGCATGTGGTGCGCAGCAGCGCGGAGAACTTCGCCAAGTTGTCGCTGGAACTGGGCGGCAAATCGCCGAACATCATCTTCGCCGACGCCGACCTCGACAGCGCGATCAACGGTGCCATCGCCGGGATCTACGCCGCCTCCGGGCAGAGCTGCGTCTCCGGTTCGCGCCTGCTGGTGCAGGACGAAATCTACGACGAGTTCGTCGGTCGTCTGGTGGAACGCGCCCAGCGCATTCGCATCGGCAACCCCCAGGAAGACAGCAGCGAAATGGGCCCGATGGCCACCGCGCAGCAACTGGCCGTGGTCGAAGGCCTGGTGGCCGATGCCATTGCCGAAGGTGCGCGTCTGCGCCTGGGTGGCAAGCGTCCGCAGAATCTGGGCGACGGCTGGTTCTACGAACCGACGCTGTTCGAGTGCGACCGCAACTCGATGAAGATCATGCAGGAAGAAGTCTTTGGTCCGGTGGCTTCGGTCATCCGTTTCAAGGACGAAGCCGAAGCCCTGGCGATCGCCAACGACTCGCAGTTCGGCCTCGCCGCCGGCATCTGGACCCGCGACCTGGGCCGTGCCCACCGCCTGGCCCGGGACGTGCGTTCGGGGATCATCTGGGTCAACACCTACCGCGCGGTCTCGGCCATGGCGCCGATCGGCGGTTTCAAGAACAGCGGCTATGGACGCGAAAGCGGCATCGATTCGGTGCTGGCCTACACCGAGCTGAAAACGGTGTGGATCAACCTGTCCCAGGCACCGATGCCTGATCCCTTCGTGATGCGCTAGGAGTCCTGGAAAATGATCGAACCCGGCATTTACAAAGACGTGATGAGCTCGTTCCCCTCCGGGGTCACGGTGGTCACCACCCTGGACCCGGACGGCGGCATCGTCGGCATCACTGCCAGCGCCTTCAGTGCGCTGTCGATCGACCCGGCACTGGTGCTGTTCTGCCCCAACTACGGCTCCGACACCTACCCGGTGCTGCGCGACAGCAAGCAGTTCGCGATTCATTTGCTGTCCGCCGAGCAGACCGCCGAAGCCTATGCCTTCGCCGGTAAAGGCAAGGACAAGGCCAAAGGCATCGAGTGGCACCTGAGCGAACGGGGCAACCCGATCCTGGCCAAGGCAACCGCGATTATCGAGTGCGAACTGTGGCGCGAATACGACGGCGGTGATCACGCGATCATCGTCGGCGCGGTGAAGAACCTGATCCTGCCCGAGCAACCGGTGACGCCGATGATCTACCACAAAGGCAAGCTGGGCCCGCTGCCCGCCCTGGCTTGATGGCTCGATACAATCCCCCTGTAGGAGCGAGCCTGCTCGCGATGGTCGTGAACGATAACGCGTGCTGCCTGACAGCCCTTGGCGTTTTCGGGTTTTTCGCGAGCAGGCTCGCTCCTACAGGTAAAGCAGAGCAGCCACTTTCTTTATTTATTCAGGAGCCGGCATGAGCCCAGCAGCCTCGTTACTGTTCCGCCAGCAGGCCTACATCAATGGCCAATGGCTGGATGCGCCCGATGGTGCGCAACAGGACATCTTCAACCCGGCCACCGGCGAGTTGATCGGCCAGGTGCCGAACCTCGGCGCCGAGCATGCACGCCAGGCCATCGACGCCGCCAACAAGGCCTGGCCGGCCTGGCGCGCGCTGACCGCCAAAGAGCGCAGCAATACGCTCAAGCGCTGGCATGCCCTGATGCTGGAAAATGCCGACGCCCTGGCACAAATTCTCACCCTCGAACAAGGCAAGCCCCTGGCCGAAGCCAAGGGCGAAATCCTCTACGCCGCGAGCTTCATCGAGTGGTTCGCCGAGGAAGCCAAGCGCATCTACGGCGACACCATTCCCAGCCACAAGGGCGATGCGCGCATCGTGGTCAGCAAGGAGCCGATTGGTGTGGTCGCGGCCATCACGCCGTGGAATTTCCCGGCAGCGATGATCACCCGCAAGGCCGGCCCGGCGTTGGCCGCCGGCTGTCCGTGCATCGTCAAACCGGCTCCGGAAACACCGTTCTCGGCACTGGCCATGGCTGCGCTGGCGGAACAGGCCGGCATTCCAGCGGGTATTTTCAACGTGATCACCGGCGACGCCATCGCCATCGGTGGCGAGCTGACCAGCAGCCCTCTGGTGCGCAAACTGTCGTTCACCGGTTCCACTGCCATCGGCAAACTGCTGATGGCCCAGTGCGCGCCGACGCTGAAAAAAGTCTCGCTGGAACTGGGCGGCAACGCGCCGTTCATTGTCTTCGACGACGCCGATCTGGAACGCGCCGTCGACGGTGCGCTGATCGCCAAATTCCGCAACGCCGGGCAGACCTGCGTCTGCGTCAATCGCTTCCTGGTGCAGGCCGGCATCCACGACGCCTTTGTCGCACGCCTTGCCGAACGGGTTTCGCAGCTCAAGGTCGGCAGCGGTTTCGAAGAAGGTGTGACCCAGGGCCCGCTGATCAACGAGCGTGCCGTGGCCAAGGTTGAAGAGCACGTGCAAGACGCCCTGGCCCAGGGTGCACGACTGCTGTGCGGCGGCGAACGCCATGCGCTGGGCAATGGTTTCTTCCAGCCGACCGTGGTCACAGGCGTCACCCCACAGATGAAAGTCGCCCGCGATGAAACCTTCGGTCCGCTGGCCGCGGTGTTCCGTTTCGACACCGAGGCCCAGGCCATCGAGATGGCCAACGACACCGAATTCGGCCTCGCCGCCTACTGCTACACCCGCGACCTGGGCCGCGCCTGGCGCATGAGCGAGGCGCTGGAGTACGGCATGGTCGGGATCAACGAAGGGCTGATTTCCACCGAAGTCGCACCCTTCGGCGGCATCAAGTCCTCGGGGCTGGGTCGTGAAGGCTCGAAGTACGGCATCGAGGATTATCTGGAACTCAAATACACCTTGATGGGCGGCCTTTGAGCCCACGGGAGCTACGCAAATGAGCAACGAAAAATACGAGAAAGGCCTGAAGATCCGCACTCAGGTATTGGGCGAAGCCTACGTCAAGCGCTCCATCGAGAACGCCGACGACTTCACCCGACCGTTGCAGGAGATGGTCACCGAGTATTGTTGGGGTCATGTCTGGGGCCGTGAGGGTTTGTCGCTGAAGGAGCGCAGCATGATCAACCTGGCGATGATCTCGGCCCTCAACCGGCCCCATGAACTCAAGCTGCATGTGCGCGGCGCCTTGCGTAACGGCCTGAGTCGTGAGCAAATACGCGAAATATTGCTTCAGGTCGGCATCTATTGCGGTGTCCCCGCTGCCGTAGACAGTTTCCGGCTCGCCCGTGAAGCCTTCGCCGAAGCCGATGCCGAGGCCTCCAGTTAACCCTTGGCTGTTTGATCCGACCGAGCACCGGGATTCCCGTAATCGAAGTGCTCTTTTTGCATGGACAGCCACAATCAGAGCGGACCCCATGAAACGCCTGCCACTCGACGACAGCTTCAAGGTCAATCGCAACCCCGTCACCCTGCGCGAAATCGTGCTGGATAAACTGCGAAGCGCCATCATGAACTTCCAGCTCCTGCCGGGAGACCGTCTGGTCGAACGCGATCTGTGCGATCGCCTGGGCGTCAGCCGTACTTCCGTGCGCGAAGCCTTGCGTCACCTGGAATCCGAAGGCCTGGTGGAATTCGCCGATGCCAAGGGCCCGCGTGTCGCGATCATTACCCTGGCCGACGCCGTGGACATCTACGAGCTGCGCTGTGTGCTCGAAGGGCTGATCGTGCAACTGTTCACCCTGCGCGCCAAGGCCAAGGACATCAAGGCCCTGGAAAAAGCCCTCGAGGAAAACCGCAAGGCGCTCAAGGACGGCGAACTGCAACAGGTCATCGATTCGGTGCAGGGTTTCTACGACGTGCTGCTCGAAGGCTCGGGCAACCATGTCGCGGCCACTCAGTTGCGCCAGTTGCAGGCACGCATCAGCTACCTGCGCGCGACCTCGGTGTCCCAGGAAAACCGTCGCGGCGCCAGCAACCAGGAAATGGAACGCATGGTCGAGGCGATCAAGGGCGGCGATCCGCTGGCCGCCCACCAGGCTTGCGTCGACCACGTGCGCGCGGCTGCGGCCGTGGCCCTGGACTACCTCAAGCGCAAGCAGGAAGAAACCGGCGACGTGCCGGCGATCACCCTGCCCATCGCGCTGAAAGAACCGCGCATAGGTCGCTGAGATGTTCAGCCCGAGCTTTTGCCCCAGGTGCGGCAGCGCTGATCTCGGTCAGCAACTGCCGCCGGGCGATACGCACGAGCGCCTGATGTGCCGCGGTTGCGGCTACATCCACTACATCAATCCGAAAATCATCGCCGGCTGCATCATCGAGCAGGACGGCAAGTACCTCCTGTGCCAGCGCGCCATCCCGCCGCGCCCCGGCACCTGGACCCTGCCTGCGGGCTTCATGGAAAGCGGCGAGACCACCGAACAGGCGGCCTTGCGCGAGGTTTGGGAAGAAAGTGGCGTGCGTGCGGAAATCGTCTCGCCCTACTCGATTTTCAGCGTGCCGCAGATCAGCGAGGTGTACATCATCTTCCGCGCTATCGCGCTGGAGATTACCGGGCAATACGGGCCGGAAACCCTCGACTACAAGTTCTTCGCGCCTGAGGAGATTCCCTGGGACAGCATCTACTATCCAGCGATCCGGCAGATTCTCGAGCGTTATATCGAGGAGCGGCAGGCCGGGGTGTATGGCATTTACATGGGCAATGATGACAGCGGGAAGATTCACTTTATTCGCTGATCCGTCTTTGGCTTTTGACTGTGTACTTGGATAAACGGAACGCCGCCCGGCCTGTAGGAGCGAGCTTGCTCGCGATGGAGGTCAACGATGATGCGGGGAGCCTGACACCCCGCGGTGCTCTCAGGTTTTTCGCGAGCAGGCTCGCTCCTACAGGGGGCATGTGTTTAGCCGAAGAGCAGGTTCGCCCCCACAGTGGGTCGGCGTACAACCCCACCACTCAACAGGCCGAGCGTTAGCTCGCCTGCCGCTTTTGATCTTGATCCACCCGCCCCCTCGGCAGGCCGAGTGGAGGTGTTCATCCGGGGATGGGCGCGCAGCGCCGTTCGACGCAGTCGAACTCATTGCATGCAGGTCGAAGCGAAGCCGACCGGAGGGCAATGCCCCCGGATGAATACCGCAGCGAAGGAACCCCGAGCCTAGGCGAGGGGCCGTACGTAAGGGGCGAGACCTTTTGGTTACTTTTGGCTGGGCCGGCACTCCGGGCGTTTGCCAAAAGTGACTCGCCGTAAGGGCGAAACCATAAGCCGCCGTTACCTAAATAACGGATATGTACTCAACCAAAAAACCAAGCCTACACCCCCAGACGAAACTGCTTGGGCGTAACCCCAAACCGCTTCCGAAACGCCCGAATAAAATTACTGGCCTGCCGATACCCCAACCGCTCGGCAATCCGCTCAATCGGCTGATCGCCGGCCGTCAACCAATGGCGCGCCAACTCCAGACTGTCGCTACGGCTCTGTTGCGTCGCCGCAGTCTGCCAATGCCGCAACATGCTCTGATGCAAAAACGCATTAGCCCCTAACAACGGCTCATCAAGGCTAACCGCTGGCAGACTCAAACACGGATGCGCGCCCTCCAGCACCTCGATACCCACGCTACGCAACCACTGCCCGGCCGCCTGCTGCGGCGTCAGGCGAACGCTGACAAACACCTCGGCCGGCGCCCGCCCCAAACGTCGGGCGATGTTGCGCACCAACGTCAGGGTCGCCGCATCGAGGCCGAAAAAATGCGCCTGGCGGTCAGCATTGCGCAGGTGCAGGCGGGCCTGCCCGTCACCCTCCTCCAGTTCCGCCACCACATAATTGGTCACCCGTGGCAGGAAATCAGTGAAGCACGCCAGGCTCGCGCGCAAGGTGGCGGCGGAATCCAGCAGGATGTTCAAACCCCGCAACGTGGTGGTCGCCATGCCATTGACCAGCTCACAGCCAAACGACGCCCCCGCGCCCGCACGTTCGCATTCGTTCCACAGGCGCTCGACCAGGTGCGCAGGCACGTGCAGATCCTGCCCTTCGAGCAACGAAAGAGAGATGCCGGCCCGTTGCAGCAGTTGGTCCTGGCACAGGCCGGACTGCCGGGCATGGCTGAGAATGGTGCGGGTGAAGGCGCTGGAAATGAACGGTTGGCAGGTCATGGCACGTTACGGCGAGAAGACAGGCGTGTACTTATGCCAGCCTCTGTGCTATCGATCCAATGCATTAAAAGTATCCGCCAAATGCAGGAGACGCATGATGGATCTACGACAACTCCGCCACCTTGTCGCCCTGGCCGATTACCGCAATTTCGGGCGTGCGGCCGAGGCGATCAACCTCAGCCAACCGGCCTTCAGCCGCAGCATCCAGACCCTGGAGCGCGACCTCGACTGCGCGCTGGTGGAGCGCAGCAGCCGCGAATTCCGCCTGACGGGCCAGGGTGAACTGGTGCTGCAACATGCCCGGCGCCTGCTCGCCGGCAGCCAGGCCCTGCACAACGAACTGACGCAATACAACGGCCTGACCGGTGGCGAGTTGCACTTCGGCTGTGGCCCGTATCCGGCCCAGGTGCTGGTGCCCGAGGCGCTGGCGGAATTCATCCAGGCGCACCCAGCGATCCGCATCAGTTTCCACCAGGGCGACTGGGAACAACTGGCGGTCTGGCTTCGTGAACAGCAGATCGAATTCCTCGTGGCCGATGCGCGCTACTTCACCGGCGACCCGCAATACCAGGTACAGCTGTTGCGACCCCGACGCGGGCGATTCTTTTGCCGTGTCGGTCATCCCCTCGCGCACCAGCAGGACCTGTCCCTGCGCGCCCTGCTCGACTTCGCGGTGGTCGGCACGCGAATACCGCCGATGATTCGCAAGATCCTCGCCGACGCGCAGGGCGAGGCGGACTTCAACCCGAGCGTGGAATGCGCGCAGTTCGATGCCATCCGCCGCGTGGTGATGCGCTCGGACGCGGTGGGCATAGCGACCATCGAGGCCCTGGCCGAACTCGCCGACCAGGGTCTGATCCGCCTGCTGGAGTTTGCCGACGTGCCCAAGGACGACCCCGGCCTGCAATTGCACTACGGTATCGTCAGCCGCGCCGGCCACTCCCTGACACCGGCGGCGCTGGCGATGGTCGAGGCAGTGCTGACGGTTGACCGGCGTTTGTTGGCGTCGAACTAAGGCTTGCCTGCAACGCCGCAATCCTTGTGGGAGCGAGCTTGCTCGCGATAGCGGTGTGTCATTCAACAATGATGTCGGCTGACACGGCCCAATCGCGAGCAAGCTCGCTCCCACAGGGTTCGGCGTTGCCTTGATGTCACGCGCGCCGGGCGAACGACTGCAATGCCCGGGGCTCACCGAGGGCGCGCAGCAGGCAATGCATCGCTTCCTCGCGGCTGCGCTCGAAGCGATAGCGGGACTCGATGTACAGCGCCAGTTTCAACTCCACGGGTTCGTCCAGGGGCAGCGGCACGTGTTGCAGGCCCAGCACACTGGCGACCCGGCTCGGCAGGCTGATGCCCAATGGCTGGCGGTCGGCGATCAGCTTCGCGGCCAGGGTGCTCTGGGTGCTCATCGCGATATGGCGGCGCAGGCCTTTCAAGCCGAGCTGCAAGTCCACCGGGCTGAGTCCGTCGCGGCGGCTCGACACCTGAATCTGCGGTTGCTCCAGGTACTCCTGCAGGGTGCGCGGCGGCGTCTTGAGCGCGGTGCCATAGGCGAACACGTAATGGTCGGCGGGCAATGCCTGCTTGTGCAGGCCGGCCAGCCCGGCCAGCGGCTGGTCGAGGTCGATCAGGATATCCAGCTTGCCGCTGGCCAGGTCCTGCAAGGCGTCACGGCGCCGGGGCTGGAAATAACGCACCTGCCAATCGGCATGGGGCGATTCGAGCAAGGCATCGAGCAGCACCGGTTGCAGGCAATCCAGGCAACTGATGCGCAGCAGCGGATTGTTCTGCCGCGCGGCGGGGATCATGCGCAAGCCATCGCGCAATGACTCGAGTGCCGCGCGCACGTAGTCGGCCAGTCGATGGGCGACCAGTGTCGGTGTCACGCCCAGGCGACTTTTGATGAACAGTGGATCGCCGCACAGCTCGCGCAGGCGGCGCAACGCATTGCTCATGGCCGGTTGCGACAGGCACATCACCTCGGCGGCACGGGTGACGCTGCGCTGCTGGTAAATCGCATCGAAGGCGAGCAACAGGTTCAAATCGAGCTGGCGTAAATCAAGCATGGTCTTGCTCCGGCAAATCGCTTAACGTCGGGCAGCCTAACCAGTGTTCCGGAACAAGCTGTGAGCCCTACATGACAAAAAGCGATCAGCCACTGCACGATCAAGCCATACCCAATGCGTTCTACGCACCGACCCTGCTGCCGGCCATCGAAGAGCTGCTGGCCCGTGGTGTGGACCGCGAACACATCGAAGGCCTGTTTCGTCGCAGCCTGTTCGAGTTGCGCACACCCTTCATGCGCGTTCCGCTGTTCATGTCGCGGCGCTTCTGGGCGTTTGCCCTGGAACGGACCGGCGACCCGCTGATCGGTCTGGCGGCCGGTCGGCGCTTCGTTTCCACCGCCACCAATGGCCTGACGTACCTGTTCGATGTGGCCGAATCACTGGACAGTGCCTGCCAGTATTTCGTGCGCTTCTTTCCGTTTTTCAACGGGCACTTCCAGGCGCAGATCCTGCGCGGCGGCGACACCGTCGAACTGCGCCTGCTTGATCGCGGCAGCGTGAAAGCCAGCACAGCCACCGCCGATTACATCCTCATCAGCCTGTGCAGCATGTTGCGGCGCAAGTTCCTCGCCAGCGGCCTGGAACGCGATCCGGTGCTGGGCATCGGGCTGACCGGGCCCTGCACCGCCAACCCGCAGGAACACGAGCAAGCCTTCCGCGCCCCCGTGCAGTGGCAACAGGCACAACACTCGATCCGCCTCGATCCACAACTGTTCGTCATCCCGTTGACGCCGGGCAATCATGAACTGGAGCAGACACTGGTCGAACTGCTGGAGCAGACCCGACGCAACAGCGAACCGACCTTGCTGGATCAAGTCTGCGACCATTTGATCGTCGACCTCGCACAAGCCAACTGGCAGCAATGGTGCAATGCCCAGCATCTGCTCGAGCGCACCGCAGCCCGACGCTTGAAGGCATTGGGCTGGAGTTTTTCCGAGTTGCTCGACGAGTACCGCCGCTTCCGGGCCGAAGATTTTTTGCAGGGGACAGACCTGGAGCTGGTGGAGATTTCCGATCGCCTGGGCTACAGCGATGTACAAAGCTTCAACCGTGCATGCCTGCGGTGGCTGGGGTGCGCGCCGGGCGCCTGGCGAGCCCGGCAGGGACAATAAAAAGGTTCTTTGCTCATTCCCGGGAAACTGTAGGAGCCAGGTAAAGCGCAAAACCCTGTGGGAGCGAGCCTGCTCGCGAAAAGCGGTATGTCAGTCACATCGATACTGAACGTGCCGCCGTCTTCGCGAGCAGGCTCGCTCCCACAAAAACCAAGCTCGTGCGCCACGGGTGCCATCGGTTTTTTGCGTCCCCCCGGTTTCCAGCTACAAATGATGGGTGGGTTGAGTGTCCGCAATCCTGACAGCGATGGTCAGGGGGCGGACGTCGATGGATGGCTTCGGTTTTACGGATGGTCAGGCGCATGGCTCAAGGCAAGTATCGCTCCGACATTGATGGGCTGCGCGCTGTCGCGGTGATTGCCGTGCTGCTGCATCACCTCAAGGCCGGTCTGTTGCCCGGCGGCTATGTGGGCGTCGACATCTTCTTCGTCATCTCGGGATTCCTGATCACTTCCCAGGTGTTTTCCGAGGTCAAGCGCAATGCCTTCTCGCTCAAGGGGTTTTATCAGCGGCGCATCAACCGCATCGTGCCGGCGCTGGCGACGGTGCTGCTGGCGACCGTGATCGCCGGCGCCTTCATCCTGTCTCCGGTCGACCTGGTCCGGCTCAATGTCAGCGCCCTGCTCTCGCTGCTGGGTGTCTCGAACATCTACATCTGGGTCAAGTACGGCAACTACTTCGCCGCCGATGCCAGCGAAGCGCCTTTGCTGCACACCTGGTCGCTGGGTATCGAAGAACAGTTCTACGTCATCTGGCCGCTGTTCATCGTGTTGCTGTATCGCCTGGCGCCGCGTTACGTGTTGCCCGTGCTGGCCATCGGCGTGGTGCTGGCAGTGGGGGTTTCCGAGTACGCAACGGGGGTCTTCGCCACGGCAGCCTACTACCTGCTGCCCACGCGTTTTTTCGAGCTGATGCTGGGCGGGCTGTTGGCGATCTACCTCCATTCACCGCGCGTGATCGGCAAACGGGCGGCCCATGGCTATGCATTGGCGGGCTACCTGCTGATCGGTTTCTCGCTGTTTGCCTTGAACCCCAATTCCACCTTT